>Ga0182024_10023367_pt1 | contig 11077 bp, 10 predicted proteins | sample P32metaG_FD_120480 | JGI IMG/M metagenome (GOLD analysis project Ga0182024, IMG submission 120480) | Permafrost microbial communities from Stordalen Mire, Sweden - P3-2 metaG (Illumina Assembly) | ecosystem: Environmental > Terrestrial > Soil > Wetlands > Permafrost | place: Sweden: Stordalen... | reverse complement strand
GGTAAACTCAAGTGTTTTCGCAGATTCGCCACGCGATACGAAAAATCAAAAGCCTGCTTCAACGCCCTGGTCGCTCTCGCCTGCGCTTGGTTGCACCTGAGGCTATATGTCGATACGGCCTAGGACGTTTGTTGCGGCAGGATAAACGAGACGTATGCCCAGTATCCCGCTTTTACACAAATAATGCACTTGAAAGATCGAAATACTGATACAATGTCGCCACCTTAGTCGCCGAACTCGTGGCACCCTCATCGAAAATCTAAATCTGGGTCAGGGGTGGCCAACGTGCCCGACTGAGTTCCCAGGGAGGGGACACAATGAACAAAACAACGAGACGTTTGTATATTCCAGTGGCGATACTTCTCGCCAGCTTCCTTGGCGTGTCCGCCGCAAATGCGGAGGACCACTCCTGTAAGTACACCCTTGCCAGCCTTCAGGGCAAATATGCGATTGTCGTCACCTATTTACCAACTTTCGCGGCAGTGGCAATCGGGACGAGGTCCTACGATGGAGCCGGTAACATGACGGGAACCTTCATCGTGAACGGACCTACGGCTGGATCAACAACTGGAGCCAGAACTATCACAAAAGGTACGCAGGTGGGAACTTACACCATCAATTGCGACGGCACCGGCGTTATCACCCGCACTGTCACGCTGGCGACCGGCCAAACGGAGACCTTCGTGGACGACTTCGTCACCACAGCGGCAGTTGGAAGTTGGAACGGCGTGATAATCGCCACCACAATTACAGATGTCGCGGAAAACCCGACCACTGCGGGGGCCGCCCCGGCTGGCCTTTATCAAACCCGTGTTCAAACCCGGCTACCGAACCAATAATACTCAACCATAGGGCAAGTTGGGGGAGCCCAGCGTAAGGCCGTGTCTTTCGGCTCCCCCCTCGCCGCTCTGTTTGGCCTACAGCCCCAGTTTCCCCGCGCTATTCCCCCGGAACAGCCGTCCTGGCTGTACTGGCCGACCATCTGTGAACTGCCGGTAGTGGGTCAATTTGCAAAGACGACAACACAAGAAACAGGCGAGTCTGCGAACTCCTCTATGTGTCCTGTCTGGTCGTGAACCCCTTCCTCGCATTCGCTTGGGTTTGTCGAGCCAAGGCGTCCGCACAGGCGACAGGCTTTGCGCCTTTCCAACTAATTTCGAGTAGTGTTCCTGTTTGCTGATAATCGCGTTGTTCATGATTAGGGTAGTCTACCCCGTCGCGTGAGATGCACGGCAGGGTGGTTCATAGACTCCGGACGGCTTCGAACCACTTGAACCACTCCACCGCCCCATCCCCCCGCTTCGCAAGCGCTGTGAGGGGCATTGGGCAAATTCCGCGCTGGATGGGCGGGGGGGGCACGGAACTGTTTCCTGATGACGCGGGAGCGGCAGGGGCGATTTTGCCGTTCTCTTCCACAAAATGTGGTCGTCCGCCGCCCAGTAACGCTTACGGAACGATGCAGAGGCACACACCCATCCGCCCATTACAGGTAGCCCGACCGCTGGACGGGGCTCTGCGGCGGAAAGGGCGGAGAAGGGAGCGTTTTTCCGTTATATTCTCCGAAATTCAACCCGCTGGCGCGTTCAGACTGCATGGCGGATTGAATCCTCCCCGGTGCCGGTGTGCGCGTAACCCGTCACCACTCAGATGAACGAAAAGTGTCATTCGTCCTTAGACAGTCTACGTGTAGTCAAGGTGCTCAGTTCGTACCTTCCGCTTCCAGCTTCGCTGCGTCCGGAAACTTACATCGGTGGTAAAATGGCCGCAAATGCCACCGCTGCACATTCTGTCAATCGTCGGGAGAGCACTCGCATTTGCGGTGGGGTGCGTTTGTTTCTATCTGGCGTTCTTCTTGTTTGAAGACGAAGAAGGCAAGCTGCAGAATCGAATTGACAGTTTATGGGTATCAATCGACGACAGGGCGAAAACAACAGACAGCATCACGACGGCAGTCTTGAACAATATCGCCAAGGTGTTGTTCCGGTTGTTCAATCGGATATTTGGCGAGGCACGCTTCTCAGTCCAATTAGTCAGTGTCTCAATCAATCTGTCATTTGCAGGAATGTTTGCAATTGCAACTGCAAGGACTTACCTTGGACATTCCGTATTCCTATCCACTCCTCAGCTAGTCTTATTCCTTCTCGCTATTACTGTGCTATTTCTTTCTTTAGCAACAGTTGTAATAAAGTATCCTCGCAGATGGATTAGCATTCTCACGTGCGTTCCAATTGTACCTATACTCAGCGTAGTGACTGTTTGGATGATTAGAAACGAAGGCGCTTTTCTTGGAATTGAGGGAAGTATCAGCGTCTATGCACTCATGTTGAGTTTATTCATCATCGTCGCTTGCATTTCTCTCGCCTCAGAGGTTCTATCTCTTGCGGTTATTCGTAAGCTATTCGCATCAGTCGCGACAAGTTCGACTGCATTCCACATAGCTAGAGCCACTGGATTTGTGGGTGGCCTTTTGTTTGTCATCTGTGGTGCTCCTCTTTATATCGGAAACCGCCTTACAGCTTCCGATTCAGACCTTCTGTCTGTCATCGGCGTTTTATTGTTCGACTCGTCGCTCCTGAATTTCACGACGGTAATCTACTGTGCGCTACCCATGTGCGTGCTCATTTTGTTGCTCGTGCACAAAGCCATTTGGCCAACAATGAGCAGGGTGCTTTACCCACTATCACGCTACAAGTTGCTCACGAATCAGAAGGCCATGACCGCTCTCGGCTGCTTGGCGTGGACGTTCGCGTTCAACATTGAGCAGGTCGGAGCCAAAGAGCTACTCAAGTTGCTGTCATGAAGCTCGCGGCTTGCACGGCACCGAGGAGAAACACAAATGAAGCCGGACCCGGAATACACAAGGAAGCTCCTCACAGCCTTTGAGGACGCCCCGGAGCCCCCCACTGATATTCGGGAGCTACCTCAAGCAATTGTGAACTACAGAAAAGCACTTTCCACTTCTTCAGCTTCTTTAAGCTCGCAGTCCGCCGTCGTAAGCGTTTCATCCCTGTGATGCTCCATAATGCTTGGTGCCACACCAGGCTCAAAGTTGTTCTCGTCAACAGGCGGCGGGATGGTCAGCCGCACGCCTTCCCCTTCCCAATCGACTTGCAGCCCGAAAAGGTCGGCAAGAACCTTGACGTACGTCATCCTCGACGTAGGCGACTTCAACATATTTTCAAGTCTGTCGGCGGTGCGGTGTGCCGCCTGACAAATGTTTCCCTCATGGGGCTCGGCGTTGTCGCGATGCAGCAGTTCACCAGTCAGTCCATGGTATTCGGCGTGCTCCAAAACCAACCTGTCCGCAGAACTGCGGGGAATTCGCCGTTCCTTAAGCCACGCACTCCAACCACCTCTCCTGCCAAGCCGACAGAGCTTGTGTTTCATGACGAACAATAATTCTCCGAGGACGGCGTCTCTCTTCAGGACTTCATTTTTATGAAAGTGTATGTCGCGACGATGAGATTCTCGGTCGATCCATTTGGTAACGATTTCGTAGACGAGCGTGGAGTCGTCCTCATATGACCAAGGACTGCGAAGCAATGCGATGTTGTCACGGAAAGAGTCTGCGGTTTTAATTGACATGTAAGAACCTCGATTTAAATTGCACTGTGTGGGCATGAACGCCCTATTTATATTTTTCGTAGCGAAAATATCATTTCACCGACGACTAAGGAGCCAAATTGACGGTTCGGACAGGAAGTCATCACGGCATCAGTGCGTTTAAACGGCGCGACGAGTTCGAGTTCGGTTCACAACTTCCTAAACGCCCGCAACCCGTAACCTGGTGGCAGATTGCCTTTCCATATTGAGACTTCGATTCAAATTGCACGCAGAGGGCGTGAAACGCCCTTGTGAAAATGTTTCGCGACAAAACGTTCATGTGCCATGCACGGGCCGTGATTTTGCCCTGTCGCGCCCCCAAGCCAACGAATAAGTCACCGGAGAACGAAGTGACAACTGAGCCCGGTTGTCACCCCCGGTTGTCATAGCTAAGTCCAATGTTTTCAGGAAAGTTGTCAGTTGCCCTTAAAGATACCGAGTAACTAATAAATAGAAGAACTCTCTATCTCTCTACAACTGACTAACTCCCCTTTGTTTTCAATGACTACCGCCATGACAACCAGTATGTCAATTAGTCACTGTCTACTCGGAGCCTCAAACGGCCAGTCCGCTTCGGGTGACCATCCTCATCCTCGATGGTTTCTTCGATGGTGTGGCCTGACTTGGAGAGGGCATCGCGAGTCGCTGACAGAACGCGGCTACCAAACTTGCGGTACCAATTCTTGGCACCGGCAATTGTCTTCCACTTAATCCAGGCACCCGGCTCCAGCTTCTCCAGGACCGTTAGAATGGCATTGGTGCAAAGGGCGTCCACGCTATCCCCCAATCCGGCCTTGTATCCCGCACGGATAAACTCCTGCCACTCGCAGAATTCCAGAGCGGCCTCGACAGCCTCAACGGTTACCTCGGTGTCATGATTTGCCGACGCCGTGATGTACGCAACCCGCAAGGCAATCTCGGCCAGACGACCCCGGCCTACAGGTTCAGCATCGCGCCACTCATTCACCCTCTGGTAGCAGTGGGCAGGTACCATGCAACCCTTGGGCGACCGATATTGCATCTCCCGCTCCCAAGTCTGGAACTGCCACCCCTTGGACGCTACACCATAGATGAACCTGTCATACAGACCAGCGGTTGAATCCTTGCCGAACACTTCAGCGAAGTCTTCGGCGTCATCCGCTTTCAGGGCACCGAGGATGTTCAGCTTGACCGTCGCGGTGTGTTCACCAGTCTTGTCCGCCGCCCCGGCCTCATCCATGCTCCACAGGGTGCAGAGCGTGGCCGGGAGTGAGCTTCCTTGGATGTTTGCCTTCGCGATTGTATTGCGTAGTTCATCCTGTGCCAACAACCGCGCTTTCGGAACCTCCAAACCCACAGCGTCTTCCTTCTTTTCCCTGTCATCCTTTTTCTTGTCACCAAAGATTTTCAGAAGGCCACGGTCAGAACCGGGCACCGTCCACTTCACTGCGCCCGGTTCATTGAAGTGTAGGTACTGTGTTGCACGCTTGATAGTCTCAGACTTGCCGCAATGCACGGGACCGATGAGGCAGGTGTAAAGCGTTGGCCGGATGTGACGCGGGTACACCTGAATCTGTGCGGCGAACGCCGTGAGCATGGCCGGGTATGCGAACCCAAGCGGCGTCTCCAACTCGCGTGCTGCATGACCAAGCCAACCGTACATGCATGACTCAGGCATGTTGGTCAGACGCTTTTTCGGCTCCGGTAACGTCTCGTTGACAATTACTGGCTCAGCACGTTCGTTGTCATCTTCGATGGCTTGCTTCCGCGCCGTATAAGCCTTGGCTTTGTCACTTGCCTCTTTCATGCCCTGACGTTGTTCGGCGGACATGTTGGCTATCTCGGGTGGTTCATAGTTTGCGAATTCTTCAACCTGAATGTCCAGTACCTCGTCATCAGCAAGCAGCTTGCCCACATCGACCGTGCCTTCCCAACCTTCCTGCCACGCTTCCAACCGGGCATACAAAAGGTCGCGGCTGAACGGCCCGGTGCCGGTACCAAGGTTGTGCTTTTTGGCATCGGCAATCGGGTTGTCCTTGACGATGGCTTCCATCATGCCCTTCGGGTCATCATCCTCACCATTCGGCATCCTCAGGATTCCAGACAAACGATGTCGCATCTCCTCCGTTGGTGTCCCCTTCTTGTTGGTAGAGCCATAGGCGCGAACGAGACGATTCGCGTCGGGGAAACACTCACACTCCACAGTGGATGTGCTGAACTTTTCAGACACAGCGCGTTGCACCTTGCGAACCAATTCTTTGCTGGCCGGGTCATTGGGCAGGTTACATGGCACAAGTAGATGGCATCCGTTGCCGGAGCTTGCGAGGACGATTCCCTTATAGCCGTACGACTGCAACCAAGTCATTGCACGGACAGCGGTGTTGTATGCATCGTCCCACTGCTCATTGGTTGCAATTTTGTTGTCACGACGTGGGTCGAAGTCCAGCAGAAAGCGGCGACGGAAGGGGACATCGTTCTCCCAAGTGCAGAGCCCACCGGACTCCATAGTGCGAAGGCCATGCTTGTCGCCGACCGGGTTGAGAACGTAATAAACATCGCAACCTTCGCCGTCGAATAGTTCAAGCATGTCGATGAGCGTCTTTCCGTATTTGTAGCGACCTGTGTATATAGCGTGAGCTTTGTCCCATGCCCGTACTTCAACGATGTCCCCTTTGCGAAACAGGAGCTTCACCGCACGCTTGAGTTCATCCTTGGCACTTAAGTTCATCAATAGTTTGAGTTGTTCAGGGCTAAGTATGTCCATGTCATTGGCCTCCTACTGCCGATTTGTCCACTTCTTCTTCACCTTCGGAATTGTCGGCATTCCGGCTGAGGCCCTTGAGCTTGGCAACCAAGTAAACGGTTTGTGTTGAAACCCCAAGCTCCTTCGCAATTTGAGCGTAGGATTTGCCCGGACTCAATTGAATTTCCTCCGCGATGCAGTCGTGGAAACGACGCCTTACTTCTTTCACCGCCTCCTGCAATTTGTGTTTCTTGTTATTTGTCATGTATCACTCCTAACGGATGCTGCGTAACAGCACCTTATATAGGAGAACTTGATAGTGGATTTTTTCATTCACGTGTGGGAGTTTCTGCTTTTCCTTCGTTGTCGCGCCGTGTTACTGGGTTACGCCTCCTCAGACTGCTGGCGGACTGCCACCACCTGCGGCCCCAGCAACAATATCTACTTGCGTTGCGGCGGAATCACTTCGCGATAATCTAATCAAAAGTACAGACGGCAACTTCCCGGTTCCTCAGCTACACTGGTTCTCCAAGGAGTAGGCGATGCTTTCAAAGAATGAAATTGTCGATGCCATAGTGGAAATCACGGCAGAGTATACCGACGAATATTTTGAGACGTTCAAGAAAAACCTCGACAAACAGTTATGGGCGGCTCTTCATCTGGGCTTCATTGCGGCGATGAAGCTCAACGGCTACTCGCCGGAGATTTTGAATGCAGCCCTCAGCGAGGCGCAAGAGCGCGTTGTGCAAGAACTTTAGTATCCGACTTCGCCATGGTCAGTCTCGCTGAAAGACATAAATCGGCTCAAATTTGTGGCTGGCTAACCGGCTCCGGCTCAAGAATCAGGCGGCTTTCTGGAGCGGCATTGATGGCTCCGGCAATGGCCTCTTCGGATACTTGAGAATCGGGAGCTTGAGAGCCTTCCGCAACTCCTTCACAGTCCTCTTGTCCCCGGCAAAGTGAATGCAGCGGTGCTTCGGCGTGGTGCGCGTAAACTCACCATGCCCAGCAATCAATTGCTGCTTGACCTCTGCTCTGGTCAAGTCCCTGCCATACCACTCATTTGGAACCCGATTTGTACATGCTATCCACGCCGCAGTGACAGCCGCGTTCGCATCGAGAAACCTGCGAATTACTCACGCGCCCTATTCTCAGCCTTGCTGTCATAGGTGTTCAGATACCGAAGGTACTGCACGAAGACATCCGTGTGGTCAACGCCTATACTTCCGACAGAGACAATGTTGTCTATGCTCGTGCTCTATGAATACTGAAAAGCATGGGAGGTATTCACAACAAGTTGACTGGCACACCGACTCTCTTAAGTTCCGCCTTAGACTCTATTATCCGCAGCTTCCGCCATTCCGCACGTTCTTTAGCAAGTTGTTTTTCCTCTGGAGTTTGTCCTCGCCATGAGGACTTGTACTCGCAAACTTGCGGCTCAGTAAAGGATTTTATCCATTTGCAAAATACAATCTTTCTCGGAACGTACTCATGAGTAAACGGGTTGCCATGCAGACCGCCCGTCAGACCTTTACCGACATGGTTCTTTGTGTTCCCTGTTGTCTCACCAACCCGTTTCCAATTATCCGCCAGATAGAGACTTCCCACTCGTTGCGTAGCAGCGTCAATCTCTTCATATTCTACGAAGGTTTCAAAACCGTAGGGCTTCACACCATACAGACCTTCCCAATCTTTGACAACCACTGTCCGCCACCGGGAGACAATTGTGGACGCCAGATTATACTCATGAAACTCCAGCCTGAACAGAGTATTGTCGATGATGCCGTTAATGACTTTCTCACGATTATCCTTAGTTAAATGGAAAAACTCATCTCGCACACCAGTAGCATAAACAGCGGAGCCGCCAGAAATCGCTCCAACGTTTTGCCAGCCGTCGTCGGTTTCATACCATATTAGGTAGTGAATTTGTTGACCGTGGTGTCCACGCACATCGCCAATAGCCTTTGATTTATCTGTGCGACCGGCGTCAGTCATTTTACGGACATAGTGGTTCTTTTCAAAAATCTTGATGTCCTTGGAGCTACAGAACTGGAAAAGGATTCGTTTCACTTTGCAAGCCCCTTAACCAGACCCGCAATCTTCTCTCCCGCAGACACCACTTCAGCGTACTCTGCATACTCAGACCATTTGGCTTTGTCATCGGCAACCTGTTGGAGCGCCACACTTAGACTGTTCAGTCGCTTTACCAAGAAGCCTAGTTGCTCCCGATTTCTTGCCTCCGTTGTGACAACCCCTGTTGAAGTTGAAGTTGGGGTGGTTTCCGATTCAAGCGTTGCCGCCGTCTCCACTTCGCTGTTCGTGGACAGTGGGGGGGCGTCCGCAGAGGGTTCCAAGTCCTCAGAGAGTCGCCTCGCCGAGTCCTCAGATGGGCTCACATCCCTGCTGTTTGCTTGTGCAGAAGATTCAACTTCGTATGGAGGCTCACTCGGGGTGTCCGGGGTGGGCTTGGGTAATCGAGTTCCGATGGATTCTTCGTATTTAGCAATCCAGCGGTAGGCTGTAGCGCGAGGGATGGCGAGACGGTCGCAAAACTCTTCAAAGGTCTCTAACCTTGTCTCACTTTTCTCGCTTTTTGATACAAGGTCAGTGCGTCGTCCTGATGCCGAATGCCTTTCTCGACAATCGTACATCGCCTGTCCAAACTGGAGACCACGCTTGTCTATTTGCTTCTCAGCTACCTGCAAAGCCGTCCACAGAGACTTGATGTTATGCTCTTCTATCGTCTCGGGTGGAGTCTGAGTACTTACATTGGTTTTCATCGCTGCTCCTGTTGCTTTTCACTCGGAGCCCGGAAACGCGCTTCAGTATCGTTCTGTTGTATAGAAGGCTAATGATGTCGGTTTTCTAGGTTGTCCGACCCTCACTGTCAGTTGTGCTTCGGACAGGGGTCGCTGGGAGGCGACCCCCTAGAAACCCAACCGTGAAGTGGGGGCGACGGTTGCATCCGTCTATAGCTAGTACTTGGAAAGTCGGGAAATACTCACACGCAATTTCGCTGTCAACCCAATTGGGACAGCGCGGAAGCAGATTTTCCAAGAACACTGGAGAAACACGCTCACGGTGTGGAGAAGAAAGCCACCTGCTTGGCGAGTGCATTGCACCGCTACTGTACTTTCATCACGCCAGCCATCGGCGGCATCTTGGGGAACCTATAGTAGCGGACACTGTCGAACCTATACTCCCTCGTTGAGGCGAGGGACGGATTCGTCAAGGGTGCAACCCCAAAACAGCGACCTGAAGGGCGGTTGAAATAATTTTCCTGAAAACTATTCTTGGCGTGTATGGTTCCATATCTTTGGCGAGAGTGTTCAAGGCCATTGTCAGTATTGTGTTTTCGCACCTTATAGGTCGTTGTAACTTGCATTTGACCTATTGTAGCCAAAACGCAGCACGAGTATGTATACTGTAACTAGCTGAGAGAAAACAGCTACCGCAGGTTCGATTCCTGCCACGCCTTTTTGGAAGTAGAGGCTATAGAGTTACGGTATCTTCCGGCTTATCAGTCAGGGCAAGGGACAGCCATAGACACCTTGGGGTTAATCAAACACCCTCGGGTTCTATGGCTGTCCTTTTTTGTTTTGTACGCAAGCATTGGTCAAGCCACCCAAAGAGGGGCGCACGAGTAGGCAAGTCCCGGACATCGAGTGAACTGCGTAAAGCATGAGAGACCCACGGGACATTTCAACCGGCCAGCGAAGTTGGCTGGCAACCGCCCACAGGATGTTTTGATTTCGTCACGACAACGATACGGATAGGGAGAAAGAGATGGTTACACCAAGACTAAAACTGAAGGGCATATTGCCCACTCTGTGGCCGCAAGCACGCAAAAATTTAATCGCCGGTAAGTTAGGTGGTTTCTTCGGTTCTACCGACTCCGGGACTTCGATGTACCTCCTCAGGCGCAACTGGAGTTGGTTCAAGCAGCGGGGATTGCACGTCAATGCATAAGTAAACAGTTGAGTCTCGCCCCGTACCGGAGAGTAGGATTCGCTACGACCTGACATCATGCGGGAGCTTGTCAAATCGTCATGTCATGTCGCGTGATGTAGACCCGCGAACCCGGCTTCGAATCAGCGGGGGATTGATGAAGGCACAACTCTTCTCAACAACACTGCAAGAAAATCGGTCATGAAGAGTGCGACGGAGTTCATCGCTGCTGCTCCGTTTCTTGCTCAGATACTTTACTTGCAGCGGAAGCATAGTTGACGCACGCTGGAGGAGAGTACGGTGGCATCTCAAGGTAGCGCAGGGCACTCGACGGCGGCCACGAGCTTGGGTCAATCCTTAGCCATCGGTTTACGTCTCTTTCGGTGTTCTCGCAGGACACGAGGCCACACGAATAGAGCTTCTTTCACGGCCTTGTCCTGAGCCATCTTTCGCGCTCGGCTGAGATACGTCATTACGCGCCCCGGAAGATGCTTGAGGGCTCTGCTCCATGTGTTGTCATAACCAACGGTTGAATCCTTTTTCTTGATTTCCTGTAGCCACTCTGACGGAGTACGAGCCCAGAGCGGCCCCTCTCTGTTCGTCCGGTTTAGCCGATACAAGCGTCTGTTTGTGCTATCCAGATATGAGCAAAGCTGTTTGTCCGTAGCGTCTGGATGCTTCGCTAGAGCCTGTTATTAACTTTGTCCCTTTGTTTGCTTCTGGATAAGGAAAAGTCGATGGCGGCCTGACGATGGAGGTATGGAGAAACGTGTCCGGTCGGGCTATCCGAGCGATGTTTGCGAT
>Ga0182024_10023366_pt1 | contig 11077 bp, 15 predicted proteins | sample P32metaG_FD_120480 | JGI IMG/M metagenome (GOLD analysis project Ga0182024, IMG submission 120480) | Permafrost microbial communities from Stordalen Mire, Sweden - P3-2 metaG (Illumina Assembly) | ecosystem: Environmental > Terrestrial > Soil > Wetlands > Permafrost | place: Sweden: Stordalen... | reverse complement strand
GTAGCGGCCGATCGCCTCGCCGATCCGCGCCATCCTCACCTCCGCATGCATCCAATCCGCTCCGGCCAAACCGGACAGATCGTCTGCTACGAAAACCGGACATATCGTGTGCTACCCACACGCGCCGACGCGACCTTGCCTTCCCGACTCTTTGAAGTAAGGTTCGCGCCCTCGCACCCTAAGGAAGCTAGGCGGCGACGGGTGCATAGCTCAGTTGGTAGAGCAGCTGACTCTTAATCAGCGGGTCGTAGGTTCGATCCCTACTGCACCCACCAATCAAATCAACAGGTTAGGGCGGGGCCGGAGTGGAGCGAAATTCTCGGGGTAGCGCCTGGGGTAAGCAGAGAAGGAAGCGACGATGGCCGAATTCGGACCAGAGGTGACCTTGAGCCGCGACGACGCCTTCGAGGCCGGCGAGTGCATGCTTGGCCTCATCCAAGCCGGCAAACTCGACAATGAGGAGGGCAAGGTCGACCTGAGCTTGGCGATCGCCAAGCTGCGCGAGGCCTTCGAGACGTTCGAGAAGAGCAAAGCCTACGACGATTAGGCCGAAAAACCCTTTGGAAATAAGCGTTTCGTGGTAATCTCTGAGCCGTCAACAGCGCCCTCGGCGCGCCCTTTCTCGGGACCGACATGGTCAAGATCAGCGAAGTCCAATCCACCCCCGTGGCCGAGGTTTGCGGTCACCAGATCCACCAGGTGACGTTCCCCTTTGGAGGAGTGCGCTTCACGATAGGCACCCGGGCCTTCCTGAACGGCGCCGAGGCGTGCGCGTGGGCTTTCAACAATCACATCGAGGACGCTCTAGCCGCCTGACGACCGCCAGGGACGGGAGACGGCCCCGGCTGGCCGGGTCGATCACGACCCTTGAAGAGGCCGCTCGGCCTGCCGGTGATCTATTCACCCCGCACCTCGAACCGGCTTAGCGCGGCTCGCGGGAGGGCCGAATTTCCCCCCGCAAGATCGTAGGCGAGGCGATCCCCACGCCCCGCGAAGTTCGTTCATGCCGCCATCCGCAGCACCCGCATGGTCGCGATCGTCGCCGGCTCGAACCTGGGGCGCCCACGCAAGGCGACGGTCAGCTGGATCGGCAAGCGGGCGAGGATCTCGAGGCCGGCCGAGACGTGGCCAACGATGCCATAGGCCGCGTCGAAGCCGCGCTCCTCTTCAACCATCATGTAGAAGCCGCCACGGCCGTCGCCGGGAGTCGCGGACCAGGACCAGCCGATGGCGCCGGGTCGATGCGTCGTGTGGCCCGTCCGGCGAAGGGCGACGGGGCGATATAAGCTTTCGTCGCGGATCGCGCCCACCACCACCAGGGCCGGCTTGCGGATGAGCGGCGCCTCGTCATAACCGCGGTTCTCGGCGATAAGTGCGATGCGCCGGGCCGCCTCCTGTTCAATGCCGGCGTGCAGCTCGAGCACGACCTCTCCCAGGCCGCCGGACAGCGTCATGCTGACGACGATGTTCGGTGGAAGTGGCGGGCGGGTGGGTCTCACCGAAGCTGCGCGTAGAGCTGTGGGGCCGCCTCCAGGGCCGCCGTGTAGGCCTTGGCGTAGGAAATGCCCCGGGTCTCGGCGATACCGGCCACGATCGCCTCGAACATCTTCGTCACCTTTTGCCGATCGAACGGGAAACCGTCGGCGGTTTCGATGTTGCTGGCGCCGAGGGTGGCGGCGGAGATCACCCGGCGCGCGGCGAGTGGGTGCCTCTCCGCGACCCTGCGATAAGCGTGCTCGTAAGTGGTGCCGTCGAGGGCCGCGACCTTCAGGGCCCGCTCATGGAATTCCTCGGCGTGAGCCTTCTCCATGTCCGGCCAGTCGACGTCTGCGCTGTCGACGCGGTCGTTTTCGTCGAGGTGGACATCGTCATCCTGGCCGGCGCCGGCGGATTTGATGATCGCGACCTTGCAATGCTCGCAGGCCGGCCGGTCGACGGCGGAAATTTCTTTGACGATGAAGGAATCCATCCGACCAGGCAGCGGGCGGTGGGCGCGGATCTCTTCCTCGGTCATCGCTCAGTATCCGAAGCCCGCAGCGACATTGCCGACGCCGTTTTTCTTCAACGCCTTCCCCCGGCTCAGCTTCAAGGCGCCATAGTAGCCGGGCACCTCGGTCAACAACCTCGCGTGAGCCTTCTCCTTGGTCTCACCCGGGCGACGCTCGCGCTCGGCGAGCTGGTCCGCGCGATCGTCGATGTCGGCGACGTCCTGTGCGGCCTTCTCCAGGCGGCTTTGCGGGATGGGCCGCTCCGGCTCCGGCTCGCCGGTGACGAAAGAGACGTCCTTGGCTGAAACGCTCATGCGCTGATCTCCTCTATCGCCGAATCCGTCGGCGGCGCGGGTTCTGGGCGCCGATAGGCGCGGGATGCGGAGAGGGCGGCCGAGCTCGACTCGACGAAGCTGCGACGGTGGCCGCTCGCGACGAAGGGAAGGCCGCAGGCATCATCGGCGGCGTGCGCGGCAAAAGCTGCCCAGACGACGCTTGGGCTGAACAGGCGGGTAATCAGGGCGTGGCCGTCGCGGCTGGTCTGGGCCGTGACCCGGACCATGGCCGCCCGGCGCCGCTTCAACGCCGCAGAGAGCATCTCCAGAGCCCGGTCTGCCTGGCCGCAGGCCTCAACTAGCTCTCGTTCAGCCGACGGTGCGGCCAAAGCGATCGGAGCGGGCTTGCGGGCGAATCTGCCGCGGAGGCGGGCGACCGGGTTCATGCGGACACCCCCAGACCTTCGACTCGCGGCTGGCGCACGCCCGTTTCGGACTCGATGCAGGCGGCGAGGACGTTGCGGCCGGTGTCCTCGAGCATCCAGCGATGGCTGAAGACCGAGCCTTCCCGCACCTTCGGGCCGAAGCCGAGGCAGGTCTCCCGAACCAAGTCGCCGATCACCCGGGCGATCCTGCCGATGTCGCGGTCCATGCCCAGATCGTGGGCGATCTCCAGCGTCGTCATCGCCCGGCCGGCGTCGCTCAGGGCGAGCAAGATTCTATGGCGATCGGGCCGCTGGAAATTTCGGTTTTTCATGCGGTGGCCTCTTGTCTGCGGTGCTGCGGCGCCACACGCCAACGATTGCCCGCCCTGGTGCTCCCCTTGGACTTCTGGATCAGCCCTTCGGCGGCCAACTTGTTTAAGAGCCAGCCTGCATTCGACGGCGTCGTGAGCGTCGCTCGCGCCACCTCTGCCGTCGTGACCGGCTGCTCGGCTTTCGCGACCACCGCGAGGATCTTGTCGCGGACCATCATCGAGGCGCTCCCTGGCTGGCTTCTTGGCGACGTTCCCGGATCTCGCGCTCCGCGGCGGCGGAGATGATCCACAGAATTTCCCGGTCGACACGGTTTCGGACGCACCAGCCTTCTTGGCGCAGGCTCGCGAGGCTCACGTTCACCGTCTTGAGGGCGAAGCCGCTCGCCGTCGCGATCTCGGCCACCGTCGCAAAACGGCGTTCCAGGATGATCTCAAGGCAGCGCTCGACGGCGGTCGCCTGCGGCCTCGGACATTCCGGGTTATCTAGCGCGGGCCCTCGCCCGCGAGGGGTCAACGCCATGGGACATTCCCCAGAACGCTGCCGTTGACGTCGACCTCGCGCCACCCGGGCGCGTCGCCGGATTCATCGTCGATGAGCGGCGGCCGCTTAAAAAGCGTCGGTCCGACGATGACGGGCCGCGTAAACTGTTCGAACAGGGGCCTGACACCGGCCAGGGCGAGGGCCCCGCAGGCGCTGTTCGCCAGGTCGTCGTGGGCGCCGTGCGAGGGACCGTGAGAAATATCCTCGCGGCCGCCCGCCATGACGCGGCGCTCGAGGCCGGCCAGCTGCGCTCGAAGCGCCGGGCTGTCCAACAGGCGCGCCCTGCCCGAAAGCAACAGCGGCAGGGCGGTGGCGTAGACCTCGCTCCGGGTCCGCCTCGAGGGCCGATATCTCACCCCACATGCGAAAAACGCGTTGGCGACAAAGCCGCCGCCGAATCTGTCGGCCGTAACTTCGGCGCAACGGTAGGCCTTCAAGGTCTCCGCGAACTCTCGCACGACCGCGGCCGGGACGAATCGCGGTTTGCGCTCTCGCAGGAGATCGAGCACCACGTCTCCGCCACGCTCGAGGTGAGCGATGGCCAGCGTGAAGGCGTCCTGGCCGCTGCCGCCGGCCGGATCGGCGAATCCGAAGTAGCGCACGCCAGGGACCGGAGGCCTCTCGCGCACCCTCCAATCGGTGCAATTCTGAATGGCGTCGTCGGGCACGAAGTCGGCGTCGGTCGATCGCCACTCGGCCAGATATTCGCTCCGGGCCCTGATCGGATCGTCGGCCAGCGCCTGGCGGACCAGACCGGCGGGCAGGGCCGGATTCATCGTCGCGCTCGGCGCCACCCAGGCCAAATCGGCGGCGCCGTCTTTGCCGAAGACCTCGCGCCAGCGCCGGTGCATCAAGCCCTTGGGCCGCGAGGGCGAACTGGACAAGATCAGGTAGCCGCGGCCAGGGACGGTCGCCATGCAGGGCTCGGCGGCCCCGATCACTTCCTCGTCGCTGTTCGAACCTTCGCCGTCGGATCTCCAAAAACAGGTCTCATCGCCGGCGATTCCCAGGCAGGTCCGCGACCGCACCAGACGGGCGTCATTGGTTCCGACCTCGATCACGGCCCCGCTGCGAAACTCGATCTCGGTATCGGTCTCACGCACCACTTCGCCGGCCAGGAGCGGCGCCTCGAGCAGGCCGGAGCAGTAGCGCCGGAGCACCACGGCCTGACGCTTGTCGACCCCCAAGAGCAGCACCACGCCCCGTTCGCCGGCCGAGAGCAGGGACTTCCAATCCGCCGACAACGCCGCGACCCAGACCGCGTGCGCCGAGAGGAATCGGGATTTTCCACCACGGCGGCCGCAGAGCAGGATGAGCCGCCGCACAGGATCCTTAGGCGCCCTCTTGCGCCCGGTGCACTTCCGGAACAGGGCGAGCTCGCTTTGGCTCAGCGGCTCACCGGACAGCACCTTGGCGAGCGTGTGCCATGCGGCGAAGGAAGGCGCCTTGAACGGCGCGCCCAAGAGCGAGGGGTCACGCAGGGCGCGGGCGAAGCTGATCCCGGCCCTCATGGGCGGGAAAACCTGGAATCGGGAAATTCTGCGAGGGCCAGAGCGCGACTTTGGCGAGCGGCGAACTCCATGAAACTGGGCCACTCAGCGCGGCGCATCACGCGACCGCCTCGGCAGCGCGGCTCGCGAGATACTCCGCAAGCGCCGACTGACCCGAGCCCTTGGCCTTCGCCCGCGCTGCGGCCAGCCTCTCGAGCGCCGCCAGCTCGCGACTGAGGCCATTGGAGAGCCGGACAAGGTCTTCGTCGCTGCAATCGCTGGCTCCGCGTGCAAGGCCGCTGCGCACGACCTCGAGGCGCAGCGACAGGGCGGCGGCGGATTGCACCCGCATCTTCTCCGTCGGCGTCAGCGCTTCACGTCCGCCAAGCGGTGCGGCGTAGTCGATCTCCAGATCCCGTAGGCGCCGAGCGGCGCTCCCGCGACCGTCGACCCCGGCAAATCGCTTTGACCCGTTCGTCACCCGCGCCCGACCTTGCGGTGACCTCGCGACTATGCCGACAGGGTCGGTGGCCATGAATTCGCTACCCGTGCGCTTACCCGTATCGTTCGACTCGTGGGTTTGGTCTGCGTCGCACGTTGTTGGCAACAGGTTTCGCGATCAAGAGCACCTGAGACGGTGTCAGACGCTCGACCAATGCGGGCGCGCTCGGGAAAAGACCGCGCGATCGACGTGCCCAGGCGGTCGCCCTTTCTTCCCCTTCCTTCCTCACGCTCACCGTCGCGCTTTCCCCTTCGCGACAGGAAGACTCTTCCCTCTGGCCGGACATCCGGACAACTGGACACCCTTTAAGGGGGTGTCCGTGTCCGTCCGGGCTGAATGTCGCCGGACAAAGGGGGTTGTCCGGGTCATGTCCGGCTTGTCCGGCGAGGCTCGATAAGCCACACGAGATCGTCCCAGAACCCAATCAGGCCAAGGTTTTGGAGTTTCTTGAACGCCCGGACAAAGGCTGTCCGGCGGCTGTCCGGCTTGTCGGTTTCGGGGAGCAGCGCGGGGAGACATTCTTGACGCCACCGGACAAGCGGAATTGTCCGGTGCGCGCCGTCGAATCTTGGACCGCCAGGGGAGGGCTGGCCTTCCGCGTCCATGAGGGTGCGCAGCGCCTCTAGCGCCAATCTCGGCTGCCCGGTGACCCTCGCCGCTCCGGGTATTGCATCGCCCTCGGCGGCCACGACGACGCAGGAAGTGATGGTCTCTCGGTCATCGTCCTGGCCGACCTCGACGACCTCGAGGCGGCTCAGGATCGTCTCGCCCTGGGGACCGTCCTTCGCCAGTTCGACGGCCGTGACGATGTTGTCGGCGCCGTCGCGCCTCACCGCGATCTGGGCATCGCAGGCGCCTGTCAGGGAGGTGTGACCGCGCGGGCGCGTGCCGTCGATGCCGCAATGGTGGACGATGACGACCGCACAGCCGAAGGCCTCGCGGATCGCATCGGCGGCGCGGACATAGGCGGTCATGTCCTCATCGCTCGATTCCGATCCGCGAAGGGAGCGGTTCAGGGTGTCGAGCACCACCAGCGCGGGCGGCTTGGCGAGCTGGCGGTCGATGACCGCGATCAGTTCGGCATGGTCGGCGACCAGGTCGAGCGTGACCGGCTCCAGGTAGAACGGGACGGGGTCATGGTCCTCGGCGAGGAAACGCTGGCGGAAGGCCTCGACCCGCGCCTCGAGGCCCGATTGTCCCTCGAAGGCGCAATAGACGACGGGCCCCGGTTGCACGCGCCGGCCGCGGTAATCCCAGCCGAGCGCCACGCGCATGGCCAGGTCGAAGGTCCAGAAGCTCTTTCCAGACTTCGGAGGGCCCCAGACGACGGTGAGGCCGACGCGCGGGACGATGCCCTTGACGAGATAGCGGCGCGCGGTCCCAAGGCGGATCTGGTCGAAGACGACGAGCCGCACGCGCGAGGTGATCTCGGTTACCTCCTCGCCGTCGATTAGGTGCGCGGCGCTCATGCGGCGACCCTCGTCCGGGCCTGAAGGAAATCGTTCCAATCGGGCAGTCCGTCCGGCGGCGCGCGGAGTTTCACGGTCAGGCCGCGCTTCGCCCAGCGCTCGGCGGTCCTATCGGCCGCGCGCCTGCCAGGGTCGTCGTTGTCGACGAAGACATGGAGCTCGCGGACAGTGTCGGGGATCCGCACCAGGGGCAGGCGTTCGGCCCCGAGCGCGGCCCAGACGGGAACGCCGCTCAGCTGCATGGCCGAGAGCGCCGTTTCGACGCCTTCAGCCAGGCCGAGCACGTCGCCGGCGGCGCAGAGCCGGACCGCGCCATCGTGCATAGCGCCGGTCGTGAGCCGCTGCAGGGTCACCGGCGCCTTGCGGCCTTCCCAGGTCAGTCGAAGCTGCTGGACCGCGATGATGCGCCGGTCCGGGGCCTGGAGGGTGGCCACCAGGGTCGGCGTCGGAGTGCGGCCGAGGGTCAGGCCGGCGCCCTGGCGGATCGTCGGCGGGATGGCGATGGTGATTCCGCGGCTCCGGAGATAGGCCGTCACGACCTCGCCCGGCGCCGAGGCGTCGCTCCAGATGGCCAGGGCGCGCGGGTCGGGCTCGATAGGTTCAGGCGCGCGCCGATGGTCTGCCTGGCCGCGCCTGCGCCTGTCGCTGTGCTCGCGATCGCCGATCAGGCCGCGACGGCGGAATTCGGCGAGCAGCTCAAGCGGGTCGCACCCGCCGAAGCAATGGACGATAAGGGCTTCCTCGCCGTCCGCGATGGAAAGGCTCGGCCGACGATCACCGCGACCCTTGCCGTGGCTCGGCAGCGGACACCGGCAGAGATAACCGGAGCCGTTCGGCCGGGCGCCGAGGGCTTTGGCGATGCTGGCGGCCGTCATTTCGACGCTCGTTGCCATCGCCTACCTCGCCCCGCGTTGCCGGGCGTGGCGTCGTTCAGTAAGCTGGCGGGGTTCTCGCTGAACACCGCCGGCGCCTCGCAGCCTCGCTGCGGGGTGTCCGGTTCTTGAGGTCATGGCTCATGCCGCCACGGCCGCTCGACGCTCACGCGCCCATGCTTCGATCTCCGACCTAGCCCAATATCGCCGATTGTTGATTACTGCGGGCGAAGGGAAATTGAGCTTCTCGCTTCTCAACCAACGGTCGATCGTTCGGTCAGTGACTCTGAAATACTCTATAACGGCTCGGGCGGGCATGAGGCCGCCCTCTCGATTGTCCTGGGATTCCATGGGGCCTCCGATGTCTGGACATCGGCGGACATTGAAGGGTTTTGACGATGACGGGAGGTGGCGAAACCTATTTTCGATCGCCACCCAGGCGCGCCATCAACTCGACGTCGCGCCGATAGGCGGGGTCTTCACGCCAGAGGCGGAGCGTCGAGCGAGCGGGCGCCTTGGCGCCGGACACCTCGGCGATTTTCTTCTGGAGCGTTTGAACCCTGATGTCATCGCCTGACGCTCGCCGGTGATCGGCCTCGATGTGCATTGCGATGTCGCGAGAGGTCCGCCGCGCTAGCGGTCTTCCGCTGCCGTCCTTGCCGGCGAAGAGGTTGGTAGGATCGTCCAGGAAGTCGTCGGGGAGTCCCATCGCCATCGACAGCACCCAAAGCAGCGAATCGGGAAGTCGTTCGCCGGTCCGTCCGAAAGCGGCGGCCAGCTCGAGGGCGAGCGCCTTGACCAGAAGAGGCGGCTTTGGCCACTCATCGGCGAGGCGATCTCGATTGTCGCGATAGAGCTTCTCAAGCCATGACGCCCGCTCCTCCAAGGGGCCATCTGGCGCGCCGTCGACCAAGTGCCAGCTACCGAGCCAGCCGAAGGAGGAATAGACCATTCGTCAGGCCCGGAGCTTGGCGAATTTAGCGCCGATCAGCGGCTCACCGGCGAGCAGGCGATCGACACCCGTGCCCCACTCGGCCAGAGCCGCCGCCTTTTCGCTGGCGAAGTCGTAGCGCTGATAGACGCGCGCGATGCCGCTGATCTTGCCGGACTTGTGGTTCAAGCACGCTTCGGTGACCTCAACAGGCACGCCGAGCCTTTGGAGTCCGGTCGCGACCGTCCGCCTCAAATCGTGAAATACCCATCCCTCGACCTCGACGGGCTCCACGCCAGCCGCGACGGCGTCCTTGCGGGCGAGCTTGAGGATCTCGGCGTCCAGCCGGGCTTTGGTCTTGCTGAAGCCAGAGATGGGCGTCTGGACGCGATCACTGGCCCTTCCGCTTGGTCCGGGGCGTGAGCGACTGGTGAACACGAAGTCCGGCCTGCCGAGGATGCGCTTGACCTTCCTAAGGACCGCCGCGGCCTGATCGCTCAATGGCACCTGATGGGCGGTATCGTTCTTCACCCTCGCCCTGGAGAGGCTCCAGGTGGCCTTTTCCAGATCGAGCTCGGACCAGCGCATTTCCGCCACCTCGTCCCGGCGCTGGCCGGTGAGGAGGAGAAGCTGAACGAAAGGCCCGAATGGCTCGCCGAGCGCCTCGGCGCCGCGCCAGACCAGGGCGAGGTGCTTGTCGCTCAAGACGTGGTCACGCTCGACCCTCGGTGCGGGTGGCTTCACGCCTGCGCAGGGCGAGACAGTGATGGTGTCCAGTTCGATCAGCCAATTGAAAAGGCGTCGAAGCACCGCCAGCACGTTGTTCGCCGTGGAGCCCGCGCCGTTGTCGACGATCCCCTGGAGGAGCCGATTGACGTCTCCCTTGCCGATCTCCTGCACGGGGCGCTGTCCCCAATGGTGGACGACGCCCGCAAACGTCCCTTCCGGGGCGTCGCGGCGCACGAGCTTCGAGTCGTTGTCGGGCTTGAACCCCAGGAGCCGCGCCGACTCCTTCCACCACGACTCGCGGTTTCGACGCTTCGCATATCGCTCGATGAATCTGATCGCGACAGCCTCGAAGCTGGAGGCGGTTCGCTCCTCTACGGCGGCTTTCTGCGCCTGCTTGGCTTCCGCCAGATCCCTGGCCGGGTCGACCTTGGCTCGTTCGTTGGCGGCGAGCAGTCGCGCCTGCTTCAGCGTCAGTCGGCCGCCCAGGGCGCCCTTATCCCGCGGTTCCTCATCGCCGGGCTCGAGGAGCCGGATTTTGCCAAGGGTCAGCTTCGCGTTAGAGCCGTCCTTTCGCCGATACCGGAGCGCCCAGCTCATCGACCCCGAAGGCTGAAGGACCAGGTAGAGGCCCTCGCCGTCGGGAATTTCTCGCCGGCTCCCGTTGGGCCGGATGTTCCTGATCGCTGTGACTGTGAGAACGCCCATCTTCGAGCACCTTGAAAAAGTCAGAGGCTCACGGGGTAAGCACAGGGGTAAGCGAATCACCCCGTCTGGCCGTGGCGTCCAATGTCCCCGACATAGGCCGACATTTTCGGAAAGTCTATGCTGGCCAAGGGTTTGGCGCGCGGCATTGTGTCCGCGCTTGTCTGCCTATTTCGGCCGATGGCCTCAGACTCTTAATCAGCGGGTCGTAGGTTCGATCCCTACTGCACCCACCAATAAAATCAAGCACCTAAATCGGAAAATTGAAGCGATGGACCGTGCGACGCGGAAGCCCCTCAACCCCCCGCGGCGGCGATCGACTTATAAACGCGCTCGCGCGTCGCGTACGCCTGTTTACGCTCCGGCGTGTCCCAGACGAAGGGCGTGCCCTCCATGGCGTCCTCCACGGCGTCCATGAACTCGTGCCAGCCGGGGAGGTATTCCTGGGGGTCGTAGTTCGCCGGGAAGGTGTGGGTGAGGGTCAGCAACGTCCCGTCGGTGTGCGGCTCGAGGGCGAACGCCAGGGTGACATCATTGTTCTCGAACCAGGGTTCGCGCCAGATCATCGCCAGGCGCCGCGGCGCTTCGACCTTGGTGATGGTTCCTTCCATGACGATGGGCGCCATCGCAAAACGGATGCGGAAGACGCCGCCGGGCCTCAGATCCACATCCACGTCGCCAAGCCAGTCGGCGAGCCTGGCCTTCTGTGTCAACCACGACCATACCTCGGCGACGGGGTGGCGGAGGAGCCGCTTGAACTCGACCACGGGCTGGCCATCGCGCGTCCGTCGGCGGCCGTCCCTGACCGCCTCGGGTCCCAT
>Ga0182024_10023365_pt1 | contig 11078 bp, 9 predicted proteins | sample P32metaG_FD_120480 | JGI IMG/M metagenome (GOLD analysis project Ga0182024, IMG submission 120480) | Permafrost microbial communities from Stordalen Mire, Sweden - P3-2 metaG (Illumina Assembly) | ecosystem: Environmental > Terrestrial > Soil > Wetlands > Permafrost | place: Sweden: Stordalen... | reverse complement strand
GCCGCCGGGTGGCACATTTGTTTCGATGTTCTGGATCGCCTTCTCAGCGGAACTCCCATCGGCCGCACGGTCGGCCCGGACGCAATGAAGTTCGGCGGCTGGCAGCGATTGAACGCGGAGTACGCCAATCAGTTCGGTAGTGAAAAATAAAGGGAGGACAAATTCATCATGAAAGAAGCCACCAAACGTTCGATTTTTCGCTGGATTCACATCGTCTTTAGCATTCCGATACTCGGTTATATTTATAGTCCGTTTGAAGAAATTCCAAAGTACGCCGACCGTGTTCGGTTTGTCGTCGTTCCTGTAATGCTCCTCTCGGGATTGTGGATGTGGAAAGGCCATGTCCTTCGACGACTTATTTCGAAGATATCGGCTAAAACCACTCGCATGAAAATGGGACAAGAATTCGAGGCATAAAGATCCAATGAATCCATCGGAACGTATTGACCAACTGATCGCGGGACTCACAGACTGGCGTGCGAAAACGCTGGCCAGCATCCGCAAGAGCATCCTTGGGGCCGACCGCGAGATCATCGAGGGATGGAAATGGATGGGAAGCCCAGTGTGGTCTCGTGACGGAATGATCGCGGTCGGCAACGCCCACAAAGATAAGGTGAAGCTTACCTTGTCCCACGGGGCGAGCCTCCCGGATCCTGATAAGCTCTTCAACGCGGGCCTCGGAGGCAACGCGTGGCGAGCGATCGATTTTTTTGAGGGCGATAAGATTAATGAGCGTGCTCTAAAAAATCTCGTCCGTGCCGCCGTTGAATACAATCAGATCAAATTGAAGAGGAAAGCGCCCGCGGGTACTCGAGCGAAAGTACATAAAAGTAAAAAGTGATGAAACTACGGCCTTTCCTTACTAGTTCTCTTTGCGGGACTGCCTGACAATGGTGCTTGACGCTGCCCTGGCAGTGCGGCAGGACCTGTTCATCATCGTCGGGTCTGTGAGTTTCCTGGAGGCGCCGGCCTGATCTCATGCCGGCGATGACCGGAGTCAGGGGCTTTCATCGACGCCGCCAGCTTCTTGCGCATGGGCCTGCCAGCATATCGTTTCACCAAAACATATCCTTAGGATCTTGTTACCGCGGGGGGGGGGCCCTTGTGGGGCAGCTGTTGAGTTCGTTGTGCCCCCGTTCGGTGCTTCTAACACCGGCGGGGGTTTTCCTTTCTTGGTTTCACCAGGCGCGACGGCGTGGTGTGCTTCGCTTTGAACATTTCCCCGAAGAGAAAAAGGTAAAAAAGAGAAGGCCTGATTTTTGCCGCGCAAACCCCACCCGGAGCGCAGCCGGTTTTCCCCGGCCACTTTTGTCGGGGAAAACGGAGCGGTAGGGTTACTGTCCCGCATTTTCGCATTTCCGCATTTCTCCGCATTTCTCCCCATCAGATCCGTGCTCGACGGCATGATTTTAAAACACGAGGCTCGGAGATGGTCGGCGGAGAAGAGCGGCTAAAAGGGAAACTCGTCTGTCCCCTTTTCCTCCTTTTCCTCTCTTTTCCTTCTGAGTGGTCTGGCGGAGGAAGGGGTTACTGTGCCTGGGTTTCCTGCTGGCTCACTGTCTGGCGCATGGAAGACGGCAGTTTGTGGAAGTGGCCGCGAACTTCCCGGAACCGTGCCGTTATGTTCTGGAGACCTTGGGCGACGTCTATAAATATGATGCGGAAGCGCGCGCCGCCCAACTGTCTCCGCCGGACCGCCTGCTGTTTCATCAGCAGCACAGCGGGCCGGTGATAGAGCAACTACACCAGTGGCTAGAAGCGCAGTTCGCGCTGAAGCAAGTCGAGCCGAACTCAGGTCTGGGCAAAGCCATCACCTATTTATTACGCCACTGGAAAGGCCTGACCGCGTTCCTGCGCGAAGCCGGCGCACCCCTCGACAACAACATCTGTGAACGCGCACTCAAACGCGCCGTACTGCATCGCAAGAATGCGCTGTTCTATCGCACCCTGCACGGCGCCGAAGCCGGGGATCTGTTCATGAGCCTGATCCACACCTGTGAGCTGGCCGGTGCCAATCCGTTCGATTACCTTACCCAGTTACAGCGGCACGCGCGAGAACTGGCGGTGAACCCATCCGCGTGGATGCCCTGGAACTACCTGGAACAAACTCAGCCCGGCCACAATCATTCCTCTTCGGCCAGGGTGAGGTGACGTCCCGAAATGGCCGGTAAACGGGGCTTTCCAAAAGCGAAACCCGGACACGTTTTTGGCCAGGCACGCAGACCGGCGAAAATGTTTCGCGCGTCCGGTACCGCAGATTTGTTCCTACGTATTCCTCTTCATCCAGCATCGACAGATCCTGCCGACACCGCCAGCACCAAGGCAGTTTCAATATTCGATGCTTGCGGCATAGTGATTTGCTGGTTTCGGTGCGAGCGGGGTAAGATCAGCGGTACATGAAGGTCATTTTCGCAATTCTCATGTCTGGCGTTGTGTTGCTGGCGGCAAGCGCCGGAGTGGACGGTCAGTGGGCGGCCAGTACGCCCAACGGGCCGAGCGGCGTCCTCTTGGAACTCAAGAGCGACGGCGGCCGTCTTACCGGGTGGCTCGTGCAGCCGAATGGGAAACTGGAAATCGCCGACGGATCGATTCGGGGCAGCAGCTTGTCGTTTGAGATGACCGTCACTTTCCAGGGGCAAGCACTCAAGATCTTCTACTCAGGCCTGCTCGATGGCGACGAACTGCGGCTGACGATGCGCGCGGAGGGAAGAGCCGGTGAAGAACGCGCTACCTTCAACCGAGTCAATCCTATCTCTCCGATCGAGCGGTTCTCCGAACCTCCTGCACCCGGCGAAGTAATGGCCTGGCTGAATGCCAATGCCATTCGTGTCGGGTCGGTTCCATTGGATGCTCCTTCAGCCGATCTGATGCCGTTGCTTCCTCACCTCATGGATGCGCGCATCGTCGCTATGGGCGAGGCGACTCATGGCACACGCGAGTTCCAACAGCTTAAGCTTCGAATGTTTCGGTTCTTGGTAGAGAGGCTCGGATTCACGGTCTTCGGAATTGAAGCGAATTGGCCCGAGTCGCTCAGCGTCAATGAGTACGTGCTCGGCGGAGACGTAAATCCCGCCGGCGGGCTGGGTTTTGCGTGGTGGCAGACCGAGGACATGTTCGCCCTGCTCCGCTGGATGCGTGAGTACAATCAAAATCCCACACACACGCGCAAGTTGAAGTTCTACGGCTTCGATATGCAGACCCCGGGATTGGCCGAATCCAATGTCCTCGATTACCTACGCCGTGTGGACCCCGAAATAGTCAACGAAGCCACGCGGTCGTTCGACGTTCTGGGACGTTGGGGCGAGAACAAGGATTACGAGGCCGCTTCCGCCGAGGTCAAAAAGCGTACGGCCGATACCCTCGCGCTCCTGTTGCGGCGTTTCGATGAGCGCCAAGCGGGGTGGGTGCTGCGATCAAACCAGCACGACTGGACGATGGCGCGGCAGAACATGGTGGTCGTGAAGCAGGCGGAGGTGAAACTGCGCGACCAGAGCATGCCTGGCAAATCGTTTCGCGACCGCGCAATGGCCGAGAATGTGAAATGGATCCTCGATCATGAACCGCCCGGAACCAAGATGATGCTGTGGGCTCACAACGGCCACGTAGCCACGGCCGCGCCGCTGGACGCTTCGGGCGACATTCCAATGGGAGGACACCTACGCCAGTTCTTTGGCGACGAGATGGTATCGTGCGGCTTCGTGTTCGGGCAAGGAAGTTTCCGCGCAGTGGATATGCCGACCGGGCAGATAAGCACCTTCACGGTGAGTGCGCCGCCGCGGGGTAGCTTCGATGCGACCCTGGCCGCGTTGGGCATCCCGCTGTTCGCAGTCGATCTGCGACACTCGCCGGACTGGTTTGCGGAACCGCATTACTCGCGGCAGATCGGCGGAGGCTACTCGGAGGCGACGCCGGGCGTGTGGATGCATCGAATCCGCGCCGCACGCGACTTCGACCTGCTGATATTCGTCAATAAGACCACTGCGAGCAGGTAAGTCACAGCGTCTGATAGCACCAGAGACTTGCCGCCTGCTGTCGGAGACTGGAACTACTGGGTCGTGCAAGGCTGCTGTCTTTGATTTACGCAGGCCTGCCGAAAGGACACTGTGCATCCACTCGAAGAGCGGCGGTTGGCAAACGCCGCGCAGGATGCCATCCTGCCCCAAGCATGCAATTACGGACGAAATCAGTGGTTATGTTTTGTGTGCGGCGACTTGCGCGCGGTGACGCCGCCAATGGGTGAATATATTGCGCTTGTTATGAGCGACATGCGATTGGGACTCATGATCAGCGGTTCTCCGCACGGTGTTAGATGGAATCCTATGAGACGACAACAAGTCGCGAGGAATTAACAATGGCTAGACCACAATTTATACCAACAGATGAGCAGCGGCGTACGGTGAGATCGCTCTCCGCATACGGAATCAAACAGGACGGGATTGCTCGCGTACTTCATTTTCGCTCCGCCAAGACACTTAGAAAACATTTTCGGGAGGAATTAGATCTCGGCGCGATCGAAGCTGTTGCCGAGGTTGCTCAGACTCATTATCAGATGGCGAAGTCCGGCAAGTATCCGGCGTCCACTATGCACTTTCTCGAGAAGCGGCAGCGGTGGCTGGAGGTCCAGAGCTTGGAAACTCCGGACTTTATCGTGGAAGTGGAAAAGGATGCCGCATGAGGGTCGTGCTTAAGCGGTCACAAGGAGAGGTCTTTCGTTCGACGGAGCGGTTTCGCGCGCTTGCTGCCGGACGCCGCTTCGGAAAGACTTATCTGGCGCTAGTTGAACTTTGCCGGGCGGCTTGGGGAGAGGGCCGCCTGGCCTGGTATGTGACGACGACTTACAAACAGGCGAAGCGTATCGCCTGGAAGCCGCTCAAGGAAATGACGCGGCAGTATTGGGCCGCCAAGCCCAATGAGACCGATCTGCGAATCGAGCTTACCTGCGGTGGAACCATCTGTTTGCGGGGCGCCGATAACTACGATTCGCTGCGGGGCGACGGACTCGATTTCCTGGTGCTGGATGAATACGCCTCGATTGCGCCAGCGGCCTGGAGCGAGGTGTTACGCCCGGCGCTTGCCGACAAACAGGGTCGGGCGCTGTTCATCGGCACTCCGCAAGGCCATAACCATTTTCACGAACTGGTCGAGCGCGCCGCGACACTGCCCGATTGGAAAGCGTTTCAATACACCACCGCCCAGGGCGGCAATGTCACTCTTCAAGAACTGGAGAGCGCGGCGCAGGAACTCGACGAGCGGACGTATCGGCAGGAGTTTGAAGCGAGTTTCGAAAACCTGGGAGTCGGCCGCGCTTATCATGCATTCGACAGCGCGCAGAATGTTCGCAAGCTGCGATTCGATGGCCGTGTGTCCTTGTCGTGGACACTCGATTTCAATATGAATCCGTTCTGCTCGGTGTTGGCGCAGGTTGGTAACGGCATGATCTATGTCCTGGACGAAATGATCCTGCCCGATTCGAATACACTCGCGGCGTGTGAGGAGTTGCTCAGCCGCACCCAGAAGTGGGCAGGCGGCCTGCCGCTCGCCATCGACGTTTATGGCGACGCCACCGGCGAGCAGCACAGAACCTCAGCCTCGCGCACGGATTGGCAGATCGTGAAGGAGTTTTTCGGCCGCTACAAAGATCGCTTTCACGCCAGCTTTCACGTGCCCAGCGCGAATCCGACGGTAAAGGACCGAATCAATTGCGTGAACGCCAAGTTGCGGAATCACGCGGGGCAGAGCCGGCTGTTGATCGATCCGAGATGTAAGCATCTCATCAAGGACTTCGAGCAAGTCAGTTGGAAAAGCGACCCGCGCGGCAACACTCTGGCCGATTTGGATAAATCCGACCCCATGCGCACGCACGTCAGCGATGCGGTCGGCTATCTGATCGCGCGCGAGTTTCCGATGCGGGAGATCAGGGGAGAAAGATCGGGGCCTATGATTTGCTGATTTCCGAGCCACCTCGCTTTGGACCTGGGGGCGCCCAGTTGGAGGTGAGCCGATGGATCTTGTGCTGGACGGCGAATCGTGTATACACTCGGCTAGCCAGTGATTCAAGGAGACACAAGATGGTTCCCAAGGACGAAATTACACGTGGGTATCGCGAAGGGTGGAAACTCACGAGTGCCTAATATCTCGCGTAGAAGTTTCTTTCAAACATCGGCCGCAGGAGTTCTGTCGATGGCGGAACTGCACTCCGCGCCGCTCGGCCTCCCGATCGGGAGCCAGACCTACCCGCATCGGCAAAGAATCAAAGATGGCGACTTCGCGGGGCTGTGCAAAGACATGGCTGACCTCGGAGTGGGGAGTTTGGAGCTGTGCTCGACCGGATACGCCGAGTTTGCGAGTCTGGCGGACGGCAAGCAGACTCGCAAAATCATCGAGGATCATGGGCTCAAGTGTCCGAGCGCTCACTTCGATATGAAGGAGCTTCGCACCAAGCAGGCGCAGCTCATCGATTGGGCGAGGGAGATCGGGATGACGCAGATGGGTACGGCGAGCCTCGGCGGCCGTACGCCGGGCGGTATCGCAACCATGGATGCGGTGAAGGCGGCGGCTGACGAATACAACAAGATCGGCGAGACGGCCGCGAAATCCGGCATTCAACAATTTCTGCACGACGAGGGTTTTGAGCTTTCGAAGGTGGACGGACGGTTGACCTACGAAGTCCTGCTCGATCTGCTGGATCCCAAGCTGGTCAAGATGCAGTTCCAGATGTCGGCTATGAAAACGGCCGGAGATCCGGTGATGTACTTCACGAAGTATCCGGGCCGGTTCCTCTCGATGCACTTGCAGGGTGTCGATCTGAGCGGCCCGGGAAGAGGTCCCGGCGCGGCGGTCGGAAAAGACAGCCTCGACTGGCCGAAGATCTTCGCCGCGGCCAGGACCGGCGGCGTGAAGAATTACTTCGTCGAGCAGAACTGGGATCTCACGGTGCAGAGCGTGGCTTATCTAAAGACATTGAGCGCTTAAAGTAAACTGTGAGTTCCCATTTGCGTTTCGCCGCTATTCCTCAGTCTTCGAGTGAATCGCGAAGCGATTTCTCAGCGTGATTATATTTCACGCGCCGAAGCGTGCAACTCTCTCCTTCCTTATTTTTCTGAACGCACGCTGAAAGGCGGGGAAGGTGGCAGATGGACAGACGCCGGGGCGTGAGTGTTTCGGCGAACTGTGTTACGCTGACCAATCGAAACGGCACCATCGATGATCGGCAAAATCGTCACCCATTACCGCGTCGTCTCGAAGCTGGGGGAAGGCGGAATGGGCGTGGTGTATGAGGCCGAGGATCTGACTCTGGGCCGCCGCGTGGCGCTCAAATTCTGTTCGCGGGGCCGCGACGATGCGAGCCTTCGCGCCAACCTGCTGAGGGAAGCGCGCGCCGCTTCCTCGCTCTCGCACCCCAATATCGCCCATATCTACGAATTCGTCGAGGACCCCGCGGGCGACCCTTTCATTGCCATGGAGCTGGTGTCGGGCGACAACTTGAAACGCATTCTCAGTCAGCGAGGCCTCAATATCGAGCAGACGGTAAAGGTGGCGAATGCGGTAGCCTCGGCGCTCGTCGAAGCGCACCGTCATGGCCTGATTCACCGCGATATTAAGCCCTCCAACATCCAGATCACGTCGTCAGGCGAAATGAAAGTCCTCGACTTCGGCATCGCGCGGACGGCCGTGGCGCACTCGGAGGCAGGTGAAACCGCGGTCACCATGACTATCGAAGGCGTCGCGGGTACGCCTCTCTACATGTCGCCCGAACAGGCGTCGGGTGAGATTCTCGACGGGCGCTCGGACCTTTTCTCGCTTGGCGTGGTCCTTTATGAATGCCTGGCGGGTAAATCGCCATTCGCGGGCGATACGGCTACCTCGATTCTGACGCGGCTGTTGACGTTTGAGCCGCTCAAGCCCTCGCGGCTCAATCCGCGATCGCCCAAGAACCTCGACCGCATCGTTCTCAAGCTGCTCGCGAAGGACCGCCGGCAGCGCTATGCGTCGGCCGGCGAATTGCTCGCCGATCTGCGCGCGCCCGAAAATCTCCGCCCGAGCCGTCGCGCGATCGCCGCCGCTCTCGCGGGAGGAACGGTTTGCGCCGGAGGAGCCACGACGGCGTGGATTTGGAATACCCGCCGTTATCGCGACCCCGCGCCGGCCGCGGTTCGCTGGTATCGCGACGGGCTCGCCGCGCTGCACAACGGCAGTTATCATCACGCGAGCAAGGCTCTCGCCCGTGCGGTCGAGATCGATCCGGCCTACGCCATGGCCCACGCTTATCTGGCCGAGGCCTGGTATGAGCTCGACTATCTCGAACGCGCCAAGGACGAATTGCTCAAAGCGATGGCATCGCGCAGTTCCCTTCCGGCGGCGGAGGGCCTTCACCTCGATGCGATCCACCGCACCGTCACCGGCCAGTTCAAAGCCGCGGTCGAAAAGTTCCAGGAAGCATCCGCGCGAACATCGGCGGAGGAGCGCGGCAGTGCGCTGCTCGATCTGGGCCGCGCGCAGGAACGCAATCAGGATACGAAGAAGGCGATGCTGACCTACAACGAAGCGATTCGCATGGATGCGCAGAGCGCCACCGCGTGGCTGCGCCTGGGCGCGTTGCAGGCGCGGACCGGCCAGAGAGAAGACTCCGGCCGTTCGCTCGATCGCGCGGAGAGTCTGTTCCAAGCCTCTTCCAATGTCGAAGGCTCGACCGAGTGCCTTTATATTCGCGCGCGCAACGCCCGCACTCCCGCGCAAGCTCGCGAACTGATCGACCAGGCTCTGTCAGCGGCACACGTGACGGGCAATGAGCATCAGCAGATCAAGCTGTTACTCGCCTCGAGCAATAACTATCTCGAAGCGGGCCGCACCGCCGATGCATTGGACGATGCCAACCGCGCCATCGAGATCGCGCGCGCCGCCGGCATTGAGAATTTGGTCTCGCGCGGACTGATCGACCTGGGCAACGCGCTGTTCGTCAAGAACCGTACCGCGGAAGCAATGCATACCATGCAGGAGGCGCTCGATATCGCGCGCCGGAATCGTGAGAAGCGGTCCGAGGCGCGCGCGCTGATCAACCTCGGCAGCATCCGTATTCAGACCGGGGACACGGCGCAAGGCTGGCAGGATGTGCAAGCGGCGCTGGCTTATTATCGCGAAGGCGGTTACCGCACGGAGGCCGCGCTCGCTCTCATCCTGCTGGGCCGCGCTTCGCGCAATAAAGGCGAGTATGAAGCGGCGCGCCGCGCCTTTGCGGAGACCCTCGACACGATGAAACCGGACGGTCCATCGCTGCCACTGGCACTCGCGCAGGAAGGATTAGCGTCGCTTGAAAAGCTTCAGGACCGGTGGCCGCAGGCACTCGCCATGTTCGACGAAACGCGGCGCGCCTTCGAGGCCATCGGCAATCCGTCCGGCACGGCCACCAATGAGATGAATGTCGCACTGATGCACGCGAGGCTCGGCCATAGCGCCGGGCTTGCGACGGCGCCGCAGCAGGCCATCGATGCCGATCCGGTCAGCGCCTTAGAGATCATATTAATGCAGGAACATTTCGACGAGGCTCGCGCGAAAGCCGAGGCCCTGCTTAAAACCGCCGATCCGAGCGACCTCGAAACGCGCCGCGCCGCCAATCTGGTGTTAGGTCTCGCCCTCGCGCGCTCCGGGTCGCGTGGCGGCGCGGCTAGCGCAATGGCTGCGTGCCAAAAGGCCTTCGATCTAGCGCACAAAGCCGGCCATCCCGCGGCGGAAGCGGACGCACTGTTGGGCTCGGCGGAAGCGGCGCTCGCCGCCGGAGATCGTACCGCGGCCGCGGGGTACGCGGGTCGTGCGCGAGCCTATTTTGAATCTGCCAAAAAACCGGAGTCGCTATGGCGCGCGTGCATTCTGCTGGTCAAGTCTGGCGCATCGAACCAGACCATCGCGACCGAGGCCGCGACCCAGGCCGCCACCGCGCTGGGCATATTAAGAGCCTCCTGGCCCGAGGAAGATTTTCGATCGTACCTAAATCGTCCGGTCATCCGGCGCCTGCATGCGGAACTGCTACGCGTCAACCCGGCCGCACCCACCACCACCAACTGACAGAAAAAAGGACAATAGAGACCACGAATGATCCGACTTACACTGGCAACTGTAACCCTGGCGATTCTGCTCCTCTGCGGCAGCCCGTCGCGCATTGAGGCCCAAGGCGACACGAAGATCGTGGTCGGCGACAGCAGTTCCATCCTGCTTCGCGCCGATGGGCTCGACGCAGGCGGCACCTGGACCTTAACCGACGCTTCCGTCCTGCATGCCCGCCCCACCGAAGTGTTGCGCGCTGTGACCATCACCGATGCGGGAGCTGACAAATGCGGCGGCTCCGCCACCTGCGGCATCGACACTGCCAACGCCTGGAAGATCCACGTAATCTACGGCAACGGTTCGGTAACGTTTGAATCCACCCGAGGCAACAAGGGTCTGCACCTCATCCAGAGGAATCTCCCCTTTACCGGGTGGCAGCGGAACGGAAATAAAGACGAACGTGTGTTCGGTCACAACGACGGCCTGCACATCACCAGCGTCAAGGTGACTAACGGCGTGAATAATGGCAAGGAACTGTGCTCGGGCAAAGGGGCCTGCTTAGTCGCCGTGACCTACCCTTAAGGGGGTATTGGAAGAAATCGCATTGACATTCGCTCATTTGCGTTTGTTTTGGCGAGCACTTGTTGCCGGTTCAAACTCTGATCCCTATGTGAAACTTGGTCGTGGTTCAGTTTGAATCGCTGCCCGCGTCGATTTCGGCTCGATTTTTTCCAAAAGGCCGAAGATTTCTTCGGCGACGGGCCTGGGAGCGCAGGACGCTTCGATACTAAGCGGGATCTCGCAGGTAGTTTCGATGAACAAACGAGGCGGCGCGTTCGGAGCGTTCAATGCTTGCCTCTGTGATCTCGACCCGAAGCAACCGGCGATGCCGGTGCCGTGATCAAAGAGAATGCGCGTCAGTCGAGTGTAGCTGGCCAAAGGGAGTCGGCGGCGCGTCGAGGCTACGAGCGGCAAATTCAAGAACCGCTTGAATCTGCTCGCGCGTCACATCGTATTGCTCGATGATTTCCTCGATGCTC
>Ga0182024_10023364_pt1 | contig 11078 bp, 11 predicted proteins | sample P32metaG_FD_120480 | JGI IMG/M metagenome (GOLD analysis project Ga0182024, IMG submission 120480) | Permafrost microbial communities from Stordalen Mire, Sweden - P3-2 metaG (Illumina Assembly) | ecosystem: Environmental > Terrestrial > Soil > Wetlands > Permafrost | place: Sweden: Stordalen... | reverse complement strand
GGATGAAAATCACATCCTATAATCATCATGCGAAGGCTCCTTCCTTTCCGAGAAGCCTTAGTCCTCAAACCAAGACTACCCCGGTTTCGATTCGAGCCTTCGCTCTTATCCAATCAACTTCTCGCGCCTTTCGAGAAGTGGGCCCTTCCGAAGCCGATACCCTGGTGGTTCTAAGCAGCCGGCGGACGAATCTTCATCTTCAGCACGTCCCACTGGTTTACTTTCACCGCCCCAGCCTCACCCAGGGCATGAGCTCGAAAGCTGCTCCAATCCCAAAGTTCAGGCGACGCCACCAGTCCGCGTTTTACCGGATTGCGATGCATGTACAGGACACGAAATCAATTCCGTCCCGTATCGGGGCTACCCGCCAAGATTTCGTTTCGGGCAGGTGCGGCGTGAAAGACGCCACTAAGCATGGAAGTAAAATGTTGCACCCTACAATCCTAACTGGCGATACAATCGCAATTGCTTTCCCGGGTGAAATGCCAACATGAGTCTTCAGACGACGTAAGACCAACCCGGCTACAATCTAGACGGAGCTTAGCCTCCTAAGGAGTTATATGAAGGTCTTGATTAAATCGTTCGATGTCGATATGGATGTCAAGTCGAAGGGTATCGAGTTCGAGGTGCGTTCTCCAGACAACGCGGATCAGCTTGGAGACTGCTACTTAACTATGACAGGCCTCATCTGGTGCAAAGGTAAGACAGGAAAGAAAAAGGGGATCAAAATGGATTGGCAAGAGCTCATTTCTATCTGTCGGTCGACGGAGACACTGAAGCGAGCCGTGGATGCAGCACGCGCGGAATGACTTATAAAAGATAGTGCAGAACAGGGAGATCGAAGTTCATGGCTGCAAGTCCGACCAAGCCCGCGTCGGCACCTCTGACCGACGCCGCTTCGTTTGGCGCGAGGGGAATGCTTATGAAGTCGAGATCGTGGATTATCACTAGAGGCACCCATGGCTAAGCGCGAAACACTTCTTCCTCCAATCCATCCCGGCGAGATTCTGCGCGCCGACTTCATGGAGCCCCTCCGACTCAGCATGAATCGGCTGGCGCTCGATCTCCGCGTCCCGGTGACCCGCATCACCGAAATCGTCCACGAACGTCGTGGCGTCACTCCCGACACGGCTCTGCGCCTGGCGCGATACTTCAACACCAGCGCTGGCTTCTGGATGAATCTTCAGACTGCCTACGATCTCGAGGTTGCCGAGGATAAGTTGTCGCGTACCATCGAACGAGAAGTTCATCCCTGCTCCACGGCAGATGCGACCGCGATTTCTTGACGGTTCCTGGCGTTTTTAATCCGATTCCTATGATTCTCATTCCCCCGACATCTTCCTCTCTTCCCTCATCACCTCCCACAGCGCACGATTGATCCGCGTCTGGTACCCCCGTCCAGCTCTTTTGAACCATTCCAGAACGTCGGCATCCAGATACAACGTAATCTGCTTCTTGAGCGCCTTGTATGATCGCCGCCTCTGCTGCAGTCGCGTCGGCGGACCTCCGTCCCCCTCCGCCGAAGCCCGCAGCCGCGAAATCTTCTGTTGCGCCCGCCGCGGCCGAGTAACCCGTTTCCGTTGTTTCATATGCGGTCAATGCAAGTATATTAATATAAGTACAATAATACCCCAACAAAATGTTCCACGCGAAACACTGTTCCGGATGTTTCACGTGAAACACTGTTCCGGCTCCAGCGCCTCAGATCGGTCCTTGATAGCGGCGCAGCCGGACCGCTGCGGCGAGGAATGCCGCCGCGATTGCCAGGCCGATCCACAGACCGGGGCTGCTTAGGAAAGTACCCGGGGCGATATGCGTCATCGGGTCGGTTGGGAACATATCTGGTGATGTCGAGGCAACAGTGGGCGCGGCCCCGATCAATCGGGACCCTACCAGGGCAGCGAAATGCCAAGTGTGGAAGGCAATCTGCTCGACCCCGGCGATCGCCACCAACGGCAAGGCCGCCCATAAAAATGTCGCACGGCGCGGCCATCCGGATACGAACAGCAGCCAGCAATAAATTGGTGCGGGCCAGAGCGCATGGGCCGTGAGGATGTGGTAGAGCAGCAGCCATGACATCCGCAAAAACGATAACTTCGTCCACAACGTCGCCACACTCAGACCGCGGACCAGCAGCACTGCGCTGCTCATCACCAACATGAGCCACTGCATGGCGAAGGTGATCGCAAAGGTCAGCAGTGGCAGAACCACGAGCGGAATGCTCGCCTTCGAGAGCACGGTAGTGAGATCGGACACCGGCAGCGACTTCCAGAACAAAATGCTGCGGTCGCGGCGCTCGCCGTGCAACGCGTCCAGACAATAAAACACACTTACGACAATACCGGTAAGCATCATTAGACCTGCCGCCATGTCATACGGCGCTTGAGGTTGCGCCGGATTGAGCCTCAGTGGCTTTTCCCAGATACCCGCTATCGAACCAAGAGCGAAGCCGAACAGAGCGACGCCGGCGACCGCCAGTGGCGCGATATAGATGGAACGGTTCTCCCAAAGTTCGCGGCGGATCGACCAGTACAGGGGCCGAGTCGCCGACATGGCCGCGGGCGCGATTGGCTGCGACTCGAGCGGAGACTCGTGCATGACGTTCGATTGAGTAGTCATTGTGCCGCTCCTTGTACCTGTACCTGGCCAGGCTGATTGCCGGGCTTATTCGTCAAGACGGCAACGAACAGGTCGGCGATGCTGGGTGTGCGCACGTCGCCAAGCGCGGCGAGTCGCTGACGATCGACATCATCGGACTTCAGATCGAAGAGCAGGATGCTGCGACCTAAGACCTGACGCTCATACATCGGTTTGAGCGCTCTTGCCGCAGCGATTTGCTCGGGATTCACCATCACTTCCAAATAACGCGACTCGAATTCTTCCATGCTGCAACTGAATACGATGCGGCCGCGGTTGATGAACATGAGATCGGTGAGGACGTGCTGGAGCTCTTCCACCTGGTGTGTCGCCACAACGATAGTGCGGTTGCGATCGAAGTAATCGTTCAGCAGGGAATCGTAGAACTGCTTGCGATACAGGATATCGAGGCCAAGGGTCGGCTCGTCCAGCACCAGCAATCTCGCGTCGATCGCCATGACCAGAGCGAGGTGCAGTTGGGTTACCATGCCCTTCGACAATTCCCGGACCTTGGTGGCGCGCTTGATGGCGGTCCTGGCAAGGAAACCTTCCGCCTTCGCGCGATCGAATCGCGGATGGACGCCGGCGACGTAGTCGAGCGCCTGCGAAACCCTGATCCAGCGCGGCAGCACCGCGACATCGGCAATGAATGAGACATCGCGCATGAGCCGATCGCGTTCGGTCCACGGATCGCGTCCGAGCACCTTCAGCTCTCCCTGATACGGAGTGAGGCCGAGAATCGCGTTGAGCGCGGTGGTCTTGCCTGCGCCGTTGGGGCCGATGAGTCCGAGGATGCGGCCCTCTTCGATATGCAAAGCGACGCCGTCCAGCGCGATGTTTGTGCCGAAGGCCTTGCAGAGGCCGCGTGCTTCTACGACTGTCATGGCTTCGGGTCCTCCTCTGCAACATCCGACTCCGCAGTATCTGTCGGGCCATCTGTCGTGCTAGCTGTCGCACTATCCGACGACGCCCGGCGAGTTCCGCTGCCGTTCAGGAGCTCTTGCGCCGTCAGGCCGAGCCGATGAATGGTTGCGTGGATCCTGGGCCATTCTTCGCCAAGAAACTTCTGCCGCTCGCCCTTCAGCAACAGACGGCGTGCGCCCGCGTTGATGAACATACCGAGGCCTCGTCTGCTCTCGACAAGCCCCTCGTCCACCAGTTGCTGATAGCCCTTGAGAACCGTGAGCGGATTGACCCGGTATTCGGCCGCGACAGTGCGCACCGAGGGCAGCGGATCGCCTTCCTTGAGAACCCCGTCGAGTATCATCGCGACGACGCGGTCTCGCAGCTGGCGGTAGATCGGCTGACTGTCATTCCACTCACGGTCCATCAGGTTTTCCACGTAGACCTTAACAGAGATAAGGTGCGAGATCCTTCGTCGAGCCAAGGCTCTCCTCAGGATGACGCCTGCGGGCTCATACGCCCGCAAAACGGCGTCAGTTGATCCGGTGCAGGTCGAAGTGCGCGTGGATCGGCTTGTCCTTCATCATGAACGTCCAATCTTCGGTGTGATGGTTGGCGTCGATGATGGTGAACACCGAATGGTGCATATGGTACTCCGGGCTCCCGCTGATGTCCTTGAACTCGAACTCGACCGTCTTGCCGTCGGGCGACATCATGCCAGTCATACGCGGCCGGTTCCCCGCGTCGCAATAGTGGACCAGCGTGAGCTGGTCTCCGTCCATGTAAAGCATCGTGACCGGATGGTCGTACTTGGTCGCATCCAATGGCGTGCCTGCTTCCTGAAGCTCGTGCACGAGCGTGTTGCCCCTTGAGGTCACGCGCATCGAGACGTGGAGCGGCTTGCCGTTTGACATCTGCGGCATCTCCGGCACGGCAACGGGGCCTTCCCAGTCTCCCGCCAGGGCTTTCATGGTTGTGAAGGACTTCTGCGCCTCGGACGGCACAGGCGCCACGGAGGAGTTTTGCATGTCGGATTGGGCGAAAGCGACGGCGGTTGAGAGCGACATCAGAACAACGGACAGTAGAAGGGATTTCATGTTTCATTCTCCTTAAGCTTTTTTTTGCTTTCGTGTCAGGGTTTCTCCCTCGCGTAGTCGGGTGTGAGGATTAACCATGACGATCTAGTGATATAGTTAACTATAACACTGTCAAATGCGCAAGCACTTTTATTTCTTTCTCTCTTCGACTCCGAAGCCACGTGTATCCATTTTAGAAACAATATGTTGCAAGTGATCGAAACGCGCAGTTGGCTGTCAGAGGGACCCGGAAGTCGGTGAAAGTTCATTGCGATCAATGCGTCTCCCACCCTTGCGCAAAGAACGCGCAAGGATTGGGCACCCTCGCCGGGGGGTTTGTTGGGGTGTTTTGAGCCCATTGTGCGAGCGGACTGCTTCCCACCCCTTCGACTCCGCTCAGGGCAGGCTCTTGCGCAAAAAACGCGCAAGGATGAGGCACACCCTGTGTTGCTGAGCAAGCGAGATGAAAGCCGGTGACCGTGGTACCCGTCGATGGCGGTGACGGGACGCTATAATCGGGAAGAGTTTCTCCTCCCTCCAGCGTGAATGCATGAACGAAGCCCCTGAGGTTTTGATCGCAGAGCCGAGAGTTCCGCGCTCAAGGCCCGCACCTCGTCTCCGGCTGCTGACCGAACTGGAACCTCGCCATCGTGTGTTCTTCGACAATCTGGCGGACCTGCTGCTGTCGCGGCGAGTCCCGCAGGCGCGTATAAGCTCACGGCCTGCGGCTTTCTGGAACGATGTCTTCGTCCCATCGGGCATTTCCTGGATCTCGTTTCTGGAATCAATGATATGGCACGTGCTGCTAATCACTTTGTTTGTGTGGGGCCAATCCCGAGTATGGGAGCCGGTAAAACTGTTCCCGCCGCGCGAAGTGTTTCACCGGCCGATCACTTACTACCCACCTACTCATTCCTTTCCAGCATCTCAGAGCAGAGCGTCCAACGTTCGGCCGCTCCCGCGGGTGAGGCGTACCCCAACACAACCACCGGCCCATCAAGCGGCGATGCCGGTGACGCCGGAGCAAAAACCACGCATGGTCACTCCCCCTGACATCAAGCAGGCCACGGCGCGGCTGCCGAATCTTCCGGGCTCTCATACGGTTACACCTATGGTGCCGCTTTCAGCCACAGCAGAGTCGCAGCGGAGGGGGTTGGCGGGACCTTCTGTGGTGGTAGCTCCGCCGCCGCAGGTTGACCAAGTTATTGATAAGGCGACAGCTCGCCAGTTGGCGCTGCCTCCGGCTTCTGCGATCGCGCCTGCTCCCGAAGTCGCTGGGGGTTCCGCGGGACGGGCCATGAAGGCGCCCAATAATTTGCAAGTTGTGCCGCCTCCTCCATCGGTGCAGAGCGCAGGCCGCTCGGCAAAAGATGGGCGGCTGAGTTCATTGTCCGGCGGGCCAAATGTCGTACCGGCTCCGCCGTCGGTACAACGTGGGGGCGATGCGGCTGGAGATCCACGCTTGCGTTCCATGGGCGCGGGTTCGCAAGTCGTTCCGCCGCCGCCTTCGGTTCAGGCAAGCAACTCGTCTGGAAACGGGCGGTTGAATACGTTGTCTAGTGCGCGGCCAAATGTTGTACTCCCTCCACCGTCGGTGCAGGGCGGTGCTGCTGCAAGTGCACGGTTGGGTGCGATGGGTAGCGCGGGATCGCAAGTAATTCCGCCGCCTCCTTCGGTCCAGAGCGCAGGCGGTGCGAGGTTGGGTTCGCTTGCGGGCGCGGGTTCGGAAGTCGTCGCTCCGCCTCCGTCGGTTGAGGGGTCGGGCAATGCTGGGAGGGGTGGACGCTTAGCCTCGCTCTCCGGCGATGGCGCACCGGTCGCGCCGACTCATTCATCAGTTGCAGGCAACTCAGTTGCCGGAAACTCGGCGGGAGGTTCGACGGGAAAGGTCCTGGAACCGATGGATCCGCTGCCGGGTGATGCCGCTTCTTCCGCCGTTTCGTCGGCAATGACAGCCGGCAACGAAAACCAATCCAGCGTCGAAGAGTTGCCTCTCGGATTTCTGGGGGTGGTGTTTGCGGCACCGGGTACTTCGTTTTTTTCCAATTTCGAAGTGTTCGTCGCGAAGAGACGGGTCGGCGGGAACCTGCAACTCATCAAGCTGGTCTATGAATTTCTTCCCTATCAACGGCGGCTGTCTGAATATGATCTCAACAACCTGCCGCCGCGAGTCATCAAGCTGCGCGTAACGCCCGATCCGAGCTGCGACGAGGCATTGGGGCACATCATACAACCTTCGACGGACCTCACCACCCGTACAGCGGCAGAGTACCCGAAAATCCCGGCAGCGTTGCGTTCTTTCGATCCAAATGCGGTGCTGCCATGTTATCGGACCACGGCGGCCGATTTCCAAAAGGCGATGTCGCAAGGCCGATGAGTTGGGTGGCGATATTCCATCAGAAGCGCACTTGCCGAGAGACGCCAGTGTAGAGCGGACAGTCTTGTCGCCTGCCGTTGATTTCGATTTGAGTCTCAGGATCAAGATCAAAGACGAGATCAAACCCAAGATCCAAGGCGGCGGACAGGAGTGTCCGCTCTACACTCAGATCGACTTCACCGGAATCGCCACCACATCATCTACCAGCCCGACTTCTTTCTGCACGAACGGCTCGGCGAAGGTGACGCCTCCGAGCATGCCGTAATAGCGGGCCATGGATTCCACGCGCACGCGAATTTCTTTTTGCGCGGGGAAGATTCCGCTGCCGGCCTCCTGGTCGGTGAATTGAGACTTGTATGCCATCAACGCCTCGAAGCGGGTTTCGAACTGGTTGGTGATATCCACGACGAAGGTAGGCCGGACGTCGCGGTACAGGCTGGCGTAGATAATCTTGAAAGGGCGATGCGGACCCGCGGCCTCAGGGACTAAAGCTCCGGATTTTTTGGAGGTTTCAACGGCGCGGCTGAAGCCGCGCCCTTTCAGGGCCTTTTCAACACCCTCAGATTCTTCGCTCACGTCCAATTCTTTATTCACGTCCAGTTCCCGGCGCACATCCCGTTTTCCGCTCACATCAAACTTTGCGAGACCCGACAAGAACGCCGCTTCGTAGCCGAGAATCGAGGCGGTGTAGTGATCGGGATGGCGGCCCTCCCAGTAGGGCAGGATCAGAACGCGGGGACGCAGCTCGCGAAGTACGCGAACGATTTTTAATCGATTGTCCCAGGTGTTCTCGACGCGGCCGTCGGGAATGTCGAGAGCTTCGCGCCAGGAGACTTTCAGGATGCGCGCTGCCTCGGCTGCTTCGCGGGCACGATCTTCCATGGTGCCGCGCGTTCCCATTTCGCCTTGCGTGAGGTCGAGGATGCCGGTGCGGTAGCTGCGCTCGGCCATCTTGAGCAGAGTTCCGGCGCAGGTTTGTTCTACATCGTCGCGGTGCGCAGCCAGGGCGAGAATGTCTAATGGCATTTTGTAATTTGGTAATCGGGTAATTTTGCAATCTGAAAAACAAAGTCCACTTGCTTTCAAATTACGCAATTACCCGATTACAAGATTACAAAATCGCTCTATGCTGCCGGTTTCGTCGTGCGTCGATTCGCCAGCGCGAAAGCTAACCCGAACATGAATAGCGCGAATAGCACAAGCGTCAAAATCGCCGCGGTTAGCGAAAATGGGAACGAGAATGAACTGGGCGCTCCGGGATACATCAGCGTGCGCAGCGCTTCGACGCCGTAGGTCAGAGGGTTGGCGTACATGATCCAGCGAATCCATCCTGAGGCTTTGGAGAGTGGGAATAGCGCTCCCGAAAGAAGCCATAGCGGAATCAGAAATAAATTGATGATGGCGTGAAAGGCCTGCGTCGAATCCATGGGCCAGGCGATGGCGAAACCGAGCGCGGTCAGCGCGAATGACACCAGGAACACGGTGAGGACGATGAGGCCGAACGAAGCCAGCGTCATATGGATGCCGACGAGCGGCGAGAAGACCAGAAAAATCAATCCCTGGGCGGCGGCGAGCGTGGTGCCGCCCAAGACTTTTCCCAGAACAATAGCCGCGCGGGGCACGGGCGCGACCAGCACCGAAAGCAGGAAACCTTCGTTGCGGTCTTCGATTACCGACATCATGGTGAAGATCGCGGTAAAGAGCACGATCATCACCAGCGTTCCGGGATAGAAATAGTCGAGGTAGTTCTGCTGGCCGGCGGCCGGTCCGGACCGAAAGGACGTTCCGAAGCCGGATCCGAGTACAACCCAGAACAGAAGGGGAGAAACGATCACGCCCACCACGCGCGCGCGCTGACGATAGAAGCGTACTACCTCGCGCCACCAGAGGGTGAAGGCGGGCAGGAGGATTCCGGCGGATGCGGGAGCGGGGAAGGTCGCGGTTTGGGTCGCCATTGCTACTTAGTTTAGCAGCGTCAGAGTTCAGGTAGCGGCCGTCCGAACCGCGCCTCACCGCCCCTAATCCTGCACTGTATAGATCCAAATTTCGGCGCCATGGTCAGCGCGAGCCGGAACCGCAAGGTAGAAACGGTCAAATCCTTTCCTGCCCGTACCGAAGTAGCCAGCAGTGCGCGCGCCCAGCGCCGAAGGAACTTTTGCGAGAAGTTTGTAATGATCGGCATCCTCCTGTTGGAACACGCTGATATATCCTTCTCCGCCCGGAATATACAAGCGCTTGCGGGCGCTGTCGTAATACACCTCATCCGCATCTTGAACCGTCGGAAGAGCGGCAACCAATCGGCCCGTGCCAGTGTCAAACACTGCAAGTCGGGGTGGCCTCCGCGTCGCGACGAATAACCTATGCCTCAGTTCATCGAGTGCCATGGGAAAATTGCTTTCGAAACTTAACGGCCACCTATTGATCGAATGCGTGCTGCGATTGGCGACCGCGATCTGCTTCAAGTTCGGAATGTTCACATATATTTCTGGATCTGATTCTGCCAACTGAAACGATTCCGGATGGGCTCCCAATTTGAACTCGTCGTCGAGGCGCTTATTCGTCGCCGCATCGACCATCCCGATTGCACCGCTCTTTTCATCCCCATATCCGACATAAACTCGCTTGGCGCTCGCATCATATCGAAGGTTATCAACGTCATCTCCAAAGTCGATGGTCGAGATCGGATCGAAACTGGACCCATCGTAAATGGTGAGCTTGCCCTCATCGCTTCCGACAAATAGTTTATTTGTCTCCGGCGAATAGACCACGCCTTGCGGGGTCGGCACTGCCGAAATAGTGCGAATCACTTTCTGCCCGCTGAGACTGATAATTTCTTCCGTATTGTTCCCCAGAGCGGAAACGAAAAGCCTATTGCCGGTGGGATCGAAACCAAAGTGATCGATCCGCCCTTTGACATTCGGCAAGGGGATAGCTCCTGTCAAAACGAGCGGCGCTGCACTGGAAGGCGCCAAATTCTTTTGGCCGCGTACTCGCGTCGCGATTACCGCCGTTAATATTAGGACGAGGCCAACACCAACCATATTTCTCAATTTTTTCTCCATCTTTATCGAGGAGATTATCGCATTAAGTTCGCGAGACGAGGTTCACTACTCGTCCATTTGCACAAAAGGCATGAAGAACGCTGCTTTTACTTCAGGAGGACTTCCTCTTGGCCTTCTTCTTGCCGGTTTCCGGCGCCGGTAAGGCGTCCTCGCTCCAGAAGCGGTGGCCGGTTCGATGGATGAAGACGTCTTCTAGTGTGGGCTTGCTTACGCTTAGCGATTGGATTTCTCCGGGGAAGGCTTCGACTACGTCGGGGACGAAGCGATGTCCATTTTCGATTTCGAGGCGGACCTGGTTGTCCATGACGGTGGCATCGACGTGAAACTTGTTGCGAATGTGGCCGGCCAGGCTTTGCGGATCGCGGGCTTCGAGCAGAATGACGTCGCCGCCGATCTCGCGGGTCAGGGCTTCAGGCGTGCCTACCGCTACCAGGTTGCCTTCGTTCAGGATGGCGAGGCGGTCGCAGCGTTCGGCTTCTTCCATCAGGTGGGTGGTGACGATGACGGAGACGCGCTCCCGATCGCGGAGGATCTGAAGATATTGCCAAAGGTCGCGCCGAGCGCCGGGATCGAGACCGGTGGTGGGCTCGTCGAGGAGCAGGACCTCGGGATGATGGAGCAGTCCTTTGGCTAGTTCGATGCGGCGTTGCATGCCTCCGGAAAAAGTTTCCACGCGATCGGCGGAGCGGTCGAGCAATCCTACGCGGGTAAGTATTTCGGTAATGCGCGTTTTGAGGTCGGCGCCGCGCAGGCCGTAGAGGTGTCCCTGGTGCCAAAGGTTTTCGTGGGCGGTGAGTTTAAGGTCGACGCTCTGGGCTTGAAAGACGACGCCGATGTGGCGGCGCAGGGCTGCGGGCTGGCGGACCGCGTCGAAGCCGGCGATGGTGGCGCTGCCGGACGTGGGAACCATGAGCGTGGACAGAACGCGGAAGAGAGTAGTCTTGCCGCTGCCGTTGGGGCCGAGGAGACCGAAGAGTTCCGCGGGGCGAACGTCGAAGGAGATGCCGCTGAGGGCGGTGCGAT
>Ga0182024_10023363_pt1 | contig 11078 bp, 7 predicted proteins | sample P32metaG_FD_120480 | JGI IMG/M metagenome (GOLD analysis project Ga0182024, IMG submission 120480) | Permafrost microbial communities from Stordalen Mire, Sweden - P3-2 metaG (Illumina Assembly) | ecosystem: Environmental > Terrestrial > Soil > Wetlands > Permafrost | place: Sweden: Stordalen... | reverse complement strand
ATCGAAAAAATGAATCTACGTTTGTCATGTCCGGAGCCGCCTCGCCGGCCCGTACGCCTCTGGCTGAGCCGATCTTCCTCGTGGACGCCCAAAAGCTCTCGCCTGAGCGCCTGGAGTTGTACCGGCTGGAGGTGAAGGGCGGCAATCGCGAGGTCTCGCTCTCATCGGGCCGCCGCAGGGGTGGCAACCACCCTCTGCATTTGACGGTGACGCCGCTTTCGGGCCATCTCTACCGCGTCGAAGTCGGCGAGCCGCTCGAAAACGGCGAATACGCGCTTTCCCCCAACGGCGAGAATCGCGCGTTTTGCTTCGAGGTTTACTGATCGCCACGGATAGGACACCTTACCGGGCTACGCAGGCTTCCGAGCCCTATGACGGCATGCGGCCGATCCCGGTCGCGATCCTGCTCGACAATGTCCGCAGCCTTTATAACGTTGGCTCGTTCTTCCGCACTGCCGACGCCGCCGCTTGCGAAAAACTGTACCTCTGTGGAATCACCGGGCGGCCGCCCAAACCCGGAATTTCGAAAACCGCGTTAGGCGCCGATGAAACCGTCCCTTGGGAACATCACGCGAACCCCATCGCACTCATCCAGCAGCTCCGGCTGCAGCACTACCAAATCGCCGCGGTGGAAACCACCGTTCACTCGGTGGACCTCTTCGACTGGAACCCGGTGTTTCCGGTTTGCATCCTGTTTGGTCATGAAGTGGATGGTCTTCCGAAGGCCTTGCTCGATCTGTGCGATACCTACATTCGCATCCCCATGCTGGGGCGTAAACATTCTCTGAATGTGGCCACCGCGGGCGGCGTGGTGATCTATGAACTTCTCCGGAAATATCGCCGACTATTAGACAATCAGAGAGGAAAGCCATGAACCCCCCTTCTCTTGGTTTACCTAGTACCGTTCGGTTCGGTGGGTTGTGGATAATGCTGTGCGGCTCGCTGTTCGCACAGGCCCCCACTACGATGGTTCCTCTCGTTCGGGGCACTCACGAGATGGTGGCGGCGGCCAATAACTTCGAGGTTGAGGCCGGTTATCGCATCCTGACTCAGGGCGGCAACGCGGTGGATGCCGGCGTGGCGAGCGTACTCGCAGCCGGTGTCACGGAATTGAGCCGGTTCGGGCTCGGTGGCGAAATGCCAGCGCTGATAAAAATGGCCGGACGGCCGCCGGTGGCCATTAGCGGCGTCGGGGTGGCGCCCGCCAAAGCAACCGTTGAGTTCTATGCCAAGCGCTCGCCGGAAGCGTGGGAAGACAGCCGCAACATGCCTCCCATTCCCGTGCAGGGAATTCTCTCGGCGATTACGCCGGGCGTGTTCGACGGATTGATCCTGGCGCTCGAACAATACGGCACGAAGTCCTTCGCCGAAGTGGCCGAGCCGGCTATCGAATATGCCGAGCAAGGCTTTCCCATGCCGGAAGAGTTCGCCGAAATGCTGGAGGGCTATCAGCGGATTCTCGCGCTCTGGCCCGATTCGTTGAAGTTCTTCTATCCGGATGGCGCGCCGACGCCTCGCGGCCAAATCTTTCGCGAGCCGGAGCTCGCACGCACGCTCAAGGAATTGGTGGCGGCGGAAAAGAAGGCCCACGGCAAGCGAGCCGACAAGCTGCGCGCGGTCCACGACCTGTTCTACAAAGGTTCGATCGCGAAACGCATCGCGGCTTCTTCAGAGAAGAACGGCGGCTTGATCGCGTACAATGATCTGGCCGGTTTCCACGCCGAAGCGGACCCGCCGCGCATGGGCATTTATCGCGGTTACGAAGTCTACAAGCCGGGCTTCTGGACGCAGGGGCCGGTGATGATTGAAACTCTGAACCTGATCGAGGGCTTCGATCTGAAAGCGATGGGCCACAATAGCCCGCAGTATTTGCACACCGTCGTGGAGGCATTGAAGCTGGCGTTCGCCGATCGCGACCGCTATTATGGCGATCCGAAATTCAGCAAAATTCCCGAGGAAATTCTGCTTTCGAAAAACTATGCCGCCGAGCGACGGAAACTGATCGACCCGATGCATGCTTCGCTCGAACATCGCCCTGGGAATTTGGCGGCGCCCATACTTCTGCCTTCCACCACGGCCAAGTCCGAAGGACCGGTGAATGACACCACTTGCGTCAACGTGGTGGATCGTCAGGGCAATGCCTTTTCCGCGACGCCCAGCGGCGCCTGGCTGCCGTCGGTGATTGCGGGCGACACAGGCATTCCGCTTACCACGCGCCTCCAGTCTTTTGTGATGACGGCCGGGCATCCCAACCAACTGCAGCCCGGCAAGCGCCCGCGCGTGACGCTGAGTCCAACCTTGGTGACTCGCGGCGGGAAACTGGAGATGATTTTATCCACCCCGGGCGGCGATAACCAGGATCAGGCACTGCTTCAAGTGCTGTTGAATGTTATCGAGTTTGGCATGAGCCCGCAGGAGGCGGTGGAAGCTCCCCGCTTTCAGACCGAGCATTTTTACAGCTCATTTGGCAATCACGAGTTCGTGCCGGGCAGGTTGAATCTGGAAGGGCGCATTTCCAAATCCACTGCCGAGAGCTTAGCGGCGTTGGGACACCGGGTCGTTGTGACCGGCGATTGGAGCAATGGTTCCGCGCCCACGGTGATCTGGACGCACGACGGCGTGCTGGATGGCGGAGCTGATCCACGCCGGGCCCGGTTCGTCTTCGGACGATGAAGCTCTATTGCGACGGAGATACCACGGGAATAGTCACGATGTTACTCGTGAAGAAGCTCTGCGCGATGTACATCTGCGTATTGGGATTGGTCGGCAGGGTGGGGTCTAACTGGAGTTGCACCTCAAACACACCGAGCATTCCCGCCTTCAGAGCCGCGCTCAAGACGTTGGCTGTGAGGCCTCCCACCTGAGCATTGTCCACCAGCGTCTCCGGGAAATTATACGTGGGACCGTTGTAGACTTGGCCGCTGGCACCGGCTATGGTGGCGCCGTCGGCTAAGGTGGTCAGGCCCAAACCGGTGGCATAGAGTGTAATCACTTCGCCGGGAACCGCGGGGTTGTCGGGGGTGATCTGGGTACCGGCGGCGCTGCCGCAACAAGTATACGCATTTCCCAAAGTCGAGAGCGTGATGGAGGTGCCGGTGGTGCTGGTAGTGGTACTGCCGACGGTGATTGCGATGCCGTTGCCATCCGGACCGGGCGCCTTCGCTGTCAAAATGATGCGCGTGTATTCGCCGCTGGGCGCGGCGGTAACCTTCTCGTCCGGATTCGAATTAATGAGCACAACCAGCGCGTCGCGGACGGTGGTGAGCGTATCGGTGGACTGAATTGTATAGTTATAATTGCGCTGCTCAATAGTGACGGTGGCGACATCGCCGGGATTGATGTCCCCCTCAATGTCCACCAACGCCATGGCATTGCTGCTGGCGTGATATGCGATGGCAGGGCGCGGATCATTGCCTGATTCCGCAAGAATTCCAGGGTTTTCGAGCACTATGGGGACCGAGATGGCGTCGGCTTCCGAGACCAGACCGTCGCTGTGAGTGGTGCGGACAACCGCGCTGATGCCGTTGGCATCGGCGACTTCATACGGAATCTGAGTTTCGACTTGAGTGGGCGAGACGGACAGGATGGGGGCTTTGATGCCGTCAAAATAAACTTCGACCCCACCCACCGAATTCGGATAAAAACCTTGGGCATTGGGTACGCCGGTGGCAGTTGTATCGCTGAGGTTGGTGCCGGTGATCGCAACCAGAGCTCCGGGAGCCACTTCAGCCGCGCTAGCGCCGCCGGCCAAGGTAGAGCCTGCGGCGGTAGGCGTTTCGGTTACGGTTCCTCCGCTAGAAGCGGGAGTGGTGGTAACCGAATAGGTGATGTTGTTCCCATTCGGACCGGGAGTTCTGGAAGTTAGCACCACTTGATCGAACGCGCCATTGGCAGTGGCCACAACATTGGGGTCAGGCGTACCGCCGGTCTGGCCGTTGATCAGATTGGTCATGTTCTGGACGATGGTCAAGAGCGAATCGGTGCTCTTGACTGTGTAGGCGTAATTGACGCTGTTGATCGTAATCGTTAAAACGTCGTTGGCGGTAATTGTTCCCGAGAAGGTGACCGCGCCCACGGCATAGACATTGAGGCTAAAGGCATTGTTGATGCCGGTGATCGGCACGACGGGAGCTGCGAGCGTAAACAGCAGCACGCGCCGGTCATAGGGGTCCGCCACATAGAGATTGACGCCATCCCAGGCGAGCGCGAGCGGCGTGCGTATGGTATTCGGGCTGGAGCTCAGAACGTTCGCGTCGGGCTCGACTATAGTTCCGCTGGCATCGGTGACCTGGTCTTGGAACTCATCCGGCTGACCCAGTATGATGTCGGCGCGCGCCGCGTTTTGCGTGGGGATGGTGTTGTAGATCATGATGCGATCGTTCCCGCCGTCGGCGATAAACAGCCGCGTTCCATCGGACAGAGCGTAGCGCGGATAGCCCAAAGTCAGACCGCAGCGCAGAGGATAGGTGGGGTTGTTGTCGGTATCGATGCCGTTGGGCGGACAAAAGGTCTTGCAATCGGACGGATAGGTGGGATTGTTATCGCTGTCGAGAGTCGTGCTGGCGACGCAATTCCCGAGCACGTTGTTTTCTCCTACGATCAGCCCCTCGGTGACCATGTCCGGCTGACCGATCTCGACGTCGGCGGGCTGCTGATTTTGGGTAGGGATGGAGTTCCAGATCAATACGCGGGCATGACCCAGATCCGTGACGAACAGGTGCTGGCCGTCCGAAGTTACCGATACGGGCGAGTAAAGATTATTGGCTTGCGGCGGAACGTCGCTCACGGTGACCGGTGGCGCGGCTGTAAAATTCGGCTCGCCCAGCACCAGATCGGCGGGCGTATTGTTCGCAGTGGGAATGTGATTCCAGATCAGAATGCGGTGGTTCTGCGTGTCGGCGACGAAGAGTTGGGAGCCTTGAATCCAGACGCCGTTGGGGCCTCGCAGCGCGGTCTGGCTGGTGCCTGGCGTTACGCTGGTGAAGTTGGGCTGGCCCAACACCAGATCGGCCGGTTGATCGATGGCGGTGGGAATACTGTTCCAGATGAGAATCCGGTTATTGTCGGTATCGGCGACGACCAAGATTTGTCCGTTCGAAGCGATACCGGTGGGGGCGCGCATGGAAGCCGCGGTGACATTGGAAGATGCCAAAGTACCGCCGCCGGTGTAGTTGGCATTTCCGGTGGAACTAGACAGAGTGACTTGAGTGGCATTGAGGGCTGAAATGGACCAAACTCCATTCGCAGCGGTAGTGCCGTTGACGCCTTGAACCGTGATGGTCTCGCCGACCGACAGCCCGGCGGTGCTGTTCAAGTTCAGCACTATCGGCTCCGCGTTGCTCACTCCGGTAATGGTGTAGAGCGTACCGGTGTTGACGGCGGTGGTAACGAAATCCGGCTGGCCCAATACGACACTGGCGCCGAAGTTCTGGTTCGAGCCGAGGCATACCGGGCAGCGGAGTCCCTGAGGGATGTCGGCAGTTGGCGCGGGAATCATCTGGGAGACGTTGTTGTAAATCAGGACGCGATTATCTACGGGCGTCGCCTGGATGTGGTTGGAATCGGTCACGAACAAGTTGTTGTTCGCGATGGCCACTCCACCCACGCCGCCGAGCTGGAACTGGGATGGGTTGCCGGTATCTTGCGACGTGAAGGTGGTTTGCCCGATCGTGACCCGAGCCCCCTGGCCGGTCAAGAAGGCTTGTCCAAACGCCGTCAATGATGAAAAAAAGAAAAGGGCGAAATACTTCATGAAACGAAACTTAGGCGGTATCGACCCAGTATATCAACCTCGGACGAACCGGAGGACGCTCCGGTTTCGAGTTTTTGGAATGAAGGCGCAGATCAGCTGGGCTCACGTTTTAAACCGGGCAGGCAGGAAGCGGAGACCGTTCTCGCGATCGATGCCGCGCAGTTCCTGGGCGGTGAAGCCGCATTTTTGCAGGCCTTGAACGTGGCCGTAGATATTGCTGAACGGATAGTCGGCGCCGAAGACGATTTGCGAAGAGCCGGCGAACATTTTTAACGCCTGCATCTGAATCGGATTCGTGGACTGCGCGGTGTCGTAAAAGAAGCGCCGGAGATGATACAGCCTGGAGTTAGGCTCCGGGGTTCGCGCGAGGATCTCGGCCAGGTTATCGGGTCCGCCCACGCCGAAGCGTTCCACCAGGTAGGGCATGGTGCCACCGGCATGCGAAAAGATGTAGGTGATATCGGGCGTGCGGTTGGCGGCGCCGCTGACGATGATGCTGGCGATGGTGCGAGAGGTGTCGGTGTTGTACTCGATCACGGTGGGGCCGACGTTCGGTATCAGATTCTGGCAGCAGGGCGCGTCGATGGGGTGGGTATAAAAGATGGCCTTGCGGCGGTTAATTTCCTCCAGAATCGGCGCGTACATCGGGTCGCCCAGATACTTGTTGTTGTAGCTGGTCATGGTGCCGACGCCGATGGCGCCGAGTTTGTCAAAGGCGTATTCGATTTCGCGGAGGCTGGCATCGATGTTCGGAAGCGGCAACACGGCGAACAGAGCGAAGCGGCCCTTGTAATCGGAGATGAGTTTTGCGGCGAAATCGTTCATGTCGCGCGCGAGCGCCCGCGTCTCTTCGTCGTTGCCGTAGGCGATGCCCGGCGTCGTCATGGACAAGAAAGAGGTGGTTACGCCGGCCTTGTCCATGGTGTCGAGCTGCTTCGAGACCGAATATCCTTCCCAGGTCTGATAGCCGGAGCTTTTCTTATTCAAGACGAACGCCAGGTAGCGGGGCGAGGCGAAGTGATGGTGAAAATCGAAGCGCGTCCCAGGGACCAGGGCAGCCTGCTGCGCCGCCAAGCGATGTTCGGGAAGGAGCGCGCCCGCGCCCAGTGCGGCCAGGCCGGCGAGTAAGTCGCGGCGCGACGGAGCCAGGCTCGTTTTCCACCGGGAGGAAGGCTTCAGATCATGCATGGTCCACCATTATTTCACCTTCTCGCGCACGTTGAATTCGAGCTTCCAGCGGCGGCCGTCGCGCGCCACGGACCAAAGTTGCAGCATGCCGGTTTCGGTGACTACGGTCTCGAGTGTAACCGGCACGAAGTCGCCGGCATTTCCGTCGGCTGGCAGAGTGACCTCGACCGGGGACAGCTCTTCGAGATCGTCGCCAAACTCTTCGAGCATCGTTCCGGCGGCGTCATTCTTGCGCGTGGCCGATTGGAAGAATCGAAATTCGGCGGGCTCGCCGACTACCAGGCCGAACTCACGGCCGTGCAACTCGAGCGAGGTTCCTTCTTCCATGCCAAAGGGCGCGACGGTGAGGCCTTTCAATGGCGCCGGCATGCCGGGAACAGCGGGCATGGAGCTCTCGATGCCCACGTAATAGGTCCGCGGGATGCCGCCGCGAATGCGCACGCCACGGCCGGAGCGCGCCAAGCCGTAATAAGCCGCGCCACGCGCGACAGCGTGCATCAGATCTTCGCCGACCAGCGGCGCCGCGGGCTGGAGACCTTCCTCGCTAAGCCAGCCGTTGAGGATTTCGAGAAGCCGGCGGCGAACCAGATCGGCTCGCAACACTCCGCCGTTGAAGAGCACGTGCGTGGGCGCTGCCAGACCGCTGGCGGTGCGGCGGACGGAGCCATGTTCGGACTGAGCGCTTTGCTGCCTAAGAAAACGCGCCAGGTGACGAGTGATGGCGGCATCGGCGGCATAGGGAAGCCCGATTTCGGCGAGGCCGGCCCGGCGGCGCTCCGGCACTTCGTGACTCGAGACGGCTGGAAGAAAACCCTCCCCGAGTATGCGATCGACGTCGTCGCGCAACAGTTTGGTCTTGATTGTTCCGCCTACCAGTCCGGTTCCGCGGCCCAGAATGGTGATCGGCTCTTCGCGCTTCTTGCTGCCTTCCTCGAGCAGGCGCTCTTTAGCAAGACGGCACTGCTGCCACAGGGCGTGGAGCTGCATCGCGTCGAGATTGGTGCCTTTGGACGCGAGCTGTTGCTCGATGTGCCGGGCCAGCGCCAGATCCACATTGTCGCCGCCGAGCAGAATGTGCTCGCCAACCGCGGCCCGCTCCAACTCAAGTTCACCGCCCTGCTCGGTGACGGCGATCAGAGTGAAATCGGTGGTGCCACCGCCGATGTCGACGACCAGGATCAGGTCGCCTACACGCACGCGGGCGCGCCAATCGGGGTGTTTTTCGATCCAGGCATAAAATGCGGCCTGAGGTTCCTCGAGCAACAGCATATTTTGATAGCCGGCCTGCTCGGCCGCATTGAGCGTGAGCTCGCGAGCAACGGCGTCGAACGAAGCCGGCACGGTCACCAAAATTTCCTGGTCGGTGAACGGCGCATCGGGCATCTTAGAATCCCAAGCCGAGCGCAAGTGCTCCAGATAGCGTTGGGAAGCTTCGACCGGCGAGATTTTTTGAATGCCTTCGGGCGCATTGAGCGGCAGGATGGGGGCGGTGCGGTCAATGCCGGAATGCGACAGCCAGGATTTGGCTGAAGAAACCAGGCGGCTGGCGACCTCGGCTCCGCGCTTCTGCGCAAGCATTCCGATGACGAAGCGCGGCCATTCGTCCCAGGGCAGAGCGATGGATCCGGTTGGAAAATCGGAGGAGCCGGGCACGTAGAGAAAGGACGGAAGCAAAGGCTCGGCGCGCACTTCGCCGGGGTTTATCAGTTGGGGCACCGGGAACAGCTCGACCGGAGGCATCTCCTGCGAGTCGCCGCCGGCGGGCGCGTAGGCCACCGCGCTATTGGTTGTTCCTAGATCGATCCCGATTACGTATTGTTTGGGCAAGTTAATTAGTACGGTGCAGGCGGATCAAGCGCCTTTATGACCGCATAGTGGGAGTGTATCGCACATGCGCCGCCTTAGTGGCGGATGAAGAACGACGGCTTGTCGAGCGAGGCATCCACGGCGACGTCAAAGAAACCGATCATCATTTCCTCCCAGCTTTGTTCACCGAAGCGAACCTCGGCGCCCGGGTCCGGATTGCGCGGATTGTTGGCGGAATTGTCGAAATAACCGGCCCACAGCAAACGCGTTCCGGCGCGAATCAGGCGCGGCGCGGCGAGCCGGTAATTGAGCTGCCAGTTGAAATCGTAGTTGTCGACCTTGAGCAGCGTGTCCACGCGGCCGCCGGGCGCGACGATCAGGTACTCGAAGGCTTTGCCGCGCAGATGCATGTGCGGGAACAAGCTAATCAGAAGCGCGTCATTGGGCAGGGTGCCTGAAACCTGCACGCGATAGTTGGGGTCGCCGGGCGGGATGACGAATTTATCATTGCTCATCTGGAGCGTGAGGATGGCCTTTTGCGGCGGTTCTTTGGCAAACACCAAACCAATGCGGGTGCGGTCATTGGTGGCGGCGCCGTTGGCCGTGTAGTGCATCTGGAGCACCAGTTCACTTCCCGCCTTGATTCGTTTCGCCATTCCAGGAGTCCAGCCATCGAACGAGTTTCCGGGCGTGTAGACCATGAGAATGTCGCTGGTGGTGAACCCTTTCGCGAGCGGCACAGAGAACATTTTCTCGCGCGGCTGATCTTCGAGCCACTTCGATCCCGGCTCACGAATGTAGACCACGGCGTGATGGACGGTGGCGCGATTGCTGGGCCGCGCTTCGACGTTTTGAACCCAGACGTCGTGAGTGAAGTGGGTGGGCAAGATCAAATACTGATACTCGATAGCGCCACGAGCGGGAATGGAAAATGCTTTGGGCATTTCGAAGACGGCATCCGGCGCACCGATGTTCCAGCCGTCGGGCCATTTTCGAGGAGGGGGAGCGTGGTTGGGATCGCCGGAGGGAGCGCCAGCGTCGGCCCATTGAACGAACGTGTCGATTTCAGCTTTCGTGAGTGAACGATCATTGGCGAAGTGCCCGTACATTGGGTCGGCGAACCAGGGCGGCATTTTGCGGGCAAGCACCGCATTACGCATCGCCTTGGCCCAAGGTCGAGTCTGACCATAGGTGACGAACGGCATGGGCGCGATCTCGCCCGGCCGATGACACTGCTGGCATCGGTTTTCGAGAATGGGCAGAACGTCCTTGTAAAAGACCGGCTGCGGCGGATATGAAACCGGCTGCGCCAGGGCCGGAAGCGCGGCGAAGAAGAGCAGGCTAACGAGCGAGCGAGGCAACGTACTTATCGCGGCATTCTTTGGAACAAAAATGGAAGGTCTGGCCGCCGACCGTTTCTTTAATGGAAGTGGCAGCGGAGATATAAGTTCCACAGGCCGGATCTTTCTTCAATTCACCGCTGAGCGGCACTTGGCCACCGGGACGTGGGGCGGTGGAACCTCGGTTCGGCTGCCCCGATAACGCCTTCGAGATAATTCCGATCACGCCTCGCAGGAGGGTGATGACGACAATCGTCAGCAACAGCTCGAAGACGGCGCGGATCATTCGCTAGTTTAATTGTAGCGTTACTCTTCCTTGGTAGCCGTTTTGCGAGCCGCGTCAATGCGGGCTTGGGCGTGGCGTGCCGCGATGAGGGCCGAGGCAATGTCCAGTCCAAGCGCGGGATTGACTATTGCGTCCTGAGCGTGTTTGAGGTCCTTTTCGGCTTGCGTGACGTCGATCTCATGGCCCTTTTCGGCGACGTCGGTCAAAACACGAACCACGTTGTTGTAGATTTCCAGGAAACCGCCTCGGACGGCCATGCTGTAGCGATGGTCTTCCGGAGTGGTGTAGGTGAGCGCTCCGATGCCCAATTCCGAGAGCAAGGGCGCATGATCGGGGAGCACGCCGATGTATCCCTCTTTCGCAGGAATCTGTGCGCGGATCGCCTTTTCGCGCGCCAACAGGCGCTCTGGCGTGGCGATCTCGATGTCGAAAGTCTCTGCCATAGGTCAAGCCTTACTTGCGAAGCTCTTCGGCTTTTTTCTTGACGTCTTCGATATCGCCTTGCATGTAGAAAGCCTGCTCGGGCAGATCGTCGTGTTTGCCTTCCACCACTTCTTTGAAGCTGCGAACGGTGTCGGCGAGCGGGACGTATTTTCCCTGCATGCCGGTGAACTGCTCGGCCACGTGGAAGGGCTGCGACAGGAAGCGCTGCAGTTTGCGGGCGCGCGCCACGGTCGCCTTGTCGTCATCAGAAAGCTCGTCGATT
>Ga0182024_10023362_pt1 | contig 11079 bp, 8 predicted proteins | sample P32metaG_FD_120480 | JGI IMG/M metagenome (GOLD analysis project Ga0182024, IMG submission 120480) | Permafrost microbial communities from Stordalen Mire, Sweden - P3-2 metaG (Illumina Assembly) | ecosystem: Environmental > Terrestrial > Soil > Wetlands > Permafrost | place: Sweden: Stordalen... | reverse complement strand
TATCGAGCCCTTTATTTCAACGATGTCTGGCACGCGACAAACAGCCTGGCGGTGAATCTCGGTTTGCGCTACGAACTACAAGGGCCGTGGTCTGAACGTTTTAACCGGCTTTCCTACTTTGACTCCAGCGCAACAAGTTACATCAATCAGTTTCTTCCGGCAGGAATGCCAACCGTGATGGGCGACGCCTTTTTGGTTACACCAGGCGGACGTAATAATCTTCCGCTGGCCAAGAACAACCTAGCGCCGCGGCTGGGAATTGCGTATAGCTGGACACCGAAGACCATCATTCGCAGTGGCTACGGGATCTTCTGGGTACCAAACTACGTCTCCTTCTCCCTGAATCCAAACAACGACATGGTAAATGCCGCGAGTACGACTTATACGGGCACCCTTGATGGAATTCATCCCTACAACTCCATTGCTCTTCCATTTCCGGATGGCATTTCTCCACCGCCGGGCAGAACTCTCGGAACTGAGGGGACACAACAGTTTCTGACTCAAGTGGTGCAGTCGATCACGGAGGTGGATCGAAGGAATCATCCGGAGGGCTATATGCAGCAGTGGAGCCTAAGCTTCGAGCGGCAGCTGCCTGCAGAATTCTCGTTTGCTGTCGCCTATGTGGGATCTAAGGGAACTCATCTGAGCCAGTACTCACAGCAGATCGACCAGATCTCTGACTCGCTTCTCTCCCGGGCGGCTGAGGAATACGCGGCGGGTGGTCCGGCGGCTGTAACTCTGTTACATCTGGTGTCCAATCCCTTTTTTGTTGATGGCAAGGCTTTAGCACTGACCGCGCCAGTCACCACAGCAGGACAACTCCTAAGGCCCTATCCTCAATATACCGGGGTCGAACTCGCGGGACAGGGTTCCTTCGACAGCATTTATCACTCGTTGCAGGTCACGCTGCAAAAGCGCTTCTCGGCGAGTGGATCTGCATTGCTGTCTTACACGAATGCCAAGTTGATCAGCAACACAGATACCCTCACGTCATGGCTGGAGACACGCGTGGGGGCAATTCAGGATAACAACAACCTGGGTGGGGAACGCTCCCTATCCTCGCAGGATGTACCTCAGCGTCTGGTGCTCAGCTACGTATTAGACCTCCCATTCGGGCAAGGCAAGGACTATCTCGCCCATATAAGCAACGGCTTGAACCGAATTGTTGGCGGATGGGGTGTCGATGGTGTCGCCACCTTTCAAAGGGGATTCCCGCTGGTATTCAGCAATGGTCAGGCAAACGACCTGACCCTATTTGGAGCCGGATCGCGGCCGAATGTGTTGTCTCCCTGCGATAAGTCCCGCTCTGCCGGCAGACTTGTCCGACTCGACGGCTGGTTCAATAGAGCCTGCTTCGCTGCTCCGGCCAACTTCGTTTTCGGGAGCGAGCCGCGAGTGGATCCGACGCTGCGCTCCGATGGAGTCAACAACCTTGACGTCGCAATGTTCAAGAAGTTTTCGCTAGGGCGGGAAGATCGTGCAGGGTTTGAGTTCCGGGTTGAGTTTTTCAATCTGCTCAACCGCACTCAGTTTGCGCCACCTGATACGACGTGCTGTACGAACAGCAACTCTGACTTTGGGGTCGTCACCAGCACAGCTCCCGGAACCAATCCGCGGCTGGTCCAATTTGCCTCCAAGCTCTATTTTTGAGCGTCGCCGAGGTGAGAGTCGTCCTGTCACTGCTGATTGCGGTCAGCAGCGAGACTGCGGTATCGTTCTTTTCGAATCGGATCTTGCCGTGGCGCGCTTATGGTAGCAGACGCATCAGTCCAGTAGCTGCCAGGTCAGATTGCAGAAAACGCGCTGGTTCTTCAGCAGCCCTACTCACTGCTTCCGCCGCCAGGTAGCCGCTGCGGACGGCACCCTCCATGGTTGCCGGCCATCCGGTGGCGACCCAATCGCCCGCCAGAAAAACGCGCGGCCAGGGACTCGCGGACGACGGGCGAAGCAGGTCGAGTTGGGGACGAATGGAATAGGTAGCCCGCACTTCCTTCACCACGGCGGCTTTCAGCAGTTTCGCTTCGGTTACCAGGGGAAAGAATTCCGCCAATTCGCGCAGAGCCAGATCGATGATCTCCTGACGCTGCATACCGACCAAGGACTTGGATGCGCTTACTACTAACTCAAGATAGCTCCCAGGTTCACCACGCCGCTTTTCCGGTTGCAATCTCGACTTGTGAAACATCCATTGTATGGTTGCGTCCAGCAGAATTGCATGCTCCAGATCGCTTACCTCGCGATCAAACCAAAGATGTATGCCGGTGATTGGCGAATGCTCGAAGCACTCCAGGTTCATCGCCAGTTGTTCGGCCTCGGGGTTTCGCGGCAAAACAGGCATCAGCTTGCTCAACCCTTCAAATGCCAGCGCCAATACGATCGCGTCGGTGGTGAAGCTGTCGCCTTGTGTCGTCACCGTCCATTGCTGGGTTTCTTCACGCCACGCAAAAGATTCCGGAGCAGAACTTAATTCCACCTGCCCGCCGCGGCTCTGGATGTAATCAATCGCGCGGCCATAGAGGTCGCTCAGCGGAATGGCCGGGACCCCCATGCGTCCTGCTCCCGGAGACAGCAGAAGCGACTTGCGAATCACCTGCCCGGCGTAGTGGACTGACATACGATCCGGATCCTCGTTGAGCGCGCTCACCAGCACTGGCTTCCAGAAGCGTTCAATGGCTCCACGCGTCTGGCCGTGCCGTTGCAGCCATTGGGCGAAGTTCTCGTCAGAGTCTTTCGGTATGCCTGCGATAAACGCGCTCAGCCCGCGGCCGATGGCTAGCTTGTCTGAAAAGGAAAACGCAGACGCTCGCAGAAAGGCCGGCATGTCATGAAAAGGCGCGGGCAAGAAAGAGGGCTCAAGAATGCTTCTCCGTCCGCCGGGCTCGACAAAGGTCAGGCGATCGAACCAGCGGATGGCATTACTGACATCCAGCCGACGATAAAGATCGATGAGGTTGACGCAGTTACCCAGCAGCACGTGCTGGCAGTTATCGATTACTTCGCCCGTTCCCGGGTGTTCATACGACGAGGCACGGCCGCCAAGGTAGCGCCGCTTCTCCAGCAGGCGGACGTGGTAACCCGCGTCGGACAGGGCACACGCGGCGGAGAGACCTGCCAGTCCGCCGCCAATCACGGTGACAGTCCGCAAACCTGTCAGGCCCACACTCCCTGCGCCAGCGTCTTGAAAAGGCCGCATCCCAATATGCTCAGCTTCTCATACGCCGGAACGCCAACCCGCGTCGAAAAAACATCAAAGTTGCGCTGTTCGATGTGGCGCAACAAACGATGGTAAATAGTGACCAGAACCCACATCGCGGCCCTGCTGTCGGGTGAGATCAAGGGTAATAAGGCCTCCGCGGATTTGTAAAACTGGTCCGCACGCTCGGCCTGTATGGCGAGCACCTGACGCTGCTGCGGTGTCAATTGCCGTCCGCTGGAGATGCCAGTCATGGAGCCGGCTGTCACACCGCAACGTTCCAGATCTTCGAGCGGTAAATAGAGGCGGCCACGCTGCGCATCTTCCTGCACATCGCGGAGGATGTTGGTCAGTTGAAAGGCGATCCCGGTTTCTTCCGCGAGCTTCTCTGCCCGGGGATCGAGGTATCCGAAAATCCGAATGCAAACCAGGCCGACGACCGATGCTACGAGATAGCAGTAACGATAGAGATCCGCGAAGGTTGCATAAGCAGCGAATCGCGGTTCGAGATCGGTGGCTGTTCCTTGCACCAGCTGATCGAGAAGATCCGACGGAATGGCAAAGCTACGTTGCGCGTCCAGCAGGGCTACAAAAACGGGGTCGCTCGTGGGCTCTCCGGCCTGCACCTGGTGCCAGCCGTTGAGCCACTCATCCAGCGCGACGCGGCGTTCGGCGATGGGCAGACCTTCGTCATCCGAAAGATCATCGGCCTGGCGCATGAAGGCGTAGACCGCGCAAATCGCATCCCGCTTTTTGGTTGGGAGGGCGACAAAGGCGTAATAAAAATTTTTAGCTTTCTTGCGGGCAATGGCCCGGCAGGCTGCATACGCCGCCTGGACCTCGGCGGTCATGCCGACCGCCTTCGCCTTGCAAGTCCTGGTACAAACTTGCCGGTGAGCGCACGCGCCACTAGTCCCAGCTTTCTGCTTTTTGAGATCACGGGACGCATGGTGAGCACGTCGTACTGCCGCCGCTCGATAGCATGCAAGATCTCCAGACCACCTTGGCTGAATAAATCGAGGTCGAGTGCCAGCTCGCGATCGACCATGCCGATCAGGGGGAGACCCTTGGTGAACAATTCGCGGGCGTAGTCGACCTCGTGCCGCACGAGTTCACGAAAGGCCGGCGTCGGCTCGCGCCCGGCGATCGTGGCTTCGTCTACGCCGTGGTTCTGCATATCGTCGAGGGGCAGGTAGATCCTGCCCCGCTCGTAATCGGAACTGATGTCTTGCCAGAAGTTCGCCAACTGCAACGCTGTGCAGGTGAAATCAGAGAGCAGGAACATTTCCGGGGCTCGATAGCCGCAGGCATAGAGGACAAGCCGTCCGACCGGGTTGGCAGAATATCTGCAGTACTCCAGTACGTCATCCATCGAGGCGTAGCGGGCCACGTTCTGGTCCTGGCGAAACGCCACCAGCAGGTCGGCAAATGGCTGCTGCGGAATGTCACAGGCGCGTATGGTCTCGGCCAGCGCGACAAAGACGGGATGGCGCGCTTGACCCTGGTAACAGGCGTCCAGTTCCCTCCCCCACAGATCCAACAGCGCGAGCGATTGTTCCCGGTTCCCTACCTCGTCGCCCAGGTCATCGGCGATGCGGCAGTAGGCATAGATGCTGTGGAAGTGCGGCCGCAGGCGTGCAGGTAGAAACCACGAGGCCACATGGAAATTCTCGTAGTGAGTGGTCGCGAGATGCTGGCAGTAGGTGCGTGCCTCTTCAAGGGTCGGGCGCTGCTCGGGGATGCGGTACTCCGGGGGCAACGCGGACCAGCCGCGCTCGATTAGCTCCCGATTTTCTTGCAAGCCCTTGACTGTCATGCTGCCTCTTGTCCCTTGCCCTCGGGGGCTAAAGAGCGTGTGTGAGAACTCCACTTCCAAACTCAGTCCCGCAGGGACGGCTGAGCTTAGGCCGCGACGCAATCCTGGACAACCTTCAGCCGTCCCTGCGGGACTTAATCATGTTGCATGATGTACCCAGGACTAACGTCCTGGGCTAAGTTCAGCCGTCCCTACGGGACTAAATTCGTAAATCCTGGTTCTCACACTCGCTCTAAAGCCCTCTTGGTTTTTGAATAAATGTACGTGGTTCCTTCTTGCCTTCGCGCTCTCACTTACGGGATGATAGCGGTCTTGATGTCGGTGGAACGATCCTTCACGCGGCGTAGTACGGTTTCGAGATCCGATAGCTGTGCACGGCCGGTGATGTATTCGCTGCACTTGAATCGCCCGCTGGCCAGCAGATCAAAGGCTTTTCGGCAGGCGGCAGGCGTGTGGTGAAAACTTGCCTTCAGCGTGATGTCGTTGTAGTGCAGCCTGTTGGTGTCGATCTCCACTTTTGTTCCAGCAGCGCAGCCGCCAAAAAAATTCACAGTGCCGCCACGGCGAACCATGTCCACAGCCCATTGCCAGGTAAGCGGAGTCGCCACGGCTTCGATGGCCACATCCACGCCGCGATGATCGGGAGTCAAACCACGCACCGCGGCTACGGCATCGATCACGGCTGCGGTCTGGACCACATGCGTAGCCCCGAACGTGGTCGCCGAGGCAACTTGTTCATCGCGCTTCACTACCGCGATCACTTTCATCCCTGAAAGTTGGGCCACGTGCATGAACATCAATCCGATCGGCCCGGCGCCGATCACGACCACAGTATCGCCACGCTTCGCCCCGGTTTCTTCCAGGCCGCGCACTACGCAAGCCAGTGGTTCGGTCAGGGCTGCGTGCTCCAGCGGTAAGCTCTCCGGGACAATGAGCGTGTTCTTGGATACGATGCGCGCCGGTATGCGGATATATTCCGCATACGCGCCGTTGTTGAAGAGCAGGTCTTCGCAGAGGTTTTCCTGCTTGCGGACGCACCAGAAGCACGCTCCGCAAGGCGCTGAATTCAATGCCACCACGCGCATCCCTGGTTTGAAGCTGCGCACGCCGGCACCCGTCTCGTGAATCACGCCGGCCAGTTCATGCCCGAAGAGCGCCGGCGGCGCGATCATCCTGGCATGATAGCCCCGGCGGAAAACTTTCAGGTCGGTGCCACAAGTGAGAGCGGCATGAACGCGGATGACAATCTCTCCCTTGCCTGCTCCGGGAATCGGGACCCGTTCAATCCTGACGTCTTCTTTGCCGTAGAGCACGGCGGCGTTCATCTCACTTAACATACCTTCCTATTCTCGCCCAATCCGGGCAGGCGTGCCTTCAATCATGATCTTCATTGAAGTTGCCTTGGGCTCTGAGGCAATGGCAATGGCCTCCACCGCCTCTGCCAAAGGAAAGCGATGGGAGACCAGCCGGGTCAGGTCATAGCCCTGGCCGTATCCCTCGAAGACGATCTGCAGCGCTTCCTCTTGAATATCGACCGAAGCACTATAGGACCCGATCAGCGTCTTCTCGTCTACACAGACCGCGGCGGGATCGATGATGGCCTCCCCGTGCTGGGTCTGGGCAAACAGCAATACGCGACCGCCTGGACGGGCAGCCTCCATCGCGGTTCGAATCAGCGAGTTCCCGCCTACCGCCAGGATCACGGCATCCGCGCCTCTGCCCTCGCTGGCAGCGCGCGCTACCCCGACAACGTCCTCCCGCGACGCGTCAATGGGCAAATCCAGGCCAAACGTGGCCGCAACCGCGTGCCGTTCCGGGTAAAGATCCGACGTAAGCACTTTAGCCACCGAGCGTTTGGCCAGGGACGCCAGCATAATGCCGATGGGGCCTTGGCCGATTACCAGGACTGTCTCATCCGCGGCCAAATTCAGGCTGCGGACGCCCTTCAGGCAGGTATTCAGCGGTTCCACGAAGACCGCCTGGGCGAAAGGAATACCGTCGGGGATTTTGATCAGTCCGCGTTGCACAATCCAGTCCATCACCCGCACATAGCCTGCAAATCCGCCGCCGGAGGGCTCGAAGCCTGCGGTGCAGCCTACCTGCTTATAAACCGGACACTGGGCAAAGGTTTTCTTTCGGCAGTAATAGCACGCGTCGCACGGGATGTGGTGGAAAACAACTACCCGATCACCGACCGCAAAGGACCTAACGCCGGCTCCCACGGCCGCAATGGTCCCCACGGTTTCGTGTCCGAAGATGCGCGGCGCGGAGTGCGACCCGGTATGGATCTTCTTCAGATCAGTACCGCAAATACCGCAGCTGTGGACCTCGATCAGCACTTCACCGGAACCAATCGCGGGCACGGGAACGGTTTCGACACGCACGTCGTTCACGCCGTGATAAACGGCTGCCTGCATGTTTGCCGGCACAGCAGCCGGGGCTTGCTTTTCATTCTCCGCTGCGGTCTGCATCGTCCTCATCGTTTGTCCGTCCGTTGAAGGGACAGATTTTGCAGCATCCAGATCATTGGCTACGCACCGTCCACCAGCGGGCCCAGAGCCGTGGCCATGGCCAGCGCGCCTTTCTTGCCATTCTTGCCGATGCGGGCCAAGCCGGGCCAGTATCGGGGGCGAATTGCGACGTGAGCCAACAATGCCGCCAGCTGTAGCTGGCCCTGGGTGTCGGTGTACCGGCTAAAGTCGGGCAAGACTTCGCTTGCCGTATCAGAAACCGCTTTGAGGCAATAGAACGGGATCCCCTGGCTGCGAGCAAACCGGGCCACCGTTGCCGCTTCCATATCCACCAGCACGGCTTGGTAGCTTTCGCCCAAACGCCTCTTTTCGGCAGCCAGGGCTACGTGATCAATGGTGACCAACTTGAGGGGGCGGGCGTTTCCATGGCGGGCGGGAGATTGAGTGGGAAAGCCCTCTCCGGAGGCGCCATCCACCACTTCGTTGACCACGTACGCGTCACCGGGTTGCATGCCGCAGGAGAGGGCTCCTGCCCAGCCTATCGAAACCAGGGTATTTAACGGCGCCTCCCGAATGGCGATAGCGCAGGCGCGCTCTGCTGCCGCCTTCCCCATCCCGGCGCAGACTGCAATACACGCAGCGCCCTCGATACTGCCCTGCCACGCATTCTCCCCGTGCGGCAGGTGCAGTGGCTTCCATCCTTGCACCAGCGGCTTCAGCTCGCCCGGCATGGCCGCGATAATCCCAATCCGTCTCATGCGGCGGGAGCATACCCGTTCGCCCGAAACCAATCGATCGCCGACCGTAATGCGGCGTAAACGGGGACTACTTGAAATCCCAGTGCCCGTTCCGCTTTTGCCGAGGAGACAAACATCTTTTTCTTGCCCATACGTACGGCCTCCACGGTAGCACGAGGCTCTTTCCCGCGCAGCCTCCCGGTGACGGTTTGATCGCACAGCGCGAAAGCCATGGCCACGCTGTGCGGAACACGCATAGTTGGAGAAGGCAGGCCTGTGATCGCGGACATCTTGTCCAGTAGCTGCTTCAAGGTCAGGTTCTCTCCGCCCAGAATGTAGCGCTCCCCGGACCGCCCCGCCTCAATTGCATCGACGTGCGTTTTGGCTACCTCGTTGACATCCACCAGGTTGAGGCCGGTATCCATGTACGCTGGAAATTTCCGGTTAAGAAAATCCACCACAATGCGGCCGGTCGGGGTGGGCTTGATATCGCCTGAGCCTACAGGCGTAGTCGGGTTGAGAATGATCACCTGCTGGCCATCGCGCGCCGCGGCGACGGCCTCCTGCTCCGCGAGGTATTTTGACCGCTTATAGTGGCCGATCATGTGAGCCAGCGCGACCGGCGTCGCTTCATCCGACAGCCGTCCGTCGGAGAAGAACCCCATCGTGGCTACGCTCGAGGTGTAGACCACGCGCGGAACGCCCTGCTCGCGGGCGATGCGCAACAGCTCGCGCGTACCCACCACGTTGGTCGCATGCATCTTTTCCGGATCGGTTACCCAGAGCCGGTAATCGGCCGCCACATGCATGACCGCATCAGAGCCGGAAATTGCGGTGCGTAGCGCTTCGACTTGCAATAAGTCGCCGGTAACGGTTTCGGCGTGGAGCCCGGCGAGATTTTCGAGCTTGCTGGTGGGGCGGACGAGGATGCGTAAGTCAGCACCGCGACGGGACAGCTCTTGCGCTACGTGGCTCCCGACAAACCCTGTAGCTCCTGTAATGAAAACTTTCAGACTTTACCCCTGCTCCCGCTGCGGAGAAAGTCTCTGCATGCGGGAAAACTGTCCCCTCAGCGGCTAAAGAGACTGCGTGAGAACGCACTTTTTGAAGGGTACGGCCTTTAGGCCGTACATTTAACAGTCAACATGAACCGGCTTCAGCCGCCGAGGGCTGCTTAAGCGACTAAAAGAAGTGCCCTCAGGGGCTAAAGCCCGTCCTACATCGCATCGTTAATGTACGGGCTGAAGCCCGTACCCTTCAAAGAGTAGGTTCTCACGCAGACTCTTTAGCCGTATTCACTTCAAACTTAAAACGTACGGCCTAAAGGCCGTACCCTTCAGAGTCTTCATCCGGCGGTTATTCCAGTGCTTCAGGATGCAAACCAAAGCCCTTTTCGCCAGCCGCCTTCTTCTCGTTCCACTTCTTCACCCAGGCTTCCCAGCTAGCGCCGGCCGCGCGGTCTTTGCCGGTAAAGGTCAGGCCTGCGATCTCGCTGTAGGCGATCGAACGTTTCTCCGGGGAATCCTTAGGAAAGAGCCGGACGAACGACTCACGGAGCGTTGCGCCGGTCTTGCGATCGAAGATGTAGCCTTCGACCACCGAGCCATCCTTGCAGTTGATGGTGACGTCGCCGCGGTAGTCAAAGGCTTTCTCGAGCGCGTCCAGCACTTCGGCGTCGCTGCCCAAAACCGGCGCCCAGCCCTCGAGGTTCTGGTGCTCGGTTCCCGGGGCAAGTTCCAGGGAATCAGGATCAAGCTGAGGAGTCGTTGCGCCCTTCTGCCCGGTCATACCCTGGTCTCTTCCATCTGACGCTTGGCATCACTTGAGATCTGAACCAGCGACGGAGACGAATGCCCGTTCAGCAGCGGGGAGGTCAGCAGATCGCGTGCACCCTGATCCTCGTACCGGTCGAAAATCGTGGCCTTCACCGCGGCCATAAATCCGCGGAAGGAGCCGAACATCTCGTTGACCGAGGAAGGCTCATATCCGCAGCTGACCATGCAGTTAGCGCATTTCGGATTGCCCGACTCGGTGCCGTAGTTTTCCCATTGCGTCTCCTCGATCAACTCCTTGAACGTGGAGGCGTAGCCGTCCTGCAGCAGATAGCAGGGTTTCTGCCAGCCGAAAATGTTGTACGCCGGATTGCCCCAGGGCGTGCACTCGTAGTTCCGCTTGCCCATGAGGAATTCCAGGAACAGCGGAGACATGTTGAACTTCCAGTGCTTCTCCCGGTTGGACAAAATCGCGCGGAAAAGCCTGCGGGTGCGCGCGCGGCCCAGGAAATGTTTCTGGTCCGGCGCCTTATCGTAGGAATAGCCAGGGGAGATTACGATGCCCTCGACCCCCATGGCCATCACTTCGTCGAAGAAAGCACGCACGCTATTGGGATCCGCGCCATCGAAGAGCGTGGCGTTGGTGGTGACCCGGAAACCCCGTTGCACCGCTTCGCGGATGCCCTCGACTGCCTTCTCATAACCGCCTTCGCGGCAAACCGAAAAGTCGTGGTGCTCCTTCTGGCCGTCAAGATGAACGGAGAAGGTCAGATATTTGCTGGGCTTGAACAGGCCGATTTTTTCCTTGAGCAGCAAAGCATTGGTGCACAGGTAGATGTACTTCTTGCGTGCGACCAGCCCTTCCACAATCTCGGCAATCTGCGGGTGCATCAACGGTTCGCCACCGGGGATAGACACCATGGGGGCTCCGCACTCCTCGACGGCGCGGAAGCACTCTTCCGGCGAAAGATCCTTTTTGAGGATGTGGGCGGGATACTGAATTTTGCCGCAGCCGGCGCACGCCAGGTTGCAGCGGAACAATGGCTCCAGCATAAGAACCAGTGGGTACCGTTTTTGCCCGCTCAAACGC
>Ga0182024_10023361_pt1 | contig 11079 bp, 11 predicted proteins | sample P32metaG_FD_120480 | JGI IMG/M metagenome (GOLD analysis project Ga0182024, IMG submission 120480) | Permafrost microbial communities from Stordalen Mire, Sweden - P3-2 metaG (Illumina Assembly) | ecosystem: Environmental > Terrestrial > Soil > Wetlands > Permafrost | place: Sweden: Stordalen... | reverse complement strand
TTAAAAAATTCTGCGACTCTTACAGGGCGCGTCCAAGTGGACGCGCCTTTCAGTTTTCAGAGGCGAGAGTCGCGGAGTCATGAATCGTCAGGCGGCGCCAATTCCCCGGGAAAACCGTGACTGAGGCATCTGCCTCGCCAGTATCGAAAAATCCTTTGACAAAATATTGTATTATGCAACACTGGCCATCGGGCTTGGATTAATGATTGAAATTCCGGGCAACGCCTGCGTCGGCTCTGGAATGGTAGGACCCCACATTTCCGGCGAGGTGGCGGTCACGATGGTGCGAGGCTTGGGATCTGTTTTGCAGCAAGGCCAGCCGCCGATCCACCGCACGAGCAGGCCGCTTCGCCGGCCCCACAACTTAGCTCAGGCGCTCGCTCTGCACCCACTGGATGGCATGATGCACCAATTCCGTGGCGTTTTGCAGATTCAGCTTCTCCTTGATGTGGGCGCGATGAGATTCAATCGTCTTGACACTCAGGTGGAGCTTTTCCGCAATGGGCCGGGTGCCGTGTCCATGTCCGATCAGCGTGAAAACTTCCAACTCGCGGTCGCTCAGGGTCTCGATAGGCGAACCGGTCAGCGAAGCGCGTCCGCCAACCAGCGTCGTCAGCATCCGGCTCCCGAGGCGTTCGCTCAAATAAACTTCGCCATTCAGGATGCGACGCAACGCGGTGACCACCTTCTCCGCGCCCTCCTGCTTCATGATGTAACCGCTGGCGCCCGCGCGCAACGCGCGCTGCGCATAGACCGATTCGTCGTGCATCGAAAGCACCAGCACCAACAGACCCGGAAAGCGCACCTTGATGTCTTTAAGCAACTCAATGCCGCTGGTGCCTCCGAGGGAAATATCAATCAATGCAATATCGGGCTTGGTACTTTCAATCGCCGCGAGAGCCTTATGGGCGTCATCCGCCTCACCGGCCACTTCCATATCGCGCTCGGCGTTGATCAACTGGCCCACCCCCTTGCGCAACAGCGGGTGGTCATCTACGATCAGGACCCTGGTTTTGTTGGATTTCTTTGCCACTGGCGCTGGGGCGGGAGCCGTTTTCGTTGTGTTCATAATGGATGCAGTTTTCTAAAACATTTCATTGTTTTCTTGCCGGGAACAATCCCCGGTTCAGGCTGGGCAAATTGAACCAGATTAGTGTCAGGTCGGGCAATCAGGGCGATGATGGTTCGACGCCCCGATATTGCCATAGGGGAGTCCTAAGGGAATCCCTTATGCCACGCTAAGCCACTAGGCAACGGGCGGGTTACTTTCGCGCATTTGAATGGCGCGATGCACCAGTTCGGTCGCGTTTTTAAGGTTGAGTTTCTCCTTGATATGTGCCCGGTGGGACTCAATCGTTTTAACGCTCAGATGAAGTTGTTCGGCAATCTGCCGCGTGCCACGACCCTGTCCAATCAAACTGAAAACCTCCAACTCCCGGTCGCTCAATCGTTCCATCAGAGTCCCGGTGCCTGAGGCGCGCCCGCTGGCCAATTGATGCATGAGCTTTGAGCTCATTTTCTCGCTCAAATGAATGCCTCCACTGAGCACTTGCCGCACCGCGCGCAGGACCGCTTCGGTGGCCTCGGCCTTCATGATGTATCCGGAAGCGCCGGCGCGCAGAGCGCGTTCCGCATAGAGCGATTCATCGTGCATGGACAACACCAGCAACGGAATCTTCGGATAATTGGCCTTGATGTTCTTGACGAGCTCCAGTCCGCTGCTCCCTTTAAGCGACAAGTCAATGATCACGACTTCCGGATTGAGTTTCGGAATCGCCTCGAACGCCGGGGCCGCGTCCTCAAACTGGCCACAAACAGTCAGATCCGGTTCGTGGTCGATTAACTGCGCGAGCCCCTCGCGCATGACCGGATGGTCGTCCAGCAGCATGACTCTGCGCGCCCCCTTTTTTTCGGTGGCGGGATCAGACTTTTTCGCCGACTGATTCGCTTTCATGCGCGTTCAACAGACGTTAGACAAAATACCGGCCGCAATCCTCGGCTCCCTTCGTTATTCTTATCCACCATGCTCGCCCAGCAACGCTCTCGGCAATAAGGTGAAAACGCTTCGTCAACTCAGGACTTTCCTGACCGCGACGGGCTTACTTCGAATCAGTCGCGGGAGCAGCGGCCGCCTCGGCCTTGACCTTGGGTTTGCCGACGCGAATCGACGTGGCGACTGGATTTCCAGTTTCGTCATCCTTGGCCCGAATGGTCACACGATCACCCACCATGATATCTGATAAAATAGCCGGCTCGCCGGCCTTGGTGATCTTGGTTTTAGAAGTGATGCTGAAAGGCTTATCGTGATTCGCGATGGTAATCGTTTTCGCGTCGTTATCGATCTTGGTCACGGCGCCGGTGATCGCCTTGCCTCGCGGCTTGGCCGTTTTGGTGACCGGCGCGGCATTCGTTGTTGGCGCAGCATTGGTGGAGTCTTGAGCGACAGCGGTTCTGGCGGCTCCCAGCAAACCGGCCACGACCGCCAGGCAAACGAATTTAATGAACGTTCTCATATTATTTTGGTGACAGGTCAGTGTTTATTGTTGTCGGACAAAGGTTTCATATCAAATGCCGTCTCCTTGGAAAAGTCTTTTTTTGACACGGCTCCCTCGATGCGGTCAATGGCCCAACGGGCGTGCTCGGCAATCAGCGGCTCCGGATCTGCCGTCGCCCGCTCCAGCTTCGCCAACGCGGCGCGATCCCCGCTGTTGCCCAGCGCCACGCACACATTGCGCAACAGCCCGCGGCGTTTGGTCCGCAGAATGGGTGTGCCGGCAAAACGAGCTTTAAAACCGCGCTCATCGAGGTCAAGCAGCTCCAGGAGATCGGGGGCCGCCAAATCTCTGCGAAAATTCCGCGCCATCAAGCCGGCCGATTGCGCAAACCGATTCCACGGACAAACCGCCAGGCAATCGTCGCATCCGTAAATCCGATTCCCTAAGGCGGGGCGCAACTCGACCGGAATCGATCCTTTCAATTCGATGGTCAAATAGGATATGCAACGGCGTGCATCCAACTCGAACGGGGCGGTGATCGCGCCAGTCGGACAAGCATCCAGGCAACGACGGCACGAACCGCAGCGATTGCGCTCCGGCGCGTCTGGCTCCAATTTGAGTGTCGTTAGAATCTCGGCCAGGAAAATCCAATTGCCATATTTGCGGCTGATCACGTTCGTGTGCTTGCCGATGAATCCCAACCCCGCCCGTTCCGCAAAATCCCGCTCCAGAATGGGACCGGTGTCCACGTACCATAGCGAACGAGTTTCCGGCGCGTTCTCCGTGACAAACGCCGCCAATTCCTTCAAGCGTTCGCCAAGGACATCGTGGTAATCCGCAAATTGCGCATAACGCGCAATCTGTCCTCCCTCGCTTGGCTCTCTTTGCGGCATATTATAATTTACTGCCAGCGCGATGACGGTCTTGATGCCCGGCAGGACTTGCGCCGGGTCCATGCGTTTATGGGCATTGCGCGGCAGCCACGCCATGTCGCCGTGTTTGCCAGAGTCAAGCCATTCCTGGAACTGCGCGGCGTGCTCCGGCGTGTCCGCCGCTGCGAATCCGCAGGCGTCAAACCCCAACTCCCGCGCCCGCTGGCGAATCTGGTCCTTCACGTCCACGGTCAACATAGTCTCGGAAGTCCCTGACAAGCGCAGCTTTTTTGTTACTGTGAGTGAGTTGAAGACGCACAAATCCAAATCGTTCGATTGCATCGACGCCGTTATCGAGGACATTCGCCGCGGAAAAATGGTCATCATGGTGGATGACGCCGACCGCGAGAATGAAGGCGACCTGATCATGGCCGCCGAATGCGCGCGCCCGCACGATATCAATTTCATGGCCAAGCATGGGCGCGGTTTGATTTGCGCCCCGACCACTTCCGAGCGGTTGAAGCAATTGGGCATCGACGTGATGGTCCCGCAAAGCGCCGACAAGTTTCGCACCGATTTCCAGGTGAGCGTCGATGCCGCCGAAGGAATCACCACCGGCATCAGCGCCGCCGATCGCGCGCTGACCGTGCGCGTCATGGCCGATCCCACCGCCGTACCAAATAGCCTCGTGCAGCCGGGCCATGTGTTCCCATTGCGGGCCAAACCTGGCGGCGTCCTGCAACGAGCCGGCCACACCGAAGCAGCGGTGGACCTGGTGAAATTGGCGGGAGCCCGGCCCGTCGGCGTGATCTGCGAAATCATGAGCGATGACGGCTCGATGGCGCGATTGCCGGAATTGAAACGGTTCGCGCACAAACACCATCTCAAGATTTGCACCATTGAGGACCTGATCCACTATCGTCGCACCCGAGAAAAACTCATCGAGCGCATCGAAGTGGTGAAGATGCCGACCGCGTACGGCGACTTTGATTTGTATCTCTACAAATCGCACACCGACGATCAGCGGCACGTGGCCCTCGTCAAAGGCAAGGTGGAAGGCCGGAAAAACGTCCTCGTGCGCGTGCATAGCGAATGTTTGACCGGCGATGTCTTTGGCTCCTGCCGTTGCGACTGCGGCCCGCAACTGCACCAAGCCATGCGGCAAATCTCGGAAGCGGGCAGCGGCGTCATCGTGTATATGCGACAGGAGGGGCGCGGCATCGGTTTGGAGCCAAAGATCAAGGCCTACAAATTGCAGGAACGCGGTTACGACACGGTCGAGGCGAATCTGAAGCTCGGTTACGGCATGGATCTGCGTGAATACGGGCTTGGCGCCCAAATCCTCTCCGATCTCGGCCTTAAGACCATTTGCCTGCTGACCAACAACCCCCGCAAAGTTGTTGGCCTTGAGGGATACGGCCTGGAAATTGTCAAACAAGTCCCCATCAAAATTCGGCCCAATCCCCACAACGCCGATTATTTGCGCGTCAAGCGCGATAAAATGGGACATCTCCTTTGAGCGCCTCGCAGGGGCGCGGCCCGACGTTGCGCTTGCGATCACGCTTGCGCTGAGTCGCCGCAACCTTAATATTCCCCATATGGCGAAAGTGCTCTTGATTGATGATGAGGTGACGATGGTGCAAATGGTCACCGAACTCCTCCGTCGCGAGGGGCATGAAGTGTTTCCGTTCAGCAATTTCCGAGATGCAATGGAAACGCTGGACTCGCAAAAGCCCGAGTTGGTCATCACCGATCTTTATCTTGACAAGACCCGCACCCACGGTCTGGAAATCCTCGAAAAGGCGCGCTCCCTCAATCCGCCGTCCACCGTCATCATGATCACCGCCTACGCCACCATCGAGACGGCGGTGGACGCAATGAAAAAAGGCGCGTTCGATTATCTGGAGAAACCGTTCAAGGTGGACGATTTGCGCCTCTGCATTCGCCGCGCGCTTTCCTACAACGACGCAATTTCCGAAAACGTCTATCTGCGCAAACAGCTCAAAAAGAAATATCAATTCAACCAATTGATTGGCAATTCGCCCCAAATGCAGGGCGTCTTCAAGATGATCGAGCGCGTGGCGGACAACGACAGCACGATCTTGATTCTGGGCGAGAGCGGCACGGGCAAGGAATTGGTCGCGCGCGCGTTGCACTTCAACAGCCGGCGACAGTTCGCGCCCTTCATCCCGATCAACTGCAGCGCATTGCCTGAAAATTTACTCGAGTCGGAATTGTTCGGCCATGCCAAGGGCGCTTTCACGGGCGCGATCAACGACAAGAAAGGCCTTTTCTCCGAGGCCGACGGCGGAACGATTTTCCTCGATGAAATCGGTTCCATGCCGCCGGTGCTGCAAAGCCGGTTGCTGCGCGTCTTGCAGGAACGCGAAGTCCGACGTGTCGGTGACAATGTCGCCGTCAGCGTCAATGTGCGCGTCCTGGCTGCGACCAATGAGCCTTTGGAGCAGCGGGTTAAGGAAGGCGGCTTCCGTGAGGATTTATATTATCGTCTCAACGTCATTCCCATCACGCTGCCTCCCTTGCGCGAGCGCCGCGAAGATGTGCCGGTGCTGACGATGCATTTTCTTCGTGATAAGGTGGATTCGCGCACCGGCAAGATGTTTCAGATCACGCGCAAAGCCCTTGACGTGCTGGCGGCGCATGATTGGCCGGGCAACGTGCGCGAATTGGAAAACGCCATCGAACGCGCTTGCGCCCTCTGTGAAAACGCCGTCATCAAAGTGGCGGACCTGCCTCCCGCTGTGGCCGGAAAAGCAACGTCCGACGCCACCGAGGAAGTCGTGGAAACGCCCAGCGCCGCGCCACAAACAACACCAGGACTGGCGATAGGCGGCCAAACTGGCGGCTCTCACGCCTCGATGAACCAGCCGCTGGGCGCTTTGAAGGATTATTTGCGCGAGCAGGAATTGACCTACGTCAACCGCGCCCTGGCCCAAACCGGCGGCGACAAGGAAAAGGCGGCGGAACTCCTCGGTGTCAGCGTGGCGACGCTATATCGCAAATTGGCCGAAGAAGAGGGAAGCTAACGGATCAGCGGGCCGTGTCGGCTTGCTCCAGCGCGGAAAGAATTCGGTTAAAGGAGTCAAGAATGTCGGCGTAGGTGGCGACATTTACGGAATAACGGGAATTGACATTTGACCCGGAAATTTCGTGGCCGTCGGCAAACAGAATATCGGCGAAACGCCGCCGATGATGCGTGGCCGTTTTGACGCCGTAAGTCGCCAAATCCGCCGGGCAAATATAAATCGTGTCAATGGCGAGCGCCCGGATCGGGACGCCGTTGCGGTTGAGGCCGAGATTGTCAAGCCTAATATGGTCCGGCCTGACAATCGGGCCAGGTGGATCGGACAGACTGGTGTTGCCGGCGTGCCGATAAAAATAAGCTCCCTGCGCCTGGGCCATCCCCACCTTGGCCAACTCCTTGTCCGCGTCCACCGGTTGATCGCTTCCCGGACAAAAAAGCGCCCGCGGTTGCGCTGACAGGTAATGCTGCAACAACAATCCCAGGGCGACGGGAGCTCCATTTTGCAGGGAGATCAAACTGGTCGGGGCGCCGGTGGACGGATAAAAATCCGAGGGATTGGTGAAACGCGGGGCCTTTGTTCCAAAGGGTATATCACCCGAATAGTCGCTGGCATAACTGGTGATCGCGATGCCGATCTGCCGAAGATTCGACAGACATTCCGCGCGCTGCGCATCCTCCTTCGCGGACGACAACGCTGGAAGCAGCAACGCGGCGAGAATGGAAATCGTCGCGATGACCACGAGCAACTCGATCAGCGTGAAACCCCGGGCCCGAACGTGTTTGGCAGATCGCTTCACATCCCGAAACGTCACGGCGCTTGTTGCAGGAGGTAGAAGCGCTGATTTTGAATGGGAGTTACATCAGTGAAATTGGTTTGGCCGGTGCTGTTAGTGATCGATCCGAGGCTGGTCCAATTGGCCGGAGGCAAACTCAAATCAGAAGTGGCAAGGACGTTGAAAACCAAACCCGGGTAGCTTGAGACCGTAAAGCTGGTCTGGTTCTTATTGACACTCGGGCTAAGAATCGCTGGCCCATCTGTCAAACGCACATTGTCCGCATCCCACACGCCGCCGGCCAAAGCGAAGGAGACGGTGGTAAGAAGCTGAATGCCAATGGGCTGTCCCGCCCAGGGATCCGTTGCCTGCACTGCCGGAGCATTTACTTGGAAATCGAGCAAGTAAGCCGTGTTGGTGAAGACGTTCGTGTCGTACGTCACCGTCGTCATCGCCACCGTGTTCATGTTGGTGACGCCGGACAAGTAATACAGGCTTAGCTGGAGAGTCGCGCCTTGGGTTAACGGCTCCTCGCTGCTCGTCGTCAACCCAACGGTTAGCGTATAAGATTTTCCCACCGCAAACGTGTTGCTGAGCTGCTGAAAAACACCCACCTCCGGATTGGAGAAAAAAAACGCTGCCTGCGATCCGTCGATGTTTATGATGTGGTCCGGTTGGCCGTTCGATGTGTTCAAAAACTCGCCCATCAGGTTAGTCCAGGCGCCGTCCGTGGTGGTGTCCCAATATGCCGGTTGCGGTGTCTTCTGCCACGCCGCAATACTTGGACTGGCAAAATCCGTCGGCGGCGACTCAAACGAACCATTGGGCACTGGAATGAATTGGGCCTGAAGCAGCGATGCCGAAAACAGGACCAGGAGAAAACTTATTTTTCGCATAAGACTATTGGGAGCGCAATCTGCCGCAGGTTTTGCTCCCACGCAAGGGCGATTCGGTTCTCGAATCTTCAACCGAACACCTGCGGCCAGCGTCAACGGTAAGGAACCCGTTTTGCCGGTGGGTAACGCCCCATGGAAAATCGGCGACGCGACATTTATTATTGCGCATGAAAACGCCTTTTCTTGAGGTCATCGTGGTCGGCGGGTTTCTCTCCAGCGCCTTTAACGCATCCGCACAATCCAACAATCCTCCCCCCTCACCGACGGAATATTTGTGGACGTTTTCCGGGCTGAGCTGCGAGACCAACGGGGCCGGCAAAATTGTCGCCAAACCAATTTCGGAAAAGACCATGCTCGCTGAAGCCGCCGCCGCGGCTGGCGTCAGTTCCGAAGGCATGGTCCTGGTGTATCATATCAACGGGAGTTCGTTCGGCGACACCGTCGATATTGTTCGCCGAACCAATGGCGCCGTCCTGCAAAATCTGTTCGGTTATTTCTTCGGTTATGACAACGCCCTCGGGCGCATCTCATTGACCAACGGCGCCGGGTCGCAGGTCAAGGAAATCGATTACATTTACACCAGCCAAAACAGTCATTCGCTGGGCGACTCATTCACGACCAAACTATTTACCACCAATCGCAACAAAACTGTCACCGAGCTGGTGGACGGGCCGATGAATTGGCTGGTCACCCCGGAAGGAAACAATGGGGTAAAAGTCTGCAACGGACATTTCACCACCGGCAAGCCGCTCTTTTGAGCGATCCGGTCTTTTTTGCTTTACTGGCGCGAAGATTTCTGGTCTTCTGGGCGCGAACCAAAACCAACCTACTGCATGGTTTAGCCTATGTGTTTTGGCAAGATCAGCTTTTTCATTGCGACGGTTGCAATTTCCGGGTTTTGCGCGCGAGGCCAGAACCCCCCAGCCGCTCTCATTGTCAACTTCAACCAGACCAACGGCGGCGGCCCCTACACCGCGATGACCCTTGGGGCCGACGGCAATCTCTACGGCGCCGTGTCGTCGGGCGGGCCCTCATCCGCCGGGGCGATTTTCGAGCTGACTTCCAACAATTCGTATAGTCTTGTCGCGGACTTCGCGGGCACGAACGGCTCATTTCCTTGCGCGAAACTTTTGCGGGCCACCAATGACAACCTCTACGGCGTGACCTACGTCGGCGGAACCAACGGCGAAGGCTCAATTTTTGAATTCACGACCAACCATCAATTGATTTCGCTGTGCTCGTTCGCTGGGACCAATGGTGCCTATCCCTGGGGCGGATTGATCCAGGCGTCCAACGGGAATTTTTACGGAACCACGTCAAGCGGCGGCATTGGTTCTTCAAACGGCTTTGGCGGCAGCGGCACGATCTTCATGATGACCCCGCAAGGTGTGGTCAGTAACCTGTATAAATTTACTGGAGGCCCCGATGGAGCCACGCCGTACGGGACGCTCCTGCAGGGGACGAACGGAAACCTCTACGGAACGACCTATTACGGCGGTTCGGGGTCGGGAGGAATCTTCGAGTGGAAACTCGATCCGGTTTTCGTCTCGCTTCTTAACTTTGACGGAGATAACGGCGCCAATCCCGCCTCCGGGCTGATTCTGGGGCGCCAAGGCTTCATGTATGGCACAGCCGCCACCGGCGGCTTGCATGAGGACGGCGAATTTTACAAATTGGATTACTTCGGCAACCTCACCCCGCTGCACGTTTTTAGCGGTCCTGACGGCGCCGTTCCCTACGGGCCGATTATCTGTTGTGATTGTTGTTATTATGGCACGACCTATAGCGGCGGCTTGTACGACTCCGGCAGCATTTATCGCATCGAAATCAATACCAACCCCATAGCGCGATTCAATTTACTGTATTCATTTCAAGATAAAATCGATGGCGGTTATCCCGAGGGCGGCGTGACGGTGTTCCACCGCAATATTTTTGCGACCACAATCGAGAGCAGCCCCGGATACGGCAGTCTAATCGAGTTGATCGAACCGCCGCGATTGACGCATGTATCATTGCTGGGAGGAATTTTTTCCGCATCCACATCCGAGTTGCAGCCCGGATGGACCTACCAGCCGCAATACTCCTGGACATTGGCTCCGGGTAGCTGGTCTGATTGGGGCCCGCCGATAACCGCGAGCAGCCGCAAACAAACATTCAGCGGATCGGTCAGCGGCCCCGAAGGTTTCCTGCGCCTGAACTTTACTCCGCCCGGCCTGATCCCTCCTCCCCCTCCTCCTCCGTGAGCGTCCGCTCCCCCGCGCTTTTTCATTTGTAATCGCACGATTCTTGTTAATCCTCTCCCATGCGAACGGCGATTTACCCAGGCAGTTTCGATCCGTTAACCAACGGCCACCTCGATATCATCCAGCGCGCCGCGAAGTTGTTTGACCGGGTCGTGGTCGCAGTCGCGGACAACGGCGAGAAGCGGCCCCTGTTCACCTTGGGCGAACGGGCGGAATTGGTGCGGGAGGCGATCAAGGACGTCGAGAAAACGGAGGTCGGGCATTTTCACGGCTTGCTCGTCGATTACGCGGCGGAGCAGGCCGGCGTGGCGATCATCCGCGGTTTGCGGGCGGTCTCAGATTTTGAATTTGAATTTCAACTCGCCCTGATGAACCGTAAATTGAACGAAAAGGTGGAAACGATTTTCATGATGCCGCGCGAGACATACACGTTTTTGAGCTCACGCATGGTCAAGGAGGTTGCGCGCCTGGGCGGCAACGTCCATTGCTTTGTCCCGCCCCACGTCGAAGCCGCATTGCAGGCCAAATACGGGCGGCGTCGCGGTAAAAAGGCCTGAACTGAAGCCGTTATGCCCGTGCTGCTAAATTTGCATCAAGTGGAAAAGAACGAGGTCCGTTTGCAAGGCGAACTGACCGCGCGCGACCTCGAATTGGACGACACCGACGAACTGGTTCACCTCCGCAAACCGTTGCGCTATGACCTGACGGCGCAAAAGATCGACCAGAGCATTCTCGTGCAAGGATCGCTCAAATG
>Ga0182024_10023360_pt1 | contig 11079 bp, 9 predicted proteins | sample P32metaG_FD_120480 | JGI IMG/M metagenome (GOLD analysis project Ga0182024, IMG submission 120480) | Permafrost microbial communities from Stordalen Mire, Sweden - P3-2 metaG (Illumina Assembly) | ecosystem: Environmental > Terrestrial > Soil > Wetlands > Permafrost | place: Sweden: Stordalen... | reverse complement strand
TCGAGGACCAGGGCTTTCCGAAGAAATGCGGCCATCTCGACGACAAGGAGATCGTGCCGCGCGAGGATTGGTTGGCCAAGATCCGCGCCGCCGCCCAATCGCGCCGCAACGCGGATTTCCTGGTCATCGCGCGCACCGATTCGCGCGCCGTCGCCGGCTTTGACGAAGCGATCGCGCGTGCCAACGCCGCGATCTCCGCCGGCGCCGACATGGCGTTTGTCGAGGCGCCGCAGACGCTGGAGGAGGTCACCGCGGTGCCGCGCCTGGTGCACGGCCCCTGCCTCCTCAACGTCGTGCGCGGCGGCAAGACCCCCGACCTCGACCTCGGCGAGGCCGAGCGCATGGGCTACAAACTGGCGATCCTGCCGGGGCTCCTCGTCAAGAACGTCGTCGGGATCTGCGAACAGATGCTGGCCGAGCTCGCCGCGACAAGGCGCCACCCGGCGCCGGTCCGGGAGATGACCGTGCGCGACGTCTTCCAACTGTCCGGCGCCGACGAATGGGACGCGCTGCGCTCGCGGTTCAGGGGCGAAGCGATTTAAGCCTGTACCGTCGATCCGATCTATTTGAGCGGCGGGAATACATGTTCGCCGTCCGGGCCGAGCGGCAGCGCCGCGACGCTCGCCACCTCCTTCGGGAACAGCGGGCCATAAAGATGCGGGAACAGCGCGCCGTCGCGTGACTTCTCCCAGCGCAGGCGTGCCCCGAGACGTGCCGCCTCGACCATGACGAGGACGAGCCCGGTCTGGCCCGCGCGATGGCGCCGCGCGCTCTCCTCGATCTGATTAGCCGTCGAGAAGTGGAGGAAGCCGTCGCGGCGATCGTCGTCCGTGCCGAGGTATCGGCCCTCCGCGACCGCCTCTTCCCATGCCGCGGCGGGGCACATGTGGTAGATCATTGCGGTCATGCGCGGATGCTATCGCGGCGGTTATCTGGCGTCGTCAACAAAAAGTCCCCGTGCCCGGACTTGCTCCGGGCATCCACGTCTCCAGTCGAGACGCCGCAAGGAAAGACGTGGATGGCCGGGTCAGGCCCGGCCAAGGGGGTTCAGGATGGCGCATTGACCGCTCCCTTCGCTCTGCCCGAGCGCGTTCTGGTGCCGCGCGCCGCGGCGCTGGTCGCCGGGTTCCGCGAGATCCTGTGGCTGTCGCCCGAGGGCGAGATCGAGGCGCTGTCGCCGGGGGAGGCACGCGCCCGGCTTGAGGGCGAGACCGCGATGGTGTGCCATGCCCGCGCGGTGGCGCGGCGGCTCGATCTGGCCGGATTTGCCGCGCTCGACCTTCTGGAGCTGTTCGCCTTCGTCCGCCCGGCACAATTCTGCGTGCCGACGCCGCGCGGGATCGCCGCTGCGCTCGGCCTCGCGCCGCCCGGCACGATGGCCGAGGCTTGCGTCGCGCTCGCCACCGCCGCGCGCGCCTTGCTGCAGCAGCTGCAGGGCGAAACCGAACCCGATATCCGCGTGATCGCCGAGGCTGCCGACCATGCCGGCTGGGCCTGGGGTCCGGCGGTGCTCGCCGCCTTGCCGCCGGGCGAGCCCGGGGCGATGCGCCGCGCCGCGGGTCTGCGCGTCTGGCAGAGCCTCGCCGAGTGGCAGGAGCGTCCGCCCCCGCCACCGCCCGGCAACGCGCCGGTCTCGGCCGCGGATGCGCGAGCGCGGCTGGCGGCACTGCTCGGCGAGGGCGCCGAGGCGCGGCCGCAGCAGGCCGATTACGCCGCAGCGGTCGCCGCCGCCTTCGCGCCGCGCGAGCGGCCGGACACGCCGCAGGCGGTCCTCGCCGAGGCCGGCACCGGGGTCGGCAAGACGCTCGGCTATATCGCGCCGGCGAGCCTGTGGGCCGAGAAAAACCAGGGCGCGGTGTGGATCTCGACCTTCACCCGCAACCTGCAAAGCCAGATCGCCGGGGAGCTCGACCGGCTCTACCCCGATCCGGTGCAAAAGCGCCGCCGCGTCGTCGTCCGCAAGGGCCGCGAGAATTTCCTCTGCCTGTTGAACTACGAGGATGCGGTGCGCGCGGCGACCGCCCGTGGCGCGCAATCGGTCGCGCCGCTCGCCCTCATTGCCCGCTGGATAGGCGCCACTGCCGCGGGCGACCTCGTCGGCGGCGATTTCCCGGGCTGGCTCGGCGAGCTGATCGGGCGCGGCCGGGTCAATGCGCTGGCCGACCGGCGCGGCGAATGCATCCATTCGGCCTGCCCGCATTTCCGGCGCTGCTTTGTCGAGAAGAACGTGCGCGCCGCGCGCCACGCCCGCATCGTCGTCGCCAACCACGCGCTGGTGATGGCGCAGGCGGCCTTGGGCGGGCTCGACGATGCGAGCGTTCCGACCCGCTACATCTTCGACGAGGGGCATCATCTTCTCGAAGCCGCCGATTCGGCGTTCTCGGTGCGCCTCTCCGGGCAGGAAGGGCGCGAGCTGCGGCGCTGGCTCCTCGGCGCCGAAGCCGGAAGGTCGCGCGCCCGCGGCCTGCAGCGCCGCGTCGGCGACCTCGTGGAGGCAGACGACGAGGCCGGCCCGGCCTTGATCGAGGCGCTGGTCGCCGCCCGAATCCTCCCGGCCGACGGCTGGCACCAGCGCATCGCCGAGGGGCGCGGTCTGGCGGGGTTCGAGACCTTTCTCGCACTGGTGCGCAGCCAGGTGCTGGCGCGTGCTGCGAACGGCGACATGGGATATGGGATCGAGGCCGAGGCGCGCCCGCCGGTCGATGGGCTCATCGACGCCGCGGCGCGGCTCGCCGTCGGGCTCGACCGCCTCGCGACGGCATTGCGCCGACTCTCGGCATGTCTGCGCCATCAGCTCGAGGACCCCGAGAACCCGCCCGAGCCGAGCCTGCGCCAGCGTCTCGACGCGACGATCCGCGGGCTCGACCGCCGCGCCGACATGCAGCTCGGCGCCTGGATCGGGCTGTTGCGGGATCTGGGCGAGGCGCCCCGCCCGGAAACCGTCGAGTGGCTCGCGCTCGACCGCGCCGAGGGGGCCGAAACCGATGTCGCGGTCAACCGCAACTGGATCGATCCCGGCATCCCGTTCACCGAGGCCGTCGCCCGGCCGGCGCATGGCGTCGTCGTGACCTCGGCGACCCTGACCGATGGCGAGGCCGAACCCGATGACCCAGGGATCGCCTGGAGCGCCGCCGAGGCCGCCACCGGGCTGCGCCACCTGGAGGAGCGCCCGGCCGCCGCCCGCATCGCGTCACCCTTCGACTACCCGTCGCAAACCCGCATCTTCATCGTCACCGATGTTCCCCGCGACGATATCGGCCAGGTCGCCGCCGCCTTTGCGGCGCTGATGGGCGCCGCCAAGGGTGGCGCGCTCGGCCTCTTCACGGCGATCGCCCGGCTCCGCGCGGTGCATGAGCGGATCGCCCCGGCGCTCGAATCGCAGGGGCTACTCTTGCTCGCCCAGCATGTCGACGCGATGTCGACGGGGACCCTCGTCGACATCTTCCGCGCCGAGGAAGATTCCTGTCTCCTCGGCAGCGATGCGGTGCGCGACGGGGTCGATGTGCCCGGGCGCTCGCTGCGCCTTATCGTCTTCGACCGGGTGCCGTGGCCGCGTCCCGACATCCTGCACCGCGCGAGGAAGCCGGTGTTCGGCGGCGCCCAGTACGACGACCGCATCGCCCGGCTGCGGCTGCGCCAGGCCTATGGGCGCTTGGTGCGCCGCGCCGACGACCGCGGCGTCTTCGCGATCCTCGACCGCGCCCTGCCGTCCCGGCTGCTCGCGGCCTTCCCCGAGGGCGTGCCGGTGCTGCGGGTGCCGCTGGTCGAAGCGGCCGAAGCCACCGCGCGCTTCCTTGCCGAGGCGCCTTGACAGAGCTGGCGGGGTTTGGTTTGTGCAGCGCAGCATCCGGCGACCGGATGCGAGAGAAAGGAGCGGCAATGCTCGACCCTCACGGCGCGCTGATCTACACGATGGTGATCGTCTCGGCGGCCGATGCGAACGTACCCGATGCGGAACTGCAAGCGATCGGCAACATCGTCGGCGATCTTCCGGTGTTTCGCGACTTCGACCGGCAGGGGCTCTCGGGACTGCTGAACGATTGTGCCGAATTGCTGAACCGCGAGGACGGGCTCGAAGGGACGCTGCAGGCGATCAAGGACGCGCTCCCTGCCAGATTGCGGGAGACCGCTTACGCCATCGCCTGCGACCTGGTGGCCTCCGACGGCGAGGCGACCCAGGAGGAATTGCGCATCCTCGAGCTGATCCGCCACCGCCTCAACATCGACCGGCTGATCGCCGCCGGCATCGAGCGCGGCGCTCGGGCCAGATTCCAGATGCTTTAGCTGGAGACGAGGATCGCGGGCGTCCCGCCCGCTGCGGGCCAGAGGGCCCGCGGTCCCGATTACGGCTCCTCGCCCACCTTGGGCAGGGCCTGGCGGATTGCGGCGCGGATTTCGGGCGGCTGGCATTCGATCGCGTCGCATAGGCGGCGCATCTGGCGGCGCACGCTGTAGAGCTGGTCGAGCAGCCCCAGCACCACCGCCATCGCCTCGTCATCGACCGCGAATTCGTGGCGGATCTCGAGGATCAGCTCGACCCGCGCGACGTCGACCTCGTGGAACAGCCAGCGCCCGCCTTCCGCATCGGGCAGAATCCAGCGGTTCTCGATCCAGCGCGTCAGCTCGACGCTGTCGAGCGCGGCGAAGCGCCGGGTCAGTTCGTCGAGGCCGATCATGAAGCGGCTGCCTTGTCGGCCGCGCCGGGGTCGACCCCGGCACCCATCGCGTCGCGCGGATCGGTCGGGTGCTTTTCGGCCCAGCCTTTGACGAACTCGGCCAATTCGGCGTCGCCGCTCGCGCCGATCATCACCTTCAATGTCACATACTGGTCGCCAATCGTCTCGCTGCCGCGCCGCTTCCTGTGAATGCCCTTGCCGCGCAGCCGGAGCCGCGAGCCGCTATCGGAACCCGGGGGGATCGTCATCGTCACCGGCCCGGTCACGGTCGGCACCGGCACCCGCGCCCCGAGCACCGCCTCGGCGAGGCTGACCGGCAGCTCGACATGGATGTCGTCGCCCTCGCGGCGGAAGAATGGATGCGGCGCGATATGCATCTCGATCAGTGCATCGCCCGGTGGACCGCCGCCGAAGCCGGCACCACCCTTGCCCTTGAGGCGCAGCACCTGACCCTCGTCGATGCCCGGCGGGATCGTCACGTCGAGCCATTCCCCTGGTGACAGCGCGAGGCGCTGCTTGCCGCCGGTCGCCGCCAGCGGGAAATCGACTGTCAGCGTGAACTGGCGGTCGGGACCGGGCATCTTGAACCCCTCGCCCGCCCTGCCCGCACGCGCCCCGCTGCGTCCGAACATCGCGAACAGATCATCGAGATCGCCGGCATCCATCTCCCCTTGCGGTCGGTATTTCCAGCCCTGCGCCCCTTCGGCATGCGGACGGTAGGAGTAGCGCGGCTTCTCGGCCCCGCTCCCGTCGATCTCGCCGCGGTCATAGCGCGCCCGTTTCTCGGGGTCCGACAAGATGTCGTTGGCCGCCGTCACCGCCTTGAAACGTGCTTCCGCCGCGGGCTTGCCCGGGTTGAGATCGGGATGGAACTCCTTGGCGAGCTTGCGGTAGGCCTTGCGGATATCCTCGGCGCTGGCGTCGGGTTTGACGCCGAGCACCTCGTAGGGGGTTTGCGTCGCCATTGCGAGCCGATCGAGGCGGTCAGCGCTGCCGCGGCGCGGACGGGCCGGCCGGGTCGACGTGCACCGCGACCTTGCGTTCAGCCCCTTTGCGATCGACGGTCAGCTCGACCTCCTCGCCGATGCGGGTAAGCCCGATCATGTTGCGCAGCTGGGTCCCGCTTTTAACCGCAACGCCGTTGACCGCGACAACCAGATCGCCGGTGTGTAGACCGGCCCGCTCGGCCGGCGAACCGGAATCGACGCGAGCGATCACCGCGCCGGTGGTATGCGCGGTATTCATCGCCTGCGCCAGATCGGGGGTCAAATCCTGGATCGCGACGCCGATGCGCCCACGCTTCACCTCGCCATAGCGCAGGAGCTGATCCATCACCTTGCGCGCCATGTTGATCGGTACGGCGAAGCCGATCCCGATATTGCCGCCTCCGGGCGCCAGGATGGCGGTGTTGATGCCAACGCATTCGCCCTGCAGGTCGACGAGCGGGCCGCCCGAATTGCCCGGGTTGATCGAGGCGTCAGTCTGGATGAAGTCCTCATAGCCCTCGATGCCGAGGCCGCTGCGGCCGAGCGCGCTGACGATGCCCGAGGTCACGGTCTGGCCGAGACCGAACGGGTTGCCGATGGCCAGCACGAAGTCGCCGACCTGAAGGCGGTCGGAATCGCCCATCGGAACCGCGGTCAGGGTGCCGGCCGGGATCTGCAGGACGGCGATGTCGGTGTCGCTGTCGGTGCCGATCAGTTTTGCCGTGAAGCGCCGGTTGTCCTTGGTGGTGACGTCGATCCGGGTGGCGTGTTCGGCGACATGGCCGTTGGTCAGCACATAGCCCCGCGCCGCGTCGACGATGACGCCGGAGCCGGTCGCCTGGGTCTCGCGCTCCTCGGGAAGCTGGTTTTGCGGCAGGTTGAAAAAGCGCCGGAAGAACGGGTCCTGCAGCAGCGGGTTCTGTTCCTTGACCCGGCCGCGCACCGCGATGTTGACGACCCCGGGGGTGATCCGCGCCAGCATCGGCGCCAGGCTCGGCACTGCGGCGCCGCCGACCTCCGGGATCGGCGCGGCGGCCAGAGCCAACCGCGGCGGGGATGCTACGGCGGCGACGGCGCCCATCGCCAAGAGCGCTGACAAAATCCTGATCATCGTGGAGGGGGCCCTGCGGATGATGGGGTGCGCCGCCGGCAAAACGACGCCGGATAGGAACGGTTTCGCCACAACAATAATTTAAACCGCGGCGCGGAGCCTTCAAGGAGCGCGCACCGGGCTGCCGCCGTTCCGGCAGCACTGTTCACCGCTGGCTGCTAACCAGCTGTTTTCCCACATGCTTTGCTATTGCCCCGGAGCGATCCTGTCGTCATGCTCGGGTTTCGGGGAAAGGAACAATCGCGAGGCGCAACCATGACCCTCTTCGAGCTGCAAAGCAGGGGGTACCGGCTCACTACCGCCGAGATCATCTACCGGCTGCCCGACCATCCGGCGCTGCTGCAGAGCTTCATCTGGCAGAAATTCGATCTCGCGCCGGATTTTCCCGAGCTGCGCAAGTTTCTCGAATTCTGGAAGGAGAACATCGAGGGCAAGCTGCACTCGGTCAATGTGAAGCAGAGCAGCCGCACCACGCCCAACCGCTTCCGCCACGTCAAGCATACCGTGACGCTGCATTAGCGCGATGCACTGCTGTACGTCGAAGCGTGCGTCCTTCGAGACACCCGCTGCGCGAGCTCCTCAGGATGACGTGGGTTTGTGATTGCATTAAAAAGAACGTCATCCTGAGGAGCGCCCCGGGGGGCGCGTCTCGAAGGACGCACTGGACCCGTTTAAGCAGCGACCGAGGATTGGCGTGTCCGTACCGACAGCCCTCACTCAAACCCCTCGCGCGACGGCCGCGACGACCCCGCCAAGCCAGCGGCCGATCGCCATTTGGCTTCTGCTCTGCTGCTTCATGATCTTTGTCATGGTGGTGATCGGCGGGATCACCCGGCTGACCCTGTCCGGCCTCTCGATCACCGAATGGCAGCCGGTCGTCGGCATCCTGCCGCCGCTCTCGCCGGCCGCCTGGGCCGCCGAATTCGCCAAGTACCAGCACATCCCGCAATACCGGCTGGTCAATTACGGGATGAGCCTCGACCAGTTCAAAACGATCTATCTGTGGGAATATGTTCACCGCCTGTGGGGTCGGCTGATCGGCTTTGCCTACGCCCTGCCGTTTCTCTATTTCCTACTGCGGCGGCACCTGCCGCGCGCGCTGCTGACGCCGCTCGCCGGCATCCTGCTGCTCGGCTTCCTGCAGGGCGTGCTCGGCTGGTACATGGTCGAGAGCGGCCTCGCCGAGCGGGTCGAGGTCAGCCAGTATCGGCTCGTCGCCCATCTCGCCCTGGCGCTCCTCATCTACGCGGCGACGCTATGGGTCGCGCTCGGCATCCTGGTGCCAAGCCCCCACCCCAACCCTCCCCCGCTTGCGGGGGAGGGAGTCCAGGCCGGCGGAGCTGCCGGTCCCCTCCCCCGCAAGCGGGGGAGGGTTAGGGTGGGGGCTGCCTGGCGTTGCGCGGCGGGCACTGTCCTTGGCCTGGTGGTGTTGACGATCCTTGCCGGCGGCTTTGTCGCCGGGCTCCATGCTGGCCTCATCTACAACACCTTTCCGCTAATGGACGGGAGCTTGGTTCCGGCGGGCTATGCGCAGCTCCAGCCGTTCATCCGCAACTGGTTCGAGAATATCGCGGCGGTGCAATTCGACCATCGCCTCCTGGCCGAGGCGACCGCGGCATCGGTGCTGGCGCTCTGGCTGGCGGGACGCGAGGCGAAGCTGCCGCGCCCGGCGGGTCTCGCGCTGCACGCGTTGCTGGCGGTGGCGGCGCTGCAATTCGCGCTCGGGGTCGCGACGCTGCTTTTCGTGGTGCCGATCCCGCTCGCTGCGGCACACCAGGCCGGAGCGGTGCTGCTGCTGACCGCGGCGATCGTGCTGCGCCACATGCTGCGCCGGCCCAAAACGCGCCTATAATCCGACAGGACGGGCGCGCCGCCGCGCCGGAGGTCACGATGGCAAGCAAAGACAAACCAGCGCCGCGTCGGGACGCAGCCTCGCCCTCACTCGATCGATGGAATGCGCTTGCCGCGCAGGAGCTGAAGGGCAAGAATCTGTCGAGCCTCGACTGGCAGACCCCCGAGGGGATAGCCGTCAAGCCGCTCTATACCGCGGCCGACCTCGCGGCGATCGAGGCCGAGGGCTTCCCCTGGCGCAACGCGCTGCCCGGCCTTCCGCCCTATCTGCGCGGGCCCCGCGCCACGATGTATGCCAACCGGCCGTGGACGGTCCGGCAGTATTCCGGGTTCTCGACCGCCGAGGAGTCGAACCGCTTCTATCGCGACAACCTCGCTGCCGGGCAGATGGGGCTGTCGATCGCCTTCGATCTGGCGACCCACCGCGGCTATGACAGCGACCACCCGCGCGTCACGGGCGATGTCGGCAAGGCCGGCGTCGCGATCGACTCGGTCGAGGACATGAAGATCCTCTTCGACGGCATCCCCCTGGACCGCATGAGCGTGTCGATGACGATGAACGGCGCCGTTTTGCCGGTGCTCGCCGGGTTCATCGTCGCCGCCGAGGAGCAGGGCGTCGCGCCGGAGAAGCTGCAGGGCACGATCCAGAACGACATTTTGAAGGAGTTCATGGTCCGCAACACCTACATCTACCCGCCCGGACCATCGATGCGGATCGTCGCCGACATCATCGAATACACCGCCCATCATATGCCGAAGTTCAACTCGATCTCGATCTCCGGCTATCACATGGAGGAGGCCGGGGCGACCTCGGTCCAGGAGCTGGCGTTCACGCTCGCCGACGGGCTCGAATACGCGCGCGCGGCGTTGTCGCGCGGCCTCAAGATCGACGAATTCGCCCCCCGCCTGTCATTCTTCTTCGGCATCGGCACGAATTTCTTCATGGAGATCGCGAAATTACGCGCGGCGCGGCTGTTATGGGCTCGCCTGATCGAGCAGTTTTCGCCACAGGACCCGGCGAGCCTGGCGCTGCGCATGCATTGCCAGACCTCTGGCGTGAGCCTCACCGAGCAGGACCCGCACAACAACATCGTTAGGACGACGATCGAGGCCATGGCCGCGGTGCTCGGCGGGACCCAATCGCTGCACACCAATTCGTTCGACGAGGCGCTCGGCCTGCCGACGCCGGCTTCGGCCAGGGTGGCCCGCAACACCCAGCTGATCCTTGCCGAGGAGACCGGCATCCCCCATGTCGTCGACCCGCTCGGCGGCAGCTATTACGTGGAGAGCCTGACCCACTCGATCGCCCGAGCGGCGACGGCGCTCATCGACGAGGTCGAAGCTTTGGGCGGCATGACACGCGCGGTCGAGAGCGGCATGCCCAAGCTGCGCATCGAAGAATCCGCGGCGCGGCGTCAGGCGCATATCGACCGCGGCGAAGAAATCATCGTCGGGGTCAACAAGTACCGCTCGGCGGAAGCAGAACAGGTCGACATCCTCGATGTCGATAACGCGGCTGTCTGCACGGCGCAGATCGCCCGTCTCGACCGGGTGAAGAAGAACCGCGACCCGGCGCGGGTGCGCGCGGCGCTCGGGGCGCTGACCGAGGCGGCCGGCACCGGAGAGGGCAACCTCCTCGCGCTCGCGATCGAGGCGAGCCGGGCGCGGGCGACGGTCGGCGAGATTTCCGACGCGCTCGAGGTCGTGTTCACCCGGCACCGCGCCGCCACCCCGTCGGTCGTCGGCATCTATGGCGGCCAATACCAGGGCGACGAGACGTTTCGCCGGATCCAGCGGGAAATCGAGACTTTTGCCCGTGAGGAGGGCCGCCGGCCGCGCATGCTGGTGGTCAAGCTCGGCCAGGACGGCCACGACCGCGGCGTCCGGGTCATCGCCACCGCCTTTGCCGATATCGGCTTCGATGTCGATATCGGGCCCCTGTTCCAGACCCCGGAAGAGGCCGCCCGCCAGGCGATCGAGAACGACGTCCATATCGTCGGCGTGTCGAGCCAGGCGGCGGCCCACAAGACCCTCGTGCCCGCGCTGATCGAGGCATTAAAGAAGGAAGGCGCCGGCGACATCCTCGTGGTGTGCGGCGGCGTCATCCCGCACCGGGACTACGATTTCCTCAAAAAAGCCGGGGTCAGCGCGATCTTCGGCCCCGGCACCAACATCCCGGCCGCCGCCGCCGAAATCCTCTCGCTGATCCGCCAGCACCGGCTGGCGGCGTGAGCCCGCGCCCGCGCTTCGGGAGGGCCGTGAGAACGCGAATGTAGGGCGGAATCGCGCCGTCCGCCCCGATTTTTGGTGTATTGCCAGCGGGGGGTGATCCTTTCCTTTCGCTCGACTTACAGCCGCGCAGTCACCGCGTATGCAAGCTTGTACTTTTGCCCATTCTTGGTGTTAGACTTGCCAAGTCTGAAAAGGGGGGCAAAAATGGCCGCTGAAACAAAAT
>Ga0182024_10023359_pt1 | contig 11079 bp, 12 predicted proteins | sample P32metaG_FD_120480 | JGI IMG/M metagenome (GOLD analysis project Ga0182024, IMG submission 120480) | Permafrost microbial communities from Stordalen Mire, Sweden - P3-2 metaG (Illumina Assembly) | ecosystem: Environmental > Terrestrial > Soil > Wetlands > Permafrost | place: Sweden: Stordalen... | reverse complement strand
CCTTCCTTCTGCTTTTCGAGCAGCTTCCGCTTGCGCGAGATATCGCCTCCATAGCACTTGGCGAGCACGTTCTTCCGCATGCCGGAGATCGTCTCCCGGGCGATCACCTTGTTCCCGATCGCCGCTTGCAGCGCCACCTCGAACATCTGGCGCGGAATCAATTTCCGCAATCGCTCGATCAGAATCTTTCCGCGCTCGTAGGCGACATCCCGGTGCACAATCAAGGACAGCGCATCCACCGGCTCTCCCGCCACCAGAACATCCAGCTTCACCATCGGCGAAATCCGCGTCCCGGAGAAGTGATAATCGAGCGATGCATAACCCCGTGAAGCGGATTTCAACCGATCGTAGAAATCCAGCACGATTTCGTTCAAAGGCAGCTCGTACACCAGCATCACGCGGCCGGTCCCGATGTATTCGAACTTCTTCTGCGTACCGCGTTTCTCTTCGAGCAGCTTCAGAATCTCGCCCAGGAATTCCTCGCGCGTAATCACCGTCGCATCGATAATCGGCTCTTCCACGTGCTTGATCGTCGAGGGGTCCGGAAACTTCGTCGGATTGTCGACTTCGATCACGCCGCCGTCGGTGGTCGTCACTTTATAGCGGACGCCGGGCGCGGTGGTGATCAGGTCGATCTTGAATTCGCGCTCCAGCCGCTCCTGGATGATCTCGAGATGCAGCAGCCCGAGGAATCCGCAGCGAAACCCGAAGCCGAGCGCGACCGAACTCTCCGCCTCAAAAGTGAACGCGCTGTCGTTGAGGCGCAGCTTTTCGAGCGCGTCGCGCAGCACGCCGTGTTCATGCGATTCGATAGGATAAAGTCCCGCAAAAACCAGCGGTTTCAGCGTTTCAAATCCCGGCAGCGGCTCCGCGGCCGGATTCGCGTGATCGATGATCGTGTCGCCGATCTGCGCATCCGAAACCGTCTTGATGTTCGCGAACAGGAATCCCACTTCGCCCGCAGACAATTCATCGCACGGAACCGGCTTCGGCGATTGATACCCCAGCCCCTCCACTTCGTGCACGCTGTCGTTCGACCACAGCCGGATCTTCTGCCCGATCTTCAATCGGCCTGAAAACACGCGCGTCAAAATGATCACGCCGCGATACGGATCGAACCAGGAGTCGAAAATCAGCGCGCGCAGCGGATCGTCGGGCGATCCTTTCGGCTGCGGGACCAGGTGCACCACCGCTTCGAGCACATCCTCGATTCCCGTGCCGTTCTTCGCACTCACCAGAATCGCGCCGCTCGCGTCGAGCCCGATCACGTGCTCGATCTGCTCTCGAACGCGATCCGGCTCGGCCGACGGCAGATCGATCTTGTTGATCACAGGAATAATTTCCAGATTGTGATGCAACGCCAGGTAGGTGTTCGCAAGCGTCTGCGCTTCCACTCCCTGCGATGCATCCACCACCAGCAGCGCGCCCTCGCAGGCTTGCAGGCTCCGCGAGACCTCGTAAGTGAAATCGACGTGGCCGGGCGTGTCGATCAAATTCAATTGATATTCGAGGCCGTCTTTGGCGTGATAATTCAGCCGGACCGCGTGCGCTTTGATGGTGATGCCGCGCTCGCGCTCCAGATCCATCGTGTCCAGAACCTGTTCCGTCATTTCGCGCTGCGAAAGCGCGCCGGTCACTTCAAGCAGGCGATCGGCGAGCGTCGATTTGCCGTGATCGATGTGCGCAATGATGCTGAAATTTCGGATGTAGTCGGGGAGCATGCTACGTTTTCTCTGCCGCGCACAACGGAGCGCTTCGCGCCCTGTGCGCTATCATCTTGTGCAGGAACCTCATTATCCCACGATGTCCGATCAGCGAATCGAATGGAAGCCCGGCGGCGCGCACGACGCGCGTGGATTGAAATTCGCGATCGTGGTCTCGAGATTCAATAGCGACATTACCTGTAGGTTGCTCGAAGGCGCGAGAGAAGCCCTGAAGCAGGCCCGCGCCGACAGCGTCGATGAATTTTTCGTGCCGGGCGCGTTCGAGCTGCCGCTCGCGGCCAAGCTCTTGAGCGGCAAATATCAGGGTGTGATCGCGCTCGGAGCGGTCATCCGCGGCGAAACACCGCACTTCGATTATGTTTGCGCCGAAGCAGCCCGCGGCCTCCAGCAGGTTGCGCTCGAAACCGGCGTACCGGTCGCCTTCGGAGTCCTGACCACCGATACGGTCGAACAGGCGCTGGCGCGGGCGGGCGGCCTCGGAGATAAAGCAATGACCGGCAATAAAGGCTACGACGCTGCGATGACCGCGGTCGAGATGGCCCGATTCCGCGGCGCGCTCTAGTATGCCCGCGCGTCATCGATCCCGGCAGAGCGCGCTTCAGGTCCTGTTCCTGTGGGACCAGCGGCATCAGGCGATCGACGAGGCCATCCGCTCCTTCTACGAAACGCTGTGCTCGGAGGAAGACGATCCTCCGCGCTCCGCTCCCGACGAATTCATGGAGACGCTGGTGCGCGGCGCATCCGCACACGCCTCCGACATCGACCAGCGCATCCGCAATAAATCCGAGCACTGGCGTCTTGAGCGCATGCCGGCTGTCGATCGCAATATTTTGCGCCTGGCGGTATACGAGATGAGCGAGTTGAAAACCCCCGCGCCCGTGGTGATCGATGAAGCCCTCGAGCTCGCGCGCCAATTCTCGGGCGATGAGTCGGTGTCGTTCATCAACGGCGTGCTCGACGCCGTGCATAAGGAAGCCGATCGCTCCTCCGATCCCTCCGCTCCTCGCAATCCGACGTGAATCCGCTCCGCGTCGTTCTCGTGTCGCCGAGGAATCCGCTGAACATCGGCGCGGCCGCTCGCGCGATGAGCAATTTCGGTGTGTCCGAACTGCGGCTGGTCAATCCTTACGATGTCGCGTTTCGCGAAGCGAAATCCGCCGTGAAATCGCAACACGTGCTGCGAGGCGCGCGTGAATGCGCGTCCCTCGGCGAGGCCGTGGCCGATTGCGCGCTGGTTGTCGGCACCACTTCCAAAGGTCATCGCGAGCTGCAACATCCGCTGCGGCGCCTGGAAATGGGCGGCCGCATCATCGCGCGAAAACTCGCCGCCGCCCCCGTCGCTCTGCTGTTCGGCTCGGAAAAATTCGGGCTCTCCAACGACGACATGAGCCATTGCCACTGGCTGATGCGCATTCCCACCCGCGACCAGCACGGCTCCATGAATCTCGGCCAGTCCGTCGCCGTGTGCCTGTACGAAATCATGCGCAATCCCGCGGCGGCGAAAGCCGTGCCCGAACCTCGCCGCTCCGCCACCGCCGCCGAAGCCGAGCGCATCACCCAACTCCTTGAAGACATCCTCGATCGGTCCGGCTACGTCCACGCGCGCGTCCAAGGTTCCACGCGATTAAAAATCCGCCGCCTGATCCGCCGCATGAATTTGAACGCCCACGACGCCGAGGTGTGGTTGGGAATGCTGCGGCAGATTCTATGGAAGCTGGTATCCTGAACTTCGATGACGAAAGTCACCCTTCATTACGACCTGCTTCGCCCGCTCACGGACTCGGATCTTCAAGCCATCTCCGACGTGCACTCGACCTACGGCCTCGCGCGCGTGCAGCTCTCGCCGAAACTCGACAAGATCGTCGTCGATTACGACGCCTCGCGCCTGCTCAAGTCCGACGTCGAAGCCGCGCTCATGCGCCACGGGCTCCCCATTCATCCGGCCGCGCAATCGGTCGCCTAGCTGACGTTCAGAAGCCGCACACAAGTTTCCCGGGTCCACTCGTGTGCGTGAATCCACCAGGCCCAAACTGCCGCGGCCCAATTCATCAGCATGGCATCGCGAGCCGGACCGGCTTGTTCGTGCAGAACATCGAGCACGTTGATCGTCGCGCGAGTCGACGGCTTTTCGAATTCTCCCCACTGTCTTTTGCTGCGGGCGAGTTTCATATGCGCCCGCTGCACCTCGCGGCCCGTGTAGCTTTTTTCCAAAGCCAGATACAGTCCGATCAGCGAGAACGCAATGCCGATGTTCGACGCGCGGGGAAGAGGTGACGCGACCATATGCTGCGCCTGCCACGCGTCGACGGCGTGTTGATGGATAAACTTCGGATCGCCGTGCGTGAGCGTATACGCGCTCAGCTCGCCAAACAGCGCCCAGCACTCGCTCGAACAGTTGTAGCGCGACTCGGCCAGTTGACCCGTCGAGGGCTGCTCGACGCCGCAACCTGGACAAACCGATTTCACTTCGGTTTATACGCCACGCAGTCGATCTCGACTTTCATGTCCGCGTGGAAGCCGGTCACCACGGTCGTGCGCGCCGGCCGGTGCGATCCGAAAAACTCCGCGTACACTTCGTTCATCGCCTTGAAGTCGCCCCCGTCTTTCAGGAACACTCCGCAGCGCACCACGTCGCCCGGCCCGGCGCCGAACGCTTCCAGAATTCTTTTCAGATTCCCGAGCACCAATCGCGTTTCGTGCTGTATATCGCCCGTCGACAGCTTGTCGGTCACCGGGTCTATGGGACCCTGCCCGCTCACGAAAATAAAATCCCCCGCGCGCACGGCCGGAGCGTACGGACCGCGCGGCGTCGGCGCGGAATGCGGAAAGATCGGCTCCAGAGCCATCTCAATTCTCTTCTATCAATCCTTTTTCCGGCGTGGACGGCGCTGAGCGCCCCCGCCCCCGCCCTGCGGCTTCGGCGCGCGCTTTCGCACGGGAGCTTTCCTTGCCTTCGCCGGCGGCGGATTCGGCTCGAAAATAGTGGGCTGACCCTCCACGTACGGCTGCGGCTCGTCCTCTTCCACTTCTTCTTCGTGTGTCGCTTCCGGCTCGGGTTTGGGCGCTTCGGCCGGCGGATAAAATTCCGCGCCGAGATACACCAGCATGCCTTGCTCCTCGGTCGGCTCCAGGCGCACGACAGTCTTGTCCTGCGCGTAGTTCAGGAATTCGGTGAATTCCTGAAATCCGTACGCGCTCGGATCGAAATTCTGCTGTTCGGCTTTGAACCATCCGGCGAGATCCTCCACCGGACACCCGTTTTCGATCTCCGACCGGTGATTTTCGAGCACGTCGCGCAACCCCGGCAGCAGTTCCTCCGGTCTTAGATTGGCCCGCTCCGGCTGCGCCGATCCCTTGCGCTCGATGATGTATCGCCCGCCGGTCCCGCTCACGTTCACCATCTCGCCGCGTTTCAGTTTCTCGACGAAATCCGAAAAGCTGTTGGCGCCATAGGCCCGTTCGTTGAACGTCGAATCGAGCTGCAACATGGTCGACTTGAGCAAGCCCAACTGCGGCTGCACCGCGCGCCTTTCGAGCACCTGCAACGCGCGCTCCACCAGCGGCATCGCTTGCACGAGTTCGAGCGGCGCGGGTCTCTGCCGGCGCTCTCCCCGCTCCGGCCGGTCGCCGCGCTGTTGTTGCTGTTGTTGCCGCGGCTGCCGCACTTCCTGCAAACCGCCGACGCTCAAAATCACCGGCGCCGACGGACGATCCGGCGAATCCGCCATCAACGATTCGAAGCTGATGAACTCGTGGCAATTCTGCTGAAGGATGGTCGAGGTGAACGCCTTTCCGCCCACCACGAACACCGTCTTTCCGTATTCCTTGAGCTTGTTCACCAGCGGGATGAAGTCGCTGTCGCCGCTGACGATTGCGAACGCATTGACATGCGTGTGCGTGAACGCCATTTCCAGGGCGTCCAGCGCGAGGTTGATGTCGGCGCCGTTCTTGTCGCCGCGCGGCGAGGGAATCCGCTGCACCATCTGCACGGCGTTTTCGGCCATCTGGCGCGTCGCGCCGTCCTGCCTTCCCCAGTTCGCGTACGCGAACTTGGCCACGATGTCGCCGCGCTCCTTCAGCGCGTCGAGCGCGAGCGACACGTCAAACTCGCGCCGCAGCGTCGACTTCAATCCGATCTCGATGTTGTCGTAATCGACAAACACCGCGATATTCAGTTTCTCTTGCATTCTTATTTCTCGATTCTCTTCCGCCCGCCCCATTTTTCAAATGCCGCGGCGCGGATTATTATTTGCGGCGATGCGCGGCCGTCCTAATAGAAGTTAGGCCGTCTGCTTCACCGAGCTGCGGATGAATTCCACAATCTCTTCGAGCGAAGCGCCGGGTTGATACACCGCCGCCACGCCCAGACTCTTCAAGCGCGCGGCATCTTCATCCGGAACAATGCCGCCCACGATGACGAGCACGTCGCTCATCTGTTTTTCTTTCAGCAACTCCATCACGCGGGGCACGATGGCGTTGTGCGCTCCCGATAGAATCGACAGGCCGATCACCTGCACGTCCTCCTGAAGCGCCGCATTGACGATCATTTCCGGAGTCTGACGCAAGCCCGTATAGACGACCTCCATACCGGCATCGCGCAACGCCCGGGCAATCACCTTGGCGCCGCGATCATGTCCGTCGAGGCCGGGCTTTGCGACCAGCACCCGGATTCTGTGATCCATATTTCGGAAAGGGTCCGGCTCCGCCCGCTTCTCATCGGAAGCAGGCAGAACACTACCTCATTATAGAACGAACTAGCGCTCCCGATTGGGTAGGGCCTCCGTCTTGTCCGCATCCACTAGCCGCTCTAGGTCACCCCGGCAATGGCGGCGCGGGGGACGGATGGCTCGTGAGAGATCTAGGACGTCGTGAAACTCACTGACCCGGCCCGCACGGCGCTCATATTTTTGCGGAGCGTCAAGATATGGCGGTATGATAAACCAGATTCGAGACTAAATGATTTACGCTCGGGATTTCGGCAGGTTCGTTTGGTTGGTGACATTCCTAACCACGGCGATCGCTACCTACCTGATAAAACCGCTCATTGAGCGTCGTTATCCAGAGCCGTTGGCTGTGCTCGTGCCGGCTGGCCTATTGCTGCTCGTTCCAATCTATTTTATCATTTGGTGCCTGAATCTCTGTTTAATTCGCTTCGGGGCAAGAACCGATTTGCGGCCAAGATTGGTGAAACGCTGGCGGGAAGTCATCTTGGGCGGGACACAACCCACACCCGAAAACTATGTTGATAAGGCAGCGCACATACAGGTGCGCGTTTCGATGCCGAAGCTCGTGCGGGACGTTGTGTTTGAGATCACCGCACAACAAGAATCCGCTGTTGTTGCTTCGCAGCAAACGGCCGAGCACTACAAGCAAGGCAACAACCTCCGGGCTTTCATGAAGGATCTCGGAGCTCGCTGGACTTCGGCCAGAGAAGTAGCGCGTCAGCCAGCGCGTTTGATTGACGATCCCGTCCACGGATGCATCACCCTCGACAGTGAACTGGCTACGCTCGTAGCCGAGCCAATGGTCCAGAGACTGAACCGCGTCAGGCAGCTCTCTTTTAGTTATACGCACTTCCCATCTGCCACCCACTCCCGCCTTTCCCATGTGCTCGGCGTCGCTCATAACGTCGATAGAGCGCTAACCGGGATCTTTTCAAGGGGAGTTTATTACGAGGAAGGCAAAGCAGGAGCCGAAAAACTACCGAAGGAGCTGCTCGACCAGCGCGAAACGATTATTCGGCGAGCCAAGGCGCTTGCCATATTGCATGACCTGGGACATGGTCCCTTCGGCCATGCTCTCGATTACTATGTCGGATACGTTAATGGACATCGGAAGGCACCAAACCCAGACAAGGTTTATTCCCGACTGTACATCGAGCGGCATCTGTCTGCGGCACTGAGAAAGCTCGGCTTCGATCCAAACGACCTGATGCGCATGTTGGATCAGAGCCGGCCAGACTTGAATGGTTTCGATCCCCTCATCGGGGACCTGGTCGATTCGTCGATGGACATGGACCGGATGGATTATCTGATCCGTGATGCCCACATGACGGGCCTTAGCATGGGGTTCACTAACTCCGATGCGCTGATCCAATGCGTGAGGCCAGTAAAGGTGAAGGACGAGGATACCTACCTGTTGGCGTACGACGAGGCCGGAGTCGATTACATGGAGCACCTTCTATACGCACGGGAGGCCATGTACCGAAGTTGCTACGAGCATCCCCGCAAACGAGCGGCTGAGCGCCTCCTGGAGAGGTTGGTCCGAGAAGTTACCGAAGACGACCCTGAATTTGTGGACGACTTGTACATGCTGACCGATGAGGAATTGCTTTGCGCATTGCGTCTGGTCAACCTCAGGACGGATCTCGCAAGACGGCTCCTCGAACAGTTGATAACTGGCGCTCGTTATGAAGTGGTTCACCAGGTGGAGGCGAAGAGCGAGAACATTTCGGCGGAAGCCAAAGCTTGGATCATTGGCGCGGCTAAAGGAAACAAAGGTAAACAAAGCTATGTTGATCGGCCAATTGAATGGGAGGGCGGGATCGCTTCGAGTACGATCGGCGCTGATCGAAGCGCCGAGATTCTCCTGATCACAGCGCCACCAGGCGCGTATGAACAGAAGTTTGACGGAGCGCAAATACTTGTCAGAGACAAAGAGGGCCTTTTTAGTACGAAGGAGTTCTTTGAACTAGCGAAGAGCGTAAAGGAGGTCCTGTCAGCGATGAATCCGGCGCGCTCTAAGATTAGGGTGCTGTGCTCCAGCAGTCTAGACCGCCCGGACCGTGAAAAGGTCAGGCTTGCTTCGGTTGATCTCCTGGGTTCATGAGAAGCGCTAGATCGAATCCGAGCACCTTCGCTACTTTCGCCAACGCAGCAGGGTGAGATTGACCCTCCTCATCGATCAACTCCTGACAGAGCCGTAGACCATGGTCATTAACTCGCAGTGGGCTGCGGGCCTCCGCAAACCCACCGGCCAGAAGTCGTCCAAAGAACGCTTCGACATCCTCCGAATACAGGCCGTGCGGCACCCTTCTTAAAGCTACCTGACCGACTTCCTCGACCTTCTCGGCTCGGAGCTTCGCGAAGAGGCCTGAAATCCCCTCGATCAGGATCGGTTCATGGGTTTGCCGTGCGGATATGATGATGGCGGACGCCATCACTGTTTCAGGGGAGAGTATCGCGCTCATACCTCACCTTCCTCTCTCAGGCGCACGCGCGCCGATTTTCAGGATGCCGTATCCCTGAGATTGTTTCACACGCCGTTCCTGGAGTCCAGGGCCATACGCCATATAGTACGGAGACCTGACGAAGCACATTCTGTTGTATAGCATACGGTATTTATAGGTTTCTGTCAACTGACACATTGAAAAATAGGCACTTATCTGAAACAATCTTGGTATTCAATGGTAGATGCAGATTTCGCGCCCGAGCTGGTTACCATCACCGACGGAAGGATAACGATCCCCCGTCCATACTGCCCAGCGATTCGGTGGGCCACTGGCGACCAGCCAATACGCGTATGGCTCCTCGAGCTTATGGCGGGCCGCTTCCGCCTGCTATCCGACCAGGAAGTAGAGCAAGACCAAAAGCTCAGTGACGTACGGCGAGCACTCGTCGAAGGGCCACCTGAGACTAAGCCTCCCCCCACCCAGTTCGAGCCAAACGATATAGCGTTCCTTGTCGCGCGCCTAATACCCACCGTGCTTTCGACCCGTCCAACCTGCCGCTTGGCGATTCCCAAGCGAATAGCGCCAGAGAATACTAACAAACTGTTTCTTTTGTTTTCCATGGGATACCTGGAGATCTGGCGGCTCGATCTCTACAATAGGGCTTCAGCGACTTCGCTGGACTCAATAATTTGAACCATAGATCTCACACATGCATCTTATGGCGAACATATGGCGAAGTCAATACCTCGTGCGACCCGCTCGGGAGAGCGAGTGCGGCCGGATGTTTAAGTCAGGCGCTCGATCCCGATTGACTTCCCTGTTTCGCGCATACTACCTTCAACCATGCCCGATCCCGATCCGGCAAGTCTTCCGCCGCCTGAACAATTGCAGTTCCGCCGCGCGCAACACGCCGCCGATCCCGCCATCAGGACCTGCATCGTTTGCAAACAACCGATCGCCGGCGATTTTTTTCAGGCCAATGGCAACACGCTCTGCCCGCAATGCGCTCAGTGCATCGAATCCGGCCAGCAAGCGCCCCCTTCGAGCTCGCTGCTCCGCGCCGCGCTGTTCGGAGCCGGCGCCGCGATTGCCGGCGCGGCCATCTATGCCGGCGTCGCGATCCTCTTTCACCTGGAAATCGGACTCATCGCGATCCTGGTCGGCATCATGGTCGGCAAAGCCGTGCGCTACGGGACCAGCGGAAGAGGCGGACGGCCGCAGCAGGTTCTAGCGGTCGCGCTTACTTATTTTTCGATCACCACCAGCTACATTCCGGTGTACCTCTATCAAGCCTCGAAAGCAAAACCGGCCGTCGAGCAAAGCCAATCCCCGCAGGCCAGCCCGGAGTCGCAAATCGCACCCGGCCGGGCGATCGTCGCCCTCCTCATGCTTACCGCCGCCGCGCCTTTTCTCGCCTTGTTTCAGGGCGGGAATCCGCTCTCCGGCTTGATCTCGCTGTTCATCATCTTTATCGGACTCCGGCAGGCTTGGGTTCTCACGCGCCGCTCGGAGATAATCGTTACAGGACCCCACCCGTTCGCCCAGTCCTAAGGACGGCTGACGAAGTCCTGATGTGTCATGTCTTCTATCGCCGCTTGCGCCGATTGCGGCGCGCCGCTTGATCCTTCCGCGCTCAGTTGTCCGGCGTGCCACGCCCTCACCCGCGCACGCGAGCTCGAATCGCTCTCCGCCCAGGCGCAGCAGGCGCAATCCCGTGGCGACCTTGTCGCCGCGCGCGCATTCTGGGAACAGGCAGCCGCGCTCCTGCCGCCCGAGACGGTCCAATACTCCAGCGTTCGTTCGCGCCTCGCGCAAATCGACGCCGCTCTCGCCGATCCCGGCCGCAAGCCTGGCGCGAAGTGGGGGAAAGGCGCGGCGGGAATTGGTTCTACGTTGCTGGTAGCGCTCAGCAAGGGAAAATTTCTGCTGCTGGGCCTCACCAAGCTGACCACTCTGCTCTCGATGCTCGCCTTCGCCGGCGTGTATTGGGCGCTTTACGGATGGCCCTTCGCGATCGGTCTGGTGCTGTCGATTTACGTCCATGAAATGGGCCACGTGCTCATGCTGCGCAGTTACGGCATCCCGGCGAGCGCGCCCATGTTCATTCCGGGCTTCGGCGCGTTCATCAGCATGCGCGGCCATTCCATCACCCGGATTCAGGATTCGCGCGTCGGCCTCGCCGGG
>Ga0182024_10023356_pt1 | contig 11080 bp, 9 predicted proteins | sample P32metaG_FD_120480 | JGI IMG/M metagenome (GOLD analysis project Ga0182024, IMG submission 120480) | Permafrost microbial communities from Stordalen Mire, Sweden - P3-2 metaG (Illumina Assembly) | ecosystem: Environmental > Terrestrial > Soil > Wetlands > Permafrost | place: Sweden: Stordalen... | reverse complement strand
TTTCGACGCGATGACGGCCGCCCCCGACGGTTTCGTGGTCGCGGCTCGTACCGATGGAACCGCGGCGGCGGTGATCGAAGATCGCGACCGCGCCATCTACGCGGTGCAGTTCCATCCGGAGGTCGCGCACACCGAACGCGGACAGGAAATCCTGGAAGCCTTTCTGTACGACGCGGCCGGCTGTCGTCCGACATGGACGAACGTGTCGATCATCGAAGCCGCCGTGCAGGAGATCCGCGACCAGGTCGGTACCGAACGCGTCATCTGCGGACTCTCCGGCGGAGTTGATTCTGCCGTCGCGGCCGCGCTCGTGCACAAAGCCATCGGCGACCAACTGACGTGCGTGTTCGTCGATACCGGTCTGCTCCGTCGCAACGAAGCCGAACAGGTCGAGAACACGTTCCGTCGTCAGTTCGCGATCGACCTCGTGCACGTCAAGGCGGGCGACCGTTTCCTCGGCGCGCTCGACGACGTCATCGATCCCGAACGCAAGCGCAAAATCATCGGCGAACTGTTCATCCGCGTCTTCGAAGAAACCGCGCGAGATCTCGATCACGCGCGGTTCTTGGTGCAAGGGACCTTGTATCCCGACGTCGTCGAGTCGGGCGGAGCCGACAACGCGAACATCAAATCTCACCACAACGTCGGCGGTCTCCCCGACGACATGGACTTCGAGCTCGTCGAACCGCTGCGCAACCTGTTCAAGGACGAAGTGCGCGCAGTCGGCGAGGAGCTCGGCCTGCCGCACGAGATCGTCTGGCGTCAACCGTTTCCCGGTCCGGGTCTCGCGGTGCGCATCATCGGAACGATCACGTCCGAACGCATCCAGATACTCCAAGACGCCGACGCAGTCGTTGTGGAGGAGATCAAGCGGGCCGGCCTGTATCGCGAGATCTGGCAGAGCTTCGCGGTGTTGCCGGCAGTGAAGACGGTCGGCGTACAGGGCGACGATCGCACCTACGCGTACCCGATCGTGCTGCGCGCCGTCACGTCCGACGACGCGATGACCGCCGACTGGGCGCGGATACCGTACGACGTGCTCGAGCGCATCTCCTCTCGGATCATCAACGAAGTTCCGGGCGTGAACCGGGTCGCGTACGACATCACGTCCAAACCGCCCGGAACGATTGAATGGGAATAGTCGGGGTACGTTTTCGCAACTCAGCGGCGACGGAGGGATAGAGACGATGGCATCGCTCAACGAGACTGCCCGCGCGATCGTGGCGCCCGGCAAAGGAATTCTCGCGGCCGACGAGAGCAGCGGCACGATCAAGAAGCGCTTCGACTCGATCGGATGTGAATCAACCGAGGATCGGCGACGCGCGTACCGCGAGATGCTCTTCACGACCGCCAGTGCCGCCGACTCGGTCAGCGGCGTGATCCTCTTCGACGAAACGATCCGTCAGCAGGCCTCCGACGGCCGACCACTGGTGCGCGTGCTCGAAGACGCAGGCATCATCCCGGGCATCAAGGTAGACAAGGGGACCACGCCGTTAGCCAAGTCGCCACACGAGCTCGTCACCGACGGGCTCGATGGCCTGCGCGCCCGGCTGGTCGAATACCGGGAGCTCGGTGCCCGCTTCGCGAAATGGCGCGCGGTCATCGACATCGGCGAAGACATACCTTCGCAGTACTGCATCGACGTGAACGCCCACGCCCTCGCCCGGTACGCCGCCCTGTGTCAAGAAGAGGGCATCGTGCCGATCGTCGAGCCCGAAGTGCTCATGGACGGCGACCATTCCATCGAGCGCTGCTCGATGGTCACGACCGCCACGTTGCATACCGTGTTCACCGCGCTGATCGCGCAGCGGGTCGAGCTCGACGGGATGCTGCTCAAACCCAACATGGTGATACCCGGCAAACAGCACACCTCGGGCGGGTCGAAGCCGTCCGAGGTCGCCCACGCGACGATCGCGTGTTTCCGCGAAGTCGTCCCCGCCGCGGTGCCGGGAATCGTGTTCCTGTCCGGCGGCCAAGGCGACGAGGAAGCGACCGCCAACCTCGACGCGATCAACAAGATCGGCCCCCACCCGTGGCAGCTGTCGTTCTCGTACGGGCGGGCCCTCCAAGCTGCAGCGCTGAACGCCTGGAAGGGCGAAGACGCCAATGGGGCCGCCGGCCAAAAGGCCTTCTTGCACCGTGCACGCATGAACAGTCTCGCGGCGCTCGGCACGTGGACGCCGGACGCCGAAAAAGCCGCCTCGTAACATCTCGCCGCCGGCGGGGCGACCGCGGGGCGGCGTCGCCCACGACCGGCCGGTGCCGTCGAGGCCGTCGCGGGTCTCGTCGAACGCCGCGGCGAGCCCACCCGCCGGCGTCGGCAGTGGCCTGACACGCGTGTAATTCGCACCGATACCATGCGGGTCATGGCTGATGTGCCGCTCAGGGAGGACTTGGGCGGGACTGACAGCGCCGCCCACGGGCCGCGCCCCTCCCGCCGGGAGCTCGACCTTTCCGGCCTCAACCCGGCGCAGTACGAGGCCGTCACAATGCCGCCCGGGCCGGTGCTGGTGGTCGCCGGAGCAGGCTCGGGCAAAACGCGAGTCTTGACGCACCGTCTGGCATACCTCATCGGCGAGCTCGGCGTGTCGCCCTTCGAGATCCTGGCGATCACGTTCACCAACAAAGCCGCGGGTGAGATGCGAGAGCGGGTGGCCGAGCTGGTCGGCCCGGTCGCGAAACGTATGTGGGTGTCGACGTTTCACTCCGCGTGCTCGCGCATCCTGCGGCGAGAAGCCACGCTGCTCGGGTACCGGTCGAGCTTCACGATCTACGACCAGGCCGACGCCCAGCGTCTCACCGACTGGATCCGCCGCGACCAGAACCTCGACCCGAAGCGGTTCCCGGCCCGCCAGATCCACGCACAGATCAGCGCACTCAAAAACGAGCTCGTCTTGCCCGCCGATTACGCGCAGCTGGCCGTCGGTCCCGCCGAACGCAGGCTGTCCGACATCTACACGGAGTACCAACGACGGCTGCAAGAAGCGTCGGCCGTCGACTTCGACGACCTGCTCGTGCTCGTCGTGCGCCTGTTCCGCGAATATCCCGAAGTACTCGAGCGCTACCGCCTTCGCTTCCAACATGTGCTGGTCGACGAATTCCAAGACACCAACGCCGCACAGTGGGAGCTCGTCCGTCTGTTGAGCTCGGCCCATCGCAGCGTGATGGTCGTCGGCGACCTCGATCAGTGCCTCGTCGCCGGCACACAGGTCACAATGGCTGACCACACCACCAAGCCGATCGAAGACGTGAACGTCGGCGACCACGTGCTGTCGTGCTACGGCTCCGGTGACTTCGCCGGCGCCGCGGTGCGACGCGTGCACCGGTCGCACACGTACGCCGGTGTGTCGATCGCATTCGCGAGCGGCCGTCATCTCGTCAGCACACCCGAGCATGTGCATTTCGCGGGCTACCTCGGCGATCGGACTCCTGGCCTGCACATGACCTACCTCCTGTGGAGGCAAGGAGTCGGATTCCGTGTCGGCACCGCGCTTGGCGGCCACGACGATGCGTGGGTGGTCGGAACCCATACGACCGAGACCGCGGCGCGCCGGTGCGAGGCGGCGATCGCGCTGCGTTACAACCTGCCGACGACCTTCGAACATCGCGACACCGACAAGGCCGGATACGCACTGCTGGCCGACGAAGATCTGAGCTTCGACGCTCCGCACCATGGGCCGGGCGGCCGCACCGACGCGACGTCGAGCCAGCCTCGGCGACTGTCGGTCGTGCTGTGCGAACACCGTCGAGGCGCGCAACCACTGCACCGCATCTCGCTGTCCGGGGACGACGACCGCGAACGCCGCGTCCTCGAACGCATCGGACTCGACGTGCGGCCGGCACACCAAGGTTCGCGCAGCTGGCGATACGAAACTCAGACCGCGGAGATGGCGGAGGTCGCGAACACGGTCGAACGCATCCGCGGCGTCCTCGACGTGCGCGTCCGGTACAGCGCGCGACTTGCACCCAAACGTGGCGACGTCACCGGAGATTCGTTGCCGTTCATGGCGGCCTCGTCGATCCGAGCCGGCATGGTCATGGTCGACGAACACGGGGAGTTCGACGTCGTCGCCGACGTCAACTGGGTGAAAATCGACGAGCCGGTCTATGACCTCGACGTCGACCGCACCCACAATTTCGTCGCGAACGGTCTCGTCACCCACAATTCGATCTACAAGTTTCGGGGGGCCGACTTTCGCAACCTGTTGAAGTTCGAAGAGCAGTTTCCCGAGGCGGTCACTGTCGTGCTCGACCAGAACTACCGGTCGAGCCAGCGCATCTTGGACGCCGCGAACGCAGTGATCGAGAACAACGTCTCGCACCGGCCCAAGCACCTGTGGACCGACAAAGGCGAAGGGGAGCCGATCGTCCGCTACCAAGGCGCCGACGAGCACGACGAGGCCGCCTTCGTCGTCGGCGAAATTCATCGTCTCATCGACGGTGCCGACCATCGTTACGGCGACGTCGCAATCTTCTACCGCACCAACGCGCAGAGCCGTGTGCTGGAAGAGTCGCTCGTACGTTAGGGCGTGCCGTACCGCGTGTTCGGCGGCGTGAAATTCTATGACCGGCGCGAGATCAAGGATGCGCTCGCCTACCTGCGCGCCCTCGTGAACCCCGACGACGAGGTGTCATGGAAACGGATCGTGAACACGCCACGCCGCGGTGTGGGTGACACGTCGGTCGCGAAAGTCGACTCGTACGCAAGCGGCGCCGGCATCCCATTCCCGGCCGCGATCGAACACGCCGCCGAGGCAGGCGTCACCGGCAGGGCATTGGGAGGGTTGCGCGACCTCCTCGAGCTGATGGCCGACGCGCGCGAAGCCGCCAAGGGCGGCGTATCCGCCGCGCTCGAGGCGGTGTTGACCCGCAGCGGCTATCTCGCCGAGCTCGAGTCGGAACGTTCCATCGAGGCACAAGGACGCCTCGAGAACCTGCAGGAGCTCGTCGGTTCGACACGCGACTTCGACGAGCAGGTCGACCGCGGCGATGTCAGCGGACTCGTCGCGATCGGCGGCGTCGGTGTCGGCGCCCCCAACGACGAGGCGTCCCCGAAGCCGGAGGGACTCGCGCGCGTGCAGGCGTTTCTCGAAGCGATCTCGCTTGTCACCGATCTCGACGAGAACGATCCGGACCAGAGCTCGGTCACGTTGATGACATTGCATTCGGCCAAGGGACTCGAGTATCCGGTCGTGTTCCTGATCGGCTTGGAGGACGGGGTCTTCCCGCACGTGCGCAGCCTTGGCGATCCCGACGAGCTCGAGGAGGAGCGACGGCTCTGCTACGTCGGCATCACCCGCGCCGAACAGCGCCTCTACCTCTGCCACGCCTGGAGTCGCATGATGTTCGGATCGACCGACTACCGGCCGCCGAGCCGTTTCCTCGACGAAATTCCCGCCGAGCTGATGATGGTGATCGGCGACGAGGAGCGACGCGGCAAGGGGCTCGGACGCCATCGTGACGCGGTCGTGGCCGCCGCGATCCGACGCCAGACTTCGCCGGTCGGCGGCCAGCCGGTGCCGGGATCGCCGGCCGGCGCGCGCGGCGCGGATCAGATCGGGCTCCACGTCGGCGACGACGTGACACACGAGCGCTTCGGCGAAGGCGTGATCCTCGACATCGAAGGCAGCGGGGACAAAGCCGAGGCGATCGTACGGTTCCGCGACGTCGGTGAGAAGCGCCTCCTGCTCGTCTGGGCGCCCCTCACACGCGTCTGACGTCAGGAGGGGGCGTTCGTCGTCGAACTCGAAGGAGGCGTTGTGAGGTTGACGATCACCGCGTCTTCGCTGTGCACAGTCTGAATGCTCAGCGGATACTGCGCGAGGCCGCTCGCCGGGACCGTCCGGCCGCCGCAGCTCCAATGATTCGGTTTGATCAACAGCGTGCAGCCCGACGGTTGCACCGCCTTATAGGCCACGATGTCGCTGTTAGCGAGCGCGAGCCAGAAGCTGCAGGCGGCACCGCCGGTCACGAAGTAGGGGCCCTGATTGAGGTTGTTGCGAACATCGGTCGCCAAGCCGATGTCGAGCTGCCCGCACTCGACGCCGTTGGCGCCGCGTGTCGTGACGATCGCCGCACCCGCGATGAAGCCGCCGAGCAGGAGTACGGCGACGGTCGCACCCACCAGCACCTTGATGTCACCCTTGCGGCGTTCGGAGACCACCTCGGGTCCTTTGGCCGGTTCGACCAGCCCTCGCTATCGTGACGCGCCCGTCAGTCGAATAGTCGGCGAGCAGCATGACGGCCGCGACCGGCCTACGACGGGAGGAGCGGAATGTTGCGACGCTACCGCGTCGTGATCGCCAAGCCCGGCTTGGATGGACACGACCGCGGCGCCAAGGTGATCGCCCGGGCGTTGCGCGACGCGGGCTTCGAGGTTGTCTACACCGGCCTGTTCCAGACGCCCGGCCAGGTCGCCGAAGCCGCACTCCAAGAGGACGCCGATGCCGTTGGCCTGAGTCTGCTCTCAGGCGCCCACATGACGCTCATCCCCAAGGTGATCGACGAGCTGCACGCCCGCGGGCTCCAGCCGCTGGTCTTCGCCGGAGGAATCATGTCCGGCCCTGACATCGACCAGCTCAAAGCCGACGGCGTCGCCGAGGTATTCACGCCGGGATCGCCGCTGTCGGCGATCACCGGCTGGCTTGAGGATGCCCTCGATCGGCGCGCGGCCGAACCGGCCCCGTAGGTTCTGTTCACGATCCATCCGAAGGGATACGCAGTGGATCTGTTCGAATACCAGGCCAAGCAGCTGTTCGCCCGTTACGGCATTTCCGTTTCGGACGGCGCCGTCGCCGACACGGTCGCCGAAGCGGTCGCGGGCGCCGAACGCGGAGTATGACGAACGCGACGACGGCCGTCAATGGTGCCGAAGGCGTCGAATGTCGGGGAGGTTCCCTCGGTATCGGCGGCGAGCCCGGAAGGGTTTCGTAGGCACGGTAAACTCGGTACTCGTGAACGGACCGGAGACGATTGCGCACGCGGGCGTTGCGGAGGCATTCGCCACCGCCTGGAATCCTGTCGCCGTCGCCGTCAACGATTTCGGCACCGCCGCGGCGAAAGTCGTCACCAGCGCCGTTGAATCGCCCGCAGGTCAACGGGTTGACAAGGCCCTCTTCGCGTGGCTCGGAGTCGGAATCGACGACCTCGCCCGGATTGTGGGAAAGCTCAGCGCTTTTTGGGTGACCTACGAGGTCATACGCCACATTCTCGAAGCGTTACCAAAGCTCTGAAGACTCGTAGCGCTGAATATGTAGTCGATGTCACCAACGACGCTCGACCGGGCGTTCGGACGCGCCGCACCACCGTCGCGCACTCGCAGCGTCGCCAGTTGCCCCTCGGCGGAACGCATGGGTCGTCGCTGCGAACGCCAACCGGTTCGACTATCGTAGATAAAGATGGTGGCGTCCGGCGACCAGCCGAATGAGCCGATGCAAGCCTTCGCGGCGTCGACCGTGTCGATCTCGAATATGTAGACCTTGGTGTGGTCATATTACGGTGGTACTCGATTCTCGGCATCGAGCCACTGTGCCGGCGCCGGAACGCCCAACGCTTCGCATGACAGAACGACTGTCAGGTCACGCAGGAGCGACGCGTGGAACCACATACATCGAGGCTAAGCGGTAGCGAGCAACGTCCACACGGGAAGGGCGGCTGCGGCCCCAAACCCTGTGGTCAAGGGCCGCCGCTCTAACAACTCGGTGCTCTCGCGTTCTGCGGCTCGCCGCGCCGCGAGGTTATCCCACGTCGATTTCTCGAATGTCCTTGCGCGCGCCAGGGGTGCACCAAAGATGGTCACCGGGCACGGCTTTGACCCGCCGAGGCCGTCGCCGAATCGGCGGAGGGGGCCAAGGTGCACCGACCACTACTCTTGGGTCCGGTCGTTCGTCATCGTCCGGTAACGGAAAGGCGAGCGTGCTCGGCGTACGCCGCCGCCCCTTCGCATTGAAGCGCTGGTATGAGATGTCGTACAGCAATCGGAATCGGCGACCGGCCGCGCCAGGGGTCGGCCTGATTTCATAGTTCTGGTCACGCCGCGACTTCTGACCCGATGGGGACCTGCGTGGCGTGCGGCGCTGACACCTACGACCTGCGCGACATCGGAGAACATCGGAATACCGCAAGGGACACCGACTGGTGACGGTTCTCGTCGAAATGTACGCCACTCCTGTAGTTTCCTGGCTTCGCTGGTGGCGACGAGATAAAGGGACGACAGCACTTCCTATTTCGTGACAAAGGGAGCGAAGAAAGCGAAGTTTATTAGAAACTGCGCCATTTGACCGGCTTGTTCTTGCCCCGGATGGGTGTAGAAACGAGGCACTCTATGCATGGGAGCAACATGGCTGGCTCGTCCTTACCTCACGGTCCTCGCACGCTGGGCCGGAGCCGGCGGACTCGGGTAGCGGCCATTGGCGCTGCCCTCGCCGTTGCAGTTGGCGTTATTCCTGTCGTGGCGAGCAGTCAGGCGGGTGCTCTTGTAGTTGCTCGTGCCGGTACGACCTGCAAGGCAACGAGTGGTACGGGGACGTTCACGCCGCCGCTACCGGGGACGAGTAGCACCAAGAAGGTTGCGTCGACCCTCACTCTCGCAGGCATCAAACTGACTGGTTGCGTCGGTGGCGGCGTGACAAGCGGTGCGCTGACGCTAACCCTCGCGTTCGTGAAGCCGCAAGACTGCGAGACGGTGTTTGGCAAAGGCGCGATAGGTGTCATTTACCATGTACCGGCGGGTCTAGAATTCATCGACTGGAACAACGGGCGGACGACCTCGGGGCCAACCGGTGCGACCACGGTCAAGAACTCGAAGGCGAAGTCGAGCTATCTAGTTTTGGGGAAGGTCACGGGTGGTCTGTTCGAAGGGCTGACCTACTCGTCAACGCTTACGCTGAAAATTAGCAAGGGCGAGGTCTGCCCGTCGGCGCCGCTGGGTGCCACGAGCTTCCAGTTGTCGAAGTCGAACATCTACAGAGCGGTAGCGACCACCACGACTACAACTACCACTACGACGCCAACCATGATGACGACAATGCCAACGAGCCCGACCACCGCGACGTCGTCGACCACAAGTTCGACGACCTCGACGACAGGTGCCACAACGACCACGCAGTGCAACAACAATAATAATAATTACAACGGGCAATGCCCCACGACGACCACAGTCCCGACAAGTTCCACCACTATGGGGTCATCGACCACCACGACGGGCATGACGACAACGACGGCGAGTACAAGCAGCACCGAGTCGTCGACCACCTCGACGAGCAGTTCCACGACGAGCTCGACCACATCGACAACCGTTGCCGGTACTAGCACCTCGTGCCAAGGCAACAACTGCTGACATTCGCTGCGGTGCTCCCGAATGACGACGTTCCCACTGGACGTGAGGTTGGGGTCCGTCGTCAAGTGCCTGCGTCTCAAGCGGCGGCAACTTGACCCACAGCTCGGGGGTCGTTTCGTCAGGTCGCCAGCCCGACTACATGAACCGGGTGGCTCCAACGTGACGAAGGTTGCAGCACTCGTGAGCGTCATCCTTTTGAGTTTGGCTGTCGGCGTCGTGCCAGCCTCGGGCGCGACCAAGCCTTCGCCGCGCAAGATTCAAGTGATGTTCATGTCTCACGGCCCGATGCTCGTACGGGTGTGGAGTCCGGACGGCAAGAGCTCGACGTTGTTCAAGTGCAAGGACCCGGTCGAGCAGTCGGTCCTCAAGAGCAACGGCGTGCTCCTCCACCGGTACACGAAGAAGTGCGCGAGCACGCCAACACCTCGCGAGGTGCGGGTGAAGCACATCCTCACTCCCTCCAACATCAAGCCACCAACGCCGACGCCTCCGCGTAACGACCGCATGACCGTGCAGGTTTGGGCTGCCAACGGGAAGACGTGGCTTTTATGGAAATGCGACGCCGTCACCGAGGGCAGCACCTACGACCGCGCAACGGGTCGTGGGTCGTTATGGTTGAGGAGCAGAGGCAAGTGCTATCTGTGACACGACGAAGCGTCACAACCTCGCTGGGATACGGACGGAAGGAGAATGGTTTTAGGGCTATATCTATTGATATCTAACGATATCTATAATCGTCATCTGACGATGACTGCCGTAATTAATGTTGTTATTGTGACTTTGTGACTTGCGGCGAGTGCGTGCGCTGAGGCGCCAAGCCAGCCAGCGGCAGCGTCGTCAGGTTTGACGGTTCTTACCGCCGCTGACGATGCCTACGGAATCGCCGATGGTTCGCCAAATCGTGAAGGGGATTGACGGTGCCGGGCTTGAGCGACGTTGCTCATGCTGTCCCGCCACACCTCTATATCCGCGGGCGTCAGCGTCTCGGCGGGGCCGTCTCCCATCCCTCGGATGAGCCTCGCGAATGCCTTGCCGTGGCAGTCGAGCGTCGCTTGCCGACAGTCCCTCGCACCCAACTCGTTCTCCCAAAACGGGAGCCACTCGGAGAGCGTGCGACCTGCTCCAAGCAGTCGGCCTTGCCCACGTATCCGCCTGCGGTCGACTGCCATCTTGTTCCCACTTTCCGGGGCCGTAGCCCTGCTGCGTTAGTTTCTCGCCTATGGACCTGTTCGAATATCAGGGCAAGCAGCTGTTCGCCCGTTACGGCATTCCCGTTTCGGACGGCGCCGTCGCTGACACGGTCGCCGAAGCGGTCTCGGGCGCCGACCGGGTCGGGTATCCCGTCGTCGTCAAAGCGCAGGTACAGGTCGGCGGCCGCGGCAAGGCCGGCGGGGTCAAGTTGGCCACCAACGCCGGCGAGGTTCGCACCCACGCCGGCGACATCCTCGGCCTCGACATCAAGGGCCATGTCGTCAAGCGCGTCTGGGTCGAGCATGCATCCGACATCGCCGACGAGTACTACGCGTCGTTCACCCTTGACCGCGCGGCCAAGCAGTATCTCGGGATGCTGAGCGCGCAGGGCGGCGTCGAGATCGAACAGGTCGCGGTGGACAGCCCCGACGCGTTGGCGCGCATCGAAGTCGATCCCGTCGACGGCCTGAGCGAGTCGCGCTGCCGGGCGTGGGTCGAGTCCGCGAAACTCAGTCCGCTCGCGACCGACGGTGCGGTCGACATTCTCCTCAA
>Ga0182024_10023355_pt1 | contig 11080 bp, 12 predicted proteins | sample P32metaG_FD_120480 | JGI IMG/M metagenome (GOLD analysis project Ga0182024, IMG submission 120480) | Permafrost microbial communities from Stordalen Mire, Sweden - P3-2 metaG (Illumina Assembly) | ecosystem: Environmental > Terrestrial > Soil > Wetlands > Permafrost | place: Sweden: Stordalen... | reverse complement strand
CGCAAAGTGCCGCCCAACGCGAACAGCCCCACGCCTGCCCAGCGCACGCCGTCGCCGCCGAAAGTGAGAAGCCCAACCCGGTCGCTATAAGCGGGCAGCCAACCGTCCAGAATTCCCACCACCAGGACCACCCACAGCACCCAGCGATTGCCGCGATCTTCTTTCTCGCCGCGGCTGAGATTACCTTGGGTGAAAGTGCTCGCCGCCATCAGGACGAAGGTGACGATGATCAACGCGGTGCGCGCCGGATTGGCGAAAAAGGTGCTAAATCCGCCTTCGCCCCACACGGCCAGAAGGAACCAGAGAATGCCGGCAAGAAACGTGGCGCATAGGATGATGAGTTTGGCCCTGATCGCCGCTTCCGGTCTTCTAGATGTCATATTGACGGCTAGATGTCATATTGACGGCCGGAAAAGCCGGTCCTGTCGCGATGGCATATCAGAGGCGGCGGAGAGCGGAAACATTGGCCCGTGAGCCATGCATAGGCATGATCGTCGGGTGAGGCGGCGGCCATCGCCGCCAGTATCAGCGCCAAGCCCAGCAAAGCCATGATGCGCACAGGGGACATGGGACGCGCCTCCGCGACGGAAAGCGTATCACGCTCTGGCCGTCCCGCCGCAACCATCCTAAACTGCATCAAACCAGGGGATTTTGCCATGCGACTCAAATCCGCGCTGATCGCCATCAGCCTGTGCGCTTTCGCCGGCGCCGCGTCCGCCCAGGTGCCCGCCGCCGTCACCACCGATCCGCCCTTGGACAAGGCGCACCCCGCCGCGATGGATTATGTGCGCATCTCCAGTCACGGCGCGCTGCTCAATGGCGTGATGTACACGGCCTCGGGCCCCGGTCCGCATCCCGGCGTGGTGTTGCTGCATGGCTTCCCCGGCAATGAGCAAAATCTCGATCTGGCGCAGGCGATCCGCCGCGCCGGTTTCAATGTGCTCACCCTGCATTATCGCGGCTCGTGGGGCAGCCCTGGGAATTTCTCCTTCGCCCACGCGGTCGAGGATTCCGACGCCGCGATCGCCTTCATGAGCGCAAACGCCGCCAAATACGCCACCGACCCGGCCAAGATTTTCGTCATAGGCCACAGCATGGGCGGCTGGCTGGCGTCCAGCGCCACCAATCACGCGCCCAATGTCGCCGGGCTGGTGATGATCTCGGCCTGGGACATCGGCGCCCAGGGCCCCCATTTCCGCGATCCCGCCGTGCGCAAGAAGATGGCGGCCGGCGATTTCGGCGAGAATGTGATTCCGCTCGCCGGCACCACCGCGGATGCCTTGATGCAGGAGGCCGCCGCCAACGCTTCGCAATGGGATTTCGTGGACTATGCCCCCGCGCTGAAATCGCGGCCGGTCCTGATCATCACCGCCAATGACGGGCTCACTCCCGACAATGTGCGCCTGGGCAAGGCGCTGCGCGCAGCCGGCGACAAGGACGTGAACGAAATCCACATGGAGACCGATCATCCCTATTCCGATCACCGCATCGCCTTGGAATCCGCGATCGTGACATGGCTCGAGAACCACGCGACTTCCGCAACGCATTGAACCCATGACACCGGAAGGGTTTGTCGTCCTCGCCAGCTCCCATGGGCCCAAGGACACGATGGAACGCCTCAAGGCCGCGGTGACGGCGCGCGGCATGACGATTTTCGCCCATATCGATCATGCGGGCGCGGCGAAGGACGTTGGCATGACGCTTGCGCCTACCGAAGTCCTGATCTTCGGCAGTCCCAAAGCCGGCACGCCGTTGATGCAGGCGTCGCAGACGCTGGGCATAGACCTGCCGCTCAAGGCGCTGGTGTGGCAGGACGGCGCGGGCAAGACCTGGCTGGGTTATAACGATCCCAGATGGCTGGCCCGGCGCCATGGCGTGACGGGCAACGATCATCTGCTGGGCGCCATCGCCACCGTGCTGGCGGCGGTGGCCAAGGACGCTTGCTGAGGGTTTTCAATCGGGCAAGCGGGGATGCGCTTCGCTTTTGACCGACAGCGCGGTGCCCATCGACGCCAGCACCACCATGGCGATCGCCACCCATTGGGTGAAGGAAAGCTGCTCATGCAGCAGCACCAGCCCCATCAGCGCACCGGCCGCCGGCTCCAGACTCATCAAGGTGCCGAAGGCCTGAGCCGGCAATCGCCGGAGCGCCACCATCTCCAGCGAATAGGGAATCGCGCTGGACAGCGCCGCCACCATAAGGCCGTAGGCCAATACGGAAGGCTTGAACAAGGCGGTTCCGGCATGGGTATAACCGATGGGCACGATCACCAGCGCGGCGACGATACTGCCCAGCACGGTGGCATACTGGCCGTGCGCGGCGCCGGCTTTCTGGCCGAAGACGATGTACAGCGCCCAGCAGAAGCCGGCGCCCAGAGCGAGTGCGGCGCCGCTCCAAGAAAGGCCGGCGGCGTGGCGGATGGGAAGCAGGATCAAAAGCCCGATGATCGCCAGCGCGACCCAAAGAAAATCGGTCAGCCGCCGCGACGAAAACAACGCCACCGCCAAAGGCCCAGAAAATTCCAGCGCCACCGCGATCCCTAACGGCACGGTGCGCAGCGCCATGTAGAACAGGAAATTCATGATCCCCAGCGCGGCGCCATAGACCGCCAGCGCCTGCCAATTGTTGCGGGTGAGCCGCGCATGCCACGGCCGCCACAACACGATCAGAATCAGCGCGGAAAGACCGGTGCGCAGCGCCACCGTGCCCTCCGCGCCCACCGCGGGGAATAATTGCTTGGCCAGCGACGCGCCGGTCTGGAAGCAGAACATCGCCACCAGCAGCGCGCCCACGGCGAGCCCGACGCTTCCCCTGTTTTGCGCGGATGTCATGCGAAACCCCTTCGCCGCTTTATGCGAGGCTTGCAGGATTGGCGCAATCCCGATGGGGTTTGACGCCGCGCGCGTAAACCCCCAACATGGCGAAAAATAAGGACTTGAAAGGGATAAGGGGATGAATCGTTCCTTCGTGATGTTCGTGGTGGCCGCCATGATTGGCGGCTTTATCACAGGCATGGTGATCCATGGCGTGATGACGCCTGCCGGCGCCGCCGCCGCCACGGGCTGGTTCGACCAGGTCACCAACATCTTCCTGCGCCTGATCAAGATGATCATCGCGCCTCTGGTCTTGACCACGCTGACCAGCGGGATCGGCCATATCGAAAGCGCCGCCACGGTGGGCCGCATCGGCACCAAGGCGATGATCTGGTTCCTGACCGCTTCTTTCGTGGCGCTTGTGATCGGCCTGGTCATGGTCAATCTGCTTCAGCCGGGCGTGGGCGCGGGCGTCGCCCATGTGGCGGGCAGCGCCACGCAGGCCGGCGTGGGTCCGGCCCAGAATTTTTCCGGCTTCCTGGAGCATCTGATCCCCGCCTCGCTGTTCGACGCCATGTCGCGAAACGAGATTCTGCAAGTGGTGGTGTTCTCGATCTTCGCTGGCATCGCCATCTCGGCGGTGGGGCAGAAGGCGGCCCAGCTGCTACACGTGATCGAGCAGGGCGCCACCGTGATCCTCAAGATCACCACCTATGTGATGATGTTCGCGCCGGTGGCCATTTTTTCCGCCATCGCCGGGGCGGTCTCGACCCAGGGCATCGGCATCATCCTCACCTATGCCAAGCTGGTGGGCGATTTCTATCTTTCGCTGGCGATCCTTATTGGTTGCATGATCGCGGTGGCGGCGATGGTGCTGCGCGGCCAGATGAGCCCGCTGCTCAAGGCCATTCGCTCGCCCGCCCTGATCGCTTTTTCCACTTCCACCTCCGAAGCCGCCTTCCCGCTGCTGTTGGAATCGCTGGAGGCGATGGGCTTTTCGGCCAAGATCGTGAGCTTTGTCCTGCCCCTGGGCTATTCCTTCAACCTGGTGGGCTCGACTATGTATTGCACCTTCGCCGCCATGTTCATCGCCCAGGCCTATGGCATCACCGTGCCGGTGAGCCAGCAGATCCTGATGCTGTTGATATTGATGGTGACGTCCAAGGGGATTGCCGGTGTGCCCCGCGCCTCGCTGGTGGTGATCGCGGCGACTCTTCCCTATTTCAATCTGCCCGAACAGGGCTTGTTCCTGATCCTGGCGGTGGATCACTTGATGGACATGGGGCGAAGCGCCACCAACGTGATCGGCAATGGGCTGGCGTCCGCTGTGGTCGCCAAGTGGGAGAATGCCCGGCCCATCCCCGTGGGCGCGCGGCCGCAAGCCATCATTTAAGTGAGCAAGGACGACAAAGAGCTCGGCCAAGGCCGCCCCATCGCGAGGCGCGATTTCCTGCAAGGCGCGGCCATCACCACGTTGGCGAGCGGGCTTGCCCCTGAATTGGCCGCGGCGGCAAGCGCCGAGACGCCGGTACAGAACGCGCCAGGTTATTATCCGCCCACGCGGCTGGGGATGCGGGGCAGCCACCCCGGTTCGTTCGAGGCCGCGCATGAATTGCGCGATGGGGATTTCTGGAACGGCGCCGCCACGCTCCATGACAGCGGCGAGGAATTCGACCTGGTGGTGGTGGGCGGCGGCATCAGCGGCCTCGCCGCGGCTCATTTCTACCTCCAGGCGCGGCCCAAGGCGCGCATCCTTATTCTCGACAATCACGATGATTTCGGCGGCCATGCCAAGCGCAACGAATTCCATGTCGCGGGCCGCACCCTGCTGATGAATGGCGGTACGCTGGAAATCGACAGTCCTTATCTTTATAGCGCGGTGGCCGATGGGTTGCTGAAATCGCTGGGCGTGGACCCACCCGCGCTGGAAAAGAGCTGCAACGATCCCTCACTATACGCAGGTCTCAAACCTTCGACCTTTTTCGATCGTGAGAATTTCGGCGCGGACAGGCTGGTGGTGGGCGCGCCCAAGAGCGCGGCGGAATGGAAAGCATTCCTGGCCCAAAGCCCTTTGAGGGAGAAGGCCCGCGCCTCCATCCTTCGTATTGAAACCTCCAGCGACGATCCCATGCGTGGCCTTTCCTCCGACGCCAAGAAGGACAGGCTTTCGCGCATCTCCTATCAGGATTTCCTTCTCACCCTGCATCACGCCGATCCTGGCGTGATCCCATATTACCGGCATCACACTGACGATCTGTGGGGCTGCGGCATCGATGCGGTGTCGGCCTTGGATTGCTGGGGCGTGGGACTGTCCGGCTTTCAAGGCCTGAAACTGGCGCATGGCGCGACCGGCCGCATGGGCTATACGCCGGCCGGTTATGCCGAGACCGGCGGCTCTTACACGTTTCATTTTCCCGACGGCAATGCCTCGATCGCCCGGCTCCTGGTGCGCGCGCTGATCCCCGGCGTATTGGACGGCCATGACGCGCGCGACATCGTCACCGCCAAGGCCGATTACGGCAAGCTCGACCGGCCGGGCGCGCCCGTGCGGCTGCGCCTCAACCAGGTCGTGGTGCGCGCCCGCAATGCGCCGGGCGGGGTCGAGATCGCTTATGCCCCGGCGGCGGGCGGCGGCGCGGTGACGCGGGTCAAAGCCAAAGATTGCGTGCTGGCCAGTTGGAACATGATGATCCCCTATCTCTGTCCGGAACTGCCCGCGCCGCAAAAACAGGCGCTGCATCAACTGATCAAGACACCCCTGGTCTATACCAGTGTGGCGCTGCGTGACTGGGAAGCCTTCAAGAAATTGGGCATCCGCTCGGTGACGGCGCCTGGCGGTTACCATTCCACCTTTCGCCTGAATCAACCCCTGAATATCGGCAGCTATCAGAGCCCGCACGACCCCGGCTCGCCCATGTTGGTCCACATGCTGCGCACGCCCGCCAAACCCGGCCTGCCCGAGCGCGAGCAGCACAAGGCAGGCCGCACCGAGCTCCTCGCCACGCCGTTCGAGACATTCGAGCGCGAGATTCGCGCCCAACTTGGCCGGACCTTGGGCCCAGGCGGTTTCGATCCGGCGCGCGACATTATGGGCATCGCCGTCAATCGCTGGCCGCACGGCTATGCGCCGGAATATAATTCCCTGATCGACGGACCCGACAACAAGGAGACACCCAACCTGATCGCGCGCCAGCGCTTCGGCCGCATCGCCATCGCCAATTCGGATTCGGGTCTGGGCGCCTACACCGACGTCGCCATCAACCAGGCCTATCGCGCGGTGAACGAGTTGTTGGGCTAGATACAAAAGGCGGACCCGCAAAGATCCGCCTTTTAAAATAGCTACGGCGCGAGGGATTTTGCAGCTTGGGCAGGAGGATCGCGCGGTCCGATGAACCCAAGACGCAAAAGACCCGCGTCGAAGCTATTTTTTCGCGGCGATGAATTCGATTTCGAGCTGCGCGCCAGGCGCCGCCAACGCCTGCACATGGAATGCCGCCCGGGCGGGCTTGTTTGGCTGGCCCGCGGTGCCGAATTCCGTCTGCCAGACCTTGTTCATGGCTTGGAAGTCGAGATCCGGCCCCATGAACGCCGTGGCCTTGACCACGTCGCCAAAGGAAAGGCCCGCTTTCGCCATGCTGGTCTTGAGATTGTTCAGCACCGACTGGGTCTGTTGCGTGCTGTCGCCCCAGTTGGCGGGCTGGCCGTTGGCGGCGGGCGTGACCGGCGTGGGCAGCGCGCCCGAAACGAAATAAAGCGTGTAGCCGGGCGGCACCGCCACCACCGACGCGAACAGCGCGTTGGGATTGGCCACCATGCGATTGATGTCTTGCGCATGAGCGGCGGAGGCAAATCCTGCAAGCGCCATGGCCGATGCGATGATCACTGTCTTGACGTTCATGCGTGTCTCCCTTGAGGCTCTTGGCCGGGCGGACCATCCGCCGTGGCCGGAATGCGTCTCTGTCATTCCCCCTTGGCGCACGCGAGTTGCGGGCGCGCCGGAGCAGCAATAGCCTCCGCCGGAAAAGGCCGCCTGACCAGCGGCAAATTGCTTGGGGCTGCACGTTTTTCGATGGACATTCTCAACCATCGCCTGGCAGCGGCCTCGGACATGGAGGTCCTGACCGCGCTGATGAATGCGGCGATCCGCGATCTGCTGCCGCAATTCCTTTCCCCCGAACAGGTCGAGGCGTCTTTCGCCGTGATGGGGCTGGACACGGTCCTGATCGCGGACGGCACCTATTTCATCATCGAGATCGGTGGCGCGCTGGCCGGCTGCGGCGGCTGGAGCCGCAGGGCGACCCTGTTCGGCGGCAACCACACCGAAGGCCGCGACGCCCGCCTGCTCGATCCCAAGACGGAATCCGCACGGGTGCGCGCCATGTACACGTCGCCCCAATTCGCGCGCCGCGGCGTGGGCCGCAAGGTGCTCGCTCTATGCGAAGAGGCAGCGCGGGGCGAAGGCTTTTCGCGCGTCGAGCTCGCCGCCACCATGGGTGGCAAGCCCTTATACGAGGCTTGCGGCTATCAACCGATCGAGGAGATGCTGGTCGCCACGCCCAATGGCGTAAACGTGCCGCTGCTCCGGATGGGAAAAACCCTTTAGCGAGGCGCGTGCAATGTCCCTCATTCGGCGCTGCAAGTGTACTGCATGGTGATGGTCTTGAAGCTGCCGTCCGGCATGCGGTCATGGTCGGTTTCGGTGAGAAGGTTCGCCGCGCGGTCCAGCACATAGTCGATCTTGTCGCCCGCGGGGTCGGACGTGCTGAACGCGATTTTCGGGCTGGCCAGATTCACATGGAAGGCGTTTCCCTCAAGTGTGAGGGTGCCGGCTTTGGCGTCGAGCTGAAGCGGGACCATGACGATCCCATTGTTGCAGTTGAGCGCCTGGCTTTGCGCCCATGCCGGCCCGGTGCTGAGCAATGCCAATCCGAACAGGCACCATGCGGTTTTCATGACATCTCCTGCAAAACGAGTCGGCTGGAAGCTTAGGCCGCTATTCGGCCTTGTGCAGCGTTCCCGTGGCGATGGGGCGGAATTCCGTTTGTCCGGGAGGAACCATGCCGAACGTCACCATCAGGACACCGGGCGCCTGCAATTCATAAGACAGGCGGAACAGCGGTCCCTGGCCCGGCGCGCTGGCAAAGGTGACGGATTTGCCGGACGCGACCTCGGCGGAGACATAATGGATGGCATGGCCTTCACCGTCCACATAATCGGCATGGATCGCGCCATTGTCCGGATAGATCACCATGGTCTGGTGAAAGCCGCCGGCGGGCTTGCCGTCCTTGCCGAACAGTTCCGTATGATCCTGGCGCAGAAGCGCCCAGCCATCGGACTGCACGCTCACCAGCGAGCCGCCCTTGGAGGTGCCCCCGGTGTCGGCCACCTTGCCGTCATCGCTTTTCCAGTTGCCCACCAGAAAACCCAAAGGCGCCAGCGCCGGCTCCAAGCTGGTCTGGGCGATGGCGGGCGATGCGAGACACATGCTCACGACGAACGCGAGAAACTTCATGGCTGCCCTTCCCGAAATCATTCCCTCGCGAAGGATATTATCACCGCTGCGCCTTGACGTCCTCGGGCGTCACCTTGTCCTTGTAAGCGTTGCCGAAATGGGTGCGGACATAATTCACCACATCGGCGATCTGCTGGTCGCTGAGAAGCCCGCCGAACGGCGGCATGGCCTTCTGGCCATGCACGATCACCGCCACGGGATAGCTCGCCACTTCCAGCTTGGCGTTCTTGGCCAGCGCCGGATACATGCCGGCGCCCACCGCGCCTTCCGCATTGGCCATATGGCAGCCCTGGCAGACATTCTTGAACACTGCCTCGCCGCCCTGGAAATTATAGGGCGGACTGCGGTTCATCGCGCCGGCGCCCATGTCCTGCGCGGTGTCGGCGCGCGCCGCAACCATCGCGGCCACGCTGATGATCGCCGCCGCGGCGGACAATAGCATCCTCATATTATCCCCCTTCATTCCTTCTTATCTTTGCCAACAATCCAGCGCGCAGGATTTTGGCACCTGAGCAGGAGCGACGCACGGAGCGGGCGTAGAGCCCGTGAGTACGCGCGACGAACTCAGGGGGCCAAAAGACCAGCGCCTCCATCAGGCGCTGATGACGCGTTGATGCAGCCGCGTGATCGCATCGGTGGCCGAGGTCACCGCACCCTCCTGCCAGGCCGGCAGGCGCGAGGCATGCTCGCCGGCCAGTACGATGCGCCCATCCAGCGCGCAAAGATCGTCGTAATGGGCGGCGCGATTCTCCTCGCTCCATTGGCCGGAACAACCTAGCGTCCAGGGCACGCGGTGCCAGGCCACGGCCACGCCGCATTCATAATTCGCCTTGTATTTGCCGGGATGGACCTTCTCGCCATATTCCAGGGCATCGGCGATGCGCTGCTCCGGCGGCTTGGACGCGAACAGGAACGCACCCGCGCCCATCACATAGGCGCCCAACAGAACGCCCTTGCCCTTGGAGAAATAATCCCACATCGGATAGCCGATCATGGCGTTGGGCTGGCTGGTATAAGAGAGCCCGCCATAGATGCGCTCATCCTCCTCCCAGAAGCGCCGCTTCATCTGCAGCCCGATCTTCAGGCCCGCGCCATAGGGGATCACATTGATCGCCGCTTTCTTCTTGGCGCTCACATTCATGGGAATCTGCGACAGGACCGACGCGGGAATGGTACAGACGCACCAATCGGCCGTGACTTTTTGCGGCGCCCCGCCGGTGCGGCTGTCGATATAGGTCGCGGTCACCGCCTTGTCGTCCTGGTGGATGTCGATCACCTTGCAATTGTATTTTATCAGCGGCGCCAGTTCGCGGCCGAACGCCAGGCCGATCTGGCCCATGCCGCCCTTGGGCTGGAAGATCGAGGTTTGATATTCATAATCATGGCCCCAGCCGATGGCGCACCAGGTATAGGAATTGAGCACGGTGGTGAGCGTATCCGGCTCGGAATAGGTGGGCAGCGAATTGAGCCCGCCGCCGTCATCCACCACCGGTCCGCGCCGGTTCGAGGTCTGGCGGCCCTTCACATATTGCATATTGGCGTCGAGCGCGCCCCAGGCCCGCAGCGCCTCCAGCAAGACCTCCTGGTCTTCCTTGGTGACCGCTTGGTCGAGCGCATTCTGGTGAGTGGCCTTGGCCAGCAGCTCGGCGACATGGCCGTGGAAATCGGATTGCACTTCGCGATAGCGCTTGGGCTTGCCGCCATAGGCGTTGGTGTTGTGGACATAGGCGTTGTAATTGACCTGCTGGAAGGGCTCGAGACCCACGCCCAAACGGTTGGCGTAGTGCAGGATGCCGTAATGATGGTGCGGCAGCCGCCACGGACCGGGATTGATATATTGGCCGGGATCGAACTGGACATGCTGAGTGGCGCCGCCCAGTTCGGTATAGGTGTCGCCGCCATAGAGCGACCAATTCCGTCCGCCGGAACGGTTGTTGTACTCCAGCATCGTCACCTTGTATCCGGCGTCGCGCAGTTCGATCGCCGCGGTGCAGCCGGCGATGCCCGCGCCCAGGATCAAGACCGAGGTGCCCGGCGGCGGGGCCGACAATTTCGGCGGACCGGCGTAACCGGATTCCTGGGCAAAGCCCATTTCCGTCATGGCGTTGTACATGGCGGTCGAGCCCGCCAAGGTGCCGATCATCCTCAAAAGCGAACGCCTGCTGACAGCGGCGCCATCTGTCTCGCTCATGGTTCCTCCCTGACCGTTATGTATTTTTTGTAACTCTATATCCCGGGGAGCCGAACCGGAACAGCGTGTTTGTCGCTATGTGTCGTGCGCCAGGGCGCAACGGCCCGGCCAGATTGGGAGATTGTGAGACTGGCTTATGCCGACATTGCCCGTTGATGCAGGCGCGTGATCGCGTCGAGGGAAGAAAGCACCGAGCCTTCCTGCCATTCCGCCAGCCGCGAAGCATGCTCGCCGGCGAGCACGATGCGCCCGTCCAGCGCGCACAGGTCATTGTAATGCGCCGCGCGGCTCTCCTCGGTCCAGCGGCCGCCGCATCCCAAGGTCCAGGGCACGCGATGCCAAGCCACCGCCACGCCGGTTTCGTAATTGGCTTTGTAATTGCCGGGATGGATCTTCTCGCCATAGTCGAGCGCGTTCTTGATGCGCTCTTCCGGCGATTGCGACGCGAAATGATAGGCCTCCTTGTCGAAGACGTAAGCCGCCAGCAGCACGCCCTTGCCTTTGGAGAAATAATCCCATTGCGGATAGCCGATCTGGCTGTTGGGCTGATCGGTATAGCTCAT
>Ga0182024_10023354_pt1 | contig 11080 bp, 8 predicted proteins | sample P32metaG_FD_120480 | JGI IMG/M metagenome (GOLD analysis project Ga0182024, IMG submission 120480) | Permafrost microbial communities from Stordalen Mire, Sweden - P3-2 metaG (Illumina Assembly) | ecosystem: Environmental > Terrestrial > Soil > Wetlands > Permafrost | place: Sweden: Stordalen... | reverse complement strand
CGCCGCTAGGTGCTCCCGCGGAGATGGGGGTCTCGTTGTCGGTGGCGCGGATGTCGCGGACGTCTGCGCCGGCGACGAAGGCGATGCGCGAGAGAGCGACGGTGGCGTCGGTGGAGGCGCCGAGCTCCTGGGTGTTGACGTGCTGGAGGCGGGTCAGGGTTTCGACGGTGCGGGGTGTGTTGACCGAAGAGAAGGTCTGGCGGTAGGCTTCGTCGCTGCCGAAGAGACTGACGCGGCCGGTGGTTTGATGGCCTGCGGACCAGTCGTCGCCGGCGATGTAGCGCCAGAGGCGGGTGCCGTTGGTGGTGAGCGGCGTGCCGTTGCCGTGGGCCTCGTTGAGCATGTTGCCGATGAGGAAGGCGCGGTTGGAGTTGGCGAAGATGCGGTCGGTCTCGGAGCGCGCGGACTGGTAGTGGACGTTAGCCGGGACATCGACAGGGCCGGCGACCGCAGGGGCGGTGATGATATAGCCGGCGGTGCGGAAGGAGTCGGCGGCGAGGAGCTGACGCCACTGCTGGCTGCCGAGGTCGCCGCGCAGACCGAGAGATGAGGTGTCCTGACCGCCGCCGATGGCGCTGGCGTCGAAGCGCGCGGTGGTGGGACGGGCGGGCACGACATCGATGACGCCGCCGAGGGCGCTGGAGCCATAGAGGTCGGAGCCTCCGCCGGTGGCGATGGTGACGGCATCGATGGCTTCGGAGGGGATCTCGTCCCAGTGGATCCAGCCGCCGAAGGGATCGTTCATGGGGACATTGCCTTCCAGCACCAGGGTGCGGCTGGCGGCGGTAGAGCCGAGGCCGCGCAGCGAGATGCCCTGGCTCGTCGGGTTCTGCACGCGCGAACTGGAGCGGCGGTAGAGCTCGAAGCCGGCCTGCTGGCGGAGCTGGTCGTCGAGCGCAATGGCGGGGTAGGCCTGTAGCTCATGTGCACTGAGCGCGTAGACGGTGTTGGCGGTTGCCGGCAGGTCCAGCGAAGAACGCGTTGCCGTCACGGTGATCTGCTGCTCCACCGCCGTCGGTCGCAGCGTCAGATCGATCTCCGTCGCCGCGTCTTTCACGGGGATCGAAACCGGATCGGACTCAAGCCCCGGCGCCACGGCCCGCAGACGAATCGCGCCAGTCGATTCCCCGCTGCTCAATGGATAGTCCAGCGCAAAGCTGCCGTCGGCGGAGGAGGCCGCCTCTCTCACCACGCCTCGCGGCCCGTCGGCGGAGATCGTCGCCGCCGCAACACTGCGCCCGGCGGTATCGTGCACCCGGCCGTGCAGATGAATCGTCGTCTGGGCAAGCCCACCCGCAGCAGCCATACTAAGGACTAGGAACGCGAAGAGGCGCGCCCGGCACGGCGCCGGAAGACAAGCTGGACTGCTCAAGAGGCGATGGGCGAAGTACATAATGGGCGGGCGGGTGTTCGGATCAAGCATACCTGCGACCTGTAGCGCGAGGCAATGCGGCGTAGGACCGCTCCCGATCGGCAGCTTATAATAAGGGAGATATGGTCAAAGACGGATTCCTGTATGCGCTGGGGCTGAGCGTAGTGGCCGCGCTCGTCTGGCTGCTGACGCATACCGTCGCCTGGGCAGTGCCGCCGGTCCTGCTGGCGCTGTTTTTTCTGTGGTTTTTCCGCGATCCCGAGCGCAGAATTCCGGCCGGGCCGGGCGAGATCGTCTCGCCGGCCGATGGCGTGGTGACGGAGGCTGACTGGATCGAAACCTCAGCAGGAAGCAGGCTGCGCCTGAGCATCTTTCTCAATGTCTTCGACGTGCACGTGAATCGCGCGCCAGTGGCGGGCACAGTGAAGGCGGTCGAGCATCGCGAGGGCGCATTCTTGAATGCCATGAAGCCGGAGTCCGGGCTGCTGAACGAGCAGACCCTGGTGGTGATCGATGCGGGCGGCTACGAGGTCAGCTACAAGCAGATCGCCGGCCTGCTGGCGCGCCGGATTGTGTGCACGGTGAAGGTGGGCGACCGCCTGCGGCGCGGCCAGCGCGTGGGCATGATCAAGTTCGGCTCACGCACCGATGTGCTGATGCCGGCCGATGCGGTGCCGCGGGTGAAGACGGGCTCGCGGGTGCGCGGCGGGTCGACCATTCTGGCGGTGCTGCCGCAACCGCTGGGCGATGCTGTTCGAATTGCTGAGGCAGCGGTCCGCGGATGAGCGCCCAGCAGCTGGACCTGGCCGAGCATGGGCAGGAGAGCGGAAAGCCCAGGCGGCGTCCCAGCCGCGGCATGTATATGCTGCCGTCGCTGTTCACCGCGGGCAACATCGGGGCTGGGTACTACGCCATCACGCAGAGCATTCAGGGCTCGCCCGCGGACCACGGTTACTTCGACCGCGCTGCGCTGGCGATTGGGCTGGCGGCCCTGCTGGATGGAGTGGACGGCTGGGTCGCGCGCATCACCCACACCGCGAGCGACTTCGGCAGGGAGCTGGATTCGCTGGCGGACGTGATTACCTTCGGCGTCGCGCCCAGCCTGCTGGCCTACGTCTGGGGATTCCGCATGTTGCCGCAAACGGTGGATGCGGGGCTGCGCCAGAATATCGCGCACGCTGGCGTAATCGTCTGCTTTCTCTTCCTGATATGCGGGGCCAGTCGCCTGGCGCGCTTCAACATCAGCATCAATCCGCAGCCGCGCAACCCGGGCAAGCCGGGGAAGAAATACTTTGTGGGCATGCCGATCCCGGCGGGCGCAGGCGTGATTGCCGCGGTGGTGCACTGCTTCGACGGATCGCCGATCTACAATCCGTGGATCGCGATCGTGTGGCTTTCGCTCATCCTCTTCGCCGGATTTTTGATGGTGAGCAACTGGCGCTTCTGGAGCGCGAAGGAGCTCACCTCCGGCGGGCGACAGCCGTTCCAGGTGGTCGCGCTGCTGGCGCTGATCGGCGCACTGATCGCGTGGAAGTCCCAGATCATGCTGCTGGTGATCGCGATGGGGTATCTGGTTTCGGGCCTGCTGGCGAGGCTGGCGTACTCCTGGGGACGGCGGCGCCGGCACTCCCACGGACCGGGGACGCCGGCGGCGTAGAAATCGCACGTGCAGGGCCGTCGCGCGACCGGCGCGTATATTGGATCGGCGCGGGGCCGGCGCTTTTCAACGTCAAGGAACAGGCAAACTTGTGACTGCGACTGGAACATATCGGATCGCCCTGGTCGGCGCATCGTCGCTGGCGGGCAGGGAGTTGAGCGACGCGCTGGCGGAGTCGCCGCTGGCCACGTGCGATGTGCTGCTGCTGGACGACGAGGAAGCCGCTGGTCAGATCGCGACGGCTGGCGATGAGGCCTCCTTCATCCAGAAGATCGATGCGGAGTCGTTCGCCGGCGTCGATTTTGTCTTCTTCGCGGGCGACCCGGAGAAGGCGATGCGGTATTGGAAGCCCGCGCGCCAGGCGGGCGCAAGCATCGTGGATATGACCGGCGCGCTGGAAGATGAGCCGGGCGTGATCGTGCGCGGACCATGGGTGGCGCAGCAGGGAACGGCTTTGCCGGGCGGGAAGGCACTGCACACGCGCGAACCCGATCTGACCACCCCCGCCGTGGTTGCCGCGCATCCCGCCGCGCTTATGCTGCTGCAGGTAGCGGGCAGGCTGAAGGCAAAGCTCCCGGTGCGCGCGCTCTCAGCGACGGTCTTTGAGCCGGCCTCGGAACATGGCCGCGCGGCGATGGATGAGCTGCACCGGCAGACGGTGAGCCTGCTCTCCTTCCAAAGCCTCCCGCGCGAGCAGTTCGACGCGCAGGTGGCCTTCAACCTGCTGCCCGCGCTGGGCGAGAACGCCAAGGTGAAGCTCGAACCCACGAAGCAGCGAATTGCCCGCCAGTACGCCGCGCTCTCCGGCGGGGCAGCGCCGGAGCTGGCGCTGCAGCTGGCGCAGGCGCCGGTCTTCCACGGCTACGTGGCGTCGGTGCTGGTGGAGCTCGAGTCGCCGGCGACAACCGGGCAGGTGGAAGTGGCGCTGCGTGGCCAGAATATCGAGCTGACGGATGCCGAGTCGGAGCCGCCCAGCAACGTCAGCGTGGCCGGGCAGGCGGAGATCCTGCTCCGCGTCAGCGCGGCTTCCGCGGGCGGGTCGCCGGCTGCGGACGAGATCCCGGGCACGCGCTTCTGGCTATGGATGGCGGCCGATAACCTGAAGCTGGCTGCGCTGAATGCGATCGCGTGTGCCAGCGAACTGCGCCGCCTGCGCCCGCACGGCAAGGTGCAGTAGAAATACGCGCAGTCAGTTGCGTCAAGAGTGGCCCGCCGCAATGGCGAGGGATGCGGCACTCGCGGTGGTAGAATCCAGAGCGCGCCGGGATGGCCGAATCATTCGTCATCCAAGTCCCGGGAGCTGCCTATGCGTCCGATCCGCCTCATTGCCTGCATTGCGCTGACCGTTCTGGTGATTTACTCCCTCAACGCAATCTGCCGCGCCCCGGCAGTTTCTGCTGCTCCAGGGGCGTCCATACCGCAGTCCCATTCTCGCGGGATGCAGTCTCAGGAGCAGGAGCCGGCCTCATCCCCGATCCCGCTTCTGCATACCGCCGCCAACCTCGTCCTGGTCGATGTGGTCGTGACCGATAGGGACAAAGCAGTTCATGGACTCGACCGGAGCCATTTTCACATCTTCGACAATGGGCATGAGCGGCCCATCGCCAACTTCGACGAGCACCAGCCTCCATCTGAATCTGCAGTGGCGGCTGCATCTGGAGTGGCGGCTGCATCTGGAGTGGCGGCTGCTCCCGTCACCGAGCAACTACCTCCCAATACCTACAGCAATGCCCCCGTTTACCCGCAGACCGGCACGTTGAACGTGCTGCTGCTGGACTCGTTGAACACTCCCGGCATGGTTGCCGACTGGGATGTGCGGCATCAGATGCTGGAGTATGTGTCCCATATCCCGCGAGGCACACCGCTGGCCATCTTTACCCTCGGCTCCCGGCTGCAACTCGCCCAAGGATTCACCACCGACATGAGCCAGCTCACCAAGGCGCTGGCAAGCCAGAAGGCCGGGCCGGATAAGTCTCCGATCAACAACCCGGATGCCGATAAATTCGAAGACAAAATGATCAGCCAGCTCGCCGATATCGGAGCCAGTAATGATGGCAGCGTGGACCCGGGTGTACTCATGCGTCTCCTAGCCTGGCAGGCCGAAGATACCGCCGCGCATACCGATCGGAGGGTGGAGTTGACGCTGGAGGCCATGCAGCAGTTGGCCCGTTACCTCAGTGCGGTCCCCGGCCGCAAGAACATCATCTGGTTCTCCGGTTCGTTCCCCATCGTGCTCACTCCCGCCAGTGACGATCCGAATGGTCTTATTTCCGGTGGGGACGATCCCGGCGCTGCGTTGAAATCGACGCGTGGCTACTCGGACGAGATGCGGCAAACCGACGAGCTTCTGGGCAGCGCGCGGGTGGCCATCTACCCGGTGGATGCAGGGGGCCTGATGAACCTGCCGTCGGCCGATGCAGGTTACACGCCGAACACGAATCTGGTGCCCCAGGTGGTGTCCAAACCAGGAGGAGGTACTCGCGTCGTGATTGTCAATAAGCCCGATTTGGCAATGGACAACAGGAAGGCCACGGAGCAGACCTTCAACGAGCATGCCTCCATGTATCAGATTGCCGCGGAGACCGGCGGGCACGCCTATCTGAATAGCAACGATCTAAAAGGCGCCGTGGCCGCCATCCTGGAAAACGGCTCCAGCTACTACACCATCGGCTTCGTCCCCGACGCGAAGACGCTCGACGGAAAGCTCCACTCCATTAAAGTGAAAATCGACGATGCGCACGATCAATTGAGCTACCGGGAGGGGTATTACGCCGATCAGCCTGGGAAAGGGACGGCCCACGATCTGGGCCAGGCCAATCCGATCACGGCCGCCATGGAATTGGGCGCGCCGGCGGCCACGCAAATTGTGTTTCACACCCGCGTGCTGCCTGCATCGGACCCGCTGCTGCAGAACGTAAAGCTGCCTGAAGGTCCGGCCGGCGACAAGGCTTCCAAGCTGAAGGCTCCCGTGAAGCGCTTCGTCGTGGATGTAGCGGTGGACCCGCACGATCTGGCGTTTACTCCGATGTCGGACGGGACCTACCATGACGAAGTCTTCTACTACGTCTTCGCGTACGATGCCAACGGCAACCCTGTGAACAGATTGCAGCAGGGCTTCCAGGTCAATTTAAGCGCGCAACAATATGCGCAGATAATGACCCCGGATGGCGCCAGCCATGTGGCCCCTCACCGCATGGCCATCGATCTGCCCGCCGGCGACATGACTCTGCGCATCGTCGTCCGCGAATCACCCTCCGCGCACATCGGTTCGTTCGAGTTGCCCGTGACCGTGGCAGCCAGGTAGGCTGACCCGTATTCCAGTATGCAGGCCAGGGAGAGATTCGCTGAGTGTCCGTACAGCTTCGGCCGGCGAGGATGCGGCCGCTGACGAGGCCCCCGGGCACGCGCTTCTGGTTGTGGATGGCGCCGACAATCTGAAGCTCACCGCGCTGAATGCGATGGCCCGCGCGATCGAACCGCGCCGGCTGCGCCCTCACGGCAAGGTGCAGTGCGCGGGGGAGGGAAGGCCCGGATCTTGATTCGCTTCGCGTGCTGAGCCGGCTCAGGATCTCAGGGAGACCGCCCTTGCCTGGAAGGTCCAATCGGGCGGCCCTCCGTCGAGCAGCTCTAGATCGTGGACGCGGGGACAGCATGGATCAATCCGTGCTTTTTCTCCGGCCCCAGGGGCAGCAGCTTCAACAGCACCCACAAAATGATAAGCGGAAGAATGGTCAGGGCGATGGCCACCAACAGGCCTTCTCTTGTGACCAGGCCCATTTTGTAGGTTGTGAATCCGAGAAAGCTCTTGGAGAACAACTGGCCGCCGATGACAACGTTCCAGCGCATGGCGAAGATGCCGATCTGGACCAGGCAGCCGGCCACGACATAGATGCGCCGCCGCGCGATGGCGGGCAGCTTCGTGACCTGAGTGATGCCCAGCAGGATGATTGGCGTCAGCGTGCCCACAAAGATCTGGAGAACGATCTGCGAGAAGTAGAGCTTGGTATGCACCATGAAGTTGAGGCTGCGGAAGGATTCGTCCGCCTCGTAGATGCGATGGATCAGGTCCAGCATCTCCAGACTGAAGTCGATGATGAAGGTGTAGAAGAGGTACATGGCGATGGTGTCGACGCACGGCATGTCGATGGCAAGCCCGCGCCATTTTGCCGTCAGCATGTAGAGCAGCATCACCGCTGCAATGCCGGAGACCATGGCCGAGAAGATGAAGACGACCGGCATCATTGGCGAGTTCCACCAGGGATTCGCCTTGATCGAGCCGAAGATGAACCCAACATATCCGTGCAGGATGAAGGCGGACGGGATGCCGACCAGGGTGACGAACCACCCCACCTTGTGGTCGATGGCCAGCGAGCGCTCGCTGATATTGTAGGAGCCCAGGGTCATCGCGCGGTAGAGCAGGCGCTTCCATCCGGTGCTGGATTGCGACAGCAGCACGATGTCGCGCCGGTAGTCGAGCCAGATCTCGAAGACCAGCACGGCCATGAGGTACCACAGGTAGACGAAGCCGAACATGGCCATCGCCGAGGTGCTGTGCGGGGTGAAATACATCTCCGGAGAGCGCTCCGGATGGCCCAGATGCAGCTGCAACGGCAGCGGCGCAACGATCAGGAATGAGAGCGCGGTGAGCAGCGCCAGCCTGTAGGTGGGAGCTACGGCCTGGACGTTGAAGATCCGGACCAGCGAAGCCAGAATGAACGCGCCTGCCACCAGCCCGGTGATGTAGGGATAGAGAACAATCAGGACGCTCCAAATGAGGGTGACTTCGTTTGGATATATGTAACCTTCAACACCATTCATAACGCTCTCCGGTCCTGCGATCTCGGCCAGCCATGGGAATCCTTAGCGGACCGCGCCGTCCAGTTCGTTGTAGAAGACCTTGGCTCCCGTTGCCATCTGCGGCTTCAGCACCTGAACGTGGTGGGTCTTCAAGAATGCATGGATGGGATCGTTCGGATCCTTCAGGTCGGCGAGCTGCCGCGCCCCGGTGGGGCAGCTCTCGCAGCAGGCGGTGGTAAGCCCTTTGGTGATCCGGTGATAGCAAAGCGTGCACTTGTCCGCGACCTTCTTCTCCGGATGAATGTAGCGGCAGCCGTAGGGGCATGCCTGCACGCAGTACCCGCAGCCGAGGCAGTACGTCTGGTCCACAAGAACGACTCCGTCGGGAGTGATAAAGGTCGCGCCTACCGGACAGACCTGGGTGCAGGGCGAGTCGGCGCAATGGTTGCATAGCTTGGGAACGAAGAAGTATTTGCCTGCATCTTCCTGGACGGCGGGAAATCCTTCCTTCCCGCCATCGGGCGAGATCACCTCGGGATTGGTCATGTCCCAGTCGGTGACGTGGTAGCGTTCCACCCAGGTCCTGAAGTGTCCGTTGGGCACATCGTTTTCCGCTGCACACGCGCGAACGCAGTTGCCGCAGCCGATGCACTTGGGGATATCGATCAGCATGCTCCACCAGTGGTCGGTCATGGCGTAGTTGGGCGAGGCTTCGGGGGTCCCGGCGAGCACATACTTCCACGCGATGGCCGCCGCGGGCAGCATGACGAGAAAATGGCGCCGATCGATGTTCACTTCGTATCTCCAGTCTGGATAGCGGGACTATGCGGTTGGTGGCAGGTCTCGCAGGCGAGGCCGCCGGAGTGCTGGCCTGCATCCACCTGCGGGAAGCCCTTGGGTTTGGCGGCGCTGGCCGCGTGGCAGCGGATACACAGCACCGCGGTGTCCAGTTTGGCGGGCTGAATGGAGGGATCTGCGGCATGATTCGCCAGAGGGCCGTGGCAGGCCCCGCAGTTGACGTTGGCGTGTTTGCCGGCCTTTTTGGTTTCGAGGACATCTGCGTGGCAGGTCTCGCAGGTTTCGTGGCCGGCGAAGCGGGCCGGGCGGGCGGCGATCTCCGCGATGGCGGCCCCGCGGTAGTGGCCGTACTCGCCGAAGCTCTTGGGCACAACGAAGTGGCGGACGACGAGGAAGACCACAAAGGCAACAACGAACAGAAAGAAGAACCTGAAGAGATGGGCTGAGTCCTTGAAGTAATTCATTCCGTGAAAATTCCTTCCAATACCCGCAATGGAGATCTGAAGGCGAGTCTCAAACGGGGCGACCAATTCGCTTGCTGCTATTGATAGCTACCGTGGAAGGGACTGTATGTGAGGGCGATCACACCTGTGTGGTGATACAGGGATACCTTGGGATATGGTCACTGCCCTCCTATTACCGGAGATACCTCTGGTGCAGACCTTCATAAGGTCATCGCTGTTTGGCATACATTTCGATTAGACTTACAGTCCGGAGGGACGACAAGCCCGTCCCCAACGACGAATCCTGCGCCAACAATCTCGCAAGTGAATGCGGGGATGGATTCGGGCAAGCCGCTGTTGAGGACGGGACAGCTGGTGCGCACCCTCGCTTGTGGGTTTTTCCCTGTAGGGGAGGACGTGGAGACGGCAAAGGACTTCGCAGAGATCGCAAACGAGGATTCTAAATTCCGCGCGGGCGCCGCGGTAGCTGGGAAGAAGTGGCAGCCGGCTCTTCAGGAAAGCGGAGTTTTCGATGTTACCCGGTTGAATCTTTCCGGCTCTCCGCAAAATGCGGAGGCTTATTTCAGCTTCTGGGTGAGCAGTCCGCGCTCTCTGGAGGACTTGTTGCTGGAGCCGAACCTGCCGCGAGTCAATTTTCAGGTCGGCCAGCAAGGCCCCGTTCAGATATGGCTTAACGGACAGAAGGTCGCAGACAGGACCGGCAACGAAACCAACGCCGTTGCCGAAGCGTTGCGGCTGCGCTCCGGGTGGAACCATTTGCTGGTGAAACTCACTCATACCACAGAGAAATGGGAGTTTGCAGCTCATTTTACGGCGAGTCAGCCGGAGTTCATCGCTAAGATGGATTCGTCACTGGAGAAACCGTGATCCGGGCAAAAAGTCAGATCGTACCAGCAACTCACAATCCAAACCCGCGCCCTTTGCAGATGGCGGAATCGCGAGTATAAGGAGTTCCTCGATGAAGCCTGATATGTTTATACCCAAATTTGACACGCCAATCCGCAACTATATAATTTTTCAGCGACATATCAAGTGACACCGGGGGGTAGGAGGGGTATCCGCAGGCGTTGAGCCGCCCAGCAACCGCACGCTGTATGCTGGACGGCGAACTGGAGAGCCCGCTCGTGTCCCTTGCAAAACGCCTGGCCGCCGCCCTCGCTCTCACCGTCGCCGGCGCAGCACAGGCTCAATCCTCCGCACCTGCCGTATCCGCGCCCGCAACCCCCGGCGAAAAGATGGCCGCCACCGTCCTCGCCGACTGGCCCGCCGGCTCCTCTTCCCAGCGCGGCCCCGGCCAGTGGGCCTACGAGGAAGGTGTCCTGCTCGACGGCATCGCCGCCGAGTGGCACGCCAACGCTACCCCCGGCGACTTCGCTTACGTCAAGGCCTCGGTCGACAAATACGTCCAGCCCGACGGCGCCATCCAGGGCTTCAAGGTCCAGCACACCCTCGACGACATCGAGATGGGCCGCGCCGATCTGCTCGTCTACCGCGTCACCCAAGACGCGGAGGACGCTGCGCGCTACGCCAAGGCCGCTGAATTCCTCCACGCCCAGCTCGCCTCCCAGCCGCGCAACGCCTCCGGCGGCTACTGGCACAAGCAGGTCTACCCCAACCAGATGTGGCTCGACGGCGCCTACATGGCCGAGCCCTTCCGCGCAGAGTATGCCGCAACGTTCGACGAGAATTCAGACTTCGACGACATCGCCCACCAGCTCCTCCTGATGGACCAGCACATGCGCGACCCCAGGACCGGCCTGCTCCGCCACGGTTGGGACGAGTCCAAAGCCATGCCTTGGGCCGACAAGACCACCGGCCTCAGCCCCGAGGTCTGGGGCCGCGCCATGGGCTGGTACGCCATGTCCCTCGTCGATGTCCTCGACTGGTTCCCGAAAGACCATCCCCAGCGCCCCGCGCTCGTCACGGCTCTGCGGCGAAATATGCAGGAGATAGCCAAAGCGCAGGATCCCGCCTCCCACCTCTGGTGGCAGG
>Ga0182024_10023353_pt1 | contig 11080 bp, 8 predicted proteins | sample P32metaG_FD_120480 | JGI IMG/M metagenome (GOLD analysis project Ga0182024, IMG submission 120480) | Permafrost microbial communities from Stordalen Mire, Sweden - P3-2 metaG (Illumina Assembly) | ecosystem: Environmental > Terrestrial > Soil > Wetlands > Permafrost | place: Sweden: Stordalen... | reverse complement strand
GCGACCCCTACACAGGCCTCAAACGAGTACTATTTTTTCATTGCCGCGCCAGATGTCACTTCACCAAGCTCGACCAGCCCGAAAATTTCGGTCTGCGAACTACGTGTGAGAAATGCGGGCTAGGTAGCTTTGCCGGAGTCCCGCAATTCAAGCGGCTTAAGTGGGGCGGACCCCCTGGTCCGCGCGGGTCACCCTTGACCCGCTCTTTCGCAGGGAGAATGAAGCCGCTCAAAACCCAGCAGGCGGCCCCCCCTGGGCCGGCGCCACAATTTTCGCCGCTTACTTCTTCGCCGGTGTGGAAGGCCCTGGAAGCGGGGGCAGCGGCGCCGGATCCAAGTATCCGCGGGTCCCATCCGGTCGAATGGGGCCGGGGCCGAATCCCAAGTGCTCCCTGTCCACGTTGTTTTCGCTGCAAGAATATTCGTGCAGCTCTTCATCGGGTTTGCCGGCTATCCAAGTGCGGCTATAAGTGAACGGCCTGGTGTAAAACTTCGGATCCTCGATGGTGGTATCGACGTGGATGTGGTCCGCGTCAGGCCGTGTCCAACGTTCGACCACATGCAAGGCGTCGCTGTGCGGGCTGCCGTTCTCGTCGGCCCACACCTGCGTATCCTTGAATCCGATGGAATCGATCACCAGGGCGTCGCCATCCCAGTGGCCGAGTTCCTCTCCGAAGTACGAAGGGTCCGGATCTTCGGAATGCTTGCGCGTCGCATCGATGGGGATGAGGCGATAGTAGCTGTAAAAGTAGAGAAAGGCGAGCTTGTGCGGGCCCTGGAGCATTTCAAAAGCCAGGCCGCTGGCGTTGTGCCGCGGAATGCCGCCAAGTATGCATATTGCTTCCGGATCGACGGTGGCGGTGACATTGTGTTTCCACGCCGCCTCGCCCTCCGGCGTTAACGGCAGTTTCAGTCCCGGGAGGTCTTTGGCGATATTCCCCACCGGCTTGGTATCGCGTGTGCCTTTCCAATAGCCGTTGAAGTCCGGATGCCCGTCGGCCGTGCGCGGCGCGGGTTTAGAAGGCACCGCCTTCGTGGCCTGCTGCTGACCGATCGCCGGTTCCAGGCTTATTGACAAGAGCAGAAACGAAGCGGCCCAAATCATTCGCATTTTTGTATTCTCTACCAAATGAGTCTAGTAGTAAACTGAGGGGAAGGCGGAAAGTACATGGCTCTGAGGACAACCCTACCTGTTTGGATCGCGGGCTTCTGTTTAGCGGCTGCGCTTCCCCTGGCGGCTCACCATTCGTTTGCGGCGGAATATGACGCGTCGAAGGCCGTCCGGATTAAGGGCACGCTCACCAAGATTGACTGGACGAACCCGCACTCCTACTTTTATCTGGACGTGAAAGACGACAAGGGCACCGTTGTGAACTGGGCTTGTGAGGGCGCCGGTCCGGGAGCCCTGTCGCGGCGCGGTTTCAAACGCGGCGACATCAAACTGGGTGACACGCTTATCGTGGACGGGTATCTCGCAAAGGACGGCTCGCACCTCATGGATGCGCGTCGCGTAACACTGCCGGATGGGCGGGTAATTAACGGCGGAACCGGCGGCGATGGCGGCCCCGGCGACGCCAATCAGTAGCACAGGCATCCCTGCCTGTGTCAGGTTTTTCCAGCCGCCTGTGTTCCCCCGGCCGCCTGTGTTTTTTTCGCCCGCCTGTTAGGGTACGCCTGCGACTGTCTCCGCGCCTTCCTTCCGCCCCACATCGCTCAACAGCTTGTTGCGCAGTCGCGCGAAACGGCGGTCCCGGCGCAGACAGTCCAGTTTCGGGTCCACATCCAGAAAATTCAGATTGGGCAAGCGCTCTTCTATAGCCCGTTCCAACTCGCGAAAGGCCCCATCGCATCCCGCAGCAGCGCCGCGAAATAGGCATCCAGATATTCCTCGGCGCGCATGTGCTCCAGGTCGTCGAGAATCGCGCGAGCTTTCTTGGGGCGTCCGCTCTTGGCCAGACAGATGCCTTCGAGCGCTCGCAAACAGAGAAAATCGGGAGACATCAGGCGCCCGATCCGATACTGCGCCAGAGCCTCCTCCACGCGTCCGGAATACTCCAGCGCCCGGACGTCCACACCATCGCGCAGCAAGCGATGGTTGCTGGTGTCAAGACAGAAAGGCGCGATTGCCGCACGCAATCGCGGAATCGAAATCCCGTCGGCAAAAAACGAATGAAGATCTCGGTAGCCGCCAGCGCCGGATAGAGCGGGTCGACGCGGTGCGCGCGGACCATGAGGGCCAATGCCTCGTCCAGACGCCCCAGGCTTACGTAGAGCATGGATAGCCACACGTAGGTGGAAACCAGGCTGGGCCTCTCGCGCAGAGGCTCGCAGAGACTCGGCTTCCGCTTCGGCGTATTTCCGTTTGAAGACGCGCAATCCATGAGCGCGCATGGCCCGCAGCTCCGGTGTCCAGCCCGCCAGTTCCACGGCACGCCGGTGGGCTGCCGCATGCCGTAAACCCCGAGCATCAGGTACGAAAGAGAAAGTCCCTCGAAGGCGCGAAAGTCGCCGCTCTCCTCCCGCGCCGCTTGTCCAAAAAGGTTGAGGGCCTTTTCGAAACCCTCGCGGGTTCCGGCGATTCCAGAAGTGCCAGCCGCGCCGAATGAGCTCTTGCGACTCGGGAATCTCCAGGCGATAGCCGAGTTTGGGCCGCCGGCCGATCCACGAGCTATATTCCCCGAGCGCCTTCTTCGCCTCTCCGACCGTCACCTCGACCGTATGCATCGAGACCACGATGCCTCCCCAGGCTTCACGGATCATGCGGTCGCAGTCCACATGTTTTCCGGTGTTTTGGACCAAGGCTCTGAGAGCAAGGACGGCCTACGGTCGCAGCCGGACGTCCACACCATCGCGCAGCAAGCGATGGTTGCTGGTGTCAAGACAGAAAGGCGCGATTTGACTTTTTTGGGAACTTACGTCAAACGGCTAAAAGATATTCCACGCCGACCTTGAGGTAGGGCGGACCCCCCGGTCCGCGCGGGTCCCGCCGCCCGCCTAACGAAACCTACTTCGCCGGCGCCAGGTTCTCAGTTACCTCAATATAGGTTCCCCAAGGGTCCGTGAAGAACGCGACTCTGGTCTTGCCGTTCGGAATCTGGCGGATGGGCGCATCGAACTTGAGCCCCTCGGCCGCCAGCCGCTTCGAGAACTCGTCCAGACTCTGAACGTCGAACCCGATGTGATCGAGCGAGCGCCCCTTGGTGCCGGCCAGCGCTCCATCTGCCTTGGTGAAAGCCAGCTCCACGCCCGGAACATTGGCGGTGTCAAAGTTATTGCGCTTGCCCGGCGCCGCGCCAAAGGTCTTCGCGTACCAAGCCTGCATCTCCCCGGTCGCGCTCCCGAAGAAATGGATGTGGTGCATCTTGATAGGCGTCGAGATGCCGGAATCCTCGAAGATTTCGATGCGGAGATCGTCGGGCCCCGTCAGAAACGCCTGCTTGGGATTGTTCCCTTGTTCGATCTTGACGCCCGCCGCTTTCCATTTGGCGAGCGACTCCTGCATATCCTTTACGTAAAAGCCGAAGTGATTGACCACCGAGCCGACCGTGCCGCCCGCCGGGTCACCCTGCCGCAGCATGACGAATGTGCCAGGGAATTGGATGAGCGCAAGCTGTCCGTTCTGCACCGGGACGCCGCCCATCATGGCCCAGAATTTCTTCTGGGCGTCGAGATCTTTCACCACCAGATGCAGATGCCCCATGGCCACGCCGGCGTCGTTGGGAGTAGCGAGCTGTGCCATCGCCGGACTGACTGCGACGGTAACCAGTGCGAGAAGAGATCGAGCGTTCATAGACAGCCTCCTAGTGTCCTGTTTCCACAGTCTCTTAACCGCTCCCTATGGTCGCGGCTCCGTATAACGCGCGTTTCTGAGCCGCGACCATAGGGAGCGGTTAAGCCATTTCGGAAACACCACACTAGGAGATGTTATCAGCTTCGTTAACTAAGGTTCAGGGCGCGAAACATGGCCAGACGCTGTTCGCGAATGGGGTCCTTCTCCACTTTGCTCGCGTCGTTGATCACCATGGTGGGCCTATCAGTGGGGTTGAACGCCGGCCAGTGCGGCAATTTGGGAGTGTTCGGATCGCCGGTGCGCGCAAAAGCGATCCATGCATCGCTCACCTTGTCCGCCAGAGCCATGGCCTCCGGCCCGCCTCCCGTCAGCCGTGCGGAAATCTGGACGTTGTCGAAGGCGAACGGAATCTCCATGGTGTGGGGCGACTTCAGGCGGCCGCCTTCCACCGGCGTTTCCCATCGGAAGTAATACAAATATACGGGCGCTTTGCCCAAGGCCGCGCGCCGCTCGGCGATCTTCATCATGGGGGCGCCATAGCGGTAGTCGCTGGCGATCAGGAAGTAGAGGTCCGATGCGGCGGCTCCTGGATTGGCCCGGCGATAGACCTCCATCACGTGGTCGGCATGCTCGCCCAACAGGTTCCGGACCCGCCGGCGCATGCCCTCCTCATCCAGCGAAAAGGCCGCCGCGTCGCTCGAGAGCGTCATCTCGGTGCGCGTGGAACCGCACAAGACGGGCACATCCGGCGACACCGCCGAGGCCGCCGGGTGGAAGGGATGTTGCGGGACGATCGCTCCATCGACGGTAGGCGAAAAGCCCGCCGTCATTTGATCGGCGCCCGCCATATCCTTGACCACTGCGAAATAGGCCGCCATGATCCGTTCCACCGGCAGCTTTTGCAGATCGCGCACCTGCTTCTTATTGACATCCAGCTTCGCCAGCAGACGCTCGGCAACCCGGGCGGCCTGATCGCGCTCCACCAGTTGGATGGTCGGCCCGCTCTCGATGACGGCGCGGTGGAACAAACCTTTGGCGGAAGGCATGGCGAGCAGCGTCCCCACCTTGCGTCCGCCTCCCGACTGGCCGAAGACCATGACGGTATTGGGATCGCCGCCGAATTGCGCAATGTTGTCGCGCACCCAGCTTAGCGCGTGCACGATATCGAGCATGCCGGCATCTCCGGACTGTGCAAAATCCGCGCCGCCCACATCGCCCAGGTAAGTGAAGCCCAGGACATTGAGCCGGTGATTGATGGTCACCACCACCACGTCGCCGCGCCGGCACAGGTTGGTTCCGTCATATCCGGGCGCGGACCCCGAGCCGGTGACGAATCCGCCGCCGTGGCACCAGAACATCACGGGCCTTTTCCGGCCATCGTTGAGCGCCGGAGTCCAGACATTCAGCACCAGGCAGTCTTCCGTTTCCGCCGCAAGGCCTTCTCCCGAGACCGTCAACCCGCCGGCGGCGCGCACCGCAGCCGGATTGCGCTGGGGCGCGCTGAGCCCATACTCCAGGGCGTCGCGCACTCCCGACCACGGCGCCGGATTGGTGGGTGGCAGGAAGCGATTCTGTCCGGCCGTGCTCGCGCCGTATGGCACGCCCTTGAAAACCTTGATCCCCAGAACGTCCACCCCGCGAATCTTGCCGAATTTCGTTTCCGCAACCACGAACCGGCGCTCGTCGGCGCGTACAGTTGTGGGGAGGACGCCGCCCGTTGTTGCGGCCAGCAGCCACGCCTGCTTGAAGAAGTCACGACGGTCGATTCCCGCGATACTCGCATTGGTCCCAAATGAATGGCCCATAACCAACCTCCCCTCCGGGAAAACGGCCACCGGATTTCATGAATAGCTTACAAGATCCGGGCTTATCATGCGGGTTGGAACGGACCCCCGGTCCGCGGTCGGCCAGCTAGCAGACCTGGTGGGTTTCAAGAACGGGTCCGGGGGACCCGTGCGGACCGGGGGTCCGCCCTACCGTTTCGTGAAAAATTTTAAGCGGGCTGGGTGACAGCCGCTACACCGTCGGCAGGTGCGGGCGAGGGCTGCTGCCGGCCAACCGCCAAATCACATTCAGTAGTTCAACCACGTTGAGGGGCTTGGATACGTAGGCGTCCATGCCCGCGGCCAGGCACCGATCGCGATCCTCTTTCATGGCCATGGCGGTAAGAGCGACGATGGGCACCGGCTCTCGCCCGTGGCGTCTTTCCATCTCGCGAATTAACCCGGTAGCTTGCATCCCATCCAGGTCCGGGAGGTGAACATCCATGAGCACCAGATCGAACTTCCCTTCTTCGACCTGTTTGATGGCGTCCCACCCATTCGACGACAGCGAAGGGATAAGGCCGTGTTTCGAGAGAACCCCGGCGACTACCTTCTGATTCACCGGATTGTCCTCCACCACCAGAATCCGGAGAGGGCGCCGTTGCTCGACGGGCGGCTCGTACGAAGAATCCGCCCGATCGGGCTGGGCCACGCCCCCTCCGCATGCATTGTCGAACGCCGCCGTGAAGTGGAAGCTGCTGCCTCGGCCGAGTTCGCTTTCGAGCCAGATTCTGCCGCCCATCAGGCGAACCAATTGGGAGCAGATAGTCAGCCCGAGACCGGTGCCGCCATAGCGGCGGGTAGTGGAATTGTCTCCCTGCGTGAATGGTTCAAAAATGGCCTTTTGCCGCTTTTCGGGAATGCCCACTCCCGTATCCCGAACCGTGATTAGCAAATGGACGCCCTCCGCATTCATCTCCTGCAGTTGCACCTGAACCGCAACTTCTCCACGTTCGGTGAATTTGAGCGCGTTACCCAATAGGTTCAAGATGACCTGCCGCAGGCGGATCGGATCTCCCACCAGGTACTCAGGCACATCGGGATCCACTTCGCAACCGAGGGCCAGGCCCTTCTGGCGCGCGGCCAGGGCCACGCCTTTCACGACACGCTGCAGGATTTTCCGGAAGGGGAACTCGATCGGATCCAAAACCAGCCTTCCGGCCTCAATCTTGGAGAGGTCCAGAATGTCATTCAACACTGCCAGCAAAGATTCGGCCGACTCCTTGGCCGTGTTTAGATAGTCCCTTTGCTCGGCGGTCAGCTCGGTTTCGAGAGCCAGCCCGGTCATCCCGATCACGCCGTTCATGGGAGTCCGGATCTCGTGGCTCATGTTGGCCAGAAACTCACTCTTCAGATTCGACGCGTCCTCCGCCTTGTCGCGCGCGGTTTCCAACTCGCGATTCGCCGATTGCAACTGGGCGGTTCGCACGCTCACTTGATCTTCCAGATGCTCGCGGTTTCTTTGCAGTTCGACGTTCTGCCTCTGAATTTCCGACAGCATGCCATTAAAGGCATCGACTAGAGTGCCGACCTCATCCACACCCGATCGCTCGGCGCGGGCGCCGTAGTCCTTGTCCCGCGTCACCCGGCGCGCCAGTTCGGTCAACTTCAGAATCGGGGTGGAAATCACAGATTGCAGCTTCTGAGAGAGTGCCATGGCCAATGCCGTGGCGCCTATCAGCAGGACTATAGCGATCGACGCCACCCCGAATAAGCCTTGATAGAACTCCTCCAGACGCGACGTCAAATAAATCGTGCCGATCCGTTCCTGGTCAAGAATGATGGGACGGATGACACGGTAGCGAGTCGGCGCAAACCGCTCACCCACACTATCCGGCCGCTCCGGCACGAGCGCCCGCTCCTGTTCGGTCCGTCCGTAACGCGCGAAAATTCTCCCGCGCACATCATAAATGCCGGCTGCGGCTACTTTGTGCTCGGCACGCAGCGCGCGTAACGTCTGCTCGGCGGAATCCGCATCGCCAAAACTCAGTGCGGCGGTGCTATTGGCGCCAATCATGTCGGCCACAGCCGTGAGGTTGGCGCGCAGCTGGTGGCGGTAGACTATCACTTCGTAGCCGATGAATCCGGCACACGATGCCGCCAGCGAGAGTGCGCTCGTGGCGGTGATCAGCAGCACCAGCTTTTTCTGAATCGGGAGATTGCGCAGTGCAGTCATCGCGCACCCCCTGCCGGCTTGGTTTCCACGATCCGGGATAGCTTGAGAAGCTGCGAGCTGATCCGAAGGCCGCAGCGGGCCGCGGATTTCGGATTGATTTCGAAACGAATGCGCCGGTCTTCAATATAGAAGTTCACGATCCCGCCCAGTTCCGCGAACCCCGGGATTTCCGACACCGTCAGAATCGAACGGGCGGACACGGCTTCCAATATCGCTGCCGCCTGGCTGTGTTCCGAAGAGCTAATAAACACGACATGACAGCCGGTAAGTTGGCGCGCATCTGATATGCGGTCGATTTCGATGGGCTTCTCTCCCAGGGTCTTTCCGCGAAAGCTCGATTCCAGGAGGCTTCCGAACGGATCCCGGCCCAGAATGCAGAGACGCATCGGTGCGCCGCCGCTCACGGCATCTGCCGGCCATTGCACGAACTTGGCAAAATTGTAGAGGAATGCGGCCTTTACCTCATACTCCACTTGGCCCTGATTGTCGGCGGCATGGCAAAGCGCCGCCAGGGAAGTGAGTGCCGGCAGCAACGCCAGCCAGGGCACAAGGCCCCGCCACAGGGGCCTGGTCAGAATCGCCATGTGATTTTCACATAAGCGCTGCGCCCGATTTTCATGGTGGGAACGGTGGGGTCCTCAGCCGCAAACTCCACGTGCGGGTGGTTGAAAAGATTCTGCGAGGCCGCGCTGAGCTCAAGACTGCGAGTCACCTTCCATCCCAGCCGGGCGTCTACGCGAACATAGGCGGGAATCTGAAGAGATGCAATTTGGCCGACTTGATAGAGCGAAGTATCGAATTCGATCTTGCGGGTCAGGTCGAAGTACGAATGAACCTGGAACTGGCGCGAAGGACTGCTTCCATCTAGCGGCCGCGGAGTCATTGGCACTCCGGTAAGATCCTCGTGGAGATCCATGAGCAGCAGCGTGGCACTCCCGCTGACGCGCCAGCGGCCCGAGACCTGCCACTGCCCGGAAATTTCCGACCCGTAGGTGAAACCGTGCTCCGCCGGCATATACATGATCGGCACTACGACCTCCGGCAAGAGTGGGGAACCCTCCACCACCCCGGGCATCAACTGAAGCGTCCTCAAATCTCGATAGGCATTGCTAAAACCGGCGAAATCCAGCGAAAAGCCCTTGTAGTGCAGGCGGTAACCACCCTCATAGGCGATCATCTTTTCCGACCCTACCTGCGGGTTGCCTACCAGCCGGTATTCAATGGGCATACCGTCCGGTTCAACGGCGCTGCCAGTGTCCACTTGCATGTCCACCTGCACGCGAGATGGAGGCGACACCGCCCGAGCCACCGAAGTCCAGAATTCCTGGTGCGGACGGGGCGTCCAGGACAGACGCGCTCCCGGTTGCACCTCAACGCCGGTGTAATTGTTGTGCTCGATTTTGGTTCCCAGGGTGACCACTAATTTTTCGGGACGGATCGAGATTTCGTCCTGGATAAATCCCGTATACAGGGGGTCGGACCGGTTGGGCGGCAGAAACGCATAGACCCCGAAGTTCTTCTGGTTGTTGACGGAGTATCGGAAACCGCCTCCCCACATCAACTCGTGCCGCGGCGAAAGGGCCGTGCGGTATTGAAAATCCAGGTCCGCGACCTGAAAGCCCTCCTTGATCGCGATGGATTGATCGTATTCGTGCTGTTCGTAGAAGAACTGCAGCCGCATGTCCGAGGTGTCCGAGGGCTTCCGTTTCCATTGCACGGAAACATCGCCGGAATCGTAGCTGGTGTCCATGCGCTGCATCGGCCCGAATCCGAATTGCGTGTCTCCGAAGTGGATCAACTCGCTTAGCTCAGAGGCGGACCCCTCCGCCTGCATCGTGAGCGAGTCTTTGCTATCTACCTGCCAATCGGCCCGGCCGCCTCCGTGGATCTGCTTCCACGGCAAGTCTCCGGCATTACCGTCTGGCAAAGTCGCCAGCCCCTGGTCCCGGTCCGAGCTCTTGAGGTAAAGACGGTAGCCCAAGCTCTTGCCCGCCTCGCCTTCCCACCGCGCGGTTTCGAACGCTCTCTCCTCATCGCCGCCCCCTGCGCTGACGAAGCCTCCTTTTTCAGTGCCCGCTTGCCTGGTGATAATGTGGATCACCCCGTTGACCGCGTTGGCCCCCCACATGGCCGCTCCGGGACCCCGGATTATTTCAATCCGGTCGATATCCTCCATCAAGACATCCTGGAATTCCCAGAGCGTCCCGGAGAAAGAGGGATCGTAGATAGGGCGGTTATCCACCAGAACCAGCAGCTTATTGCTGTAGCGTCCGTTAAAGCCGCGCGCCGTTACGGCCCATTTGTTCCCGGAGATCCGCGCCACTTCCAATCCGGGAACCATGCGCAACACTTCCGGAATGGTGGTTGCACCCGAGCGCCGGATATCCTCCTGCGAAATCACATACACGGCCGCCGCAGTCTGTGTCAGCTTTTGTTCCTTCTTGGATACCGAAGTGACTTCGATATCCATCAGGTCCTCCAAGGGCATCGCGGCGTAGTCCACCGGTGGCTGCTGCTGCCCGCGTGCCAGTGGCAGCGTGGGTCCGAGCATTAGCAAACCGCCAAATGCGATGGCACTGGTCCAATTCGAGACTGACAACGGATGCCTCCATACACCTATCGGCCAGCGGTGGAGATTCCGTTAGCGGTACGGGCTGAGCCCGTTTCAATCACGCGCAATTCAACAACCCCGGTACTGCGGTCTCGACGCGTGATCACCGGCACCAGTGTGAATCCGCGCCTGATCCAATTCGCGCTGAAGTTCGCGTTCTGATTGGACCCGATGTATTGCTGCCAGAAGGCGCCGGGTGCGTTGCGTAGGAGGCGGCTCAATCGCACGCCAAGAGGAATTCGCCAAGGCTAGCTCTGTGTCCTTTCGGCAAGCCACTACCGACAGTCGCTGCGGCCGCGTAATATCATGGGTAACCGATATGGCCGAAAGGGATACTCTGCGGCCAGGCAGGAACATCGCTCGAAAATGGCCGGAAAACGGGCCTCCCACAAGGCAAAATCCGATAACGTTTTTGGCCAGCGACGGAAACCGTCGAAAATGTTCCGCGCCGGTCTCTACGCCCGCGTTTCTACGAACGATCAGCAGACACTTCCGATGCAGAGCCGCGCCATGCGGGAGTATGCCTCCCGACGCGGCTGGATGATCGCCCTCCAAGTTCGTGAGGTTGGCTCCGGTGCGGCCAAGCGAGTAGCTCGTGAGAAACTGCTCGCGGCCGCCCGCCGGCGAGAGCTCGATGTAGTGCTGGTGTGGCGGCTGGACCGCTGGGGCCGGTCGGTAACG
>Ga0182024_10023352_pt1 | contig 11081 bp, 10 predicted proteins | sample P32metaG_FD_120480 | JGI IMG/M metagenome (GOLD analysis project Ga0182024, IMG submission 120480) | Permafrost microbial communities from Stordalen Mire, Sweden - P3-2 metaG (Illumina Assembly) | ecosystem: Environmental > Terrestrial > Soil > Wetlands > Permafrost | place: Sweden: Stordalen... | reverse complement strand
GGACTGAGCCTGTTCGTCGGCGGCGGGGCCTCGAATTGGATCGACCGCGCGATTCGCGGCAGCGTCATCGATTTCATCAACATCGGATTCGGATCGTTCCGCACAGGCATCTTCAACGTGGCCGACATGGCGATCATGCTTGGAGCAGGAATCATTGTGATCGCAACCTTCCGCGAGAGATCCGCCGTCTAAGACGGTCGGAGGCCCGCCGGCATTCGCTGGCTTCTTTGGAGACACCTTCCGGCCAGACCCGGCGGATCTCTGGGTTCCCGTCAACCTCGAGCCCGTGATGCATGCGGCGGGATCGATTCTTTCGCGTGCCGATGAGGATTGGCTCTACGCCGTCGGCCGGCTCGCTCCGGGCGCCTCCGTCGGCCCTCTCCAGATACACGTGACGACCGAACTTCAGCAATGGCTGGCGGCCCAGACCTTTCTCACCAGCACGCAACGCGCGAGTCTTGCGCGACAACATGCCGTCGTCACGTCGGCGGCGGCTGGCATCCCGATTCTGCGCGAAGCGTACAGCCCGTCGCTCTATGTGCTCTTCGCCATGGCCGCGTTGGTCTTGCTCATCGCGTGCGCCAACTTGGCGAACCTGCTGCTTGCACGAGCGCCCCGTGGGGAGGCGGCGCTGCGCGCCGCACTCGGTGCCTCGACGCCCGCGATGATGCGCCAGGCGATGAGCGAAGGGGTGGTCCTCTCGCTCGCCGGGGCCGCCGGGGCGCTCATCGTCTCTGTCCTCGCCACGCGAACCATGCTTGGCCTCGCGTTCCCCGCCTCCGGCTATGTGCCGGTCGACGTCGGCGTGTCGATCCCGATTCTGGCGTTCGCAGTGGCACTGGCCGTGATCACGGGCGTGGGCTTTTCGGCGGGGCCCGCCTGGATCGCTTCGCGGACTGATCCCATCCTCGCCCTTCGCGGAACAGGTCGGGGTGCCACCGGACCAGGATTCCTCCCCAGCCGGCTCCTGGTCGTCGCGCAAGTGGCCCTCTCACTCGTCCTCCTGACCGGCGCAGGTTTGCTCGGACGCAGCCTCGAGCAACTGGAGCAACAACCGCTTGGCTTTCAGACGGCGAACCGCTTCGTCGCTTATGTGGCGGCACCGGCACTCGCCGGCGAGGTCGAACGCCTCTCGAGCCTGTATGCGGCGCTTCTCGACCACGTCTCCCGGATTCCTGGCGTCACCCACGCCAGCTACTCGCTCTACAGCCCCATGGAGGGGAACAACTGGTCGTCGTATATCGCCATTGATGGTCGGCCGATCGATTCGAATCACCGGGACGGGTCGTCGTGGAACCGGATCGGTCCTGGCTACTTCGAGACCCTGGGAACGCACCTCGTCGCGGGCCGAACCATTCTGGCCGGCGACAGACCAGGAACGGCGCACGTCGCTGTCGTGAACCAGGCCTTCGCCAAGCAATTCTTCCCCGATTCGACGGCCCTCGGCCATGAGGTCGGGATCGGCGGAGCCGAGCATGCGCATGATTTCGCGATCGTCGGCATCGTCGAAGACGTCAAGTACACGCAGGCCTCTGAGCCGGCTCGGCCGATGCTGTTTCTGCCGACGCTCCAAACCGCGACTTATGCGGATCCAAGCGACGCGGAGACGCAGGCCCGCTCGACGCTCATCCAGACGGTGGTGCTCGACGTCGCGCCGGGCACGACCAGCCTGGAGCCGCAGCTCCGGCGAGCCCTTGCGGCCGTGGATCCGGGCCTCACCGTGCTCCGCGTGCGATCAATGGCCGAACAAGTGGGCCTGAACTTCCGCGTCAACCGCCTGCTCGCCGATCTCACGGCGGCGTATGGCCTTCTCGCCCTGGCGCTGGCCTCCCTCGGGCTCTACGGGGTGACCGCCTACGGCGTGTCGCGCCGACGCCGCGAGATAGGTGTCCGGTTGGCCCTCGGGGCCACGCCTTCCGGTGTCGTGCGGGAAGTGCTCATGCGCGCGGGCCTGCAAACCGGCCTCGGCCTGGCGGTCGGCGTCCCGCTCGCGTGGCTCGCCTCGGGCACATTGCGTGCGCTCCTCTACGGCGTTGAGGTCCGCAATCCGGCGGTGCTCACCCTGGCCGCGCTGGCGCTCGGGGCAAGTACGATCGCGGCGGCGTACTTCCCCGCGCGGCGCGCCTCCGCCGTCAATCCCACCGAGGCGCTCCGGTCAGAGGCGCAATAGGCAGGCCACCCTCCTGAAACACGGCGACTTGAAGTCGCCACGCCGCAGGTGACCGGCAGCCGAGCCTGCACGGCTATGCGCTCATGACCGCGATTCAAGATCGATCGGGTGACGTGCTCCGCGTGGAGGAAGGCTCTCTCTATCCCGCGCTGCATCGAATGGAGGAGGCCGGCTGGATTCGTGCGGCCTGGACGACCAGGGAGACGGGACGCCGGCTTCGCACGTACGACCTGACGCCTGCAGGAAAGAAGCAGCTCGCGGCCGAGGAATCGCGGTGGCAGTCCGTTACCTCCGCCGTCAATCGCGTCCTCAGGACGGTGTGACATGTCGCTCTGATCGCGTTTCGTCAACGCCATCCGCGGCGATCGCCTGGTCGGCGACATCGACGAGGAGTTGGCGCTCCCGTGGTGGCCTCTCCCAGGTTGTTCCGGCCGACGGATTCGGCTCGCCGTCTAACTTCCGGATAAGATCTCCGGAGTCGATGCATGAATAATCTGGGCGTTCGGCTGTCCTTGCGAGTGCTTCGGCGGCACGCGAAGCTATGTGTGATCGCGGTCTTGTCCTTGGCGATCGGCCTGGCGGCGGCCTTCATCGGGCTGTGTACCTACCGAGCCGTGCTCATGCGGCCGCCGGCCGTGTCTGAGCCGGACCAGTTGCTCACGGTTTACACGGTCACGCCTGATCAACCGTTCAACGAGCTGTCCTATCCTGACTACCTGGAACTCCGAGACCACAATCACGTCTTCTCGGGTCTTGCCGCGATTCCGTTCTCGATCAGCTGGAACACGACGCTCTTTGAGGGCCGGCAGAAGGGCGGTCTCGTCAACGCGGTCTCTGACAACTACTTTCAGGTGCTTGGCGTTTCGTTCCTCCTGGGTCGCGGGTTCGCGCCAGGCGATGACGCCAAGGTGACGCGCTCCGCCGTGCTCAGCTATCCCTATTGGCAGTGGCTCGGCCGCGACCCATCCGTCGTCGGCAAGGTCGTCACGATCAACGGAATTGCGCTCACGATCGTCGGCGTGGCGCCCTCCGGGTTCGTTGGGACGATTCTCTCGGACCTGCCTGATCTGTGGTACCCGCTCTCTGCTGGAGAGGTCCTCTTTCAGCAATCCAGTGACTGGCGGACCAGCCGCCAGGACACGCCATATTCCCTCTTCGGCCGGCTGCGGCCGGGCGTCACGCCATCGCAAGCCCTCGCGGAGCTACAGGCTCTTTCGGGTCAAATTGCCGCCGCCCACCCCGATACCAACAAGAACCGCGTGGCAGCCGTCACGCCGATCTCCATGCTGGATCCCGACTCGGTCGCCGAAGCGAAACTCCTCTGCACCTTGATCCTGGCCGTCGTCGGGCTGGTCCTGCTCGCTGCCTGCACGAACGTACTGAACTTGCTCCTTGCGCTTTCCAGCCTCCGCCGGCAGGAGTTTCTCATTCGCGCTGCGCTCGGCGCTGGCCGCGCGCGCCTCATCGGTCAGCTGCTCGTCGATGGCGCGATCCTGGCGGCCACCGGCGGCCTGCTCGGGTTCGGCCTAGCGACTTTCGGCCTGCGCCGGTTGATGGATTTCAAGCCGTACATGCCGGGCATCGGTGTCATTCCCATCACCCTGGATTTCCGGCCGACGCTCTCGGTGGGTGCCGTCATGGTGGTCCTCGTGTGCGTCGTGGCGTGCGCCTTGGGGCTCCTCCCCGGGCTCGAGGCCTCGAGGGCGGATGTGGCCGATGCGCTCCGCGGAGAGGTCGTGATCGGTGGCGCGCGGAGGAACCGCGTCCGCAATCTCCTGGTCGGAGCGCAGCTCTTCGCGTGCACGGTGGTGCTCATCGGCGTCGGCTTGTGTCTGCAAAGCCTGTCCAACCTTCGGCGATTAGACCTGGGCTATGCGCCTCATAACGTCGCGATTCTCAATCTTGCCGACGGCGACGCCAGCCGCTCGGACAGCGCTCGACGTGCCCTGTTCGACCGCGTGCGACAGGCCGTCTCCGAGGCGGGCGGCATCGACTCGGCGAGCCTGACCGCGACGATCCCGCTCGACGGCGGACCAGCGACGGAAGTGACGATTGGCCCGGGTGGCTCTGCGCAGGTCGCGTCGGTCCGTCGGGGCGTCGTTGACGGCGCCTACTTTTCAACGCTGCGAATCCCGGTGCTCGAAGGGCGAGTCTTTGCTGCCACCGACCTGCCGACGTCGCCAGAAGTCGTCGTCATCAACCGCACGATGGCCCAGCGCTTCTGGCGTGGAAGTGACCCAGTCGGCGCGACGGTCGCCGTCCACGACGGGCACCGGCGGGTAACCGTGGTCGGCGTCGTCGCGGACTCGCGGTACTCGGACATTGATGAACCACCCACGCCTGTCATGTACCTCGCACTGAACCAGCACCTGACGGCGGACCCGAACCTGCTCGCACGCACCCGGTCGGACGCCCGTGCGGCGCTCGCGCCCCTGGCCAACTCTGTGGGCAAGCTCGACGCGCAGCTTGCCGCTACCCCCTTTACGACGTTGGAGGACTGGACGAACTTCGCGTTCTACCCGGCCCGGCTGGCCCTCGCGTGCGTTAGCGGGTTTGGGCTGCTCGCGATTATCCTCACAGCCGTCGGGCTCTACGGAGCCGTTTTCTATTCGGTCAGTGCCCGCACGCGCGAGTTTGGCGTGCGAGTGGCGCTCGGCGCGTCGCCCAGCGACCTGTTGACGATGATCCTGCGTCAGGTAGCGGCGGTGACCGCGGCCGGCATCGTCCTCGGCCTTGGGGTCGGGATCGGCGGGACCGCCCTCGTCGCATCATGGCTCTATGGCATCCGGCCGGTCGAATGGACCGTGCTTGCGGGCGTCGGACTCGCCATGATGACGATGACGCTTCTCATGGCGTACTCGGCGGCGCGTCCGTGGCTGCGGGTGGATCCGCTTCGAGCCGTCCGACATATCTGACCGACCGCGGCGCGCGAATGGCGAGAGGCTGAATCTACTTCGGCGTCACCCGAAACACCCGACCGGGATTGGCGTCCTCGAGGAACCACACCGCGCCGTCGGGGGCGACGGCGACGTCGCGAACGCGAAAGCCGACGGACCAGCGCTCGGCGGGTGTCGCTCCGCCCTTGCCGTCGAGCGTGACGCGGAGGAACGACTGGCTCGCCAGACCACCAATCAGGAGGGAGCCCTGCCACTGCGGGAACAGCGGGCCTTTGTAGAACACCATGTTGCCCGGCGCGATGACCGGCGTCCAATAAATGACAGGCTCGGCGAGGTCAGGCCTCGTCTCCGGACTCGGGATCGGGACACCGTCGTAGTTCGTTGCGTACGAGACGAGAGGCCAGCCGTAATTCTTGCCGGGCTCGATCAGGTTCAACTCGTCGCCACCCCTCGGACCGTGCTCGAGTTCCCACAGGCGGCCGTCGGGCGCGAAGGCCAGGCCATAGGGCGTCCGATGGCCAGTTGACCAGGTCTCAGCCGGCGCCAGATTCGGTGCGGGGAACGTATAGGTGCTGACGACGGGCGCGGTCTTGGCCACCTCGGTGTCCCGCGGCGGCGCGATCAAGGTCACAGTCGCCGCGCCAGTCTTTCCGGCCATCGGATTACCGGGCGCCGGCTTCCCGTCGAGCGTCAGCCGCAGGATCTTGCCGAGTTCCTGGTTGGGATCCTGCGCGGGCGTCATGCGTTGCCGATCGCCAACCGTCAGGAAGAGGTATTGCCCATCGGGCGAAAAGGCAATGGCGGCACCGAATTGTCCACCTTTACCCGGGGGCATCTGTCGCCACAACACCTCCAAGCCATCCAGACTCGCGGAGTCCGTGCCAATTGAGAGCTTGGCCCGCGCCATCGCCAGGCTCGAGCCGCCGTCGCCAGGCGCCGAATACGTGAGGTAGACGTCGTGGTCGGTGGCATAGTGCGGGGAAAGGAAGACGCCCAGCATGCCGCCCTGGCCCTGTGCCAAGACGGCCGGGACGTTCGCGACCGGCGTTTTTGCGCCCTGCTGGGTCATGAGCCAGAGCGGACCGACCTTCTCCGTAATCAGCATGCGTCCATCCGGCAGGAACGCGATGCGCCACGGTAGGTTGAAGGTGGTCACCTGCGTCATCGTGAACGGCTGGTTTGGATCGGGTTTCTGTTCGCCCGCATTGATCTGAGCAGCCGCGCCGGTTGGCAGCAGAGCCAGAGAGAGCGTCGCAATCGCTAGCCTTCGCATGTGCGTATTATCCTGGATCATCCTGCGGCCGGTTTGAAGGTCAGGGCAAGCCCGTTGATGCAGTACCGCAATCCAGTCGGCTTGGGTCCGTCGTCAAACACGTGCCCCTGATGTCCCCCGCAGCGGCGGCAGAACACCGCGTCCCGAACCATCCCCAGGGACGTGTCCCGTCGCGTGCCGACGGCCTTCTCGATCGGCGCCCAGAAACTGGGCCAGCCGGTGCCGCTGTCGAATTTCGTTGTCGACGAAAACAGATCAAGGGCGCATCCGGCGCACGCGAATATTCCCTTGCGCTGTTCGTGGAGCAAGGCGCTTGAGAAAGGGGGTTCGGTCGCCTCCTGACGCAGCACCGCGAACTGATCGGCCGTCAGCAGTTTGCGCCACTCCGCCTCCGTATGCGTGACCTCGAACGCCTGTCCCAATGCCGCGTGTACGGACGCGCTCCAGGCAGCCGCCAACACCGTCGCGCCGGACGCGATGAAGTTACGTCTCGTCATGGTGCATCAACTCCCGCAATCGATTATGAGCGATTTAGTGCGCTTTGAGCGCCTTCTTTGATTCGAGTACAGTTCCGTGGTGCGGCTACCCAGGACTCGTGCCATGAAAACACTCACCTTCGCAGTGCTCGCGGCTGTCACCTTTAGCGTCGGACTCGTCGCACAAACGGCTCAGACCGCGGCGGATACCCTCATCGTCGGCGGCGCGGTCAAGACGCCGCTGACACTGACAGCGGCGGACCTCGCGAAAATGCCTCGAACCACGGTCAGCGTCACCGAAGACGGCACTGACGTGCATTACGGAGGCGTGCTCCTGGCCGACATTCTCAAGCGCGCCGGTGCGCCCAACGGAGCGGCACTCCGCGGGAAGGCGCTGGCGAGCTACCTCCTGTGCGAGGCCAAGGACGGCTACCGCGTCGTCTTCGCGCTCGCGGAGTTCGATCCAGACTTCACCGACAACCCCATCATCGTCGCGGACACACGGGACGGCAAGCCGCTCTTCGACTATCAAGGCCCGTTTCGGATCATGGCGCCGCGCGACAAGAAGGCGGCGCGCGGCATCCGCATGTTGACGAAGCTCACGGTCGTGCAGTTGCCGGACTGACGGGATGTCGCGATCGGGCGCGTTCGGCGTTGCCGTCTCTGCCCTGTTGCTCGCGACGGTCGTCGCGGGTCGCGCGCGAGCGGACGGGTGGGATTTTCAATTACCGCACGGCTTCCCGTCGCCGAGAATCCCAGCGGACAACCCGCTCACCTCCGCGAAGGTCGAGCTCGGGCGGTATCTCTTTTACGACACTCGCCTGTCCGCGAACGAAACCCAGGCGTGCGCCACGTGCCATCAGCAGGCGCGGGCCTTCACCGACGGCCGGGCTCGGGCCGTTGGCTCGACCGGCCAGGTCCATCCGCGAGGTAGTATGAGTCTGGTCAACGTGGCGTTCGCCTCGGCCCTGGCGTGGGCGAATCCCAACCTGCACCGACTCGAGGACCAGGCGCTCATCCCGATGTTCGGCGTGGATCCCATTGAGTTGGGAATGACGGCACCCGGCGACGCGCTCACCGCGCGCCTCGAGGCGGTTCCGATCTACGCGCGGCTGTTTGCGGACGCCTTCCCTGCCGACCCGACGCCAGTCACGGTTGAACACGTGAGGCAGTCACTCGCGTCGTTCGAGCGCACGATCATCTCCGCAAGGTCGCCGTACGATCGTTATCACTTCGAACGCGAGGACGACGCGATTTCCGCGGACGCCAAACGAGGCGAGGTGCTGTTCTTCAGCCAGCCGCTGTCGTGCTTCCGCTGTCACAGCGGGTTCAATTTCTCCGGCGCGGTCGAGACGGAGGGCGGCGACCCTCGGTCGCCGGAATTCCATAACACCGGCCTTTACAATCTGTCGACTGCGCTGTCGTACCCGCCTCCGAATACGGGCACGTATGAGGTGACGCACGACCCGAGCGACGTCGGCAAGTTCAAGGTGCCCACGCTTCGAAACATCGCCGTCACCGCGCCCTACATGCACGATGGCAGCATCGAGACGCTGGACGCCGTCCTGGATCACTACGCTGCGGGGGGACGAACGATCTCGTCTGGCCCCTACGCGGGCGTGGGACATGACAATCCGAACAAGAGTCCAATCGTCCACGGCTTCGTGCTGACGCCGTCGCAGCGTGCGGATCTCATCGCCTTCCTCGAGACGCTGACGGATCGCGCGCTGCTGACGGACGAACGGCTCTCGAATCCCTGGAAGAAGAAGTAGAGACGACCGGTGCGGTAGACTCGCCCTGATGACTGGTGGCCTGGACACGCCACGTGTACCGCGTCTTCCGGGCGGGGCATCCCGGCCAGCGGCGTTACTCCTCGCTCGAATACAGCCAGTATTCTCACTCGTCGCGCCCTGCCGACCGGGCGCCGCGCTCCGGAAGCCACAGCACACCTGGCGTGTCCGGACCACCCGGACGACGGTTCGAAGGGTCCTGCTCTGGCTGCTGCCGCTGCAGATCGGTGCCTTCGTGCACGCCGCGGACGACTCGGCGGCGCTCGCCACGCTCATTGCCCAGCACGGCCTCAAACGCGACATCGTGAAGCCGCCGAAGGGCATCCTCCTGCACGAGTACATCGTGCCCGACGGGCCGTACTTCCAACTCTTCGACTGGGACATGTATTTCATGAGCGCGGCGCTCAGCTACGACAAGGTTTCCCAGCCCGTCGTCGGCTCCATCGAGGACTTCCTCGCCTTCGTCGACGAGTTCGCCAACTGGACCGGCTACACGCCGCGCGAGATCGCGCCGGATGCGGTCTGGGCACTTCCCGAGATGTGCAAGCCGTTTCTGGCCCAGGCGGCCGTCCGCGCCTCGATCACATCTGGCGACGTCTCGTGGCTCCGGGGATCCGACCCACCCCCGTCCTCCGACCCGAACTACCGCAAGCTGCAGACCTACGAGCGACCCAATGCGCCGCCGCGCGTGACCTATTACCAGAAGATCAAGGACACGCTGACCTTCTGGGAGGAGAACCGCCGGGCGACCGACGGGCTCTTCGTCTGGTACAACGGCGTCGAGAGCGGCACCGACAACAGCCCCGCCGTGTCGGACTCGCCTTCACTGGTGACCGAGGGCGTTGACCTCCAGAGCTACATCTATCGGGAGTACCTTGCGCTGGCGTTCCTCGCTCGGCGCCTCGGGGAGGCCCACGATGTGGATGTCTACGAGGGGAAGGCTTCCGCGCTCAAAGCCCTCGTGCAGGCGCGCATGTGGTCCGAAGAGGACGGCTCCTACTGGAACCTCGACAGCCGCACGCATGCGTTCGTGAAGGTCAAGGCCTGGACGAACTTCGTCCCCCTCTGGGCGGGGATCGCCTCCCCTGCGCAGGCCGAGCGCCTGATCGCGACGCTTCTTGACCCGGCCGAGTTCTGGTCGCCGCACGGCGTCCGGACGCTCTCGAAGGACGACAAGCGCTATGACCCCGACCGGGGCTACTGGCGCGGTCCGGTCTGGGTGTTGTCCAACTATCTGATGATGCGAGGTCTCCTGAACTTCGGCCACAAGGCCGAGGCCGCCGAGCTTGCCGACAAGACGCAGCATCTGCTCGTCGCCGATTTCCAGAAAACCGGCGGGATGAACGAGAACTACAACCCGGAGACGGGCCTTCCGGATGCGAGCGGCCACTTCGTCAGTTGGAATCTCCTCGCCGAGCACATGAAAGCCGAAGCGCTCTCGGGCGCCGACCCGACGGCCATCCCGAATCGCTGATCCGGTCGGCGCCGACGGAACGGACCGACGCGGCGCGCACCGACTTGCGCTCGTGGCGAGAATACTTCATACTTTGTGAACATATGCCACGAAGCCTGCTCACGGACTTCGAACTCATGATCCTCTTGGCCATCCTCCGGGGCGGAGATGAGGCCTACGGCGTCCAGATCGCCGAGGAGATCGAGGTCACGGGCGGACGCGCGGTGCTCCTCGGAGCGGTCTACACGGCCGTCGATCGACTCGAAGGCCGAAGGCTGGTCACCTCGCGAACCGGCCGGCCGACGCCGGAACGTGGGGGGCGGGCCAAGCGCTTCTTCACGGTTACGCCGCAGGGGCTCAGGGCCATCAAGGACATGCAGCGAGCGCTCGTCTCCCTGTGGACGGATGTGCCACAACTCAAGGAGAAGCGGACATGACGACCCGACAACCTCCGCGCCTCGCGCTCGCGCTCCTCGAACGCGCATGTCCCCGCGACGAACCGCTGGTAGGCGACCTCGTCGAGGCCTTCGAGCGCGGCCGATCTGCGGCCTGGTTCTGGTGGCAGGTCCTGGCCGCCATGGCGGTGATCTGGCAGGGGCGCTCCACCGACATTCGTCCCTTGCACCTGGTGGACCCGGCGCCGATGGAGGTCGTGAGGCGCTCGGAAGCTCTCAGGGCGAGGGTCCGTTCCGTGAACCTCACCGCCAGTCCGGTGAGCCAGTTCGGTGGTCTCGGCTGTTTCGTGCTCGTCGCCCTCATGACCGTGATGGCGCCGTGGCTGTGGTGGCTCGTCCTGGGTTCGGCCACGAGCGGCGCACTCCTCGGGCTGGCGGTCATCGTCTCGCGAGGGCGACGACCGAGGACGACCGCGTTCGCGCAACTCCATTTAATGGATTCGCACTAGCAGTCTTGACCCGAAGGATTGTGACTTATTGAGACAAGTTTTTCAGGCCGCAAGATGAGCCTCCTGGAGAAAGTGGCCGAGGGCGCGGTCGAGTTGATCCAGCGCGTGGCGTTGGACG
>Ga0182024_10023351_pt1 | contig 11081 bp, 7 predicted proteins | sample P32metaG_FD_120480 | JGI IMG/M metagenome (GOLD analysis project Ga0182024, IMG submission 120480) | Permafrost microbial communities from Stordalen Mire, Sweden - P3-2 metaG (Illumina Assembly) | ecosystem: Environmental > Terrestrial > Soil > Wetlands > Permafrost | place: Sweden: Stordalen... | reverse complement strand
TATGCCGGGTCGGTTGCTTGGGACCCCCCAGCGGGGTTCCACCAGCGCCCTTAATGCACAGCGTGATCCTCTACCACAATTGTGAATCCTATACCCGCCACAAACGGCGACAGGATCAAAACATTGAACCCTGGCTTGACCCGGAAATCATGCAGGATGGCATTTCGAGTCTTGATGCCCGACCCCCTCAGGGAACCACCTCGCAATTTCGTTTCGCCGTTGATGATGCGGACCGGAAGCTGGAACTCCTCTTGGAGAACCTTGGCGAGAATGCCCTGCATGGTCCTATGGCGGGCGAACACAATGGCCTTCTCCCGTTTTCCGCGGATTCGATGAAGTGTTGCAATTACTGCGCGCAACTTGGAGGACTGGCCAACCAAGTCGGAGGCGCTCCTGTCCTCTGCACCGTCGGCAAGGAGAGCGGGGTGCTGATACAGTTGGGCAAAACGGTGGAGAGCCGACAGGAATCGGGTGGGCCCGCTCTCCGTCGTCAAATTCCGCAGCAGGGCTTGGTGTGCGGCAATCTCCTCCTCAGACATATTGCAGTCCAGTCTCACGATCTGCTTCGGAGGAAGATCGGTCACCTCGGACTTAGTGCGCCGAAGAAGGAAAGCGTGCTGTTGTTGGAACAACAGCGTCCGCTTCAGCTCAAGTAAACGCTTCTCTTGATCGCCTTGTTCCTGAGTCTTCTCAAACCGGTCGACGAATTCCCTCGCCGAACCAAGCAATCCGCGCTGGAGCACATCGCAGAGATTCCACAGATCGAGCAAGCGGTTTTCAACAGGTGTGCCTGTGCATGCAATATGCAGGTCCGCTTCAATCGCTTTCATTGCATGAGAAAGCTTTGTGCTCGGAATCTTAAATTCTTGCGCTTCGTCACTGATAACGAACGACCACAGCGGCTTCCCGTCTTTCATGTACGCAAAACTGTGCTGGTAGTTCTTCAGCGTCTCATAGTTGGTGATCACCACTTTGTGCCGTTGAAGCCGGTTTAGATCCAGGACCGGCTTGCCAATTTCGACCTCGGCGCCCTCGGCATCGTGGCGCCGTAATTGCGCCAATTGATCGCCGTGAAGCGAAAGCACCGGCCAGAAGATCACGCCGTCGTTGGTGAAGAAATTCTCCATCTCCTTCTCCCAAGTTCGTGTATCGAGCAGAATCAGAGGAGCAACGATCAATATTGGGCGAAATGGCGGCTCATGCCTCGATAAGTCTGGGAACTTGCCGGACTCTATGCACCATGCGAGGAAGGTAAGGATTTGAACTGTCTTCCCAACCCCCATGTCGTCGGCCAGTAAGACTCCCTTGCGGCCAGGAATCTGGGAACAGGTCTGCAGCCATTGCACGCCGTGCTCCTGGTGGGGATGCAGTTTGCGGTCTGGCCGCAGGGCCTGGGGCCGCTCGAAGCCAGTGGCGCCGGCGAACTTTTTGGCGGTCTCAGCTTCGGACAGAAAACCGCTTCGGACCGATTCTTCATTAGTTTCGATGAGTAGATATTTCTTCGGGGCCGGCGGCGTTTCCCCTGAACTGGCTTCCCCGGCAGCCGGAATCGAGTTCGCGTCTGCGCCGCCTTCGTGCGGAACCCCATTCGTCGAATCTTCCAAGCCCGGCAAAGCTGGCACAGTTGCGGCGCCTGCCTGCTCTCCCTGTTCACCCTCGGAGGTTTGGCTAGCGGTTGGATCGTCGTAGGGTGGCCGCGGGCTCCGCGCCATTTCGGCCTGCCAGAGATCTGCCATTGTCGATTCGACGGAGTTCGGGCGCGGCATCGGGGCAAACTCGAATTCGCCGATGCCGATTACTCGCTGGCCGTACGGTAAATCGATCTGATCGGCAACGCCGTCGAAGACCTGAATCGGATCGCGCTTCAAGCTTTCTTTCAAATCGCCTTTCACGCGCCGGACGCGCTTCATTCGCCGGAGGACTTCGTGTTGTTCGTCGGTTAGAACAATTCGGACGCGTGCTAGTCCGGGCCGATCCAACGTGTAGAACTTCTCCGCGCCTGGGTTCCGCTCGAACACCTGGTGGAACTCTTCGCTGGCCAGTTCCAAACAGTTCGGAAGAAACGTTAGCGCACCGTCTTCGTCCTCCTTCATATCGAGGCCAAGCGTAGACGGCACGATCACGTCGCTATTTCGCAACGTGCTGTCCAGGGTAGCGCCTACCTCCTTAGCGCAGCCCTTTATCTTCGCGAAGGTCAACCAACTCTCCTGCGGAGTCTTTGCGTCTGGCGAAAGGCTGTTGAATGCGTCCATCGCCTCGACTAGGGTATACATCTGAAAATCGAGCAGAAAGACCTCGGGGCTTCCTGCTCTCCTCACGTAATAGCCAAGACGCTCAACGTATACGGGTCTGCCGGCCAGAACGAACGCGTATCGATATTGAAAGTCCGAGCGCCCCAGGTCGCTCTTGCGATCAATTTTCAGCAGGAACGGGCTATGCGATACCCACGCGCCGATCAGGCTTACTGGCATGTCGTTTTGGATGGTTTCGAAGTTCTCGTAGGGAATTCGAACGGCGCCATCCGTCTCTTCCGCCAGGCCCAATTCAAGCAACTGCTCGACCTCGATGGCAGTTCGCCAAGCGCCGGCCGTCAGCAGTGCATCCGCGGGCCAGTGCTCGCGCCTCGAAAGTTCCCGCGGCCCTCGAGCGGTCAGCCCCGTGGCCTCCGCTGAGATTGCGACGGAGCTGCCGAAGCTGTGAATAGAGAATGTCACGGCCTGATACCGAGCTCCCAGGATAGCTTGTACGCCGCTTTGCGTTCCCAGTCTCCGTTGTGTATGATCCGATGGGTATCGTCAAACCTGAGGTGATTTCTCAACTCAAACCGGGGCGTGCGCAAAGTCAAACCTCTCGATTCGAAGTCGGCCATTTTGTGGAGATACGCAGCATTTCCCTTTTCGCTGAACTCAATGACGAGGAACTGCCCGCCGTAGCCTTCAAACTTCATCAGGAAGGCGCTGGTTGTCGGGTGAGCTACTCGGGAGTAGTAGAGTAGATCCTTGCCCTGCTGACTGGACTTCACCTTCCAGACATCGGCTTCGGAGAGTGCGACCTGAAAATCCTTGATGCGGTCATGATAGCGAAGCCAGAAGTCTTTGCGTCGCTGATTCTCACTATTATTGGGGATGATGGTGTTGAAGAAGAAGATAATGCTGTCACGTGCTAGCCATGAAAGATATCGTTGAGCCGCTTCGGGAGTGATCGACCGCCAGTTCGGTGAGGATTCCCTGACCCTAGGGTCGCCCAGTTTCTTGTGGTTCTGGCTATACGAACGAAGGGCGCGTTGAAAACCCTCTGATCGTTTAGCCGACTCGCTGAGAATCAACGAGCTTACCGCCTCCGAAAAGGAGTCGGGCAGGGTGAGATCCGACAGCACCTTTTCTGTCATCCACTGCAAGTAGCGCAAGCTCCATTCGTTGTCCCGGAGGCCCTCCATGCGACGGAGGTATTCGCATGCGGACTTGGCTGCCGAGGCACGAGCTAACATGCCAAGCTTGGTCCACTTGCTAACGTTGTGCTCGTGTAGAACCTCATCTACTGCTTTCTGACCGGAGCAAATTTCCTCCGAAAGAAACGCGGCCGCCCTCTCAGAAAAGAGACCCTTGCTGGCGCCAGCGAGCCATTTCTGTACGGCGAGATTCTTTGCGCTGTATTTCGCGAAGGCGGAGATCAACAGGCCCTCCACGGTTCTTGGATTCTCCATCGTTCGCCATTCGGCGAAGTAGCTGTTCACCATCCCGTGTAGGCAACGGCTCCGCTTTAACTTCTCGGGATGCTTCGCTAGCGCCGCGATGAACTCAGGTCGAAGCGCGGTCCCCTCTGCGCTGCAAAGCGCCCGGAACTGTAGAGCGTCTATCGCGCTTAGGTCATACCGCGAGGCGGCGAATTTTGTCCAAACCGCCTCGACGTTCAATTTCGGCGGGCTCAGCTTGATCACCGTAAGCTTTTCCCGAAGATTGTCTAGGGCATGGCTCAACTGGAGGCAGGCATGGCGGCTGTCCACGGGCGGAAGGGCAGCGCGGTGGCGAAGGACCTGCGCTTCGGCGGCTAGTCTCTGAAAGGCACTGTGCGTAATATTCAATGGACTGCCACCTTCATCGATTCCACTTCCTTTGCCTTCACTCGGATCTTCAGAATTACTCGCCTGCTTTCGTCGGGGGTGGCCTCCTGTTCTTGCTCCCCACGTCCGCTTGCCGACAGCTTCTCAAGAAAGCATCCGCGCTTCGCCTCCATGCCTACCAGATCGGCAAGGGCGTTCTTGACGACCTCCATCGACCGGTCCTGGCTCAATTTCAAATTCAAATTTTGACTCTCTTCAGCACTGTATCCCGAATAAGGCTGCGTATCCGTGTGGCCCTCCACGACAATCGATTCGACGCTGGCTCGGAACTGATCGCTGCACAGAATCTCGGCAAACTCCGGTATGAATGTCTTCAGGAACAGTTCACCCTCTGGCCGCAACGTGGACTTGCTCTTCTCGAAATTCATCAGACGGTCCGGAACGATAACAAGAATCGCGTTCCGATCACGCGGATCGGGCCGGACCGTCTTCTCGTTGAAGCCTTGCTGAGTCAGGTCTTTCAGCAACTTCTTCAGCAGAGCGTCGGTTACAGCGGGATCCTTTCCGGCCGTGCGGACCACGAAGACCAGCAGCAAGAGGATGAAGATCACCATCAGCGACGTCATCAGGTCCGTCAGCGAGCTATTGAGATGATCTGGGCTACTTGGTTCTTCCATTGACCCGCTCCATGGATGCCGAGATTACCGATCCCAATTCTTCCAGTTGCCCAGACAATTCTTCGATTTGCGTCTGGAGGAAGCTCGCAGCTTCCGAAATCATCGGGTTGGCAATCTTAACGATCTCATTGAAATTGTTTTCGATGCTCTGGTTGTAGTCGCGCAAGCCCGCCTGGATGGTGGCTAATATCTTTCCTAAACTTTGATCCAGTTCGTCGATCACCTTCCTGTACTCGGTGAATACGCGCCGGTGCTCGTCCAACATCTTCTCGTTCTGACCGGTAGACGCTTGCAAGCTGGCGGAGGCATCACGCAGTTGTACCGTGACCTGCGATTGTAGTTGGGTGATACTTTTCAACGCGTCGGACTGCCCGGCGAGTCCAGTGCTATATGTCTGCACCTGGCGGCTCGCATCCGCCATGCTCTTGAGTGCGCCGGCGTTTTGGGAAATAACCTCCGCCAAAAACTCACGAGCTTTCAGTAGCGACTGACCGGCTGTCTGAAACTCTTTGCCGCGGGCCTCAATGTTCGCGAGCAACGCTTCCAACCGCCTAGCGGTGGCTTCCGACCATTCCCCAGTCTGCTCCAGGACCTGATTTGCGGAGTTTTGTGCTTGCTTGGCAACGTTATCCGCGGCAACCATCATCTCCTTAGAAAGCGTGCCGACCTTCTCGGCCAAATCGCTCACAACCAGGGTCAGTTGGTTGCGCACAGCGCCGAGATTCTGGTCGGCGGACTCCTGCATCCGCACCATCAGTCCGTTCATCAATGCGGTGAGCGCTTCGGTTTGCTCCCGACCGTTCTTCATCTGATCGGACGTTGACTGTTCGGCCTTCTCGATAATGGTCGAGAACGCGGCCTGCATGGCGCTGAACTGCGCATTCATGTCGGACAGCATGTGCCGGGTTGCCTCGAGTGTCCCTTGCACATTTCCAAATTCCTCGCTGGCAGCTCCCGTCAGGGCTTGGTGAAAGTCTTCTCCCATCTTCAAAAGGGCGCTGACCAGCGAAGTCTCAAGAGAGGTAAGCAGTGCGCGGATCTCGCCGGTCACAGACTCCTGTTTCTGCGATTCCAATCGCACGATGGCCGATTTCAAGTCCTCCAGCGTGCCATTCATCTGTTGCATGGTGGGCCGGAACTCACTCTGTAGTTTCTCGGCGACGCCGGACGACATTCCGTCCGCAAGCGCAGGTACGACATCAGTGTTGAACGCGCCAACCAAGCGGTCTACCACTTCAGCGCTAATATGGCTCACTGACACAGTTTGCTTCGCGGCAAACCGCTGGATGTCGAGGAGGACTCGCGACTGAGGCAGATAAGGAATTGCCTGGCCGATGGCCGTGAGCAACTGTTCATACCGGCTCCGGAGTCTACGGACGGCGCTCTTCTCATATAGAGTGAACAAGATGCTCAACAACAGCGCGACGATTGAGCTGAGAAATTTTCCCGAGAGTCCGTTGATAAGGCCTTCGATGCCACTGACGGGCTCAAGTGCGTTCCCCTTGTTGTATTGGACTCCGGATAGCGCCAGCAGGATGGCAACGAAGGTGAGCGTCAGCCCGGCGCCTGTCAGCAGGCCTGGGAACGCGTTGAAGATGGCGGAGTGGAAATGCTTGCCGACGACGAGTTCGTAAGGAAGTACATCGCGCGGCTTCTCGGTGAGGAACCAGCCCTCGACATCTTCCGGGCTTGTGTACTGCTCGATGTGGGAGTCGATTTCCGCCCACCAGCCGCGAGGCGCCTCCTGGAGATTCTCGCATCGGCTCCGAATCTCATCGAGCGCCGCGAGTGGGAGTCCGTCACGGCGCTGCGATGGGGCGCCGGTGCGGGCTGTTTCGAGTGCTCCGGTAAGGGTTCGGGCCTGCGATCCAACTCGCCGAGTCTGGCGGGACAGCGCGTCGGCCATCGCGAGTGCAATAGCGATCAGGATGGCGCAGCCGTACAGGACGATATGAGGAATCGCGAGGAGGAATTGGAGCATGCGCTAGGTTGGCCTCGGAATGCACGCTGCCTGATGGCGCATTAGTGCTATCTTTAACACAATTACGATTACTGCTCAACTAAACTGAGCACCCGCAGCACCCGCCCAGTTTCGCGGCGAGATTCGCAACCTGCAATCCGAGCCGGAACTTCTTGCCGGTTATGCCGCTTGGCACGAGCAGCGCGTAGCACGCGAGAAAGAACGGATGGAATCCGCCTCCACTGAGCGGCGCGGCGTGCAGGGCCATTACATCCGCGGCCAAGGTTATCTTGGCGAAGCCGGCTCCGGCCACCAGACAAAGCTGGCCCTGCACCCGTTTGTCGAAGCCGAGCCTCCCATTTTTACCCGGCCTCCCGTAAGCAACGCCGTTTCAAATGCCCCTACTAAGCGGTGGTGGCGAAAATTATTCAAATAGGGGCCACATTCGGCGGCGGGCTCATCGCTGCATCAAGGCGCTGGGAAGAGGACGATTCTGCGAATTCGCAAATTGCCCGAGTCGAGTACGTAGATCGCCCCATCGGGGCCGAGCGCCAAACTGATTGGGCAGTTCAACTGGGCGCTTGCCGGTAATCCGTTGTCACCAGAGAAGCCTGCCGCGCCTGTCCCTGCGACCGTAGTAATGATGCCAGCCGGGGTGATCATTCTGATTCGCTGGTTGGAAACCAACCTGTCGTAGCCCCAGGGATTTGCGGCGACCAGTTCAGTGCCGATAGGTTCACCTTTCCGGCGAACCCCGATACGCTGCTGACGGTAACAAGGCTGTGTAGCTCCCCGACGAGTTCGCCGCCGTGGAAAACGGCCCAGACGTAGTCCCGTCCGGCGCCGTCTGACTGGTCTCGGTCACCGTCGCATTCGGACTAGCGGTACCCACAATGTAAGTGTTCGTCACGCCTACTATTGCGCTCGGGGAAAGCGATGCCGTCAAGGCAGCCCAACAGGGGGATGCGAGTGCGCCGATCAGACAGACGAACAAGCCAGCTCGGGCAAGCGGCATGGCGAAATCAACCCTCCGTGCAATTATCCACCACAAGACAAGAAACTGCCAAAGGGGGAACAATAAAATTCCAAGAAATCTAAATTGAGAGTTGACGATCCAAGCAGACCGCACTAACTCTTGTCGATGCAAGACATATCTGCACCTAGTTGTGTCCACTGCGCGTAACAGCTACAGCTCGGCCTATTTACGAGCAGTTGCATTTAAAGTTATTCCACCTGAAGAGTCAACAACTTACGCAATTCTTCTACCACTCATGTAGTAAACTGTATTAGTAGCTATGCTTTCGCAAAGAGCCATTCCGTCCGCCCTCAACCATTGCCGTACGCCACTACTTCCTATCAGCGGCAATTTCCGCAGGGCCCCAGAATTTCCGGTCGCGGAGCCCAGCGCAAACACAGGACTGTACCGCCAGTTTTACGCTATTTCTCAACTAACCCTGCACGACCGCCACTCCGGCGCCCCGCAGCACCAAACGAACCTAATCCCATTTTCGGACACTCCGCCTCGCCTCGGCACCGTTCCAAACCGCTCGGGAGTAACCGAACAATCTCGGCTTTTTCTAACCCATGTACCTGCCGTTGCCACTACTGGTCAACGCGCCAACACCAACCGCCCTTCAGGACCCTCGTTTTACAAAACGAACCTAGTCCCATTTTCGGACACTCCGCGGAACCGCCGGATGCCGCGTGGAACAAATTATCTCCGTCCAATGCGGCGCGCCCACTTGTTGTATACTATTTGGTACTAGAACGTACAGTGTTAAACGGGGAACGGCTTTGGGTGATTTGAAATACGCGCTTCGAGCTTTGGCGAAACATCGCGGTTTCACCATTACAGCGGTAATCTCACTGGCGCTGGGCATCGGTGCGAACACCACTATTTTCACGCTGCTCAATGCCATTCTGCTTCGCCCGTTGCCGCTCGACGACCCTGCCACGCTGGCATCGGTTTACACCGCGGACCCGCGTAACCCCGGGTTGCTAGGCTGCTCTTATCTCAACTATAAGGACTACCGCGACCGCAACAGCGTTTTCTCAACCCTCGCATTGTACGCTCCGATCACCGTCAACCTCACCGGCCAGGGCGCCCCGCGCCTGTTGATGGCTCACATTGTCAGTGGCAACTACTTTAAGGCGCTTGGGATCAAGCCGGTGGTTGGCCGCCCATTCCTGCCCGAGGAAGATGTAACGCCCAACGCCAACGCCGTGACGGTGATAAGCTACGGCCTCTGGAACCGGCTATTCGCCGCCGATCCTCACGTTACATCGCGCTCGTTCGTTATCGACGGCCGCGCCTTCTCGATCGTCGGCGTGGCGCCGCCAGGCTTCCAGGGGATCAATCAACTTTACGGCGCCGATCTTTGGGTACCCATGGCGATGTACCCCCAGGTATTCCCCTCCGTGGCGTGGGTCAATCAGCGCCGCGCATCCGTGTTCTCAGTGGTGGGCCGTCTCAAATCCGGTGTAGGAATGCCGCAGGCCGAAGGCGCGATGCAGAGCCTTGCCGCCGAGTTGGCGCGCCAGTATCCGCGGGAAAACGGTGGCCGAAGCGTGAAGCTGGCGCCGATTTCCGAAGCGGCGCTGAGCCATAAGGATCGCGAAGTCTACAACCGCACGGGTTCCATTCTTCTCGCGATCTCCACCCTGGTGCTGCTGATCGCATGCGCCAATGTGGCCAGTCTGCAATTGGTTCGCGCGGCCGCGCGCACCAAAGAGATCACCGTGCGTCTGGCGCTGGGAGCGAGCCGCTGGCAACTGATCCGCCAACTGCTGGTTGAAAGCGTTCTTCTTTCCGTGGGCGGCGGAGCGCTCGGCCTGTTGCTGGCGCAAGCAGCCGGGTCGGCTTTGTGGCGGATGCGTCCGCCGGCATTCAAATATGCCAGCTTTCGATTCGATTCGGACCCGCGCGTCCTTGCCTATGCCTTCGGCGTGGCGCTGCTTACCGGCATTCTCTTCGGACTCATTCCCGCCTTCCGGGCGACCCGCTCGGACCTGGCTAACGATTTGAAAGAGCGCACCAGCCAGCCTTCCTCCGCGGGCGGCAAGTGGGGCCCGCGCTCGATCCTGGTGATGAGCCAGTTGGCATTTTCGGCGATCGCTCTGGTGGGAGCCGGCCTGTTCGTCCGCAGCGTGATCAATGCGAATCGGGTCGATCCCGGATTTGACGCCGCTCATCTGGGAATCGTCACTTTCAACGTGGCCAACCAGGGATACAATGAAGCCCGCGGACGCGATTACCAGCAACGCATTTTGCAGCGCGCCGCCAGCGTCCCCGGCGTGGAAGCCGTAACTCTCTCCAAGGATCCGCCGTTCGTTATCAGTGGGGCCCGAACCGTCTTACTCCAGGGTCAGGACAATACATCGAGCGGAGTGGGACGAGTTACTTTGACCAGCGTAACCTGGCCGGGATACTTCCAAGCCATCCGCATACCAATTCTGCGCGGCCGCGACTTCACTATGCTGGACGCAAAGACCAGCCCCAAAATGGCCATTGTGAATGAAGCCGCCGCCACTCATTTCTGGCCCGGCCAGGATGCCATCGGCAAAGTGGTCGAGTTCGCCGGAGAGAATTTGCCGGTACAAGTGGTAGGAGTGGTTCGTAACGCCAATTATCAGGTTATCGGCGAGCTGCCCCAGGCCATGATTTATCTGGCCATGCCGCAATATTACTTTGCCTACTCCGTTCTCTATGTTCGCTCGGCCGGCGACATAGCCACGGTGCTGGCCAACGTTCGCCGCGAAGCCCAAACCATCGACCCTAATCTGTTTCTGGACCCCGAAACCGTCCGCGCGACAATTCAGAAGACTCTGTGGGCGCAAAGTCTCTCAGCCACGTTGCTGAGCGTCTTCGGCGGGCTGGCGCTGCTGCTGGCGACCATTGGGATCTACGGCGTTGTCTCTTACTCGGTGACGATGCGCGCCCGCGAATTGGGAGTCCGCATGGCGCTGGGAGCGGCGCCTTCCGAGGTGCAGGGCATGATCTTGCGGGAAGGCATGCGCCTTGCGCTGCTCGGCATAACCGCAGGCGCCATCGCATCGCTGGTGGCATCCCGCTGGCTTCAGAGCATGTTGCTGATGGTGAGCGGGCAGGATGCGGAGACGTTCATAGCGGTTCCCGCATTCTTAGCCGCTGCCGCCATTCTCGCCTGCTGGATTCCCGCGCGGCGCGCTACGAGGATCGATCCGGCTATGGCGCTAAGAGACGAGTAGGACAGACCATCGCCTCCGACTGTTCTACCATCAGATTTGGTCCTACTCCAAAACGTCTCCAAACTTTACCGCCTCTACCGCCGTCCTGCGGACCGCTTGCGCGAGCTTTTGCCCGGCGCCGCGGCGCGGCACACCGATTTCTGGGCGCTCCGCGATA
>Ga0182024_10023350_pt1 | contig 11081 bp, 10 predicted proteins | sample P32metaG_FD_120480 | JGI IMG/M metagenome (GOLD analysis project Ga0182024, IMG submission 120480) | Permafrost microbial communities from Stordalen Mire, Sweden - P3-2 metaG (Illumina Assembly) | ecosystem: Environmental > Terrestrial > Soil > Wetlands > Permafrost | place: Sweden: Stordalen... | reverse complement strand
TACGAGTCGCACCATGCGGTCACCATCACCGACCAGGCCCTCGTTGCCGCGGCCAACCTGGCCGACCGCTACCTGGCCGACCGCTACCTGCCCGACAAGGCCATCGACCTGATCGATGAGGCCGGGAGCCGTCTGCGCATCCGCCGGATGACCACGCCGCCCAGCTACAAGAAGCTGGACGAAGAGATCGGCCGCCTGCGCACCGACAAAGAGGCCGCCATCGAGCGCGGCGCCTTCGAGCAGGCGAAGAAGCTGGCCGAGCAGGAGACCGAGCGCCTCGAGCGCAAGGAGGCCATGGAGGCCGAGTGGCGGGCCGAGGGCGTCGATCTCTTCGACGTCGTCGATGAGGAGGGCATCGCCGAGGTACTGGCGAACTGGACGGGCATCCCCGTCTACCGCCTGACCGAGGAGGAGACGGCCAAGCTGCTCCGCATGGAAGACGAGCTGCACAAGCGGGTCATCGGCCAAGAAGAAGCACTCAAGGCGCTGTCGCGGGCTATCCGGCGCACCCGGGCCGGGCTGAAGGACCCCAAGCGCCCGAGCGGCTCGTTCATCTTCTTGGGACCGACCGGCGTGGGCAAGACCGAGCTGGCCAAGGCTTTGGCCGAGTTCCTCTTCGACGACGAGGACGCGCTGATCCAACTCGACATGAGCGAGTACATGGAGAAGCACACGGTGAGCCGACTGGTCGGTTCGCCCCCCGGCTACGTCGGCTACGAAGAAGGCGGCCAGCTCACCGAGGCGGTCCGCCGCAAGCCGTTCAGCGTGGTGCTCTTCGACGAGGTGGAAAAGGCCCACCCCGACGTGTTCAACACGCTGCTCCAGATCCTCGAAGACGGGCGCCTGACCGACGCCCAGGGCCGCTCGGTGGACTTCAAGAACACCGTGCTGATCATGACGTCGAACCTGGGCACGGCCGACCTGCGCAAGTCCTCGCTGGGCTTCGCCAAGACGTCTGAAGCGGTCACCTACGAGCGGATGAAGGGCAAGGTGCACGAGGCGCTGAAGAACCACTTCCGGCCCGAGTTCTTGAACCGGATCGACGAGGTGATCGTCTTCCACGAGCTCACCCGCCAAGAGGTCATCGAGATCGTCGACCTCATGCTGGCCCGGACCTCGAACCAGCTGGCCGGCCAGGGCCTCGGCCTGGAGCTGACCCAGCCGGCCCGCGAGCTGCTGGCCGAGCGCGGCTACGACCCCCAACTCGGGGCCCGCCCGCTGCGTCGGGCCATCCAGCAGATGGTCGAGGACCCGCTCTCCGAACGCATCTTGTGGAAGGAATTCCGGGTGGGCGAGACCATCGTGGTCGATGTGGACGAGGCGCCGGGCGAGGATGGTCAGCGCCAGTTGTCCTTCCGGGCCGTCGAAGGGCTCCAGCCGCCTCCGATGGAGCTGGCCGGGAGCGGCACGACCACCGACTGATCTCCCCGGGGGGCCGGTTCTGGTCCCCGGGCGAAGTCTGGAGCGAACGGCGGTGCGCGAGCACCGCCGTTCGTCTTGATCCGCGGACCGTCGCCCGGGTCGCGCCCGGCCGGTGATCCCGAACCGGTCACAACCGCTGCGTAGGGTGCCCGCCATGGCCCGTCCGACGTCGAACTACCGGTGTGCGCAGTGCGGCACCGCTTCGCCCCGCTGGAGCGGGAAATGCGCGGACTGTGGGGCGTGGAACACCCTCGAGGAGCGCCCGCTCCCGGCCCGGGGGTCGCTCCGGCGCTCCGGCGCTTCCGAGGTGGCGCCGGTCCCGTTGGCCTCGGTCGACCCGTTGGGCGGTCGGCCGGTTGCCACCGGGGTAGGGGAGGTCGACCGGGTGCTCGCCGGCGGTCTCCTCGCCGGTTCGGTGACCCTCGTCTACGGCGAGCCCCGCGTCGGCAAATCGACGCTGCTCCTCCAGGTCCTCATGGCCCGGGCCCGCGGCGGGGCGACCGTCTTATTGGTCTCGGCCGAAGAATCGGCGACCCAGGTGCGGGCCCGGGCCGAACGGCTCGGGCCGCTCCCGGCCGGACTGCTCGTGTCGGCCACCTCGGATATTACTGACGCGCTGCGGGCCATCGAAGACCTCGACCCCGCCTTGGTGGTGGTCGATTCGATCCAGACCGTGGTCGACCCCGATGTCGGCGGGGGCTCTGGCGCGCTGGCCCAGGTGCGAGCCTGTGCCGATCGCCTGACCCGGGTGGCCAAGCAGCGGGGTACCCCGGTGCTGCTGGTGGGCCAGGTGACCAAGGACGGCGATCTGGCCGGGCCCCGGGCCTTGGAGCATCTGGTCGACACGGTCTGTTCCTTCGAGGGCGACCGCCACCACGCCCTGCGGCTATTGCGGGCCGTCAAACACCGTTTCGGGCCGACCGGTGAGGTCGGCCTCTTCGAGATGGGCGAAGAGGGCCTGCGCGCCGTCGTCGACCCCGGGCCGCTGTTGCTCGGTGACCGTCGCCCCGATGTCCCCGGCAGTGCGATCACCGCCCTGCTCGAGGGCCGGCGGCCCCTGTTAGTCGAGCTCCAGGCGCTGGGCTGTGCGGGGACGCCCGGTGCCCCCCGGCGCAATACCCAGGGCGTGGATCCGCGCCGCCTGGCCACGGTGCTGGCGGTCCTCGAGTGCCGCGCCGCCGTGCCGCTCGGGTCCCTCGAACTGTTCGTCTCGGCGGCCGGAGGCATCCGGGCGACCGAGCCGGCGGCCGACCTCCCGTTGGCCCTGGCTGTCGCCTCGAGCGTTGCCGGGGTGGCCCTGGCCCCCGACGTGGTGTCGTTCGGCGAGGTCGGCCTGGCCGGCGAGTTGCGTGGTGTCCCCGGGTCCGATCGACGGCTGGCCGAAGCGGCGCGCCTCGGCTTTCGCTGCGCCCTCGTCCCCACTTCCACCCCCGACGGCCCGCCCGCCCTCCGCCTGTTGCGGGTCGCCTCGGTCACCGAGGCCCTGGTGGTCGCCCGCCGACTGGCCGACGCCGGGGGCGGGGCCGAGGAGCCTCATGTCGCCGAGGCCCACCTCCTTGAGAATCGAGCGCCGCGTACATCGATGATTCCCCAGTTCAGTCCCTTCGAATCGGCGCCGGGGCCTCCGGGTACGATGCCGGAGTGGGCGACGCCGGCCGCGAACCGCTGAGAGAGGCGTTGGCCCTCGTCGCCCCGGGCTCGGCGCTGCGAGAGGGCCTCGATCGGGTCCTGCAGGCCAAGCGGGGCGCCCTGGTGGTGCTCGGTGACGACCCGGTGGTGCTGGCGCTGTGCACCGGCGGGTTTCTGCTCGACGCCGAGTTCAGCCCCCAGCGGCTCTCCGAGCTCGCCAAGATGGACGGGGCGATCATCTTGGCGGCCGACGCCTCCCGGATCGCCCGGGCAAACGTCCACCTGGTACCGAAGGCCTCCGTTCCGACCAGTGAGACCGGCACCCGGCACCGGACGGCCGAGCGGGTGGCCCGCTCCATCGACGTGCCGGTGATCACGGTCTCAGAGGCCATGGCCACCATCGCCGTCTTCCGGTCCGACGCCAAACACACCCTCCCGCCGACCGCCCGGGTGATCGCCCGGGCCTCCCAGGCCATCGCCACCCTTCAGCGGTTCAAGACCCGCGTCGACGCGGGGCTCGCCACCCTGAGCACCCTCGAGGTGGAAGACACGGTGTCGGTGCGAGACGTGGTCGCAGTCCTCGAGCCCGGCGAGATGGTGGTGCGCATCGGCGCCGAGATCGAGCGGCACCTCGTCGAGCTCGGCGTCGACGGACGCCTGATCGCACTCCAGCTCGAAGAGATCGGGTCGGGGATGGACGAGAGTCTCCGTCTTGTCGTGCGCGACTACGCCCTCGAGCACCGCCCGGCCCGCAAGGAGGCCGGCCGGGACCAAAAGGCCCCGCTCCAAAAGGCAGACGCCAAGCGGGTCGGCCCGCCGGGCGAACGAGAGGGCGGCCGGGTCGACCGGGCCATCGCCGCGCTGCATGAATTGTCCGACGAGGCGCTGCTCGATCCGGCCAAAGTGGCGGGCACGCTCGGGCTCGGGTCCGACGCCTTGTCCCTTGACGCCGCGGTCGAGGCCCGGGGCTACCGGCTGCTCCACCGCCTGCCCCGGGTCTCCGACGTCATCATCGAGCGCATCGTGGAGCGATTCGGTGCCCTACCCCGGATCATGCAGGCCTCCCTCGGTGACCTCGAGAAGGTCGAGGGCGTGGGCGCGGCGAAGGCCCGCTCGGTCAAAGACGGCCTGGCCCACATGGTGTCGGCCAGCATCTTCGAGCGCTACCAGTGAGAACCGGGACCGGGGTCGAAGAACGGACGCGCCCCGGGTCGGGTAGAATGGGAGACCATCGCGCAGTCGGTCCTGGCACCGGCGCCGCGGGTGCTGCCTAGAGACCGGTCCTCTGACCGTTCGCGCCGCCGTGCCCGCCACCAGCCAAAAAGAGGGAGTTCGGTGTTCAAGGTCGGTGACAAAGTCGTTTATCCCCATCACGGCGCCGCCGTGGTGGAGCGCCGTGAGACCAAGGTGGCCTTCGGGCAGAAGCGGGAGTACCTGGTGCTCCGCCTCGCCTACGGGGACCTCACCTTGATGGTGCCCGCTGACAACACCGACGGGGTCGGGCTGCGCGAGGTGATCAACGACGAAGAGGTCGAAGAGGTGTTCGCCGTGCTTCGCAAGAAGGAAGCCCGGATGCCGACGAACTGGTCGCGCCGGTACAAGAACCACTCCGAAAAGCTCCGCTCCGGCGATATCTACCAGGTGGCCGAAGTGGTGAGGAACCTCTCGATCCGCGACAAGGACAAAGGGCTGTCCGCCGGGGAGAAGCGCATGCTGAGCCGGGCCCGCCAGATCCTCGTGTCCGAGCTGACCTTCGCCCTCGGAGTCGACGAGGAGACTGCCGAGCTGCGCCTCAACGACGCGCTGCCGTAGTCGGCGATGGTGCAGCCCGTCTGGGCAGTCGTGGTGGCGGCGGGCTCCGGAGCCCGCTTCGGGCGCAAGAAGCAATTCGAACAGCTGGGCGGGCGGCCCGTCGTCGAGTGGTCGGTCGCCGCCTGCCGAACGTACGCGCTCGGCGTCGTCGTGGTGCTGCCCGAGGGCGAACTCACCGATGACTTCGGGGCCGACGCGGTGGTGGCGGGAGGTCCGACTCGTTCGGCGTCGGTGCGCCACGGCCTCGCCGCGGTCCCCGCCGACGTCGAAGTGGTGATCGTCCACGACGCCGCCCGCCCGCTGGCGGCACCCTCGCTCTTCGCCGCTGTGCTGGAAGCGCTCGGCGAGCCGGGGGTAGCGGGAGCCCTCTGCGCGGTGCCGGTCTCCGACACGCTCAAGCGGGTGGCCGGCGACCCCGCCGTGGTCGTCGCAACCGTGGATCGCCGCGAGCTGTGGGCGGTCCAGACCCCCCAGGCCTTCCGGGCCGACGTGCTGCGCCGCGCGCATGCGGGGGGCGACGAGGCCACCGACGACGCCGCGCTGGTCGAAGCCCTCGGCGCTACGGTTCGGGTGGTGCCCGGCGACACCGCCAACCTGAAGCTCACCACTCCCGAGGACCTGGCGCGGGCCGAACTGCTCCTGGTGGGCTGACGTGCGTATCGGGCAGGGGTTCGACATCCACGCCGTCAGTGACGACCCCGAGCGTGCCCTCGTGCTCGGCGGTGTGGTCATTGAAGGCGAGCGCGGCCTCGTCGGTCACAGCGATGCCGACGTCGTGGCCCACGCGCTGGCCGACGCCCTGCTCGGGGCGGCCGGCCTGGGCGACCTCGGACAGCATTTCCCCGACACCGATCCGGCCTGGGTCGGCGCCGACAGCATCGCCTTGCTCACCGAGGTGGTGACGCGGGTGCGTGCGGCGGGGCTCCAGGCGGTGAACGCCGACTGCACCGTGGTGGCCGAGCGCCCCCGGCTGGCTCCGCACGCTTCGGCCATGGTGGATCGGCTGACCGGGGCGATCGGCGCGCCGGTGTCGGTCAAGGCCACCCGAGCCGAAGGCTTGGGCGCGCTCGGACGGGCCGAGGGCATCGCTTGTCTGGCCGTCGCCCTGCTCGAGCCGGTCGCGCCGGACCAAAGGGACCGGACAACCAAATGACGCCGCCCGGTGGCGGGCGCCGCCCGCCCCCCCGTGGCACGCGGGCCAGTCCGCCGGGCCGGGGGACTTCTTCGAGGCGAGCCGGCGCGGGACGAGCCAACGCGGGACGAGCCGACGCGGGGCGCGCCGGCGGACGTGGCGGCGCTGGCGGACGTGGCGGCGCTGGCGGACGTGGCGGCGGTGGTGGGCGCGACGGGGCCGGACGCAGCAACGCGGGTCGCCCGCACTCGGCGGAGTCTCGGGGTTGGAAGAAACCCTCGGCCGGCGAGCTCGGGGGTGATCAGGTGGAGGGCCGCCGGGCGGTACGCGAGCTGCTGGCCGTCGGTCGGCGGCCGGTGCGCCGGCTGTGGATGAGCGACGGTCTCGACTCTTCGGCCCAACTCGACGAGATCGAGACCCTGGCCGCGCGGCGGCGAGTGCGCGTCGAGATGGTGTCTCGTTCTCGGCTCGAGGCCGAGGTCCGCACCGATGCGCCCCAGGGCGTCCTCGCTCTGGCCAAGCCGATCGAGCCGTCGACCCTCGAGGACCTGTGTGCGAGCGGTCGGGGCGCCGCGCCGTTCCTGCTCGTGGTCTCGGGGGTCACCGATCCGCGGAATCTGGGCGCGTTGCTCCGGAGTGCGGAGTGTGCCGGGGTGACCGGCGTCGTCCTGGCGCGGCACCGAGCAGCGCACCTCTCACCGACGGTGGCCAAGGTGGCCGCCGGGGCCATCGAGCACCTGTCGTTTGCCGTGGTCGGGGGCATCCCCGCCGCCCTCGAGCGCCTGTCGGGTCTCGGGGTCTGGACGATCGGGCTGGCCGGAGAAGCCAACCGATCGGTCTATGACCACCCGCTCGGGGACACCCCGGTGGCGCTCGTGGTCGGCAGCGAAGAAAAGGGCCTGCCGCCCCTCGTGCGTCGGCGCTGCGACGAGGTGGTCGCCATCCCCCAACACGGGTCGTTGCCGTCGCTCAACGTGGGTGTGGCCGGCGCCGTCGCCTGCTTCGAGGTGGCCCGGCAACGGCAGGTCGCGGCCTCGGGGTAGCGGCTGGGCGCGTCCGGGCGAACGATCAGCCCGCAGCGCGGGCGAAGCCGATGGCGCCGTTTGCGATCAGCTGCACCGCGATGGCGGCGAGGAGGAGACCGAAGACCCGGGTGAGTAGGTGGATCCCCCCGTCGCGCAGTACTCGACGCAGTTCGAGAGAGAAACGCAGCGACAGGTAGAGAAGGGCGAGGACGGCCGCAAGGGCCGCCACGATGGCGAGGGCGTCTTTGGCCCCGTGGGCCTCGCGGACGAACACGATGGTCGCCGCGATGGCACCGGGCCCGGCGATCAGCGGTGTTCCGAGGGGGACCAGGGCGACGTTCACTTCGTCCACCCGTTCCTGGCTCTGGCTCCAGCCCAGCAACAGTCCGAGGGCGACGAGGAGGAGAAGGAGGCCACCGGACGCCTGGAGCGCGGGCACCGTGATCCCCAGGTATTCGAGGATCTGCTTGCCGACGAGCGCGAAGACGGCGATGACGCCACCCGCCACCAGCACCGACTGCCAGGCCAGTCGCCGACGCCGGGCCGGCGGGTAGCCCTGGGTCAGCGACAAAAAGATCGGCACGTTGCCCAACGGGTCCATGATCACGAGCAGGGTCACGAAGACCTGGGCGAAGAACCTGACGTCGAAGTCGCTCATCGGCCCGCCATCACCCGGTCCCGAACCTCCCCGAACGCGATCGATAGCCCCGGCCTCGCCGTGCCCGGGCGCGTTGGCCCCCACGTCGCCGTGGCCGACTGCGCAGCTTCAGCGACCCAGCTCCGGCACACCGTAGGCCAGGCGCCGGTTCAACGATCGGGGAACGGTCGATCGGGTTGCAAAGCGCCAGCGGGAAGGACTCGGTCACAGATGAGTGCAGTTCGGTCGGTCCTTTCAGAGCCCAAGAGGGGAGTCGAACCCCTGTCTCCTGATTACAAGGCAGGTGCTCTACCGCTGAGCTACTCGGGCAGTCACTGACTCGGGCCTATGTTTGCAGAATGGCGCTCACCTGCGGGACAGGCTCGGGTGGGGTCCGCACCGCCGACCCGGACCGCTCGATCCCCCGGTGCTTGCGCCGGGGCGCCCTCGTTGGCAGGCTGAACCGGTGACAGGACCGATTCCGCCGTTCTCCCAGGCTGGGCCCTCTCCCGATGAGCCTTCTGGGGGAGGCGACCGGGTGTCGCTCGGCAAGGCATTCCTCCTTGTGGTGGTCGGCGTCGTCCTCGGGGTCCTCCTTTTGAATGTCGGGAGCCGACCCCCGACCGATCTGGCGGCCACGTTGCCGACGACCCCGAGCGCCTCGACGACGACCGTCCCCGCACACCAGGCCACGACCACCACGACCACGGTTGCGAAGTCATCGGTGAAAGTCCTCGTGGCCAACGGCACGAGCCTCAGCGGCGTGGCCGAGTTCTTTACCCAAAAGCTGCAGACGCAGGGCTGGCAGACCCTGACGCCGGTCGACACCACCAGCCACGTCACCGCGTCGAACGTCTACTACGCGGCCGGTCAGCAGGCAGCGGCAACCGAGATCGCCCAGTCGCTCGGGGTCAAACCGGCTGCCGTGCAACCGCTCACCACGTCGGTGCCGGTGCAAGGAACCACCGGGGTCAGCGTTGTCGTCGTCATCGGTCCGGACCTCGGGGCCCAGGACACGACGACCGCCACCACGTAGTTCGGACCGTGGCCGAAGTCCCGGCGCCGTTGCGAGCGCTGACGAAACGCCCCGAGCGTGCCGCGCTGTTCCTCGATTACGACGGCACGCTCGCCCCGATCGTCGACGACCCGACGGCGGCGCGCCCGATGCCCGGGGTGCGCGAGGTGCTCGACCGCCTGGCCGAGCGGTTGGGGCTGGTGGCCGTCGTGTCGGGGCGCCCGGTCTCCTTTCTCCTCGACGTCCTCGGCCAACAGCCCACCGTCCATCTGGCCGGCCTCTACGGGATGGAGGAGCGGCTGGCCGGGGGCCAGGTACGCGGGGCCGAGGGCGTAGAGGCGTGGCGGCCGGTGGTCGCTGCGGTGAGCGCCCGGCTCCTGGCCGAAGCGCCGCCCGGGATCGAAGTGGAAGAGAAAGGGCTGACGGTGACCCTGCACTGGCGGGCCAACCCGGCAGAGGCCGGCTGGGCGGAGCGGGTCGGTGCCCGGGCCTTCGCCGACGAGGGCCTCGTCGCCCAGCCCGGGCGCCTGGCCCTCGAGCTGCGTCCGCCCCTCGCCATCGACAAGGGCACGGTGATCCGCCGGCTGGCCTCGGGCCACGAAGCGGTCGGGTGTTTCGGAGACGACTTGGGCGACCTGCCCGCCTTTGCTGCCCTGGGCGACCTGGCCCGGGCCGGGGTGGCGGTCGCCCGGGTGGCCGTGGTCGATGCCGACAGTCCCCCCGAGGTGGCCGCCGCCGCCGATCTGGTGGTCGCCGGCCCGACCGGCGCCCTCGAGCTCCTCCGCCTCCTCGCCGGCGACCCCTGAGCCCGCCCGGTCGGCTCAGGCGGTCTCGCTCGGTGCCGCCGGGCCGCCCGCTGCCAGCTGGTCGGCCAGCCAGTCCGCCGCGGTCCGCCCGAGCACCACGTTGCGCAGCCGGGCCGACCGGGCCGCCCGCTCGTCGCTGTCCATCCCGAGCGCCAACTCCAAGGCAAGGGCGGTGCCGGTCACGTCGAAGGGGTTCACGCCCACGGCCCCGGTGGACAGTTCTTCCCAGGCGCCCGCTTCGCGCGAGAGGACGACCACGCCGTCGGTGGTGTTGACGAGCGGTCCCTCCTTGGCCACCAAGTTGAGCCCGTCGCGGATCGGGTTGACCAGCAGCACGTCGTAACGGCTGAGGGCAGCCACCGACCGGTCGCGATTGTCGGCGACGTCGAGGACGATCGGGGTCCACTCCGCCGTGCCCCAGGTCTGGTTGATGCGCTCGACGGTGTGCTCCACCTCGGCGCGGTAGGCCAGGTAGTCGGCCAGCCCTTCGCGCGACGGATAGGCGAGGGCCAGGTGGATCACCCGCCCCCGCCAATCGGGCCTCGTCTCGAGGAGTTCTTCGAACGCCCAGAACCCCCGCAGGAGGTTCTTCGAGAGCTCGACCCGGTCGACCCGCACGATCAGCGCCCGGTCGCCCACCAGCTCGTCGAGCTCGGCGCGGGCCGCCGCACACGACGGCGAGGCCGCTTCGGCGACGATGGCGCCCGGGTCCGGACCGAGCGGGGCCGTGAAGGTCCTCGGCGCCACGCCCGTCCCGGCGAAGGTGGCCAGCTCGACGTCGGCGAAGCTCGAGCGGAAGGCCGCTTCCCAGCGGGCGGTGTGGAACCCGCAGGCCGAGAAGCCGGCCATGCCCGACAGCAGGTCGCCGGCGGCGAACGAGGGGAGGCTGCGCAACATGTTGGGGTCGGCGAACGGCGTGTGCGTGAAGTGGACCGTGCGCAGATCGGGTCGGCTCTTGGCCAGCATCGAGCCGGTGAGCGAGAGGTGGTAGTCCTGGACCAAGACGATGGCGCCCGCCTCGGCCACCGTCGCCACGGCGTCGGCGAAGGACCGGTTGAGGGTCCGGTATGCGTCCCAGGCCTGCCGCCAATGGTGGTCAAAGCGGGGGCGACGGGGGAGATCGAACAGGTGGTGGTGGCAGAACCACAAGGTGGCGTTGGACACCACGTCATAGGCCATCCGGTAGACGTCGGCCTCGGGGGCCAAGGTCACGATCCGGATGCCGTCTTCGACCATCAGCCCTCGGGCGTCGGCCAGGCGGTCGGCCTCGTTCATCGAGGCGGCGACCCAGGTGGCGCCCGTCCCGGCCAACATCGGGTGCAACGTGCCTGCCAGGCCGCCCCCGGTCCCGGCCAGCACGGGGTCCCCGGTTGCATCCAGGCGAAACGACAGTGGCCCACGGTTCGAGACGACGACAACCCCGGGCATACCGCCGACGCTAGTGGTCGGTGCCCCCCGGTGGACCCCGAGCCGGCGGACCGAGACCCGAGCGGGGTGAGCCCGGGTCGCCGTGTCAGCCGGCGGGGCCGACCGAGGGGTTCGTCGGTGAGCGGCCCAGGGCCAGGCCGGCGCGCTCGAGGCCGGCCCGCTCGAGGCCGGCGCG
>Ga0182024_10023349_pt1 | contig 11083 bp, 9 predicted proteins | sample P32metaG_FD_120480 | JGI IMG/M metagenome (GOLD analysis project Ga0182024, IMG submission 120480) | Permafrost microbial communities from Stordalen Mire, Sweden - P3-2 metaG (Illumina Assembly) | ecosystem: Environmental > Terrestrial > Soil > Wetlands > Permafrost | place: Sweden: Stordalen... | reverse complement strand
GGTTATGCGGAATCCCCAGGGGATTCTGGCGCGATGGTTCCGGGAAGCGCTTCGAATTCACGGCGCAGCCAGGCTTGCGCCAGCCGGATCTGCCGGTTTACCTTGTGCAGCGGCACGCCCAATAACTCCGCGCTTTCCTCCGCCGTCATGCCTCCGAAATATTTCAACTCCAAGAGACGCGATTTTTCCGGATCCTGCTTTTCCAGGTCCACCAGCGCGTCGTCCAGCGCGACTACGATGGCCGCCCTCTCTCCGGTAAAAACCACTTGTTCGTCCAGAGGCACGCGGATACCGCCCTGCCGCTTGTCGGCGTTGCGGGCCCGGGCGCGATCCACCAGGATCTGCCGCATCACGCGCGAGGCGACGCCCAGAAAGTGAGCGCGATTGTGAAATGCGGGATCGGTATCGCCCACCAGGCGCAAATAAGCTTCGTGGACCAGCGCCGTTGGATCGATGGTCTGGCTGCCGGATTCGCGGCGCAGATGAGCCGCCGCCATGCCTCGAAGATTGGAGTAGACCAGTGGAACCAGCTTGTCCAGCGCTGTGCGATCGCCCTCGCGCCAGGCGTGTAGCAGCTCCGTGACCGTGCTGTCGTTCAAAACGCTAACAGTTTAGCACGCGCCCCGCATCCGGCTGATCGCTTCCTGCGGTCGCGGCTCGGTAACGATGCAACGCCGATTCTGAGCCGCGACCAAAGGGAGCGATCGTCTGAGGGACACCATTACTCGTGCCGCAGAGCCTGGATGGGATCCACCCGCGCCGCCCTCCGCGCCGGCACGATGGAGGCAGCCAGGATGATCGCGGCGAAAATAACCAGCGCGCCCGCAAACGCCAGCGGATCCGCTCCGCTAATCCCCGCCACCAGTCGTCCCGTCACTGGACGCGCCGCCAGCGCCAGGCCGACGCCGATCGCGAGGCCGGCAGCGACCCATAGCAACGACCGCGCCAGCACCATCCGCAGCACCTGCCCGTAGCGCGCGCCCAGCGCCATCCGAATCCCGATCTCCTTGGTCCGCCGCGCCACCGTGAAGTACAGCACGCCGTAAATCCCCACCGCCGCCAGCAGCAGGGCCGTGATCGCGAACGTCCCCACCAGCGACGCGCCCAGTTCGTAAATCGAAACCGTCCGGTTCAGAAACTGGGGCATGGTGCGCACGCCGAACACGGGCAGCGCCGGATCCAGCTTGCTCATTTCCGCGCGCACCGCCGGCATCAGCGACGCGATGTCCTGCTTCGAGCGCAGCAACACCTCGACCTGCCCGAAATAATCCTGCGAGATCGGCGTGAAGATGTAGGAGAACGCCGCCTCGCCGTAGCTCATATACTTGCCGTTCCTGGCCACGCCGACAATTTCGCACATATTGCCGGTCTTGCTTAGCGAAACGCGGCGTCCCAGCGCTTTATCGGGCGATCCCCAATACCGGCGGGCCATGGTTTCGTTGACCACCGCGACCAGTTTTGTGGACGCCGTGTCGCGTTCGTCGATGGCGCGGCCGGCGACAATCTGCGTCCCCATCGTCTCAAAATAACGCGGGCTCACGCGGCTGTGGCCCGAAATGTTTTGCTCCGAATCCGACCTCGGCGTCCATCCTTCGGGATACACCGGGCCCGGCCCGCCGTAGGCGTCCAGCGGCAGAGGATAGGCGAACGCCGCTTCGTCGACGCCGGGAATCGCGCGCAGCCGGTCCATCATGTCGCGCTCGAATCGCTGGGCCTGCTCCGGCTTGTAGCCCTGCAAATCGAGATTGACGGAGAACAGCGAGATACCCGTGCGATAAAATCCGGGATCGACGTTCTGCGCGAAGCGCATGCTGCGCAGGAACAGGCCTCCGCCCACCAGCAGTACGCAGGACAGTGCGACCTGCACCATCACCAGCACGTTGCCCGACCCGATGCGAACGCGCCCCCTTCCAGGAGACCCTTGGTCGCCTTTCATGACCCCTGCCTGATCGACCTTGGAAGCCTTGAGCGCCGGCACCAGACCGAACAGGATCGCCGCGAAAATGGAGACCAGGGCCGTGAACACGAAAACCTTGGGGTCCGCCTGCGTCTCGTAATTCAGGTCCACGGTCTGGAAATCCAGCGTCGGATAAAAATTCAGCAGCATGGTGGTGAACCACATGGTCAGCAGGATGCCGACGGCGCCGCCGGCCAGCGACAACAGCACGCTTTCGGTCAATAACTGTCGCACCAGCCGCATCCGGCTGGCGCCGACGGCCACCCGAATCGCCATCTCCCGCATCCGGCTCGCGCCTCGGGCCAGCATCAGGTTGGCCACGTTCGCGCACGCGATGAGCAGCACCAGCGCCACCACTACACCCATGATCAAGGTGGTCGCCGAAATTATCCCGGTGACGAACATCCACGGCTGCGTCCTCGCGCCTGCGGGCAGGACGTGCGCTTTCAAGCCGGCATCGGTTTTCGGATATTGGAGGGCAAGCTGCGCGGCGACCACATTCAACGCGGCCTCCGCCTGTTTGGGCGTAACGCCCGGTTTCAGGCGCGCCCGCACGGCCATCCAGCGTATGCCGCGCTCGTTGATGTCGTCGAAATTCGGCGCGATCGTTTTCTGCATCGCCACCGGAACCCAAACGTCGGGAATAAAGTTGAACAAAACCGTTCCGACGAAGCCGCGCGGTGCGACACCGACGATGGTGAAGTCGTGTCCTTCGAGTTTGATCGTCTTGCCGGCGATCTCCGGGTCGCCGTGAAACCGCCGCTGCCAGAAATTGTAGTTCAGCACACAGACCGGTTTCTCGCCCGGGTTTTCGTCCTCGTCAGGGAGAAATCCGCGCCCGACCGCCGGATGAACGCCGAGTCCCGAAAAATAATTGCCGGTCGCCAGTTCGCCCCAGATTAGTTCCGGCTTGTCGCCGTCGGTCATGCTGAGGGGAAGCCCGGTCGACCCCATGATGTCGGAAAGGCCCGTCTCCGCGGCGCGAAAATCCTTCCATTGCGGCAGGGAAAATCCTTCGACATTGACGCCGCTGTTCGGAACCGAGAGATAGATCGCCAGCAGCTTCTCCGGATGGTCCACCGGCATGGGGCGCAGCAGGTATGCGTTCACAATCGAATAGACCGCCGTGGTCGCACCGATCCCCAGGGCGAGCGAAAAGATCACCACCGCGCTGAAACCGGGCGACTTCAGCAGCACACGAACAGCGAAGCGCAGATCCTTCCACAACGTATCCATATAATATGCAGGAGCACTCGGGCTGCCAACACTAATCTATAGAAAATGCACGAATCGCCGTCAAGGACGGTGTCCGCCTGTGGGACGGCTCGGTCGCTATTCGGAGCGAAGCGTGTCCACGGGGTCGATGCGCACCGCCCTCATCACGGCCGGCAGCGCGGCCATCAGCGCCGCTCCAAACACGGCCAGAGCGGGCAGCGCCAGCATACGCAAGTCGGTCGCTTTCACCTGGTAGAACAGCGTTTCGATGTACCGAACCGAGGCCATGCCCAGAGCGAGGCCGGCCGCGGCTCCAACCACGACCATCGCCGAAACGTCCACCGTCACCAGACGCGCGATAGCTCCGGCGGGTGCGCCGATCGCCAGTCGGATCCCGATTTCACGCCGGCGCTGCACTACCGAGTAATTGAGCACGCCATAGAGGCCGATCCCGGCCAGCAGCAGAGCGACGCTCGCGAAAAATAGAGCCAGCATGGCGAGCAGCCGCTCACGGACGGTCTGCTCGTCCATGAGTTCCTGCTGCGTGTGGATATCGCGGACGCGGAATTCAGACCGCGCGCGCGGTACTTCCTGACGCAGGATCGACGCCAGCGCGAGAGGGTTCGTGCTCAGCGTACGCACGATGATCATTCCGCTGCCGATCGGCTGCAATGCGCCCTTCGCGTCGCTCCTGCGAAACGGAACATAGACCACCGGCTTGATCGATTCCCGCATGCTGTGATACAGCGCGTCGCGCGTCAATCCCACGATCTGAAGCGGAATGCGCCGGGGATACGTCTTCTCAAACGACTTGCCGATCGGATTCTCCCCGTTGAAAAACGTCTTCGCGAACGTCTCGTTAACAATCGCCGCGCTTGGATCGGCATCGCCGGCGCGAAAATCCCTCCCGTCGACGAGAGGAATCTTCATCGTGCCCAGCCATCCTGGAGAGACGTTCATAAAGAAGGCAAGAGTTTCCATGGGAGGCCCTCCTCCGATCGCCAGGTAATTGTTCGACTGGGACCCGCTGAGCAGAGGCCGTCCCGCGAACGCAACGGTTTCGACCCCTGGCACCGCGCGCAGCCGATCGGCCACTTCGTCCCAATACGCGGCCGGTTGGTTCGAACCCTCCGTCACGGTATCGAGTAGAAGAAGCCGTTCCGCGGAGAATCCGGTCGGCCGGTTCGACAATCGCTCAAACGTCGTGACAAACAGGCCCGCAACGAACAGCACGAAAAAACAGAACGCCACCTGCACCGCGATCAGCGCATGCGTCAGCCGCCTCCGCGAATGCGGATCTTCGCCGCCCTTCAACGCGCTGGCAGGCTTCACCGAGGACGCCCGCAGCGCCGGCACCAGGCCGAACAAAAACGTCACGCCGAGCGTCAGCGCGACCGCGAATCCCAGCACCCGCCAGTCCGCCGGCAGCGCCAGCCGCGCCGGATTATCGGGCGGATTGATCATGCGAACAGCCAACGGCGCAGCCCACCACGCGAACACCGCGCCGACGGCCGCCGCGAGAATCGCGATCCACGCGCTTTCGACCAAAACCAGTTGCACCAGCCGCCATCGGCCCGCGCCGATGGAGACGCGCAGCGCCATTTCCCGGGCTCTCGACGCGGCTTGCGCGGTCATCAGGTTCGCAACGTTCGCGCAGGCGATCAGCAGCACCAGCGCCACCAGCGTGGCCAATGCCGCCAGCGGACGGCTATAGTCTTTCTGGAGATTCGAGGAGCCCGCGGCCGCAGGGTCCATCGAGATCACCTGATTGAGGAAGTTTTCAATCTTCTGCCTGGGCATGTCGGTGAAGCCCTTGGCGCGCTCCACTTCAAACGCCCGTGAGATTGCCGCCAGCTTCTGGCGCAGCGGTTCGATGGCCACGCCCGGCTTCACCAGCGCCAGCGTCCGTATCCACGTCGAGTCTCCCCGGGTAACGGACGAGTTCATCATCGTCGGAACGAAGATGTCGACCGCGGTGCCGGTCTCGGTTCCGGTGAAACCCTCCGGAGCGACGCCGACAATCTCGAAAATATCGTTGCCCGTGCGGAAGGTGCGCCCGATCGCTTTCGGGTCCTTGCCAAACCGGCGCGCCCAGTAATCGTAGGAGAGGACCGCAACCGGATGCGCCAAGGGTGTGAGGTCGTCGTTTTCGGCCAGCAACCGCCCCAGCGCGGGCTGGATTCCGAACGAGCCGAACATCCAGCCGGACACGTATTGCCAGGACGCCTTCTCCATCTCCCGATCGGATTTATACGTCAGATCCGTACGCGTCCAATAGCCGATGGCGATCAACTCGGCCTGGTCCTTCGCGGCGGCGCGCATCAGGCGGAACACCGGGTACGACCAGCTGTCGGAGGAACTGGGTTTGCCGTCGAACCCGATTCCGCTGCGGGACATGGCGTAGAGCCGCTCGGGATGCGTGATCGGCAGAGGACGCAGCAGCAACGCGTCGATCAGCCGGAATGCCGCGGTGCATGCGCCGATGGCGAGCGCCAGCGAGAGAATCGCGGCGGCCGACGTTACTTTGGTTTTTCTCAAGCGTCGCAGGCCGAACACCGCGTCGGCGCGGAGGGAATCGAGCCATGTGACCAGCTGCACATCCCGGCTCTCTTCGCGCCGCCGCAGGACGGAGCCGAATGCCCGTCGAGCTTCCGCCTGATCGCGGCCCTGCTCGATGGCTTCTTCGATGTGCGATTGCAGCTCTTCGTCAATTTCGCGATTCAGACGACCGGCGCGGAACACGTTCGCGATGCGGGACCACAGTGACATATCAAACCGTCCTTAAGACTCTGTTTACGGCCGAAGTCACGGCCTGCCAGCGTTCCTGCTCCTGGGCAAGCTGCTTCTTTCCCGCCGCCGTCAACTCGTAGATCCGCGCGCGGCGGCCGCTGTCTTTTTTGATCCATTCGGAGCGGACCCAACCGGCCTCTTCCATCCGGTGGAGGGCGGGATAAAGCGAGCCTTCCTCGGCGGAAAGCACGTCGTCTGAAAACTCCTTGATGGCGGACATGATGGCGTAGCCATGCGATCGCGGCCGCCGCGAAAGGATTTTCAAAACAAGAACATCCAGCGAGCCTTGGAGGGAGTCGGATTTAGACATACTCAGACTTCTAAGTATATCTACCGGCCGGCTGCGGGAAGGTTACCGGATGACGCATATCAGCGTTTATCCGCGTTCATCAGCGGCCATTTAATTTTTCTTCAACTCCTCGACTTCAGCAGCCGCATGATTTCGGTCATCGAAGCGTGCGACGCCTGGACTTGTGTCTCGCCGAAGATATGCGTCTCCAGTTCCAGGCGGCCGGTGAACCCGTCGTGTTCCAGCGCGTTCAGAATAGCCGGCCAATCCAGGTGATCGGGATAATCGAGCAGGCTTTTTCCCTTGACGTGCACGTTCCAGATCCGATCCTTGGGCAGCGTCTCGTACCCGTCGGGAAAAGATTTTTCGCCCAGAGGGACGCCGTTCAGCGAATCCCAGTTGACGCCCACGTTGCGCGGCAGCAACTTCAGCAACTTGGCCGTTTCGGCCGCGGTGCCGGCATTTTGCGACGCTTCATTTTCAATCAGCAGGCGGATGCCTTCCTTCTCGGCGACCTTCGCATATTCACCGATGAGGTCCGCGACGCGCGGGAATACGGACTCCGGTTCCGCCACGCGCGTGAACGTGAAAATGCGCACCATCGAACAATCGAACGCATGGCTGGCACGGATGCCCAGGCGCAGGTCCTCCATGCGGTTGTCGAACATCTTCTGGTTCCGCGCCAGGCGAGCCTCTTTCGCCGCCGGTTCCTCCTCCGGCCGCGTGCGCTTCGGAGTGGTGCCGGGCAGATCGAATTTGAGGAACGGTGTGTCCAGGAAGGAGATCTTGATGCCGGCGTCCTTGAACTCGGTCATCGCCTGTTTCAATTGGTCCGGCTCCAGCGTATGGTAGGAAATTTTCTTTTGAGTGAGCGGCACCGGCACGTCGCGCAGGGAGAGCCACTGCATTCCATATTTATGCGCGAACTCAATCGACTCGGCTTGCGAGCGCGAGATCTCGTCGGTGATCGCGCTGATGCGGGAACGATCGATGCGTTGGATCGCGGCGCGGGAGGGAACAGCGGCAGCAAGCGTGGCTGCGAGAAACGAGCGTCGGTTCATGTTTTACCTCGGTTCGCTTGATTGTACAACGTATAATTGCAGGACGTCCGAAAGGTTTTCGTCCGCGTTCTGCCCGCATGCTTTCGACAGGCGAAGCCGCCTGTCCCGCCGCTCTGCAACTGCCTGGTTTGCCGTGGTGGGGCAGGCGGTTCCGCCTGCCTGTCATGGATGATTACCTGACGCGCGGATTCGATGACATTTTTTACGCATTACCTGGTATGAGGATCTTGATCGTTCTTGGTCTGCTATCGGCGCTGGGCGCCCAGCCGCTGCCGAGCGAGGCTCGGGTGCAGCAACGCATCCAGCAATATGAACAGCTTACGCGCGACAATCCGCGCGACGTCGAGTTCTGGCACATCCTGGGCGGCCTGTATCGCGACGCGGAACAGTGGGACAAAGCCATCGCGGCCGAGACGCAGGCGGTGGAGAGGCATCCGAAATACGCGGTCGCGTTCTATGGGCGCGGCAAGGCACGCATGGGAAAGGACGATTACGCGGGCGCCATTGCCGACTTCACGTCGTCCATCAAACTGTTCGAAATGCGGGGCGGTGTCGAGATGTATCTGACCATGGAACAGCCCAGTGCTGAATATATTGATTGCTACCGGACGCGCGGCGTGGCGCTGTCGCATTTGAATAAATATAAGGATGGAATCGCCGACCTGTCGATTGCGATCAAACTGCGGAAGGACGATCCGAAGCTGCTCTACGAACGCGGGTATCTGGAGGAAAAGGCCGGACTTAAAAAAGACGCGGTGCCGGATTACCATCGCGCCGGGGTGATCTACGCGGACGGGTCGGCGAAACAGCAGGCGCAAGAGTGTGTCGCGAGGCTCGACAGTCTGGGCGCGAAGGCGGAGGCGGACGCTGTGCGGCTGAAATTGGCGCCGAAGACTCCGAAATCGGATCTGCCCAAGTAGGATCTTCACTGCCGGTTTCGGCGCGGGCGCGACATACGGCGAAAAAGCTTCCGGATGACCGTCCGCCTATCCAGCGACGAAAGAGGCGCTCAACCGTTTGGGCGTTGTTCAATTGAAGGCTCAAGATGAACGATCAACAAAAGAAGGAGCAGTATTCCAGAGTGCGAGATCAAGAGATCCGTGCGGCACTGGATCAGCATTGGGCGGCGTCCGACGCCAACGATTTTGAAACGGAGCACCGCATCTATCGCGAGGATGCGGTGCTGGAATACCCGCAGTCAGGCGAGCGAACCCGCGGTCGGCGCAACATACAGAACCAACGCGCTAGTCAGCCGAACAAAAAGCGGTTTGCTGTCCGGCGAATCATTGGCGGCGGTGATCTTTGGATCACCGAATTCATCCTGACATATGACGGCAAGCCGTCCTACACCGTGAGCATCATGGAATTCAGGGACGACAAGGTTGCGCGGGAGACACAGTACTTTGCGGATCCGTTCGTAGCTCCCGCATCGCGCGCTCAATGGGTCGAACGGATGGACACATAATCTCAAAGGCGCGACAATTCGCTAACGACACCGCAGTTTGCGGTATGCATCATAATTGTCGAGAACAGGGATCAACGCCAGAAACCCGCTAGGTCCTGATTAACGCGGTTACCGGAGAAGTCGAGCTGTATGATGTGTTGTATCGTCACAGCACATCCCCCGATGGAGGGACAAGGGATGGATTGGAAAAGGTTGGTCCAGTTTGCGCTGCTGGGTGGCAGTGATTTGGAACAATATGCCATTTTGGTGGTACGCGTTTCGCTCGGGCTGTTCTTCGTCATCTCCGCGGCAAACAAATTGTTTGTCGCCGGCAGCACGCAAACGATGTACGAAACGCTCGTTGAGGCCAAAGTGCCGTTTCCCCGCGTGATGACTTATTTCGTCTCGGGTGTCGAATTCGTTGGCGGAGCCTTGCTGATCGTGGGGTTTCTTTCGAGCCTGGCCTGCGCGGCTTTATTGGTCGATATGCTTGTCGCCATCCTGACCACCAAGCTTTCCGCCATGCCTAAAGGACTTACGCCTCTTAATTGGGTACGTGCTCTTCTTTATCTTGCTGATCTGCTTTGGTCCGGGAAAGTTCAGTGTCGATCACTGGCTCGCCGGCAAGTTACTGAGGTGATCGATCGACGAAGCAGCTGGTTGCTAGACAAGACCTGATGGTCATTACCAGAATTTTTCAGCAGCAGGATTGGCGCTAATTCCTGATTACCGCCTCAACCATTGAAGTGGGCAACGAAACTCCCAGGAAGTCCTCTTCGAGGAAGGCTGGCGGCGAATCAACCGGATTCGTCCTGGTAAACGCCGATCACGGCACTCGGCTTGTCGCCAAGTCGTCGATCGGCGTCAAGAAGGGGCTGGATTCAAAACCCTGACATTGACCGACTCGCGATAACATAGCTCTCATGTCATCCCTGTGGCGATGGTCGATACCTCTCCTGATTTCCTGCGCCGTGAATGCGCAGACGGAAAAAGCTCCTGCGTCGGTGGTCGCGGGCATTCCTGTCAATTACGATGAGGCGAAGGTCGGGACGTACACGCTGCCCGATCCGCTGGTGCTCGCGAACGGCAAGCCTGTACGCGATGCGAAGACGTGGAGCGAAAAGCGGCGGCCGGAGATCGTGCGGCTGTTTGAAGAGAATCAGTACGGGCGCGCGCCGGGGCGCCCCGCGGGGCTGAGCTTCGAAGTGTTCGACAAAGGCACCCCGGCGTTCGACGGCAAGGCGATTCGCAGACAGGTGACGGTTCATTTTTCGAAAGATCCTGCGGGCGCGAAGATGGCTGCTCCCAAAATGGACCTGCTGCTGTATGTGCCGGCTCACGCGGCGAAGCCTGTGCCGTTTTTGTTGAATGCGAGTTTTTCGGCGAACTCGAATACGGTGGACGATCCGGGGGTGAAGGTCGGCGAGGTGTGGGGGCCCGACAAGAAGAAGATCCCCGCCAATCAAGGCAGGAAGTTTGGAAGAATCGACGTGGTCCGGTTGATGGACGCGGGGTTTGGTTTTGGAACGATTTATTACGGCGACATCGATCCCGATTTCGCCGGCGGCATTCAATATGGCGTTCGCGCGCAATATCCGGCGCCCGCGGCGGACGAGTGGGGCACGATCTCGGCGTGGGCCTGGGGATTGAGCCGGGCGATGGATTATCTCGAAACAGACAACGCCGTGGACGCAAAGCGCGTGGCCATTCTGGGAGTGTCGAGGCTGGGAAAAACGGTGATGTGGGCGGGGGCGCACGATACCCGTTTCGCGATGGTGATCGCGAGCTGTTCGGGCGAAGGAGGCGCGGCGTTGAGCCGGCGGAATTATGGCGAGACGATCGCGCACCTGACCGCGCCTTCGCGCTATCCGTATCAATTTTGCGCGAATTATGGGAAATTCGCGGAGCATGTGGACCAATTTCCGGTAGACGCGAATCTTCTCGTCGCGCTGATGGCTCCGCGGCCGGTGCTGCTGCAAACCGGAGACAAGGATTTCTGGTCGGACCCGAAGGGTGAGTTTCTGGCCGCGGTGGCGGCGGGGCCGGTGTATCGATTGTTGGGGAAACAAGGGCTCGATACGAACGAGATGCCGGCGGCGGGAGTGGGGATTTTCCACGACATCGGCTATTTCATGCATGCGGGCGGGCACGGGACGATTCCTTCGGATTGGGATCAATATCTGAAGTTCATGCAGATGCATCTGGTGCTGTGACCGCGTGAATAGTTTGCCTTGATCTGGACGGTGAGGCTCGTGGAGCCCCATGCGTCAGCTTGGGGCTATTGCGGTTCCCAGTGCAAGCCCCAAGCTGACGCATGGGGCTGAATT
>Ga0182024_10023348_pt1 | contig 11083 bp, 4 predicted proteins | sample P32metaG_FD_120480 | JGI IMG/M metagenome (GOLD analysis project Ga0182024, IMG submission 120480) | Permafrost microbial communities from Stordalen Mire, Sweden - P3-2 metaG (Illumina Assembly) | ecosystem: Environmental > Terrestrial > Soil > Wetlands > Permafrost | place: Sweden: Stordalen... | reverse complement strand
GACTTCTCCATCTGATCGCGCACGTTGTTCACAAACAGCCCGAAGAGTTGCTGCTTCTGGCTCTGCAGTAACTGCTCGCGAATCTCGTCGCGCTTGGCGGCGAAGTCGGCATCCGTAGGAGATTGCACTTCGAGCACCGAGAGCACCACTCCGTTGCCTCCGCTGTTGATCGGCCCGCTGATATCGCCCGGCTTCATGGTGAAGGCAACTGAGGCCTGTCCGCTCATCGCGCCGAGGTCGGGAACCTGGCCATCGGGCAACACAAAGTCACTGGTCTTCATGGCAGCGCCCAGTTCCTTCGCCGCCTTCTTCAAGTCATGTTCGCTCTTGGCGCGGTCGGAAAGTTCCTGCGTCTTCTGCGTCAATAAAACGCTCGCTCGCTCATTCTTGAATTCCGTTTCCACGCGCGCACGAATCTCGTCGAACGTTGGCGTCGACGCCGGCTTTACTGCCAGCAGTTGAAAGACAGCAAAGCCTTGCGACGTTGATGCCATTTCCGGCGCCGACTTTTCTGACGCCGTGAACACTGCGTCCATCAACTGCTGCGCTGGCCCGAGTCCCGGCAAGATGTCTCTGCGACCGAAAAAGTCTGAAGTCACTACCGAGGCGCCCTTCGCCGCGGCCGCCGCATCCACTCCCTGCGTCTTTGCCTGCGCCAGCAAGTCATCGGCCTGCTTCTGCGCGATGTCCTGCGCCTTCTGCTGTTTCACCTGCGGCTCGATCTCGGCTTTCACCTCTTCGAGCGTCTTCATGTGCGCGTCCTGCTTGTCATCGACGCGAATAATGTGGAAGCCGTAGCTGCTCTTCACCAGGTCGCTCATCTGCCCCTTGGGCAAAGAAAATGCAGCCTTCTCAAACTCCGGAACCGTACGCCCCTTGCCAATCCATCCCAAGGATCCGCCTTGCTTTGCACTGCCCGGATCTTCTGAATTTTTCTTGGCCAGCTCTTCAAAGTTTGCTCCAGCCTTGAGTTGCTTGAGCAAATCTTCCGCACGCTTTTGCGCTTCGGCCGCGCCTTTTTCATCCACCTTGCCGTCAGCCCCGGCAAGCGGCGTCTTAATCAGAATGTGGCTCACCTTCACCTGCTCAGCCACGCGATACTGCTCGCGATGCGCGTTGTAGTAAGCCTGCAAGTCGTCCTGCGTAACCTGCACGCCGCTCTGAATTTTTGCCGTGTCGAGCACGGCATACTTAATCTTGCGCTTCTCAGGGACCGAGTTCGCGTAGGTCTTCTGGTGGCCGTCGTAATAAGCCTTGAGTTCCTCGTTCGTCGGATTAAGCCCCTTCTTAATGTCATCTTCTTTCAGGACGGCATAATCGAACTTCACCTTCATATTCTGTTTGTTGAATTCCTGCCGGACGGCCGCATCGCCCACCGACGCGGTGTTGGTGATCATCGCCTGCAACTTGCCGATCAGAATCTCCTTGCGCACGTTCTCTTCGAACAATGCCGGAGTAAGGTTGTGCTGCTGCAGCAACCCCTCGTATTCGGCCTGGCCAATGAAGGTTCCTCCCGGAAAGAAGACTGTGGCATAGTGCCCATGCTGCAGTTCGTCCTTCACTTCCTCCGGAGTAGCTTTCAATCCCAGATGCTGGGCTTCGATCAGCAATGCTTCGCGACCAATCAATTGATCTGCCGCGCGCTGAATACTGTTCTGGATCAGAAAAGGCATCAGCATCGCCGCATTCTTGCCATATTGCTGCGCCTGCTGTTCCGCCATGTCCCGCGCCGTCGCGCGAACCTGCTCTACGGTGATGTCCTCACCGCTCACCTTGGCGATAACTCCCTTCCCCGGTGTGCCGCCCCACGAGTCGTTGCCCAAAGCGCCCGGGCCGAGTTGCCATGCCATAGCCCCGCAAATAATCAGCAGCAGCCCGCTAAGCACAATTTTCTTGACAGGTCCTTCAGTTTGCAGAAATCGAATCATTGTCTTATCACTCCGGAAGTGGTGCAGCAGAATCCTTAATTATAAACTAGCGGTGTCATCCTGAGCGGAGGTTGTGCGTCGCGAAAGCGAAGCACAACCGCAGTCGAAGGACCCCTATGAGCGCGCGCGAACCTCATAGGAAGTTCTCTCATCGCTTCGTCAGCAGCTAACCACCCTTGAGGATCCCCGTGAGCCCAGCAACAAAAAACGTGGCAAGCAACCACCCCAGCCCAATCACGATCCAACGAAACCATAGCAGCGCGCCGGGAGTGACGGCCCACTCAGGCACGACGGAGTCGAGAACCGAGTCAACAGCCCGCCTAAACTTCCCTCTGCCAACTTTGGCCTCGCGATGTTTCGGATTGGGATCCGGCTGCCAGAACTCGTCCTGCCCGAGCTTAACCAGCGGGATGCAATTCTCAAAAGAGTAAATCAGCGGATTAAATGGCTGGCAGCTTGCCGGCACCTTGCCCTCGTTGTGATGAAATTCAGCATATGCGTCCTTGTCCTTGGGAGCCATCGCGCCAACCCGTTGTGCCCGCCGAAACACGACCCACCCGAGCGCGGCCAGGGCGAGAGAGTATCCAAGCGCCCATATCGGATATATCCCATAACCGACGGTCACCCCGGAAACGGTATCCTCGCCGGACCGGATGAGTCGGTGCACCGGCGAGCCAACTAGCCGCCTCCGGTCTTCCGCTCTTGCTTTGCTTTCCAGTTCGAATAGAACTTGCTTCGCGCCTTCGTCGTCTCCCATTCCCTGCAGAACTTTCGCCAGCTGGCGATAAGGCTGCGGTTTGAATCCCTCCAGGCGACCAAGCCACCGGAGCCGTGACCGTGCGTCCGTCCGGGTACCTCCAATGCGTTCGTAAACAAAACCATCCAAAAGGAGGTTCCCTTTCTCGGGCCAACTTGCTTCGTCATCCTCAAGGTCCCCGACCCTCGCGTCCCTCAGATCTAGCTTTGTGTTGCGTCCCTCAGTTATCTCGGACCAGAAAAAAGAATCCCTTATCGAGGCTCGGTTCAAGCTCAGCGCGCTGAATTTTCCGCCTTCACACTCGATGCTTCCCCCAATCTTGGATTCCAACATCCTCACTTCGCCCGCGGCTAAAAAGCCTTTGTTGAGGAACACACCTCCTCTAATCTCGGCACGATCGGCATCAAGCGCCGGCCCATTCATATTACTGAAAGTCCCGCCTCCACAAATAAGATCGCCGCCAATCCGGGCATCCAAAAGCCGGACGCCGCCGTTGGCAGAAAATCCGTTATGAAGAAAGACTCCACCCCTCACTTCTGCTCCATCCATGGTGAGCGAGCGAGTTGAACTGCCGAACAGGACCAACGAAGGCATCTTGGCATATCTGAGATCAGCATCGTCAGTCAGCCGACAGAGTGTTAGGCGAAGAGGAAAAGCAAGAGTGGCGAACGTCAGATCCAGACTGCCGGTAATCTTCGCGGCGTAAACCCGGATCCCCCGCGGATCGACCAATTTCGAGGCCTTCTCGTCTACGCAGAGCCAGCGAATCAACTCAGCGCGGATCTCTCGCCCGCACTCCCAACTATCTGCTCTTGCCGGATCATTTGCCGGATCGTTGGGTTTATCATTCGGGCCGCACATAGCGAGCGCGCCCTCAGGGGCGGCTCGGAGCAATCGCTTTTCAGCCTCGCTCAAATCGACGCGGAATAGTTCGGGCAGGAATGATTCAATGTCTTTAGTGTGAGCTACCGTAGCCTCCGCCATATCGACACCTCATTTTTTGGCAGCAACTTATATCACAAGGCCAATCATTTTCGACGCAAATTGCTCCGGCGTTCTCGGAACCGGACGGCATCCGTTTTCCACAGCTTTTTTATTTCCATTGTGACATCTGACCTTTCCTTCCACAGGGGCACTCTGTTTAACTCGAAAATGCAAAGCTTGGATGTTAAGCCGTGCGATCCTAGGATAATCGCAGGGCCTCCGCAACCTTCCCATGCGAGCAAGGGACAGGGGGACATCTAATCAGGGCGACCAGGTTAGCTACCCTGAATAGCTCAGGGCTGCCGTCCGGTGTTGGTGGTGATCACTACCATTGAATTGTTGGGGTAAAGATCAGAAAGAAAAGAACTTAGCTATCGCTTAAACGTGGCGGTCGCAGTTTCAAGCCCGCAGTCGCGGTAATTTGAGGAGGTAACGAGTGGGAGGCAAGATCTAAAATCGCTAAATCACCAAATCGCGCAATCGCCCAATGCTTTAAACGTGCTGGGACACCGACAAAATGTTCCCGTCGGGGTCCTTGAACCGCGCCACCTTGTCTCCGGTGGGCGCGGTCCAGATCCCGAGCGCGTCTTGCTCGAAGAATCCGAACCTCTCGAACAGCACACCTTTCCCTTGCAGCGCCGCCACGATCTTCTCGATATCGCTGACTTGCCATCCCAAAATCGTAAAGGGAGCGGGCGCAAATTGCGGCGCCTTCGCCACCCGCACCATAATTCCATTCGCATCGAGCACCAGCGCGAACCCGTCATCCTTCACGAAGCGCAGTCCCAGCACGCCCTCATAAAAAGCTCTGGCCTTTTCCGTATCCTTTGTCGGAACAAAAGCCACAATATCGATCGAACCCAACATGCACATCTCCTCGTCAAAGAATCCTCAAGCTCGGGTTTCAAATTGCGAAATTACCAAATTACAAAATTACAAAATTCTCGCTACTCTTCCGGCGGCACGTCAAAATTCACCAAATCACTCTGGAAACCTCTGGTTCTCCATGCCCCGTAGGCGATCCCCACCACCATCCAAACCGCGCCGAGTATTTTAGCCTTCGGACTCAAGCTGATCCAAAGCAGAAAGCAGATGATGAATCCCAAAACAGGCGGAATCAATTGCCCCGCAGTACGATCAGTGCCTCGAATGTAATAGTGAGTGAGCGCCGCGAGATTCACGCCCATGAACGCGATCAGCGCGCCGAAGTTGAGCAGGTTGGCTCCGTCGTCGTAGCTGATAAGAAAAGCTCCCAGCAGCGCAATGCCGCCTACGAACATCACGTTATTGGCGGGAATGTGCGTTCTCGGATGAATGGCTCCAAAGAATTTCTTCGGAATCGCGCCGCTGCGTCCCATGCCGTAAAGCAGGCGCGCCGCGCCCAATTGCGACCCCATGCCGGAACCGACGGTCGCAATCAGCAGCGTGATGCTGATCGCCTTCGTCATGAGAAGGCCGCCAGCAATGCCGGCAACGTGGCTGAACACGTTCTCCTCTCCGAATTCCGAGAACACGCCGAAGTCCCTGCCGAAATGCGCATAGCTCAACAACTGCGCGCCATAGACCTCAGCGGCGGCCAGAAATCCAGTAATCACGCAGACCAGCACCGTCGCCAGGAAAATGTTGCGCCTTGGGTTATCCACTTCTTCCGACAAGGTCGAGATGCCGTCGAATCCGATATAGGTGAGCACCGCGACCGAGGTTCCATGAAACACGCGGCTGATGGTAAAAGTCTGCGGATTGTAAAACGGCCGCAGAAAATATGCCTCGGGATACTGCGGCAGATCAAAAATGTAGCGCACCGTATACCAGAAGAAAACTAGAATCACAGCGCCCATAATCGCGCACAGAGTCTTATTGATCCGGGCGGAAGTCTGCACTCCGCGCAGGTTCAGCGCCGTAAACAGTGCGGCAAAAATCAGCGGCCACAGCAGCCCCGGATAAGGAATCTGATATCGCGTTCCGCTCAGCAGATCGGCCATCGCCTTCGCGCACCAGATCGTGCAGATCAGTGGATTGAGAATGTAATCCATGGTCATGCTCCATCCGGTGACGTAGCCGAGCGAAGGATGTAACTCGCGCCCCACATACGTATAAGCGGAACCAGCGCTCGGATAAACGCGCGCCATTCGTCCATAACTCATCGCGGTAAAAACCATGGCAACCATCGCAATCAGGATCGACGTGACCACGTGCCCCTGACCGGCGTTGCTGAAGACTCCATAGGCGGGCATCGGCGCGGTGGGCTGAATGACGATGATGCCGTAAAGGATGAGATCCCAAAGCGTAAGCGTGCGGCGAAGCCGGGGCGCGGACACAGAGACAGCCGGAGTGGTTTCCATGAGTCCGCCTATTGGATTATGCGGAGGGCAAAAATGTCAATATTAAAACGTTTCTATAGACGTAGTTCGTGAGCGTTCTCACTTAGACTCATAGTCGAACCAATATCCGCGCTGCTCGTTTCCCGACATGTGGCGCGTGTTGTATTCGAGAAGATAGTTCACGTGCGCATCGTCGAGCGGGAACGACTTGCCCGGCGCGTATGGATAGTCACCCATCTTCAGAAATGGCAGCGGCGCAACGAAGTTGCCCTCGGCGGCATAGAAGTCCATGTCTTTCTCGTAACCATCGGCCGCGAAGAAATAATCGCGCACCCAGCCTTGCGGCAGCGCTGGCAACTTCGACGGATCAAAGTCGAGGCGAACCTCGTCCCCTGAGCCGAAGACGACTAGCTTATCGTCCAGCGCCGTCAGCAGCGGCAAAACATCGCCGTAACGCGTGTAGGTTCCCGCGGGACGCGTGTACGGCCCGGTCGCGCTAACTTTCTTGTAGATGTAATTTACGTTCCCGGGGGGCGTGCCTTCGATCTTCAGTGGGAATCCGTGGAAACCGAGATCGGCGCGCACGAGCGGAACGGACGTCAGGTGCACGCCGGCATCTTGCCTGGACCTGTCAATCAAAATGCTGTCCCAATAAACCTGCAGGTTGGTTGTGATGCGAATCTTCTGCGTTCCCGGAGGCAGCTTGCCTGTGAGATCGGCGGTCATAGTGCGCGGCCCGCCGGCAGGAAAGCCCATGTCGTCGACGACACGCGTCCACCTGCCATCCGCGCTCAGCGCTTCCACATAAGGAGAGAGCGCCTGCACGCCCGCTTGCGACGCCGCGTACATACTGTTCGCCGAAAAGTATTCAACCTCGCCATGCAGCAGCAACCAAAGTGGGCCGCCGCGATAAGGCTCACCCAGATCGAGCACGAGATTGTGCGGCTGCGCAAAGCCCTGAAACTGCGTCAACGCAAAGTCACCGAAGTAGCGATGCGCGCGAAGCTCAGGCAACACATTGTGGCCGTGCTCATCCCACGCGCCCGCAGGAGGACGCGCATCTTTGCTATCGCTCACGACCACTTTGAACTCAGGATACGGCGGGTTCGACGCGAAATACTCGTTGGGATAAACCTCGAGCCCATCCGGATGATCGACCGCCAGCACGCGCACCTGATCGAGATAGACTGCTTCCTCCAGCGGCTCCATGAAGCGGAAGCTAAGCTTGCCATCTTTCTCGCGAATGGCATTGCGATCGACCTTTATATATTCAACCGGCCGCGGAACGTCGCGCTGGCCGGGGCCAATCCAGTGCCCGACGACGCCCGCGCCCAGCATGTCGGCAACGAATTCGTAGCGCTCACCATTCCACACAAACAGCGTTGGACAGGAACTGCCACGGCGGTCGATCTCCGTGAAATTCTGCTGCCTGTCTCCCGCAACATTAATTTCGTCCTGCAACACACCCGTAGGCCACAGCATGCGAACGACGTCTGCCTCTTTCGCGTTGCCGAGGCCAACAACGATGTCAGTTGAGTTCTGTCCCAGGTATCCGTTCGAGCCGGCGATCTCAAACTTCTGCCGGTTCCCGCCCGCGAACACTTCAACCTTGGTGCCGATGGCGCTCTTGTTGTCGTTCAGCCCCTTGAGCGAGAGCCGCAGCCAGTGATTCTGATTGCCGCCTTCATTTCGCAACAGCACAGCAGGGCCGTGATTCTGCGTGATCAGCAGATCGGTCGCGCCGTCGTTGTCGTAGTCCCCGGTGATGATGGCCCGCGGCTCTTTGAGCTGAATCTTGTCGAGTCCAACGTCGGCAGTGACATCTTTGAACCCATCAGCCCCAAGATTGCGGAAGAGTCGGACTTCACCTCCACCCTCTTTCATCTCTCGCTCTGTTTGGCCTACAACGACGATATCCACCCAGCCGTCGTTGTCATAGTCAATGGCGGCGACACCGAAAGCAACCTCAAGATCAGTCTTCGGGAGCGGTATCGCACGAAAACTCTTTCCGTGATCGTTATGCCAAAGCGATAGGGCGGGCACTCCGTGACCAAAATGCGTGGTCGCCAAATCCATCCATCCGTCATGCTCGAAGTCAGCGACAGCGACACCGGTGTTGTCTTGGATCGAATTTCTGTCCCAGGATTGGCGAGCAATGAATTTTCCTTCCCGTGGGTTTTCAAAGATAACAGGGTCCAGTCCGGGTACAAAGATATCCACCGCGCGGTCGTTGTTGTAATCGGTTCCTAACGCAGTCCAGTGATTTCCTTGCCCAGCGATGCCCTTTTCCTCGGTCACGTTTGAGAACGTGCCATCTCCGTTGTTGCGCCACAGCTCATCACTCACAGGAGAACCCTTGTAGTTCCCTTTTGCGGAGCTACCGAGGAACAGATCAATATCTCCGTCGTGGTCATAATCAATCCATGTCCCGATGCGTAACGATGCGTTGGGCCTGACCGGAAGATGCTCACTTGCATCCTTGAACGTACCGTTCCTTTCATTGTGTAGCAATGCGACCCGACCAATGAAACCCAGAACCAGGTCTGCGTACCCATCATTGTCGTAATCGCCCGCGGTGCATGCAATCGCGTGGGAGTTGCGATCCAACCCAGCCTTGGCGGTCACGTCTTCGAATTTTCCGTGCCCGAGATTGTGGTAGAGCGATACGCCGCCTTGAGCGCCATAATCCGTAACTAAAAGGTCGATGAGCCCATCGTTGTCATAGTCGAGGAAGCACGCGCCCGGTCCATGGAAGAATTGAGCACCGCCGATAGCGGCCGTAACGGCCAACCCCGCCTCCTTCGTCACATCCACAAACCGCACCTTGATCTGCGCCGGCGCTTTCAACACCGCCGACGGCGATTCGACTGCGCGCGAGTACTGGCCCTGCTCGCCGTAGGCGAGGCTCATGGGCGCGCCGATTTTTTTCTCTGTAATGTACTGGAATTTTTTCAGGTGCTCGCGGGCGTGGTCGAGATCAGCGGATTGCTGGTAGGCGCGCGACAGTCCGAACTCGGCGGAAGCGTGCAGCGGATTTAGCTGCAGCGCATGCTGAAAGGCCTCGATCGCCTGCGGAAACTGTTTGGCTTGCACGTACGATGCACCCAGAAAATACCAGGCATCGGCATCGTTCGCATCAAGTTCGATCACGCGATGAAAAGCGTCGATCGCCGCTTGCGCGTCCCCGGTGTTCTTTGCGAGCAAGCCAGCGTTGCACCACGCATACGGACTCTTCGGATCCTGCTTGAGCGCAGCTTCCAGCGCGGCTTTGGCTTCGTCGATCTTCTGCAAATTCAGGAAGGCGATGCCCTCATTCAGGCGCGCGATCGTCAACTTGGGATCGAGTTCCTCTGCCTGCTGAAAAGCTTTGAGTCCTTTTTCGAAAAGCTGCTGGTTCATGTACGCGGCGCCAAGATTGTTCAAGCGCGCGGCCTCGGCGGGATTCGCCTTCGGTTGAGTTTGCGGCGCGGTCGCGAACAAGCCAAACGTGGCCAGGAGTATTCCCGCTAGAGCTGCTGAAATTCGGGGAGTCATCTTATGCAAAGATTTAAACACAGAGGATACGGGGGAACACAGGGTAAATCATTGCTTGGCGGATTTCAGTGATGCACCGTATGCTCGAGCGTTGACGATTCCCTTTCCCTCTTCGACGGTTACGGTTTGTGATGCATTCACATTCGTGAGCTTATCGACCGCTCCGCTGGGCCATTGGATCTCAACGGTGTCAGCTTTCGTTTCCGCGCCCAGGCCGAAGGTGAGAACGAGTTCGCTCTGCGACAGATAGCTTGATCCGGAGCGCAGCATCTTCCACTGTTTATCTTTACTGTTGCTCCCTGAGGTCACGCGCACTACCGCGCCGATGCCGTCTCGGTTTGACTTTGTGCCCACCAGCTTCAGCCGCAGGCTGTGATTGCCGCCGCCCTCGTTGTGAAATAAATAGGCAGGGCCCGCGTTGGTAGTGACGAGGATATCGAGAAAGCCGTCGTTATCGATATCGGCGTAAGCCGCGCCCCGTGCCACTCTTGGCGCGGCGAAGGCCTGCCCCATTTGCGCCGTCACTTCCTTGAACTTGCCTCCGCCAAGATTGCGAAAAAGATGCGCGGGCTCGGCATAGCTTACGCGCTTTTGCACGTGCTCGATCTGATCTTCAATGTGGCCGTCGGCCACGAAAATATCGGGCCAACCGTCGTTGTCATAATCGAAAAAGAAACAGCCGAATCCGAGCGTGACCAGCGTGGCGCGTCCTACTTCAGATTGCGGCGCCTCGTCCACGAACAAGCCGTTGCCCTCGTTGTGATAGAGCGAGACCATCTGATTGGCGAAGTTGCTGATGATTACGCTGGGCTGCCCGCTGCGATCATAATCGGCGGCATCGACGCCCATGCCGGCGCGCGCAATTCCGTCTTCGCTGAATGCGATACCAGAAGTTACGCCGCGTTCTTCAAACGTTCCATCTTTCTTGTTCAAGTAGAGTTTGTTGGGCTGGGTATCGTTTGCGATCAGAATGTCGGGCCAGCCGTCCGCGTTGTAGTCGAGAATCGCGACGCCGAGACTTTTAGAGGTTGGATCCGCGAGCCCGGCCTTCTGCGTGGCGTCTTCAAACTTCCCTGAGCCAAGGTTGTGCCACAAACGCACTGACGTTCCTTTGTACGACTCCGGCGTGCAATACGATTTGTGCGCACCATCGAGCGTGCAATAAAGATCGCCCGGTTCGCTCCACTGCACATAGTTTGCGACCACCAGGTCGAGTTTGCCGTCGCGGTCGTAGTCCACCCAGGCGGCGCTGGTGGAAAACTCATTCGGGCCCCACATGCCCGCGGCCTTGGTGACTTCAGTAAACGTGCCGTTGCCGTTGTTATGGAAAAGATGGCTTTGGCCTAACGCGGTGATGAAAATATCGTCGAAGCCGTCGTTGTCATAATCTGCGATCGCCGCGCCTAGTCCGAACATGGGCACGGCCAACCCAGCCTTGCGGGTTACGTCAGTGAAGGTTCCGTCATGATTGTTGTGGTATAGCTTCGGAGTTGTCGGTCCGGCGTGATTATGACCGGGCCAGTCTTCGCCGTTCACCAGAAGAATGTCGGGATAGCCAT
>Ga0182024_10023347_pt1 | contig 11084 bp, 11 predicted proteins | sample P32metaG_FD_120480 | JGI IMG/M metagenome (GOLD analysis project Ga0182024, IMG submission 120480) | Permafrost microbial communities from Stordalen Mire, Sweden - P3-2 metaG (Illumina Assembly) | ecosystem: Environmental > Terrestrial > Soil > Wetlands > Permafrost | place: Sweden: Stordalen... | reverse complement strand
TTGGCGAAAAGGGTGTTATCTCTTTCTTAACTAAACATTAATAAACAACTACGATTAGGCAAATGAAATTATCATTAATTTATTTATGACTACTCCGGTTCCTGCTACTTATTTATAATTAACCCGTCTCATCATTTAAAACCGAATGCAATGAAACTATTTGTGAGTTTTATAACTGCATCATTATTTTTGATATTATGCATTACTAACGTACATGCATGTCCCAAACCAAAAAAACATTTCGGCCTTTATATTTCTTATTATGAAAATGTACTTGGCACTTCCATGGAACTAAAGGTTTCTGCCGCTTCAGAAAAGGAAGCAGCGATTGCAGAAAATGCTGCTTTAAATGAAATCCGCAGAATGGCAAAAATTTTAAGTGCATATGATGCAAACAGCGAGTTCAGTAAGTGGCTCAGGACTTCACAAACACACATTCATATTTCACCGGAGCTATTTGAAGTGCTTGATCTTTTTGATAAATGGAAAATACGAACAGATGGCGCCCTCGACGCATCTGCAGAAGTTATTAATAAACTCTGGAAACAGGCAGCATCACAAAATCGTATACCCACAAAAGAGGAATTGATTAATGCAGTTGCAGAAGTACGGCAACCACACTGGAAACTTGATGCAACCACACAAACTGCGGTTCATTTCGGCGATGCTCCTTTAATGCTTAACTCCTTTGTAAAAAGTTATATTATAAAACATGCAGCAGATGCGGCTTTACATGCGGGAAAGATTGATGCGATATTGGTCAATATCGGCGGGGACATGGTTGTGTCAGGCAACATGGATGAAAGGATACAAATAAGCAACCCAAAAGCAGATGCGGAAAATGAAACTCCTATTGATGAGTTAATGATAAATAATAAAGCAGTAGCGACCAGTGGCAATTATCGCCGCGGTGAATTGATCCTGGGACGGTGGTACTCTCATATTGTGGATCCCCGTACCGGGCAGCCTGCAGATGATATCCTCAGCGCTACGGTTGTAGCGGCCAGCGCAACGGATGCGGGCGCACTGGCAACTGCTTTTAACGTGATGCGTCCATCGGAAAGTATAAAGTTAGCATCCTCCATGCCTGGCGTAGAATTCATGATTATCACAAGGACTGGCAGCCGGATTACCAGCCATGGATGGAATTCATTGGAAGCTCCTGTCAGACAGCAGGCGAAAATAAGCCCAATCACAACTCGTAAAGATATAGGGAAGCCCGAATCGAGTAACGAGTTTGAACTCGAAATCAACCTGGCAATCAACCTTCAAAAGGAAGGATTTGTCAAAAGGCCTTATGTGGCCATTTGGGCAGAAGACGAAAACCATGCTCCGGTCCGAACGATTTGTCTCTGGCATGGAAGTAACCGGTATCTGCCGGAACTTAAATCATGGTATCTTAAATACAGAGAGCGATATACTACGGATAATAATTTCAGTAGTTCCGTAACCAGCGCCACACGCTCAGCGGGGAAATACACGGTAAAATGGGATGGTAAAGATGATGAAGGCAATTTTGTGAAGCCAGGCAAATACACGATAAAAATTGAAGCATCCAGGGAACATGGAACTTATCAATTGATGCGCCAGGAAATAGAATTTGATGAAAAGCCTAAACAAATGAATCTTACAGGTAATATCGAAATTTCATCAGCTTCCATGGATTACAGGAAAAAAACCAATAGCAATTAATCAGCCCGAATTGAAAAACAGTCCGGTGAACGGAAAACAAAGCCGTTTTGTCTGGAAACGCCGGACAGCTATGCTCGTCCGCTGGCTTCATATTTACTTGTCCATGTTGAGTTTTGCAATAGTTTTCTTTTTTTCGATTACGGGGCTGACACTAAACCATGCAGACAAATTCGGGGGCCAGTTGCACAGTGTACAGGAAAAAGGAAAGTTGGATTCGGGCTGGGTGAATAAGGCGGATACTTCAAAGATCCCTAAACTTGAAATAGTGGAATATCTGCGCAGGAAAAACGGTATCAGGGCCGCTATGAGTGATTTTCGGATAGATGACTCCCAGATCGGCGTATCTTTCAAAGGGCCTGGTTATGCAGCAGATGCTTTTATTAACAGGTCAACAGGTGAATATGATATTACAAAAACTAGTGCAGGTTTGGTGGGTGTCATTAATGATCTCCATAAAGGACGGGATACGGGGCCTGCCTGGTCAATATTTATTGATATAGCAGCCATCCTGATGACCTGCGTTTCACTCACAGGGATGCTGTTGTTGTTATTTATTAAACGCAGGCGAATAAGCGGATTAATTGTTGCCGCAATGGGATTGCTGATTGCTTACCTAATCTATGCCATTTGGATAAAATGATCTTCTAAAAATTGAAATCCTGAATAAAATGAAATACTCGAATAAATATCGATTCAACCCATCCAGCAAATTAAATTTGTTACTTCCGCTCCTACTTGCAAGCCTGTTGGTTTTTGATCCCTTTGTTTCCCAACTTTTAAAAGCCCAGGAAAATTCAGCGACTGAAACCCCTAAAGCTCGCGCGCGCCTGTACGAAATGCAATGGAAAGCCGTGGAAGGAATATTTCAAAATCCAGACAATGATGAAATGTACGTACAGTTTACTGCGAAAGATACTGTGCTGCTTGCCAAATTGCTTTGGAACAATAATGAATTACCGCTTACACCCGAATCAGAATTGGTATTTGTGAATAAGGAGGCGGGTGAAGACGGAAGACCTTTAAGAGTCAGTTTCAGCAAAGATTCAACAGGACAGGTGGAGTACATGTCTATCGGGAATAATCAGTTGTGGAAGAGAGCGAAGGCATATAAGCCAGTGGTAAAAACAGAGATGCTGCATTCTCCCGGGCAACTTAAACCGTTTGAAGGCCTATACGAGTTGCAAGACCACGATGACCGGTTTATCCAGTTTTATGAGAAGGATAATAAATTGGTTTTAAAACAGCATTGGGATGGAGGAGAAACGCGGTTTGTACCCCAAACCGAATTGGATTTTTTCAGTAAAGAAACGCCGCTGTTCTCCCTTACGTTCACTAAGAATAAAGACGGCATTATTACAGAAGTCCTTGCTTTCAAAAGAGATCGCTGGATAAAAGTGAAGAAGTTTCAGCCCGGTCCTGCAATATTAAAAATGTATGAGGGGAAATACCAATCCAAAGACGATCCTGATAATTTAATCCAAATCATTGCAAAGGGGAATAATATAATTGTTAAACAACTTTGGGACGGAAAGGAGACCCTGATTGAACCGCAGACAGAAACCTATTTTTATAATGACGAAAAATCCTACCCGCTTCAATTTATTAAGGATAAAGACGGAAAAGTCTCCCAAGCCCTGGTGTTGGGCATGGATTTATTTAATAAGCTGCCGGGCTAACCAATCTAATAGTAAACTCAATCCGTGATTTGCTAAAAATCAGAGCGTATATTTAACCATGGACGAAGTAGAGTTTACAATTGGATTTTCCTATAACGGCAAGGAATATTCCGGCATTGTAAGGCCGGGAGACGGAGAAGATATTTCTTATGTTATCCAGTATTTTTTAGAGCCTTCAAGGGAAATTGAAAAGACAGTTGAAATTTACATTTTCTCCGAAGAGGATGAGATTGATAATATCCAATGGAAGGAGCAAACCGTAAATGGGGGCCAGATTACCGCTGATCCCGAACTCATTCAGATTATCGGCGAAGCGATTGAAGATTGTGATATGTAGGTCAACCTTCTATTTTATTCATACCAGGCGAAAATAAATTCCCCAATTTTATCGACAATCACCTGGTCACGCTGAGAAAGCTGGGGCATGAAGAAGGGTGGGTCCTTAAGCCTATTTATTTCTCTGTTTGATCTCGGCGCTATTGTTGACTACCAACTCAAAACGGACTCGGCGGTAAATAATACCGGATCCAATACGCCGGTAATCAAAAAAAATTATCAGATCAATTTAGGTCAGATCGTTTCCCCAGGGGGATATATCGTTTACGGGTTTTTTTCGAACCTGCCACTCGCGGTAGGTATCGGTGCTGAATATGGCCCGGGGCTTAGTAAAATTTCATCAAATGGTACCGCAACTTTAAATAATCCATCTTGGAGATACAATTTATTCTTAACAGTCGACATCCCTTTTTTCAATATTATGAATATTAAAAGGAAGAATTAATAAAACTAGATCCTGCGGGCTTTGCACTTGCCATCGTAAAAAAGGTCAGGGCAATCAGTTCACGGTGATAGAAAATCTGTAGTTCGCAATTGCATATATGGTATTCGTTGAGCGAAACTCAGTGTAATAGGTTTATTTAATTTTTTTCAACGCATCCCTTGTCAGCAGGAATTGTATTTTATTGCCGCTTTTCCTGGGCTGTAAAATTCCGCGGGAGACCAGCTCGTTCAGATCGTTTCTTGCCGTCTGATTACTAACTTCAAATTTTGTTTCTATTTCGTGAACCGTAAACAGATTCTTTTTATCGCTCAAGATCTCCTGCAATATCCCCATCTGGCGTTCATTGTAATCAGTATCTCTGAGCAGGTCCAGGATTTTTTTCTTTTCCGCATTTTTCCTTTCGACATACTGCTTAAGTTCCTCCAATGATTTACTGATGGCCTTCAGGTTATACAAAATAAAATATGTGAGGTCGTTCCCGTCCAGTTCGGTGTGCTGATACGCTCTTGCATACTGGCCCTTGGAATTGAGTATAATCCTGGAGACTGACATATACTCGATAAGCCAATATCCTTTTTTCACCAAGTACCAGTAAAAAAGTGCCCTGGCTGTGCGGCCATTCCCGTCTGTGAATGGGTGAATATAGCCTATCAGGAAATGAATGATGATAGACTTGGATATTGGATGAAGAAAGAAATCTTCCTTTCGTTCGTCGTTTGCAAAAACACAGAATTCTTTTATCAGCCTCTTGATCTGCTTGTGCCCAGGGGGTGTATGGACCACAGCTCCTGTTTGCACATCCACGATATGAATATCATCTGATTTCCGGAATGCGCCTTCTTCGCCTTTTTCGGTGAGGGTTTTGTTTGTAATTGTTTGATGGATGTCAAGAATCAATTGTGGTGTAAGAGCTGTGTTCTTGTTTTTTGTGATCCACTGCATGACCTCATAATTATTGACAATCATCTGTTCGGACATATTCCTGGGTTTGCGATTACTCTCCAGCATTTCTTTTGCCAGTCTCCGAGTTGTGGCCGCTCCCTCCAGCTGACTAGAGGCAATGGCTTCTTCCATTAAGGAACTTACCAGGTAGTGTTGTTTCTCTTCCGCCGGAATCAGATTGCTGGTATGTAAACTCCCCCCAAGATTGAGATCTAGTTCGTGGAGCAGTTGCTGGACTATTAAGGGCGTGTTAATATGCAGGTCTAATGAATCGAGTCCGTTGAAATTTACCATGCGATAAGCACCCCTGAATGACTTCACTGCAGACCAGAGTTTTTTTGGATCGTAATTCCATTCTTTTGCCAGATATTTCCATTTATCCCAATAAGGATATGATGATTCATTCATCTCTATAGCGGGTCCTATCTTATTGGCAGACACCAATCCGTCCAATAATTTGAGATAATCATATTTACCTTTGACATTGGGAGGGCGTTCAATTCTTCTCATAATTACTCCTAATTATTATTAAAATTAGGACATTTTAGCCATTATCTCCTAATTTTTTAGTAAATTAGGAGTCATTGGAGCTTCAGAAATATTCAAAGGCCAGAAATTTGACTCCATTCTCTGCAATCAGGATTTAAGAGATGTTGTAAATCCGAAATTAGCCATAACCGGCGCATTAGTTTGAATATGAGGAGGACTCTCCTGAGATATACTGAGTAATGTTTTTATACGCTCAGTGATCGCCGCTTGCAGTTCGACTACAAGTTGTGATAGATTATTTGAAGGCTTGAATGCATCATTTGATCCATGAAGTATTTGTCTATAATTCCAAATTTGTCTAGCTATAATTGGCGAAACATTGCATTCTTCCTCTAAAAACATTTTAATACTGGCACCGTTTACCACTCGTTCCGTTGATTCATTGCAAACAGGGCAATTTCTAATTTCATGGTTACATTTATTCTTATAATACTGACTGACCCGAGTTTGATTTTGCCCGCAAAGAATTTCACAAGCGATAAAAAAGAAAATAAATTTGTCAATTTCAAAAGGTGCAATTAATCCTTTATGATACCATTTAAGAACAGCACAAGTGATATTATCATGAGTAAAATATTCCGGTTCCAGCTTGGGGCTAGTTTCTCCCACTTGGGAAGGAGAAATGGCCTGCATAAATTTTTCAGGCTGATATCCATAGGGAAAGGGAAACATAATACCCGGTCCCTCCTCTTTATTTTCTTCGTTAATCTTCTGAACTCGCAATGACCGGATATAAATACCCATTTGCATTCTAAATGCCAGGTTATCGCAAATTGCTTCTAAATTCCCCATATTGCTGTCTAATGCCTGCTGAGACACCGGAATCATGCTTAAGATTTCAATATCCACGGCTTCGGATCCCACAAATCCCAATTTAGATAGATCATCATACCCCGGATCAGTATTTATTTTAATGCTGAATCTCTGATTATTTAATTCCAAAGAATTTGGAATAACTCTTGAAGTAAAATTTAACTGTTTTGGAAATTCTCCCGGAACCGTTTCACCAACAGGCGTTAAACCTTTTGGCATAAAAAAGGTCGCTGTTAATTTATTCATGATGCAAGTATAAATTTTAAGGTAAACTTAATGAATCAGAATCAAAAATGGGCAAAGCTTGAATATGGCTGATGTTGCAGGGTAAAGCGCAGTCAAGGGAATTAATCAATAGCGTTGCGCCTCCTTTTCTTCTCGATTTTCAGGACTTCGGTTTCGAGATACATGGCTTTGGTGCGACCTTTGACGAGCTGGGGTTTGATCCTGCCTTCGTGGTTCGCTTTGAGGAAGGTGGCATTGCTGACGCCAGCCATTTTCAGGGCGCCTTCTTTGGTCAGGAGCTGGTCCTGCTGCATCAGAAAGTACCTAAATGATACATTGAAGATTTTATTTTAGGGTAAATCATTAGTTTTCTAACTGCTTTAACCATCTGTGCTTCCTCCAATATCGGCGATTTAAGAAATATGGTATGATTCTAGTTTGAAAACGATCGACGAAAATAATCGGAAGCCAACAGGGAATAACGCTACCATAATGAGGAATGTCGGATATCCGAAGACGGAGTTACAGAAAGGCTATAGACTTTGCACGCTATCGGAGCGGTGGCTGCGTGTAGTCGCTGGGGAGGAGATTGGCGACCATCTCGGTCTTTGCCCAGGCCCCCTTCAATAACAGGATGTTCAGCGGGGAATAGTTTCCATTTTCTTCGATCTGGAGCGACGCGGGGTAGGTCAGTTCCATACTGGACGAGATATTAGGGATACCAAGCTGAAAATTACTATAGCCTACCGTAAAGACGCCGATAAAATAAAAAGACCGGGTCCCGTCAGCTTTGACGGTCAAGAGGCTATCATTGTTCTTTAGGGTATGAATAAAATAATCGGGCTCGCGAAGTACTTTCCGGTAATGGCGGAGGCTATCGGAGGAAATGCCGCCTGTGCCGGCAATCGCCGGTTTGTAAATCGCTTTTACCCGCACCTTCTCTGTATTTGGCTTTTTCACCTGGTGTAAAATAAGAAAACCTTCCTGCTGAAGCCGGCCCTGGTATAAGCTTCGCATGAAGTGTCTCATGGAGCCAAGATAAGCACGCTGTCTGGCCCTTTCCCATACCCGCTGCTGGCCGTTGTAGGTGGGGGGCATTTCCCGGAAAAAAACAAAGCCATAAAACTGGACTTGACCGTTGGAAAAGTCATAGCTGAATGCTCCAAAACGATATTCGACGGTATCGCCAAGCGCTTTGTTGACGATGATCAGGGGTTCGACCGCGCTGACGACAAGGCGCTTGCTTTTTCGATAATAATGGAATCGCAGCACATCCTTGTTTTCTATCGTACAGGAAGATGCGTTATCCGTGGTGCCGATAAAATTGTCCCAGAATGTTCCACCCCACTTATTCCAGCCATTCTGAATATCGGGTTTGACGGTGACGGCCGCCAGTTCGGATGCCCGGCTTTGAATGGTTACATTCAGGTTGGATGGAAGGTGGTTCGTGTTGATCACGGTCTGGAAGGTCGCGTAGCCGACGGCCGAGATGATGAGCTGATAGCCGCCAGCCGGGATGCCGGTCAGGAGGAAGGTACCATCGTCATGGGTAGTGGTTCCTTTGGAGGTACCATTCAGAAAAACACTGACGGCGGCAATGGGTTTACCGGTTGCGGAATCTGTTACCGATCCTGACAATGCGTACACCTGGGGTTGAGCGGAGAGGCCGCGGACGATCAGGAAGGTTATGAAGAACAAGGTTCCGACCTTCATTGGTTAACGTTGTTCAGCAATAAAGGTAAGGGTCTGGCGGAAAATTTGTCAATTACTATTGGGGTGGATAATATCTGTTAACATCGTCAACTTCTAGAAATATCATTGAATTATCTATCAAATCTTCAACGTAAGCATTTTGTAAATAGAATCCCAGCTAGTTGGAAGGTGATGTTTCATTTTATGCATTAATTAGGGATAATTAATTTCATTTGCGAAAAAGACTCTGGGAAAATCTTTCACATTCATGATAAAATCCCTAAGACAGACAAGGATAATTTAAACCAATGATTATAATAAGTTTGGGCAATATTATTTACTACCCATAAATCCTAAAAACAACAAAACCCTTCCTGATTGCAGTTAACGTCAGAAGCATTAGAGATAGAAAATCGGGATTATTTGAAGAGTTGGATAGAATAGTAAAGATTAATTAATCTGCTCGATACTACTTATATCAACATAGTTTCCGCCGCACTTGGCGTCAACACCGTAATTGAGTTTAACTCTTATGGGAAATTTACCGGAATAATCAATGTGAAATGATGATGGCAAGCTGCCAATATCATAGTAGCCTGTCGTCGGAGAATTCGGGTTTGGATGCCCATTTATCTGGATGAATGTCCCTCCCTCGCAAGCTGCTGTTCTGGGATCGCCACCGATAATTGCACCCGTATCTGCAAAGGATACAGTAGATTTTTTGCAGCTACCTACGATAAGCAGGGAGCTAGCCAGGGCGAGAAATAAAGCTGGAGTCCGCGTCATAGCTTTAAGACAGCTAAAGTCAAATATAGGTTGCTTTCGATGGACGAATCATTAAGAAATATTTATATCAAGCGGTAATTTTTTATTGATCCCTACTTTATATATTTGCGCAGCTTTTAAGAAAGGAATTCTTCCAGCGCCAGGAATACGGGACCCGTCGCACGCCAGCAGCTGGCGATTTTTCTAAGCTAAATTTCCTTCTGTATTTATTTTATCAACCTTAATCTCTCAAGGGAACTAAAATTAGTTTTCTAATGGGGCAGTTTATGTCCTTTCAAGGGTTTGTTTCTACAGACCCTTCTAAAGATATTTACGGTTAGTCAATGGGGCAGATATCGTTTGTTTTTAGTTTTAAGCAGTATCGTTAGAAAACCAGGGGTTGTTTCTACTCTCCCTGCTTTTTATTTTCTGAATCTGAACTTAAGATTATGTCTAAAATACTAGTGATCGGCGCCTCGGGGCAAATCGGGACCGAGCTAACCCTCGCCCTCTGCGACCGTTACGGCGCAGAAAATGTTATCGCCTCCGACCTTAAAAGCAATTCGGCGCTGACAAAGGATACTGGTCCGTTTCTTCCGCTCGACGTAATGGATAAGGAAACTCTGCAGGTCCATGTCAAGCGCCAGCGCATCGATACCATTTATCTTTTGGCAGCCATGCTCTCAGCTAACGGCGAAGCGCAACCGCTAAAAGCCTGGCAGCTCAATATGCAGAGCCTTCTGAACACCCTGGAGGTTGGGCGCGAAGAAAAGGTTAAGCAGATATTTTGGCCGAGCAGTATCGCCGTGTTCGGTCCCGATGCACCTAAAGACAATTGCCCGCAACATTCAATTCTAAATCCCACCACCGCCTATGGAATCAGTAAACTCGCATGCGAGCAATGGTGCGCCTATTATCACCGGAGGTATGGGATGGATATCCGCAGCGTGAGATATCCCGGCCTTATCAGTTATAAAACTCTACCCGGCGGAGGCACAACCGACTACGCCATCAAAATCTTTCATTCCGCAGCAAGGGGAATTCCGTATACCTGCTTTCTTAGTCCGGATACAAAGTTGCCGATGATGTATATGGATGATGCCCTGTTGGCAGCCATCGAACTAATGGAAGCGCCTGAAGAAAAGATTAAGATCCGCACTTCCTATAATATTGCAGCCATGAGTTTTACTCCTGCAGAACTGGCCGCTGAAATCCTTAGGCAAGTCCCCGGATTTGAAATTATATATTCACCCGACCACAGGCAGGCTATTGCCGATAGTTGGCCGCGTTCAATCGATGACTCATGTGCAAGGAAGGATTGGGGATGGGAGCCTGTATATGATATTCAGGAAATGGTTGAGGAGATGCTGAAGAATATATAAGCAGATGAACAAAAAAGTCTTTTATTCCTGATATAATAATACATTAATGTATATTGACTTTCTTAGAATCCCGGGGGATCACAGAGAAAAAGAATAATCACCGGCACAACGCTTATATGCATTTTACCGTATAGCTCATAACAGTTTCACCCCTATGCCCATCTGGCCGCGATTCATATGCCCGTCAGCCATAACCATTTGCCTGATTACGCTGGCGGGTAATCCGGCTGCAGCGCAATACGAATGGCTCGCGACCCTGAATTATTCCAACCTGGCCATCAACAGGCTGGGGAATATCCCTGGGTTAACCTGGATCACCCAGGATAACAGCACCTACGATCAGAACAACCAGCGCTTCTTTTTTCAAGGCAATGCGACGCGCGTGCCTCCCTGGAATCTGTATACTATCGATGCCGTTACCGGCGCAGTCATCTATAATGTTGTCCTCTCCCCGGGGAACGCGGGCGGAACGGTATTCGGCCTACAGTATGACAATCAGAATAACACGCTATATGGAACCTATTCCGGCAACGGATTTTATTTTTCCTCGATTGATCCTGCGACGGG
>Ga0182024_10023346_pt1 | contig 11084 bp, 6 predicted proteins | sample P32metaG_FD_120480 | JGI IMG/M metagenome (GOLD analysis project Ga0182024, IMG submission 120480) | Permafrost microbial communities from Stordalen Mire, Sweden - P3-2 metaG (Illumina Assembly) | ecosystem: Environmental > Terrestrial > Soil > Wetlands > Permafrost | place: Sweden: Stordalen... | reverse complement strand
CGGGCCGGGCCAGCACCGCCGTGTAGCGGCACCGGCCGGTGGCGTGGGCGTCGCCGCCGGCGACCTGCGCCACGGTGCCGTACTGCACCATCGCCCCGCGCGCCATGATGCCGATGTGCGTGCAATATTCGGCCATGTCCGACAGGATGTGCGACGAGACGATCAGCGCCTTGCCCTGCTGGCGCAGGTCGCACAGGAGCTGGCGGAACTGCACCCGCCCGCCGGGGTCGAGCCCGGCGGCCGGCTCGTCGAGCAGGACCACCGCGGGGTTGGGCAGCAGCGTGCGGGCAATCCCGATCCGTTGCCGCATCCCGCGCGACAATCCGGCGATCTTCTGCCCGGCTTTCTCGGTGAGCCAGACTTTCTCCAGCCAGAAGTCGATCCGCTCTTCGACCTCGCTGCCCGCCAGGTCGTACCCGCGTGCGATGAAGCGCAGGAAATCGCGCACGGTAAGCTGCTCGTAAAACGGCGGCGTGTCCGGCGTGAACCCCACCAGCCGCAGGCACTCCCCCGCCCCGCTCATCCCCGGCTCAAACGCCCTGCCCGCGATCCGCACCCGTCCCGACTTCACCGGCTGCAATCCCGCCGCCGCCCGCAGCAGCGTGGTCTTGCCCGCTCCGTTGGGTCCGATCAAGCCGAGGAGGTCGCCCGGCCGCAGTTCCAGCGAAACGTCGCGCACGGCCAGCAGCGCGCCGAACCGCACGCGGATTCGATCCAGAGACAACAATGGCGGCTCATCCGCCGCGCGTGGCGCGGGCGAAGGGAGGTCCGTGTCGACAGCGACGATCGGGGTCATTATCGGTAAGCGTCCTTGCGGAAGGCGCAAGGCAAAGGCTGACCCCCATTCAGGGAGGCAGGAGTCGGCGCACTTCGTCGTCGCTACCCGCGGTGGCGACGGCAACCTGGACTTTCCTGAGAACGTCAACTTCTGTTGACGGGCTGATCTTCGTCATGATTTCCGCAGCCATTGCCGATCCGAATTTGGCGGTCGCCGAATCGTGGATGGCCTCAAGCAAGGCGGATTTCCGGCCCTCTTTGCGACCTTCGTCCTTGCCCCGTTCCAACGCCCAGATTTCGAATGGCAATAAGTGCGGCATATGCTTCTCCTGTTCGATTGCTTCGACCTGCTTCCAAAGCTGCCGTTCCAATTCCATCGGCAAATCCATCATCCAATACACCAGCCGGAGCAGTCGACGGGCGTCGTCGGGCTTGAGCCCGCCCTCATACAGACCCCGGATCAGCCGCAGCTTCCAGACCATCCGCTCGCTGGCATTGCCGTGCGTCTGTTGCGTCCTGCGGTGGGCGAGCACCAGCGTCGCGATGGGGTTGGAGTTCTTCTCCTGCTCCAGCGTCTCGTCCGGGATGTCCAGCAGCTTGACCGTCGGGAACTCAAAGCTCAGCTTGCAGCCAAGGACATTATAGCCGAACGAATCGGGCCGCCACGACGCGTCGTCGTCGGCCAGGACCGCGAAGCTGGCCACCGGTCGCCGATAGCGATCGAAGGTCCGGTAGTTGTAGCCGAACATCCGGACGCTGAAGTTGGAAACGCGCTGGCTCTGTATCTCGATGTGGATGAGGATCCACTGCTCTTCTCCGCTCTTGAGCCAAACTTTGAAGAGAAGATCGACCACCAGTCGGCCGGTCTCGCCCTCCGGCGCTATCGCCTGCAACTCCTTGTCGAGCGACTCAGGTTTTCGCGTCCAGTCGATTTGGGCATGGGCCTGCTTGAACAGAAGCAATATGAACGATTCAAGAAATAGCTCGACGCCGACTTTCCACGGTCCGTCAAATTCACTCATATGCCTCCTCCACCTGACGCGTGAGCGGGACAGCCGCGGAGGTTAACTCCCGGCAGCGCGGAATGGAAACCACACGCCGCACGGCGTAGCCACGGGCAAATGGGCGACAGAGCAGAAGGTTCGAACAGTCAGGGTTGGAACCGCCATCCTTCCCACTGCCGATCAAATCGTTAGAATACTCACATCCGGGCAGGACGGAGGAATTTGGCCCGCCCCGCAAGGAAGCTAGGCAAACGAAACTTTCGAACGGATCATGGATTGAAGCCCCAAACGGTACGATTGATCGACCTCTGGTTAGGCCGGCCCCTCTGCTTCGGGCTGACCCTGCTTCGGCGGATCGGCCAGGCGCTGGGAGCCGTCGCCGGCTTGGACCGGCGCCGTGGTGCGGCCCCACCCGTTCGTAAGATCCTCTTGATTAAGATGATAGAACAGGGCGCGACGGTGCTGGCGTACCGGGCGATCGAGCGCGCTGTGGAGATGGTGGGCCGGGAGAACGTCTATTTCTGGGTCTTTGCCAGCAACCGGGCGATTCTCGACGTGCTGGGGCTGATACCGCGCGAAAATGTCCTGGCCCTGCGCTCGGACAACCTGTTCACCTTCGCCGTGGACGTGCTGAAGACGTTGCTGAAGATCCGCCGGCTGGGGATCGACGCCACGGTGGACATGGAATTCTTCGCCCGCGCCCCGGCGGTGCTGGCATTCCTCACCGGCGCTCGACGGCGCGTCGGCCTGCACCGCTTCACCTCCGAAGGACCTTACCGGGGCGATCTGCTCACGCACCGGGTGGAGCACAACCCATACTTGCACACCGCCGTTTCGTACTACCTGCTGATCGAGGCGCTGCAAAGCGACCCGAAGCAGGTGCCGCTGCCCAAGGTCCCCGTGCCGCGGATCGACTTCTCCCCGCCGGTGCTGGAGCCGACGGAAAACGAAGTGCAGGTGGTACGCCAGGCGATTTCCGACGCGCTGATGGATGCCGGGGGATCGACGGGCGCTGGCGATGACGAACGCCGTTCAGGGCTTGCCGGCCCGCTCATCCTGCTGAACCCCAATGCCGGCGATCTGCTGCCGTTGCGGCGCTGGCCGACCGAACGGTTCATCGAGTTGGGGCGGCGGATGCTGCTGGACGACCCGACCGTCACGCTGGCGATCACCGGCGCGCCGTCGGAGCGCGAAGCGGCTGAATCGGTCACGCGGGAATTGCGCTCCAAGTCGCCGGCTGACGCCGGGCGGGTGATCTGCATGGCGGGGCGAACGAGCCTTCGTGAACTGATCGTTCTTTATACGCTGGCCGACCTGCTGGTCACTAATGACAGCGGGCCGGGCCATTTTGCTTCGCTGACGGACCTGCCCACGCTGGTGCTGTTCGGGCCGGAAACGCCCGCCTTGTTCGCCCCGCTGGGCAGGGCCACCAGCGTGATGACGGCCAACCTCGCCTGCAGCCCCTGCGTCAACGCCATGAACCACCGCTTTTCGCCCTGCAACGACAATGTCTGCATGCAGGAATTGAGCGTCGATCAGGTCTACGCCCGCTGCCACAGCTTGCTTCCGGGACGACGACAGCCGAAGCTGGAGTTGACGATCTTCGGGCAGGGCCCGCCTGCGGGAGTCCCTCTGGCAACCTGAATTTTGCCATGCGTATCATCGACCGTTACGTCTTCAAGACCTTCATCAAGAACTACCTCATCAGCCTGATGGTGCTGGTCGGGATGTACATTGTCCTGGACATGGTCTTCAACTTCGGCGACCTGGTCGACGTACGCGGCGCCAACGAGCAGGCCGGCGTGCAGAGCGTGCTGGGGACCATCCGCGACATCGCCGATTACTACTTCTACCAGTGCTTCCTGATCTTCGAGCACATGTCCGGCATCATTCCCGTGGTGGCGGCGGCGTTCACGCTGCTGCGGCTGAGCCGGTTCAACGAGCTGACCGCCATCCTCGCCGCGGGCGTGCCCCTGCTGCGCGTGGCGGTGCCGATCATCCTGGCCGGCGTGGCGGTCAACGTGCTGATGGTTGCCGATCAGGAGCTGTTGATCCCCAGCGTCATCCCGCAACTCACGCGGAAGCACGACCAGATGCACGAGCGCGAGGCGCGTACGTTTGAGATCCAGGCGATGCAGGACAGCGGCTCCGGGCCAAATGAGCCGGGGGCGCTGCTGTATTGCGCTCGCTACACGCCGCCGAGCGGCAACCAGCCTGCCCAGATGGAATTCGTGGACGTGATCGAACGGCAGGATCGCAAAATCGACAGCATCGACGGCAAGCTGACCCGGACGGTGATCGAGCCGAAGGCGCACATCCTGGCCGACCGGGGCGTGTGGAACGCCGCCCAGGACCGTTGGGACCTGACCAACGGCAAGCGCGTCGATTTGGTGGCCAACGCAGAACAGCAACCGGTGCCGCAGCCGTGCGCCTTCTACAAGAGCAACATCACCCCCGAGGAAATCGCACTGTATCGCAGCGGCGACTGGGTCGAACTGCTTTCGACCAGCCGGATCGACCAACTGATTGCCCGGCCCGGCAACTACGGCCAGGCCAACCTGCTCCGCGTGAAACACTGGCGGTTCGTCCAGCCGTTCATGAACGTCGTCCTGCTCCTGCTGGCGATCCCCTGCGTGCTGACGCGCGAGCCAGGCCGGCTCAAGAGCGCCGCCACCCGCTGCCTGATCCTGACCGGCATCGGCATGGGCAGCATGTTCCTCTCCCACCAACTGGCCGGCAGCCCCCCCGCCGGCACCGACTGGGCGGTCACCTGGCCCGCCCTGATGGCCTGGATGCCCGTGCTGCTGTTTGGGCCGGTGGCGGTGTTTTTGCTGGACCGGGTGAAGACGTGAGATTCAGTCTTTTGTCTGGTCTCCCGACCCGTCATGCGGCGGCGCTCGCATGCCCAGCACTTCCAGGGCCCTCTCGATCTGCCGGTCATGGCCGGCGAGGAAATCGGCCGGGCCATTGTCCACGGTGACGTCGGGTTGGACGCCGTAGTTTTCCAGGCTGACGCCTTTGGCGGTGAAGACGCCCACCTGCGGGGTGCGCAGGCTGGAGCCGTCCATGAGGCGGTAGCTGCCGGTGCCGATCACGGCGCCGTAGGTGGGCATGCCGATCACTTTTCCCAGGCCCAGGGTGCGGAAGCCTTCAGGGAACATCTCGGCGTTGCTGGCCGAGCGCTCGTTCTGCAGGACGACCATGGGCCCGAAGAACGCCTGCACCGGGCGCGGGACCTCGACGGAGTTGCGGCTGCGCCAGGACTCGTACTTCTTGCGCTGGTTGAGGATCTCCAGCAGTTCCTGGTCGATCCCCCCGCCGCCGTTGAAGCGCTCGTCGATGATGAGGGCCTTTTTGCCGAGGTTGTCGAGCAGGTCGCGCTCGAACTTCTGGTAGGAGCGCGCGTCCATGGCGCGGATGTGCAGGTAGCCGACCTGGCCGGATGAGAGCTTGTCTACCATGGCACGCCGGCTGTCGACCCATCGGTCGTAATCCAGGTCGCTCTTGGCCGTAGCGGAAAGCGGCTCGAGCCCGACGGTCCAGGCGCCGTCGGCTTGCGGCTTGGAGTTCGCCAGGAACTCGAACTTGCGCCCGGGGACGACGTTGAACAGCTTCCAATAGTTGTCCCCGGCGCTCAGGCCCCGGCCGTTGACGGCCAGGATGTAGTCGCCGGCGGTCAGCTTCACGTAGTCGTGATCGGCCGGCCCCTTGCGGTCGATGGAGGCGACTTTGTAGTAGCCGGCCACGGCATCCGGCTCCAGGTCGAAGCCGGGGTAGCGGGTCTGGATTCGGTCGGTGGGCGTATCCGTCTCCTCGCCGCCCTGGATGCCGGTGTGCGAGGCGTTCAGCTCGCCGATCATCTCCATGATGACCGAGTGCAGCTCGTCGGAGTCGCCGACATCCGCCAGCAGCGGCTCGTAAGCTTTTTTGGCCGAGTCCCAGTCCACGCCGTGCATCGTCGGGTCGTAGAAGCGATTGCGCATGACTCGCCAGGCCTCATCGAAGACCTGTCGGCGTTCGGCGGGGTGGTCGATCTCCAGCCGCACGGCGAAGTCGATCCGCTGGGGCGACGACCCGGCATCGGCCGGGGCCGCCGCTCCCGCGCCGCGGCCGGGCCCGCGCGCGCTGCCCGAGGACTCGCCGGCATCGGACGGTCCCGAGCGCGCAGCGACGCTGTAAATCCCGCTGCCCTGCATGAAGAAGATGCCGCGGCCATCACGGGACCACTGCGGCTCACCGACCCCGCCGCCTCCGCGCCGTGACCGAATCAACGAATCGCCGGTGCCCGCCGTGACACCCGTCAGCCGAGTGAGCCGGGTGCCATCGTCGGCGATGGTGTAGAGGGCCGGTGCGCCGCTGGAAAACTCATCAGCACCCCCGCCGGCGGCGACAAATGCATAGGTTCGGCTGTCCGGTGACGGCGACACGTTCATCACCGACCCGGCTTCCAGCCGGGTAAGCTGGCGGATGCGGCGTTGCAGCCCGTCCCATTCGATCTTGACGTCGGGTTTCCCGCCGCGCTCGCCGCCCATCCCGCTGAACAAGCCGCCCGATCGCGTCTGCCGGCCCGACCGCGCCTCGGCTTCGGTTTCGGTGTCCACGCCCCGGTCATCCGGGTTGTTGGTATTGCGCGTCAACTGAACGCTGTAGAGCTGCGTCGTGGTCCGGTTCAGCGACGACATCCCCGGCGCGCCCAGCCCGCCCAGCAACACCAATGTCTTCCCGTCCGGCGACCATTTAGCGCCGTACGACAGCAGGAAATCCTCGGCTTCAATCGCGTGCTCTTCCCCGCCCGACAGCGGCTTCACATAGACGTGCGAACGAAGGCTGGCGTCCTCCTTCGAGTACGACACCCATTTCCCGTCCGGCGAAAACTGCGGCGTGCCGATCGACGACACATCGCTCGACGCCAGCGATTCGCTCTTCAGCGAATCGACCTCGACGTGCCACAGCTTGTGGTCCGAGCCGGACCACAGCAGCGACTTGGAGTCCGGCGACCAGGCGACCGAAGACTTGTCGCAATCGGCATCGGTCACCTGCTTGAGCCCATGGCCCAATTCATCGGCCACCCAGATTTCCTCCCGCCCGCTACGGTCGGAGACGAAAGCGATCAGCTTCCCGTCCGGCGACCATCGCGGCGACTGTTCCCGCCAGGGCGTTTCCGTGACGCGCTGCAGTTCGCCACGCTCGGTGGCAATAGTGAAGATCTCGCCGTGGATGGCCACCGCCGCCCGCTTTCCCGAAGGCGACAGGCTGAAGCTCTCGGCCTCGCCTTCGATGGTGCGCAGCTCCAGATCGTTATCCTTGGCGTCGGCCTTGATCTCGATGGGGATCTGATTGGACTTGCCGCTTTCAAGATCGAGCTTCCACAGCACGTGGTCCTGTTCGTAGACGATTGTCTTGCGGTCGGCGGAGATGCTGGGGAACAGCAGGTTGCCCTGGGTGTGGTGCGTGACCTGCACCGGCTCGCCTGCGGTGAGCTTGTCGCACCCGCCGCCGTTTTCGGAGATCCTCCAGATGTTGTTGACGCTGGTCATGACCTCCGGACTGCCGTACTTGACGTTCTTCTCGTCGGGCAGGCGGTCGGCGACGAAGTAGATGTTGCCGTCGTGGCCGTACATGGGCCAGTAGTAATTGCCCTTATAGTCGCCGTCGCCGAGCCGGGTGAATTCGCGGCTGTTGACGTCCATGAGCCAGAGATCGACGGCATAGCTGCCGCGATAGTGCTTGCGCGACCAGACGCCGGGATGGCGGGTGAACGCCAGCTTCTTGCCGTCCGGCGAATAGCTCGCCCACGAGCCCCAGTCGGTGGGCAGCGGCTCTTCCATGCCGCCGTCCACTGGCACCTCGAAAAGAGTAGCCACGCCCGGGAACACGCCGGTATCGCGGGAGGAGACGAAGATGATCTTGCTCCCGTCCGGCGTCCAGCCGACCACGATGTCATCGGCGCTGTTGAAGGTGAGCTGCCGCGGCTTGTCGCCGCCGGCGGGCATGACATACACATCGTAGTTGCCGGCCCGGTTCGACGAGAAGGCGATCGACTTGCCGTCCGGCGAAAAGCTGGGGTAGATGTCGCGGGCCTTGTTGACGGTCAGGCGCTCCACGCGGCTGCCGTCGTCGTTGGCCGACCAGAGGCTGCCCAGGTAGCTGAAGACCACCTTGCCGTTGGAGTACGACGGATGCCGCAGCAGGCGGGTTTCGGCCCGTGCCGGCGCCGGCCAAAGGACCGCGACCGCGGCAAGCAGCATGAGCCGAACCATCAGTGACGAGATCGAACGCCGCTTCGCCATGAGAACTCTCCTGAGGCAAGGCCTCGATGTCTCCGTCTCGCGGAGGTTTCGATTGCAGGTTTGATTCGACCACGCGCAGCCTGTGCCCGCGCATTACGGGTGGCATGGTAACATAATGGGGGCATGTTTTAGCTGTTGAAGGATAGCAGCTTGAAACTTCGTTTCCCGTGCCCAATTTTGCACCGGGCTGGTGCAAAATTGGCGCTTCCGAGCCGCGGAGTGGTTTTGCAGCGGGCTGCAAAATTGATCTTGCCGGCACCGGCAGTGATTTTGCAACGGGCTGTTGGCCGGCAGATCGTATTCGGTCATCTTGTAGGGCCTATTGTACGGCGTACTGTAGGGCGTACTTCAGTACGCGTCTTTCGCGGGTGCACAACGCCTCCACGAAACTGTACGCCGATCGCATCGCCCAAACCCCGGAGAGCGCCCCGGCGTTCACCCCGAGCCCCTTGTCCCGCCGTTCCCGCAACGCCGAGATGATCCGGCCCTTGTCCCACGCCGGCCCGCTCAGGCGGACGCCGTCAGGATCGCCGCCCGCCGCCCGCAGCGCCGCGTCGTGGGAGCTAAAATGCCGCTCTATCGCGGAAGCGAGCTGAGGGTCCGACCTCTTGATCGCCCATGCATTCAAGCCCAGGCCCTTCGCCTGCCGCTCGCGCAGCGCCGCGACGATTTTGCCCTTGTCCCACTTGATCGGTCCCTTGGCCGCGCGGCTCATGGCGGAGCATTCCGCCGTCGGCGTCGCGGCGCCCCATGATGCCCGAAGATGACGTCGATTTCGTGCGCGCGGCCGCGCGGGATTTCCTCCCCGCACACAAATTCGCCCCAACCGCGCCGGGCCACAGGCACCGACGTTGGTCTTGCATGGCCGGAGGCCGCGCGGGAACCTGAATGCCATGCCTTCGAACAGGATGACCCATCCCGGTCCGCGCGCCGGCAAGTGGAACAAGGCCCGGATCGCCGACGCGCTGCGGAGCCGACTTGCAAAGGCCATGGGTATGAACTTCAAGGCGATCGAGACTTCGGACCAGCCCCTCGCCTGTGCGATGAGGAGCCATTTCGGGTCACACGACGAAGCATTGCGCATCGTCGGGGTCGATCCGGCGACGGTGCGGAAGCAACTTTCCTGGGACAAGCCCAGGATCGTGGCGGCAATCCGGGACCGGCTCGCCAGCGGGCTGGGTGTGAACTTAGCCGCCATCGCGCACTCGGATATCAAGCTCAGCGGCGCGATCCGGCGTTATTTCGGTTCCCATGACGACGCCCTCCGCGCCGCCGGGATCAATCCCGGCCCGGTGCGGCAACGGCCCGTACCCCTTGATAGGGCCGCCGTCATCGCCGCCCTGCACGACCGCCGCGACAAGGGCCTGGCCCTGAACTTCAAGTCCGTTGAGCAGTCGAGCCGCGCCCTGGCCAGTGCGATCAAGCACCACTTTAAGTCGCACGATCGGGCCCTGATCGCCGCCGGGATCGACCCCGCCGGAGCTCGCAAGCAGTTCCCGTGGGACCGGGCCCGGGTCATTGCCTGCTTGCGCGACCGCGCTGCGAGTGGCGCGGGCCTGCACTCGTACGCGATCCAAATGTCCGATAACGCCCTTGCTGGGGCCATACAACGCCACTTCGCGTCACACGCCGATGCGCTGCTTGCCGCGGGGATCGACCCGGCCAAGGTGCGGCGACGCACGCCATGGGACAAGGCCAAAGTCATCGCCGCCCTGCGCGACCGGCAGGAAAAGGGGCTCGGCCTGAACGTCCACGCGGTCTCTTCGGATCAACCGCTGGTGGGGGGCATCCAGCGCCACTTCGGCTCTCATGCCGCCGCACTTCGCGCGGCGGGCATCGACCCGGAGTTGGTGCGCCAAACGCGGCGCCCGTGGCAAAGAGAGGAAATCCTCGCCGTCCTGCGCCGGCTGGCCCCGAACGGCATTGTCCCTTGGCCGTTGGTCAAATCCGGAGGAGCCAGCCTCGATCGCGCTGCCAGGCGGGTTTTCGGGTCCCTCCCAGCCGCCATGCGCGCCGCCGGGCTGGAGTATGCCCGCCCGCCCGGCCGTGCGGACATCGGCCATTGGACCGAGGAACTCGTCCTGAAAAGTCTCGAGCAGATGTATCAGGACGGCCACGACCTCCGCTATCGCCACATGAAAGAGCACAGTCAGCCGCTGTTCTTCGCCGCGAAGCAATTCTTCGGGTCCTACGTCAACGCCGTGAAGCGGGCCGGCATCGACTACTGGGAGATGTCGCAGGCGCAACTGGCCAAGCAGCGCGCGGCCGCCGCCGGGCAGAACGCCCCGGAGCAGGCTCACGGGAAAGAGTGAAGACGCCGGGATCCCGTCAGTACCCAGAGCCAAGCCATGGGCTTGTCGCGATCGCCGTGTCTCGGCCGATTCGTAACGGCTGAGGGGAACGGCTGAGGGGGACACTCCTACCTCCGCAGATCGGTCTCCTGTGCCGCAGGCGATGGCTTTTTAGGCCGCCACGGATCGGGCAGCGTTGATTCCAAGCCCAGTCGCCGCGCCGTCTGCCCCACCCAGGCGTCGTCTGGCGAATGGCCGGCTGCGCAGTCGTGAGCTTGTCGAACGGCGCAGTCGCCGAGGCTCGACCACTGCCATTCTTCCCCACGCGCCACCATCCTGGCCCGTAATGGGTTTGCTCCTGAGCAGCTCAGGTCGTCAACGGGTAAGCAGGGGTGTCCCCCTTCGCATGTTCCATCCTGGCCCGTAATGGATTTGCTCCTGAGCAGCTCAGGTCGTCAACGGTAAGCAGGAGGGGTGTCCCCCTTCGCGTGTTAACGGTAAGCAGGGGTGTCCCCCTTCGCGTGTTCTTCGCGTGTTGCCGCCGCGGATCGCGCAGCGTTGATTCCAAGCCCAGCCGCCGCGCCGTCTGCCCCACCCAGGCGTCGTCTGGCGAATGGCCGGCTGCGCAGTCGTGAGCTTGTCGAACGGCGAAGTCGTGAGCTTGTCGAACGGCGCAGTCGTGAGCTTGTCGAACGGCGCAGTCGTGAGCTTGTCGAACGGCG
>Ga0182024_10023345_pt1 | contig 11084 bp, 9 predicted proteins | sample P32metaG_FD_120480 | JGI IMG/M metagenome (GOLD analysis project Ga0182024, IMG submission 120480) | Permafrost microbial communities from Stordalen Mire, Sweden - P3-2 metaG (Illumina Assembly) | ecosystem: Environmental > Terrestrial > Soil > Wetlands > Permafrost | place: Sweden: Stordalen... | reverse complement strand
TCTGGACGCACCTGGGTGCGCCCGCCTCGCGGCAGGTACCACCAGTACCTGCCTTGCGAGACGGTCTCCCCAGGCACGCCCAGCCACTCGTCAATTCCCACAACTAATTCCCCTACAGACCCTAAGTAAGCTAGAGACATGTTCGAACTCTGGCGTGAGAAGACCAAGATGATCGACCCGGAGCGCGCGCTGCCGGGCCGTGAGCAGGAGATGCAGGTCTCGGCAGCGCACACCGTGCTCGGCACCCCACTCGAGCCTCCGTTCCCGGAGGGACTGGAGACCGCGGTGGTCGCGCTCGGCTGCTTCTGGGGCGCCGAGCGGATCTTCTGGCAGCTTCCAGGCGTGTACACGACGGCCGTTGGCTACACGGGCGGGTTCACGCAGAACGCAACCTACGAAGAGGTCTGCAGCGGCAGCACCGGGCATACCGAGGCGGTGCTCGTCGTTTTCGACCCGAAGCAGATCTCCTACGCCGAACTTCTGCGCAAATTCTGGGAGGGTCACGACCCGACCGAGGGCATGCGGCAGGGCAATGACGTCGGTACCCAGTACCGCTCCGCCGTCTATTACACGAGCGATGAGCAGCGGCAGATCGCCGAGGCCTCGAAGGTCGCCTACGCCGACCAGCTGAAGGCAGCCGGCTACCCAGAGATCACGACCGAGATCGCCGCGGCAGGACCGTTTTACTACGCCGAGGACTACCACCAGCAGTATCTGGACAAGAACCCGGCCGGGTACTGCGGGCTGGGCGGAACCGGTGTCAGCTGCCCCATCGGGCTGGCGCACGCCGCCGAGTGAGCGACGCGACCACGGCGCCAGGCGCCGGCGCAACCGCACAGGGCCAAGCGATCGAGGTCGTGCTATTCGATATCGGCGGCGTGCTCGCGGAATGGACCGGCCTGCCGGTGATGCGCGAACTGACCGGAGCCGCCTCCGACCTGGATGTGGCCGGCCGCTGGCTGATGAGTCCCTGGGTGCGCAGATTCGAGTCGGGCAACTGCTCGGAGCAGGACTTCGCCGAGGGAGTCATCGCCGAGTGGAGGTTCCCTTTTACGCCGGAGCAGTTCCTGGAGAAGTTCTTGAGCTGGCTCGATGACCCCTTCGCGGGCGCCGAGCAGATGGTCCGTGAGACCAAGGCTCACGCATCAGTCGGCTGTCTGAGCAACACGAACTCACTGGCCTGGCGGGAGATCATCTCGCACTGGCCGCTCACAGCATTGTTCGAGCACCGCTTCCTCTCGTTCGAACTGGGCGCCGTGAAACCGGATCGGGAGATCTTCGGACTTGTGGTCGAGCAGCTGCCGGTCCCTCCGGACCGCGTCCTCTTCCTCGATGACAACGCGATCAACGTCGAGGGGGCGTTGGCATCGGGCTTCCGTGCCGAGCAGGCGCGCGGCGTCGCCGAAGCCAGAGCCGTCCTGGCGCGCTACGCGCTGCTCGGCTAGGCGCCGCCGGCAACAGCCGGCAGGATCGTGACCTCGGCGCCGTCGGCGACCGGAGTTTGGAGACCCTCGAGGAACCGGATGTCCTCACCGCCCACGTAGACATTCACGAAACGGCGCAGACCGTCGTCGTCGGCGATTCGCGGCTTCAGGTCGGCGAAGCGCTCATACAAAGCATCGAGCACCTCCGCCACGGTGCTCCCCTCCACCGCGGCGACCGCTTCGCCGCCGGTGGCCGCGCGAAGCTGGGTCGGGATTTTCACGTTGACGGGCATGTCTCGGGTCTCCTCTCAGGCAGAAACTGCCAGGCGCTCACGCGCGGTTTCGAACGCCTCGGCGTTCGCATCGATCTCCCACGCCTCGAAGGTGCCGCGGGCGCACTCGAGCGTCTTCAGTCCCTCACCGGTGATCACCGCGACCACCCGCTCTGCGGCGTCGATGTCGCCGCGCTGCGCGAGCTTGCGCAGCACCGCAACCGTCACGCCACCTGCGGTCTCCGTGAAGATGCCCGTGGTCTGCGCGAGTAGCTTGATCCCGTCGCGGATCTCGTCGTCGGTGACGGCGTCGATCGCGCCGCCGGTGCGGCGCGCAAGGGCCAGTGCGTACCCGCCGTCTGCAGGATTGCCGATCGCCAGCGACTTCGCGATCGTGTCGGGCTTCACGGGGAGGCAGAAGTCGCGGCCCTCGCGGAACGCGCTCGCGACCGGCGAGCAGCCCTCAGCCTGAGCGCCGTTGAAGGTCGGAACCTCGCCTTCCACGAGCCCGAGCTCCAGCCACTCCTCGAAGCCGCGGGCGAGCTTGGTGAACATCGAGCCCGAGGCGATCGGCGCGACCACGCGATCGGGCACCTGGAACCCGAGCTGCTCGGCTATCTCAAACGCCAAGGTCTTCGAGCCCTCTGAGTAGTACGGCCTCATGTTGATGTTCACGAACGCCCAGTCGTGGTCGTCCGCGATCTCCGTGCACAGCCTGTTGACGTCGTCGTAGTTGCCGTTCACGGCAACCAGGTTCGTTCCGTATATGCCCGTGGCGAGCACCTTCTGCTCTTCCAGGTCGGACGGAATGAACACGTAGGACTCGAGGCCGGCCGCAGCAGCGTGGGCCGCAACGGCGTTCGCGAGGTTGCCCGTGGACGCACAGGCGATCGTCGTGAAGCCGAGCTCCTGGGCGCGCGCAAGCGCGACCGAGACGACGCGATCCTTGAAGGAGTGGGTCGGGTTGGCGGCATCGTTCTTGATCCAGAGCTCGCCGATGCCGAGCTCCTCGGCAAGCCGCCGGGCGCGCACGAGTGGTGTCCAGCCGGCGCCGAGCGCCGACTGTGGGTGCTCGACCGGCAGAAAGTCGGCGTAGCGCCAGATCGAGAACGGGCCGGCCTGTATGCGCCGCTTCAGCTCGGCAGCGTCCAGCTCGGCTCGCGGGGCGTAGCGAACCTCCAGGGGTCCGAAGCACTGCTCGCACACGTACCGTGCCTCGAGCGGGTATTCGGTCTTACATTCCTTACAGCGAAGCGCTTCTGGCGGCATATCAAAAAACCTCCGCCGGGTCTCAGGGGTCGGAGGTTGTGCACCGCCCTACCCACATCTCCCAGGCCTGTCGTTGGAGCCTGATGGACTTGGCACCGTTTCCTTGCGGTCGGTTGCCGGGGCTTCGTAGGGCCATTTCCCTCCACCCCTCTGGATGCGTACTGCTATGTCGGAGGAGAAGTATATGGAATCGCCGCGCCGAACCAAATCTTCAGCGGGGTCAGGCTGTACCGCCCAAGCGGTTTGAGAGACTCTTGCGCGTGAGCGCAGTCGACTACGAGCCGAACATCGATCTGGTGACAGAGCTGGGCGGTGACGAGCAGGCGCCCCGCAGGCGCCTGCTGATGATCGTCAACCCCTATGCGACGACCGTGTCGAGCCGGCTCAAGAACCTGGTGATCTCCGCGCTGCGCGGCAGCTACGAGATCGACGCGGTCGACACGGAGCGGCGCGACCACGCGACTGAGCTCTGTCGCGAAGCAGCCGAGGAGGGCTACGACGCGATCGTCGCCTTCGGCGGTGACGGAACCGTGAACGAGGCAGCCAACGGCCTGGCTGGCACCGCCACGCCGCTTACCTGCCTACCCGGAGGCCGCGCCAACGTCTACTGCCGCCTGCTGGGGATTCCGGCGGATGTGGTCGACGCGACGGAGCACCTGCTGGCGCTCGCGACCAACTGGCACCCGCGGCCGGTCGACCTCGGGCGCGTCGGTGAGCGCCACTTCCTGTTCTCGGCCGGCGTTGGGCTCGACGCGAGCGTCGTCGAGCGCGTCGACGCGCACCCACGACTGAAGGCCCGGCTCGGCGAGTACTACTACGCCTGGGTGGCGACCTCGACATACAGCCGCCGCTACCTCGTGAACCCGCCGCGCTTTGCGGCGGAGCTCGGGTCGGGCAACGGCGCCGCACCGACCGAACGGCTCGAGGGCGTGACCGTGCTGGTCCAGAACGCCTCGCCCTACACCTTCTTCGGCGAGCGTAGCGTCGAAATGGCCGAGGGCGTCTCGTTGCACAGCGGTGACCTGGCCGGCGTGATCCTGAAGCGCACGAGCCCGCTCGACATACCCTCGATCGCGTGGCGAGCGCTGTCCTCGCGGGCGAAGATCTCGGGTCACCGGCAGATTCAGTCGTTCACAGCTGAGAAGGGGCTCCGCATCCGTTCGCTCGACGACCGTCAGCTGCCGATCCACGTGGACGGCGATTTCATTGGGAGCGCCGCCGAGCACGTGTTCTCGGTCGCACCGGGTGCGCTGACGATCGTCGCCTGACCGGATCCCGTTCCGGGGCCACGTTCGCTCAAACACCTGCGGGCGCGAGCACGATGTCGAAGCGGACGCGCGTCCAGCTGCGGTCACCCAGCTCGCGCCCATCCGGTGCGGGCGTGCCAGGCGGTTGCCGCGCGAACTCGCGCACAAGCGACTCCTTCACCCCGAAAACGGCATCGCCCTGCCGCAGCTCCTCGCCCTCAACGAAGATATGGGTGATCAGCGTGCGCTTCCCGGGAGCACTCACGAGGAAGTGCAGGTGCGGCGCGCGCATCGGTGAGCGCCCCGTGGCCTCGAGTAGCTTTCCGACCGGCCCGTCGTGCGGGATCGAGTATGGGACCGGCGTCAGAGCCCAGAAGCGGAAGTTGCCGTCGGCGTCGGTGCGCAGGCGCCCGCGCGACGCCGTGCGGTCGACTCCGCGCTGAACGTCGTAGAGGCCATCCTCGTCGCACCCCCAGATCTCGAGCAACGCGCCGGGGACCGGGTCGCCGGCCGTGTCGCGGACGCCGCCCTCCACCCAGCACGGCTCGCCGGGCGCGCCGAACGCAATGTCACCACCGAGCTTCACTGCGGGTGCGCCCTCCACAAAGAACGGACCAAGCACGGTCGCTTCGGTCGCGTTCGCATACGCCTGGTTGTTGATCGCGATCGTCTGCATCGATGCGCCGAGCACATCCGAGAGCAGCACGAACTCCTGCCGGCGCGCGTCGGTGATATGACCCGCGGCGGTCAGGAACTCGATGCCGGTGCGCCACTCCTCCTCGGTCAGGTGTGTCTCGCTCAGAAAGCCGTGGAGGTGGCGCACAAGCGACTCGAGCACGAGCTTCAGCCGCGGGTCCGGCGTCTCCCGGAGCGATTCGAGCACTGCCGCGACCAACGCCGCCTCGCGCGCCTCCTGCTCAGCCACGCCGAGGAAGGTCTCGTCCTCCATTCCAACTCAGTTTGGCACGCGCCAAGGCCGCAAGCTGCGGGCAAATCCTAACCCCCAGGGGGTCAACGGAGGCCCCGCCACGCCTCCATTGCTCATGACGCGTGCGCTCGGGATCTCGATCACAGACGCTGATCGCTCGGTGCTCGGCCCGCTGGCCGAGCACCGGATCCTGATCGTCCCCCAGGTCGCCCTGCTCCTCGGGGTCAGCGAGGGCGCCGCGGCCAGGCGGTTGGCCAGGCTGGAGAGCGCGGGCCTCGTCCACCACGAGCGCATCTTCCACCGTGCGCCGGCAGTCACCTGGATCACACGCCGAGGCCTCGACGCGATCGAGCACCGGCTGCCGCAGCCACGCCTGGATCTGCGCGGCTACCGGCACGACGTCGGCGTTGGCTGGCTCTGGCTGGCGGCGCGAGCGGGCACCTTCGGGGAGCTCACGGGGTTGGTCGCCGACCGTGAGATGCGGGCCGCCGACGCCCGCGCAGCCGTGGCCGGCAGGCCGGTGCAGTATGGCGTCGGGCTCGGCCTGCTCGGGTCCCACGGTCAGCCACAGCGCCACTACCCGGACCTGATGCTCGACACGAGCGGCGGCCATCGTGTCGCGGTCGAGCTCGAGCTGACGGCCAAGAGCGCCCGGCGCATGGCGCGGATCATGACCGGCTACGCCAGCGACGCGAGCGTGGATGCCGTGCTCTACCTGGTGCCGACCAGGGCCCTCGCACAGGTCGTCTCAGACGCCGCCCGCCGCGCCGGAATCTCGGATCTCGTGCACGTCCAACGGATCGCGCCCGACGGGATCGCGGGTGCGTCCGCGGCGAACGTGCGATCCACGCGACGCAGCACATCGCGCAGCGCCGACCGAGGAGCTGTCGGGCGATGATCGAGGATCCCCCTCCCCCGCGCTCCCTGCGGCCACGCAGCCTGCTCTGGCCGGCAATTGCGTTAGTGGCGCTGATGACGATGCCGGCGTGGGTTGGGCTGGCCGTAGCGGCTGCGGTGCTGACCGCAAGGTTCGCCCTGCGCGACATCCGGCACGTGCGCGCACGCGACGCCGAGATCGCTGAGCGAGCGGCAGGTGCCGTGCAGATCGGCAGCGATGGCCGCGGCAGGGCTGTGCTCGTCCCTGAGCAGACACTGGCTGCACATGGGCTGATCCTGGGCGCGACCGGCGCCGGCAAGTCGACGACCCTGCTGACGCTGCTGTCGGAGCAGGTCAGGCGGGGGCGGCCGGTCGTTGCGATCGATCTCAAGGGCAGTCCCGGGTTCGCGACCGAGCTGCGGGCGGCCGCCGAAGCCGCAGGTCGCCCCTTCGTGCAGTGGACACCTGATGGCGGTGCCCGCTGGAACCCACTGGCCGTCGGCAACGCCACCGAGCTCAAGGACAAACTGCTCGGCACCGAGCGCTTCACCGAGCCTCACTACCGGCGTGCGGCCGAGCGTTACCTGCAGATGGCGATCCAGGTCGCCCAGGAGTCGGCCCCCGAGCGCACGCTTACGCTGGCCCGGGTTGTCGAGCTGATGGCGCCCGAGCGGCTCGCCGTGGCGACACGCCGCCTGCCCCGAGCCCGCAGCGAATACGTGCGCGACTACCTCACCTCGCTCACGCCCGATCAGCACAGCGCGATCCGCGGTCTCGCGTCGCGTCTGGCTGTGCTCACCGAGTCCCACACAGGCAGCTACCTGGAGCCGGCCGCGGACGCCCCGGCGGTCGACCTGCGCCGGGCACTCGACGGTGGTGAGGTGGTGTTGTTCAGTCTCAACTCGAGCACCTACGGCGGGCTGGCGGGGATGCTGGGCACGCTGGCCGTGCAGGACCTGATCGCCGCGACGGGGGCGCGCCTGTCGGCCGGCCGCGGCGCGGAAGGTCTGGCGGTCGTTGCCATCGACGAGTTCTCGGCGCTCGGCTCCGACAACGTGATGGCGCTGCTTTCGCGCGGACGCGAGGCCGGCGTTGGTGTGCTGCTGGCGACGCAGGAGCTCGCCGACCTCGATCGCGCTGGCCGCGGCCTGCGCGATCAGGTGCTGGGCAACACAGCGCTCAAGATCGCCCACCGCCAGGACGTCCCCGAGTCGGCCGCGACGGTCGCACGGCTCGCCGGCACGATCCGGGTGTGGGAGCGCAGCTATCAGACACGCCCCGGCACGCGTGGCTTTGGCGGGAACGTCGCGACCAGCGCGCGGCTTGTCGAGCGTTACACGATCGAGCCCGAGCAGGTCCGCTCGCTGCCCACCGGCGAGGCGATCGTGATCTTCAAGTCACCGCGCGCCGTGGCGCTGCACGCGCGCATCCGGCGTCAGCCCCCGTCCGGGCGCCAGCCGCCATCCGGGCACCAGCCGCCGTCCGGGCGCCAGCCGCCACCCGGGCGCCAGCCCGACCGTCAGCCGCCGGCGCCGGGCGTCACTCGGTAGGCGTCGAAGACGTTGTCGATGTTGCGCAGGCGCGTGATCGCCTGGTCGAGCGTGCGTGTGTCGCCGACCTCGACCACGAACTGGTTGCGGATCATCGGGAGGTTGACGGTGCAACGCGCCTCGAGGATATTGATCCCCGCCTCGGCGAACGTCCGTGAGAGGTCCTCCAGCAGGCGATGGCGATCCCAGCCCTGGACCTCGATCTCGACCTGGAAGGAGGTCTCGGCGTCTCCGTCCCAGGCGACCGTCGCGAACCGCTCGGGATCCTTGCGCAGGACCGCGACGTTGGGGCAGTCGTCGCGGTGGATGGTGATTCCGCGCCCGAGCGAGATGTAGCCGACGATCTCATCCCCGGGAACGGGATGGCAGCACTTGGCGAGCCTCAGCATCACCTCGTCGATGCCGTCCACCGCGATCCCGAAGCTGTTCGAGGACGTGGTCGGACGCGAGCGCCGGCGACCGGCCGACATCAGATCGGCTGCAGCGGTCGGCTCAGTCTCGGCGGTCTCGCCGGCCTTGAGCCGTTGCATGACCTTGTTGACGACGACCTGCGGCGAGACCTTGGCCGCGCCGAGCGCGATGTAGAAGTCATCGCCCTTGCGGAATCCCATCTCGCGGATGACCTCCGCCATCAGCGGCGATGCGACGATCTTCTGCGACGGCATGCCCTGCTTGCGGAGGTGTTCCTGCAGCAGCTCACGTCCCGCATGCTCGGTGTCCTTGCGGGTCTCCGCCTTGTACCAGGCCTTGATCTTGTTGCGCGCGCGGGTCGTCTTGACCAGGGACAGCCAGTCACGTGACGGGCCGCGCTCGCGCTTGGAGGTGAGCACCTCGACGATGTCGCCGGAACGCAGCTGGTAGGACAGTGGCACGATCTTGCCGTTGACCTTCGCGCCGACGCATCGGTGGCCGACATCGGTGTGAATCTCGTAGGCGAAGTCCAGCGGCGTCGCGCCGACCGCAAGTGACTTCACCTCGCCTTTGGGGGTGAACACGAAGACGTCGTCCTCGAACAGGTCGACCTTCAGCGTCTCGACGAACTCGCGCGGGTCCGAGACGTCCTTCTGCCAGTCGACGAGCGAGCGCAGCCACTTCAGCTTGCCATCCGGGTCGCGCAGGGCGGCCTCGCCGCCGCCCTTGCCCGGCCTGCGCGACCCACTCACGTTTGGGTCGTCCTTGTACATCCAGTGCGCGGCGATTCCGAACTCAGCCAGGTCGTGCATCGCGCGCGTGCGGATCTGGATCTCCAGCGGGCGTCCCTCAGGACCGATGACGGTCGTGTGCAGCGACTGGTACATGTTGAACTTCGGCATCGCGACGAAGTCCTTGAAGCGTCCCGGCAGCGGCTTCCACAGCGAGTGGATCACGCCGACCGCGCCGTAGCAGTCCTTCACCGAGGCGACGATCACCCTCATCGCCGTGAGATCGTAGATCTCGTTGAACTCGCGACTCTTCTTGGTCATCTTCGAGTAGATCGAGTAGAAGTGCTTTGCGCGGCCCGAGATCTCGGCGTCGATGCCGATGTCGTCGAGCTCCGCTGAGAGGTACTCACCCGCCTGATTGACGTAGCGCTCGCGGTCATCGCGCTGCTGTGAGACCAGGGTCTTGATCTCATCGAACTTGCGCGGGTGAAGTGTCTGGAAGGCCAGGTCCTCCAGCTCCCACTTGATCGCATGAATGCCGAGCCGGTGCGCGATCGGCGCATAGATGTCGAGCGTCTCTCGCGCCTTGTCGATCTGCTTCTGCTTGGGCATCGCATCGATCGTGCGCATGTTGTGCAGGCGATCGGCGAGCTTGATCAGGATGACCCGTATGTCCGAGGCCATCGCGACCATCATCTTGCGGTAGTTCTCGGCCTGCGCCTCGTCGCGCGATTGGAAGGTCAGTTCGGTCAGCTTCGTGACGCCGTCCACAAGGCCGGCGATCTCCTCGCCGAAACGCTCCTCGATGTCGGCCAGCGATGCCTTCGTGTCTTCGACTGTGTCGTGCAGGAGCGCGGCGCACAGCGTCTCCGTGTCCAGCCGCATTCCGGCGCAGACCTTGGCGACGCTGACGGGATGGACGATGAAGTCCTCGCCCGAGCGTCGGCGCTGGTTGGCGTGGTGCTCGCTGGCATACACGAACGCGTCGCGCACCCGGTCACGGTCGACAGCGAGGGCCGTCTCGTCGGCGTGCTCCTCGACGACGGCGAACAGGTCGTCGAGCAGGCCCTGCTCGAACTCGCTCAGCCTGACGGGCGCGGCCTCGGCCACGGCGCCGCCGGGCGCGGGCACCGTGGTGTTGGTGCTCAGCTTGCTCGTCTTGGTTTTGACCCGCTCAGGAATCGCTGGCCGTCCTCGTTCGCCGTCATGTACGTCCTGTACGCCGCCGAACGCTCCAGCTCGGTCGGCTGGGCGTCCGCGAGCGCCAGGGACGGCAGATCCGGGTCGAGGCTGACGAGCCCAAGCTCCGTGAAGACTCTCAGCAGCCGTCCCGACAACCGCGCGGAACGGGCGTGCGATCCGTCGCCACGGAGCAGGTGCTCGAGCTCCCCGCCCGCAACCCTCCCCCGGGCCCGCAGGGCCCGGTAGAAGGCCACGAGCGAAGCACGAAGTCCGTACTCCAGCTCGTGCATCTGCTCTGCAAAGCGTAGCTCAGCCTCGCCCCACGCCAAATGGGTGTAACCGCTGCCGATTTTCGTGACGGCGTCCTGCGTCGCTGAAGCCGGTGGGTCCAGGACGACGACATGCTCGAACTCGGTTATGAGCTCGGGCTCGCCTTCGAGTGAGTCGTGGCTGATCAGCGCAAATCCACCGCGGCGACTGGCGAGAGCCGCGAGTCGCCTTGGTGTATCTGCACAGATCACCAAGATGGGGTCAGGACCCGAGGCTGACTGCGCATCGGCGATGGTGGCGAGCGGGCTCTGGCCACAACGATCAAGGACATTTCGCTCAGCAGCGGCGACGTCATCCCTTGGCAGAAGCTCACGGTCGAGCTCCATGAGCACCGTGGTGAGGTAGTCGTCGGGTTCGCCGAGCACGACGATCTCCCCGGGCGTACACGGAACCGCGTGCTGAAGGACGAGCCTTGGCTCGACCACGCCGTTCCACAGGTTGCGCTCGAGCTTGAAGCTCGCGTCGACCGGAGTGCCGTCGGCGCCCTGGACACGCCCCTCGCATCCGAATGCGACCGCGCTGGCGCTGGCGCCGCCGGAGTTGACGTTGAAGCGGACGTGCTGTCCCGAATCGCCCATCGTGCGTACGCCGTCGAACGTGGCGCCGGACAGGTAGAGCCGCACGTCGGGGTTGCCCTGACCGAACGGCGCGAGCGTCAGCAGCTGCTCGGCCAGGTCGAGCGAGAGGTCGGCACCGGACACCACCGCGTCGACCCGTTCGACCGGCGTGAGCAGCTCAGCGGTCAGCCGCTCCTCTGCGTGTCGCTCGAACGCGTCGCGGAAGCTTTCGATCTGCTCGGGCAGGATGCTGAGGCCGGCGGCGGCGCGGTGGCCGCCGTAGGTCACGAGGTGTGCTGCCGTCGC
>Ga0182024_10023344_pt1 | contig 11085 bp, 7 predicted proteins | sample P32metaG_FD_120480 | JGI IMG/M metagenome (GOLD analysis project Ga0182024, IMG submission 120480) | Permafrost microbial communities from Stordalen Mire, Sweden - P3-2 metaG (Illumina Assembly) | ecosystem: Environmental > Terrestrial > Soil > Wetlands > Permafrost | place: Sweden: Stordalen... | reverse complement strand
CGCTCGTCATACGGGGCGGAGACGTATGCGCGACTGCTTGCGCTGAAGTGCGAGTACGACCCGACCAACGTGTTCCGCCTCAATCAGAACATTGAGCCCGACGCGGCGGCCTAGTCGCGATCGTGCACGGGATCATGGCCCAACAGAAGGACCGCTCTTTCGCGGAGAACCAGAGGGGGAGAACATGCTCGCCAGTACCGATTATCTGGTTGTAGGGGCTGGTGCGAGCGGCCTTGCCTTCGCCGATGCGCTGGTGGCCGAGGCCGACGTTGAGGTGACGGTGATCGACCGTCGAGACGCCCCAGGAGGTCACTGGGTGGATGCGTATCCGTTCGTTCGCCTTCACAGTCCCTCCGCCTACTACGGCGTGAACTCGCGGGCGCTCGGCGAGGACCGCGTGGACCGGGTCGGCGAGAACGCCGGGTACTACGAGCGGGCCACCGGCAAGGAGGCCGTCGAGTACTTCGCCGAGGCGGCCAGGCGGCTTACGCAGACAGGCCGGGCCCGCGTCCTCACCGGCCACGAGCACCTGGGCGCCGGAAGCGACGGCGAGCAGCTCAGAGACCTGAGCACCGGAGTTATTCACGATGTCGCTGTACGTCGCAAGGTCGTCGACGCTCGCTATCTGGAGGGGTCGATCCCGGCGACCCACGCCGCGCCGTTTCAGGTCGCGCCGGGGGTACGGCTGGTCCCTATCAACGACCTGCCGGCGGCAGCGCAATCGGGCGGCTCCTACGCCGTGGTCGGGTCCGGCAAGACGGCTGTGGACGCGTGCATCTGGCTCTTAGACAACGACGTACAGCCAGATCGGATTCGTTGGATCCGTCCCCGCGACGCGTGGTTCTATGACCGCAAGCACGTTCAGCCGTTGGGGCAGGTCGGCGCGATTATGGAGGGGAACTCTCTCGACGCCGAGGCTGGAGCCCATGCGGCGAACATCGACGACCTCTTCGAGCGGCTCGAGGCCTTGGGGCGACTTGTGCGCATCGACCCGGCACGGCAGGCAACGATGTACCGCGGCACGATGCTCAGCGCCCGCGAGCTCGCGGCCCTGCGGCAGATTGCAGACGTCGTCAGGCTGGGCCGAGTACGGCGGATCGAAGCCGACCGGATAGTGCTCGAGCGCGGAGAGACCAAGACCGGCCCCGACGTCCTGCACGTGGACTGCACGGCGCTCGGCCTGAGCAACGCCCCCGCCACGCCGATCTTCCAGCCCGGTCGGATCGTGCTCCAGCAGGTGCGGCACCTCCAGCCGTGCTTCAACGCAGCCCTCGTCGGCTTCATCGAGGCCCACCGAGACGACGACGTGGACAAGAACCGGCTTTGCCCACCCAACCCCTACGCAAGCAGCATCAAGGACTGGCCACGCATGATGAGCCGCACATGGAGAACGGAGGGTCGGTGGTTGAGCGAGCCCGACCTCTCAGCGTGGGTGGCCCAGAGCCGGCTCAACCTGCTGCGTGCGCTTCCCGACCACGCGGAGGAGCCGCCCGTGCAAACGGCAGTCAAGCGATATCTCACACACGTCAGAGCCGCGATCGAGCGACTGAAGCAGCTCGACGGATCGAGTTCACCAAGGGGTGAAGAGAGCGGCGCGGTCGGCTCCCGAGGCGAACGTTGAGCCCTCAGCGTCGTCTGTGACCTTACGGCGCGCTAACTCCCGGCTGAGGTGCAGCCGGCAGAGTCGAGGTCGCGGCGATCCGTCCATCACGTGGGTAACACATTGGGTAACAACCAGTGCGCAGAAGCCGCCTGAACGCGCTTCAACTGCGCCAGCGGGCCCGGAGTCGCGGGGGCTGCGCGCCGGGAGTGGCCCTTAGGAGCCGGTGGGCGAAAACCTGTGGGGGTTCGAGTCCCTCCGCCCACATCAATAGAAAAGGCCTGGTAATTCGGGCGGCCGTGCGGCCGTCACAGCGAGTGCGGCCCAGGTTTTTGCAGAATGGCTTCGCGCGCGGCGATAGCTCTCAGCCCCACAGTCGCGCGGGTGCCGACTCGAGCGCCGCGAGCGCCGCCCGCCGGCCCGATTCGCGCATGCGGTCGAGCGAGTGGAACTCCAGGCGCCCAACCGATTCGTAGTCGGGCGTGATTACCACATCGGCGTAGCGGCGCGCGTGCTCGAGCGTGTCGGTCGTGCTCAGCATCATGACCCGCGCAAGTGTGTCGATCAGCCCGGGCGCCGGTGGCGTCTCGCCCGGGGCCAGCGAGCGCTGCTCGGGATGGGTGACGTCGCAGGCGATGATCGGCCCCTCCGCTTCCTCCGCCATAGTCGCTATGGGCAGATTGTCGAGAACTCCCCCGTCGATGAGTAGTCGATTGCCGATGTGTACCGGGGGGACCACTCCTGGCAGGCACATGCTTGCTGCCACCGCGGGGGCCAGCTCGCCGCGGCGGTGCACCACGAGCTCGGCGGCGATGATGTCGGTGCTGACGCAGTAGAACGAGCGCGGCAGGTCCTCGATCAGGCCTGGGAGGGTTCGCTCGACCATCGCCCAGGCGCGGGCGCCACGGACGAGCGATGTGCGCGGCAGCCGATAATCGCCCAGCGGGTTGCGACGAACCCACTCCTCGTAGCAGTGAGCGTCGATCGCCGCGGCATCCATCCCCATGGCCAGGAGGCCGCCGACGAACGCTCCCATGCTCGCGCCACCGACGCGGTCGATCGTGACGCCGGCCGCGAGCAGCTCCTCGATCGCCCCGACATGGGCGAACCCCCGCGCGCCGCCACCCGACAGGACCAGGCCCACCGAACGGCCCGCCAGACGCCTCGCCAGACGTGCCACGTCGTCTGTCCGGCGGGCGTCGTTGCGAACCCGGTGTGTGGAGCGCGGCGCAAGCGCATCGAGCAGGCTCCTCATCGCGGGCCGATCCCCCCGGTCGAGCAGCACCGCGTCGCAGCCGCGCAGAAGTGGGCTCGGAGCCTGCGCCAAGTCGCTGTCATCCCCGATCAGCGCGAGCAGTCTGTCGGCCTGGCGTATGCACGCAGACGCCCACTCGCCCGACGCCGAGCCGGCGAGCAGTAGCACCAACTCGTGGTCGCGCTCGAGATGATCCAGGACCTGGGCGAGGCCGGTCCCGAGCTCGGCGCCGGAGATCATCTCGCCGGCTCGGGCCTGGTCCAGCCACGCCACGCGGGTCAGCGTCTGCAGCTCAGAGACGAGCGCCATCTCGATGGCCGACGATGCCTTCGACAGTGAGACGACGGCCACCGTCGTGGCTGACTGCCGTGCCTGTGCCTCGGGTCGATGACTCGCCTGCAGCTCGCGGCCGAGGACCCGGGCGACCGTCTGCGCAAACGTCGGAGCCTCGAGCATCAACGCGTCGAAGTCCTCCTGTGCCAGTTGCAGCAGGACGGTGTCGCGGCGAACGCGTATGGAGGCATTTCGATGTGCATGCGACAGCAGCGCGAGCTCGCCCACCACCGAACCGACGCCAAGCTCGCGCACCACGTGTTCGGGACGCCCCACCAGCTCGCCCATCACCTCCAGCCTGCCGGTTTGCACGACATACATGGCGTCAGCCGGATCTTCATGTCGGAACAGCCACTCGCCGCTCGCCAGCCGAACCGTCATGCAACGCTGCGCGAGCGAGCTGAGGATTGTGGCCGGCAGCGTCGCGAACAGCGTCACCTCAGCGAGCAGCTCCTCGGCCGTCTGTGGTGTTGGCGCTCTCGAACGGGTGGGTGTGGGCGGGGGCAAACGGCGCGTCGGTGACCGCGATCGCACCGCGTTGCGTTGGCGGACCAGGTCCTCCTCGCTGTCCAGCGCAGGCGCCTGGAACCGGGGCAGCGCGAGCGCGCCGACTGCGACTAGCCCGAAGCACACGGCAGCAAAGACCCAGGCTCGACGAAATGGAGATGCCAGGCCAGTCTCGGCGGCAGCACCGACGAGCGCCGCGAGAACGGCAACGCCGACGGTCGCTCCGAGCTGGCGGATCGTGCTATTCAGCGCGCTCGCTCCGGCGAAGCGGCCGCGAGGGGCGCCCGAAACGGCCGCGTCGCTCACAAGCGGAAAGCCGATCCCCACGCCGATGGCGAGCACGATGGCCGCCGGAAGGTAAGCGCCGAGGTAGTCCGGGTGCGGCCCCATGCGCCACAGCAGGATCAACGGACCGGCGGTCCACACAACGGACCCGATCAGCACCAGCCTGCGTGCGTCCCAGCGGCCAACCAGGCGACCGGCCAGCAACGCGGTGACGGCCGCCACGAACGGCGCCGGCGTGATCGCCAGGCCTGCCTTCAACGGCGAGTATCGCCACACCACCATCAGATAGAGCAGGTTGGCCAGTCCCAGCGCGAAGAACCCCGCCGAACCGACGGCCGTAATCGCACCGACGACGGGGAAGCCCGGCATCCGCACCAGCTCCGGGTCGATCACGGGCGACGCATGCTGGCGTGAACGTCGGGCCAGTAGCGTGGCTGCGGTCACTGCCACGATTGCGGCGGCGATCACCGCAGCGCTCGTCCATCCCCAATCGGGCCCTTGCACGATGCCGAGGGCGAGTGCGGCGACCGCCAGCGCCAGCAGGGCGGCGCCCGCAATGTCGGGCAGCTCGCGCCGCCCCGGGGCGCGGCTCTCGATGAGCTCGCGGCCACACAGGCGCCAGCTGACAATGCCGATGGGAATGTTGACGAGGAACACCAGGCGCCAGTCCTGGATTTGGACCAGCAGTCCACCGATGGAGGGACCGAGGCCGGCGGCGAGCGCGGCGGTCGCACTCCACATGCCGACCGCCTGCGCCCGCCGCTCCGGTGGGTACGCCTCGAGCACCAAAGCCAGGGAGGAGGGAACAATGACGGCGGCGCCGATCCCCTGTACGGCGCGCGCGGCGATCAGAGTGCCGACGGTGGGCGAGACGGCGCACAGCGCTGAGGCCAAGGTGAACAGGAGCACACCGGAGGCGAAGGTCCGCCGGCGGCCGACCAGGTCGGCCAGGCGGCCGGCGGGCACGAGCAAGACCGCGAACGTGATGTTGTACGCGTTGAGCACCCACGAGAGCTCGGCGAAAGTGGCCTGGGGAAATGAGCGCACGAGGTTGGGGAAGGCGATCCCCACCACCGTGTCGTCCATGAAGGCCATGAACACCCCCATCGACGCGACCAGCAGCACGACCGTGGGGCGCACCGCGCGTCGTCGTCGAGCCAGCGCGCCGCTGACGTCGTCAGCCAGCGACTCAGCCCCCATCGCCGCGATCGACGCCGGCGCTGCTCAGCAGCGTGCGTTCTTCCTCTCCGTGATGTCGCCCGGCCAGCCCCGTTCCACTCACCTGTTTGCGCTCCTCAATGCGGGGGGATCGCGATGATAGGCTAGCCGCCAGTTGATGCGGGGTGAATGGAGAGTAGACGGCGAGCTCCGCGGCGGACAGGCGTCGCGGAGCGACAAGGCATGCGGGGCGCATTGAGCACCCCCAGGGGGCGGCTTGCCCTTGCCGTCGGGACCCCACGCTGGGTGTGGCCGTGCGCCGGGGGAGGCATCCTTGCGGCGATTCTCGGCGCTCGCCTGAACGGTCGCGCGCGCGGTTCGGCGCTGCTTGTCGCGGCGGCGGCGGGCGCCATCGTCGCGTTCTTCCGCGACCCGGAGCGTGCGCCGGCCGAGGGAGCGTTGCTGGCCCCAGCCGACGGCGTCATCTCGGCGGTCGAGCGCCTGCCTGACGGCCGCACTCGCGTCGCCACCTTCATGCGCCTATACGACGTACACGTCAACCGGGCCCCCGCGGCTGGCGTGGTGCACGAGCTGACGCATCATCCGGGCGGCTACCGACCGGCCTTTCGCAAGGACTCAGCGTCAAACGAGCGCATGGTGTGGCTAATACAGTCGGCGCTGGGTGAGCTCGAGCTCGTGCAGATCGCTGGGCTGGCGGCGCGGCGCATAGTGCCGTACCGCAGTGTGGGTGAGAGCGTCGCCCAAGGCGAGCGGATCGGCATGATCCGCTTCGGCTCCCGTGTCGACGTCTTCATGCCCGCAGGCACCGAGCCGACGATCCGCGTCGGCGATCGGGTGCACGCCGGACGCACACGCCTCGACCTTCCGTGAGCCTGTCCCGCGCTGGACCGTCGCCCCGCCTCAGGGCAATGCTCGGTGGCCTAGGGCGATCGGAAGCCCGCCCTGCGTCGCGCCGAGCAGGCGATCTGAGAGCCCACGTTGGGCGGCGGCGTCCACGAGAGGAATCGCCGGCACGATCACGAGCCAGCTCACTGCGGCCGGCCACAGCGGAAACGCGCCGATGAGACAGATGCCGGCCATTCCCGCGAACAGCGCTAGCAGCGGGATCGTGCGGCTGTCCACGTGCCGATAAGGGATCGGGGAAACCATCATGGCGCTTATCACCAGGACGCCTCCCAGCTCGATCGGAGCCGGCGGCGCAAGGGCGAGGAGCGCGATCACCGCCCCGGCAGCAACCGGCATCGGGACCCCGCGGAACCCGGCGGTCGGCGCCCGCTGCGTGTGCGAGCGGGCCAGACGTACCATCGAGGCCACCAGCAGCGAGGTCGCGACGAGCAGGCTGAGCACGTGCCAGGGCCGTGGTCCGGTCGCGTGCGCGGCCACCACCATCACAGCCGGGCAGAGGCCGAAGGTCACGACGTCGCACATCGAGTCAAGCGCCTCGCCGAGACCGCTTGAGCCAACGAGGCGAGCGATAAGCCCGTCGGCGACGTCAAGGACGCAACCCGCGATGATCAGCCCGGCGCACAGCACGAGTTGATGGTGGTCGAGCGTCCCTCCTGCGCGCAGTCCCGCGCCCGCGAGACCGGTCGCGACTGCGACTGCGAACAACCCGCAGACGCCGTTGCCGATCGTCACGACGTCGGCGAACGCGAGCCCTCCCAGCGCCGAGTCGAAAGTGCGCCTCTCGGCCTGAACCGCGACGTGACCACCGGACGGGACCGCCTTGACGGCACCTTGCACGAGTCTGCGCACCATGAGCCTGCCTTTCAGAGAGGCCTGCGGGATATGCGGGCATTCTCCACCCTTGACGGGTTGCTGTGGGTGATGGCCGACACACTGGGACTGTGCAGGTGGACACACTTGCGATAACCCGAGTCGTCCCGAGCGACGTGACGGCGTCGCGTGTAGCGATCGCGCGCGGCGTAGGACATCCGTCGGCGAGCCCGCCGAGGGTTTGTGGACCGTGCCGCCGGACTCCTGAGAACTGCATTACGATTTCTTGCTCGGGTGTCTTTGTCCTATGGGGGCCGTGGTGTCGGAGTCGGTTGAGCTCGCGACGATCCTGCTGACCGATCTGGTCGGCTCTACTCGCCTGGCTACCTCTGTGGGGCCGGTGCGTGCGGATGAGCTGCGCGAAGAGCATTTCGGCTTGTTGCGCCAAGCCGTCGCGGCCCACGACGGGCGCGAAGTGAAGAACCTGGGCGACGGGTTGATGGTGGCGTTCGGCTCGGCGTCAGCGGCGCTTCGGTGCGCCGTGGCAATGCAGCAGCTGTTTGAGCGCCGCTATGCGCGGGCCGAGCAGGGTCTGCATGTGCGCATCGGGCTGGGGGCGGGCGAGTCGACGGTCAAGGACGGTGACTATTTCGGGATGCCGACGGTCGAGGCGGCGCGTTTGTGCGCGCAGGCTCCCGCCGATGGGGTTCTGATCTCGGCGCTCGTCAAGACGCTCGCGGGGCGCTGTGAGGGCGTCGAGTTTGACTCGACTGGAATGTTGGAGTTGAAGGGGTTTCCCGAGCCCGTAGAGACTTTCTCTGTGTCGTGGGCGCCGCTCGAGGAGGAGGCTTCGGGGGCTGGGCGCTCACCGTTGCCGGCGGTGTTGCGCTCGACGCCGCCGGTTTCCTATGTGGGTCGAACCGAGGAGCGGGCGTTGCTCGCGGAGGCAATGGTGCTTGCGCGCGACGGGGCGCGCCAGGTGGCATGCCAAAGTCCGGGTCCCACTCGAGTTCCAGCGCCTTGATCGCAAGCAGTCGCGCGCGGCCCGCAGCGGCACCGACGCCCCTCCATTCGGACCGCTCGCGCGCCGCGGCCAGGCGCACATGGCGCTCGACCTCATCGTGGTGCTCCGCCGCCGAGGTCACGACCTGTCGTAGCACCTCCGGTGAGAGTTCGCGCACGAGTTCCGTGGGTAACAGATTGGGTAACAACGTACCCGCAGAAGCCGCCTGAACGCGCTCCAACCGCGCGAAATGGCCAGTAGTTGCGGAACCCGCGCGCTTGTGGTGTGCCTTAGGAGCCGGTGGGCGAAAGCCTATGGGGTTCGAGTCCCTCCGCCGGCATTATTCGGTCTCGCGGGTCACCTTCCAGCCGCCGGTGGTTTCGGGGCTCAGGAAGTTCGGAGGCTGCTCGGTTTGCAGGCGTTCGTCGTAGTTGTAGTTCTTGTGAGGGTAGCCACCCCCCCCTGGACCCAACGTCACACGTCCGCGCCAATTCTGGGCGATCGCACCCCAGACGGTCAGTTCTTTCAACGATTCGCCGCACGAGAAGTTATCGACTATCCAGGAGTTCTCGGTGCTCAAGATCGCCGCGTCGACGACGAGGTTTGGCGTCGAGCCCCATTTCCTGGGGTCTGTGCTTTTGGTCTGGTTCGTACCGCCGGGGCAATTCGCCTTGGTGCTTGTACCGGAGCCGGTGACCGGGTGATAGACCCGCACGAAGTCGTTCGCGATAAGTCCGAGCGTCGCGGCGCCGGTGGGCTTGCCCGAGCCTTCGTGCGTAGTTTCTATGGGCCCGATCACGATCACGTCGTGCTGACTGCCCACGGTAAGTGATTCGGTGTATTTCCCCTTGACGTACACGTCGCCACAGTAGGGTTTTGCTTCCTCTTCTTCATAATTCTTGTCGTAGACAAACGGCGAATATTCGATCGTGCAACTACCGACTATTTTGTTCACGGTTTCCGCGTTTTCGACGTAAACGACGCCGTTCGCGGGAAAGGGCCTTTTTGTGAATTCTTCCTTTTCACCTTTCGCGTTGTAGGTGCTGCCCGTCATCGTATTTGGGCTGCCTTCTTCAAGTTCGATGACGGTGCGGCCTTTGAACTTGTAGCCCGCTGTTTTGAGCAGTTCTTCGTCCGTTGGGGGCGGAGCCAGCGTCGCGCCACCTTTCACATATGTGCCTACGAAGACCGGTGTTCCCCCGTAGTATCCTTCGTTCATTTGGATTTCGTCCTTTTTGCTGCGGCCGAATTCGGGTTTCCCCGAAATTTCGGAGGCGTCGTTGGTGTGGAACGGCCCCTTGACTTCGTCTTCTTCGATAAAGGGGAACGAAGGGCACGTGCCCGTCAGGCCGTGTTCTGTCCGATATTTGTAGTAATGCTTACACGCTTCTACCGGTTTGCCGGGAAGCGTGGTGGGGTCTTCGACTTCGTAGTTGCTCAGGAACACATAGTTGAGAAAGCCGCTGTGAGAAAACGTCGTCACGATCGACCTTTCCTCATAAAGCTGTTCGCCGTGGGGTCCCTTCACGCTTGGCGCAATGCCCGTTGCCTTGGCCCGGAACGTCCCGTCTGCCGTCACGGCGGCGCTCTCGACGATTGTCGCTGGTTCTCCCGCTTTGCATGTTCCGCCCGGCGCGGTGCTGGAGGGCAGCGTTTCGTAGGTGTAGGTCTCGTCGCTGGTGCCGGGCACTGCGACTGGCACCAGTTTTCCTGCCGTTTCAGGAGTGTGAGGACAGGTGGTCCAGATGTTCGGACTTGAGTTGAGCTGAGACAGATACACTTGGATTCCGGCCTGCGCGGCATAGTAGGCCTTCCGCTGGGCCGTGCTCGTGTGAGTCTGGTTGATGTCTCCTTGGACAGCCACGAACGCCCCGGTCACGAGGAGCCCGCTCACAAAGAGCACCATGAGCGCAAAGAACATCGTGTAGCCCTGCTCGCATCGGGCTAGGCGGCGGGCATTGACCGTCACGGGCTTTATTCGCATGGCCGGTTCACCACTTCCCCTGTCTTGCTGCTGTTGAACCGCAGGACGACCGAGTCGCTCAGCGCGGACGTGTGGCTTGGTTCGGTGCGTCCGCTTTCTGAAGCCTGTGTGAAGGTGATCGTGACCTCGGCGATTTCTTTTCCTGTGGCGGCAGTTGAGACTTCGCCGGAGGTCAGCAGCGGCACGAGCTGGCCGTCGCGCGCTTCGGCGCTGTTGTTGTTGTACTCGGCATATCGGAAGAGGGTGGGCTGTTGTATGCCTCCTTCTTCGACGAAGGGGGCGATGACGTTCGTGGCGAGCAGTCGTGCGTGCGCGTTTGCGACCGTGAATTCGGGGAATGTCCAGTGGTTGGGGGAGCCGCTGCCTACGAACATGTAGTCGGTGAGCTTGCCGACCTGCTGGCCGGAGCTCGTAGTTTTGCCCGTGGAGGTCCAGTTGATGTCGTGCTCGAACGCTTCCTTGACTTCGACGCTGCCGGCCGATTTGCTGCCGTAGGCGCTCACGAGCCAGAGGTTGACGCGGTTGGTCGGTTCTAGTGGGGCGGTCCAGCTCGTGGGGGTGGGGCTTGGGAGCTGGATGGCGGTTGCGCCGTTGCCGGCGCAAGCGGAGTGCAGGTCTTCGACGATCCTGGTCATCGAAGTGCGCCCGATCTGGTCGGCCTGTACGGCGTCGGCGATACGCGACTCCTGACCGAGCGAGAATTCGAGGATCGCGAGCAGTGCCCCGAGGACGATGAGCGAGCAGAGCATGGCGACGAGCAGTTCCATGAGGCTCGTACCGTGCTCGGCGGCCGCGGCAAGTGGTTTGTGGCGTCGGGGCCTCACGGACATTTGAGTTCGGCGGCGCTGTTGGAGTATCCGGCGGTCGTCGACGGTTCTTTGATGTAGACCGGTATGTTCGCCGTGCCTTCTTTTTTCTTGTTTTCAATGAAGGGGGAGGGGCTCTTGTACTTGTAGTATTTCCCCGATATGAGTGCCACGAAGCAGAATTCGAGCTTTTTGGCGTAGGGTTGATACAGGTAGGGGGCTTCGATGTTGCCCGTGGTGGTGGAGACTTTGACCTTGTGTTCGAAGGTGACTGCTTTGGCCGCTCCTACGGGTGTGACTCCGGAGCATTCCGGGTTGATGATCATGGCCCCATTCGAGGTGGCTGTGGGATGTTTTACTGTTGGCGTGCCTTTCGTCCCTTCCCACACCGTCACGTTGACGGCGGGAGCTTCGATT
>Ga0182024_10023343_pt1 | contig 11085 bp, 10 predicted proteins | sample P32metaG_FD_120480 | JGI IMG/M metagenome (GOLD analysis project Ga0182024, IMG submission 120480) | Permafrost microbial communities from Stordalen Mire, Sweden - P3-2 metaG (Illumina Assembly) | ecosystem: Environmental > Terrestrial > Soil > Wetlands > Permafrost | place: Sweden: Stordalen... | reverse complement strand
TGATCAGAATCTGGCGCAGTTGGAAAAACGAGAGCAAAACTGATGAAGAGCCCGAGGTGAAACGCAACGAGTGCTCGAACTGAGCAACGCCTTTGGAGCAAGCATTGTGCGATGCGATCAAAACAGCCCCCAGCAAGATCTGGAAGGCAATGGCCACAGTCAATAACAAAAGCCCTTTTCTGAACAGGCTCACTGGCCGCTCCCCGGTGCTGAGGTTGTCTTGGCGATGGAAAACGTGAAGGTGGTGCCTGATTCAGTGCTGGAGACTGAGATTTTGCTCTGATGCATTTCCACCAGAGCTTGGCAAATTGCTAAGCCCAGGCCCGATCCCCCTTTCGCTCTAGCGTCTCCGACCTCCGCCTGTTGGAAACGGTCGAATATAGTTGGCAAATCTGAGGCGGCAATGCCCCTGCCGTTGTCGATCACTTGCAATTGAACGGCGTTGCCGCAGTCCTGTGCTTGCACGCGCACCGCGCTGTCGCGCTTTGAAAATTTGATTGCGTTGGACAACAAATTGACGAGCACTTGCGTCAGCCTGTCTTTGTCGGCGTAAAGCTCCGCGGCAACTGTATGATCTTCTACCCTGACTCCGTATCTGATCGCGATCCCAGTGACGACGGAGATCGCCTGTTGCACAATCTGAGACAGAGGAACCACAGCTCTTTTGAAACGCAACGTTCCAGATTCGATGTCCTCCATATCGATCAGATCCCTTACGAGCATCAGCATTTGACTGTTGGCGTAGATTGCGGCCGCCATCAGATATTTCTGCTCGGTGGGAATATCTGCGGCGTCGTCGATCTGATGCAATACAGTGCCGATCGTTGCCAGGGGAGCTTGCAGCCCGCTGCTTATCAGGTGTGCGATTTCGTCTCTCAGGCGGTCGGCGTTCTTGCGATCGGAGATATCATGAATCGTGCAGAAGAACTGCTGCCGATCCACGGACCAGTCAACCGACCATTCCGTGTCGATTGGTGCGCCGTCCTTGCGCCAACTGCGTAGTTCGAAACTGTTTGCCTGACCGGATCTAATTCCGTCGAATAAGGACACCGGGTCATCTCCGGCAGCGAAGAGCCGAGCCACTCGCATTTGCAAAAGCTCGTCGGGAGTGTAGCCGAACACGTGCAAGCTGGCCGGGCTGACGTCGATAAAGGCAAGTTTCTCGCTCACCGCACAGACAACCGCGCGCGTGTTTTCCAAAATGATCTTCTCAGTCTGCTGCGCCTCGGCTAGTTGTTTGGCCATGTTGTGAAAAGTGCTGTCGATCGCTGCGATCTCATCATTGCCGGAGACCGGTTGATTCAAAGGCTGACGGCTAGCCATTTTGAATGAGTTATCGATCATAGTGTGGAACCGTTTGGCGATGTCGTTGCGGAACCAAAATAGGGAAATGGCCAGCAAAAGCGTTTCAGCCAGAACGCCGTACCGCAGCAATCTATCGAACTCTTCGTTGTCCGACTGCAGGGATTCGGTGTCACCTTGGGCGATACTAACCTCCTGCTCAATCAGATTGCCCACTTCCGGCAAGGCGCTAGCCAAGCGTTCGAACTCGGGCGTCAAGATCTTCAGCACTGAATCTTGTGGTTTTTTTTGATTGCCCGACGTTTCTGTCGGCAGTAGATCAGGCGCAGAATCCACCAGTTGCGCTAGATCATTGCTTTGAGCCAGCAATTGCGAAACCAGCGCACTGCCTTGTGGCTCTTTGTCGAGCAGGGTTTGCAATCGTGTGAGCGAATCGAGTCCATCTCTGCGCAACTCATTGAACTCCGGTGTTAGCAGAGCCAGCGAATCTTTTCCGTCGCAAAAGGAACTGAGCCGGATTGCGTCTATCAAGAATTGCGACAGTTTCGAAGTGACTTCGATCGGATGCACCAATCTTCTCAGGTCATTGATTGCGTGATCCTGTATTGCCAGCAGACAAGCAAACAGGCCAATTTGAAAAGCGAGAGGCAGACTGAGGAGCAAAAAGGCTTTAGCAGCAAGGTTTAATCGCATTGGCCCGGGTTCGTTTCTTCCTCTTTCGCCTTGCGCACCTGAGCAATTATACCTATTTAAATCGCTCCGTCGGCTTCGTCCCTCGCCTCCTCCGCTCAGTGCTTCGCTTCGGTTGCGACGGCTCCTCGCCGCCTTACCTTCGCTGACAACTTCGTGTAATGATCAATTTTAGTGCGCGCCGGCGTTCGGTCAGCTAAAATCAGCCCAGGTGTGGCTTCCTTTGTGAACGGTTTTGGGTATGACACTACATTTGGTGAAGGTGCGTGATATGCGGTCTGCTGTTTGTTTCAACCGTTGCTGCGGACAATTCTGGCCAGCGATTTTGTCGATATCTATGGTGGTGTTCGCATGCATTGGCAGCAATGCCGCTGCCTCCACAGATGATCTGAAGGAAACGGCCAGGATCGGGCAAAGAACCGGCAGGACAGCCGAGATCTTGCGGCCTTCTATGCTGCCGGCGGCAACTTTGAAAACCATGAGAGTCGTGCCGCAAGATGGCACAGTCGTGGCGATCGGCGGGGGCAACAGCATGTCGACCGATCGTCTGTTGGCTAATCTGGTATTGCAAAAGGTGGACGGATCCGAGCTCAATCTGCAGCGCGATATGTTCGAATTGCCTAAAGACAAGCTGGACGCACTCAGACAAAAAGCAAAGGTGCTTGTGTTCACGCAGGCGAGCGACCAGGACGCGGACAGGAAGAAGAAGAACGCCAGACTGATGTTTGACGCAGCGGGCATTCCGATCGAAAACGTCACCGTGGTGGACGCAGAGATGAAGGAATCGATTCCGCTCGATTCCTACGATCTGGTTTACTTCGGCGGCGGCGATCAAAACAACCTGCACGGGCTATTTTCCAAGAGGGCGGTGCAGGATTTGCACAACTATCTCAATCACGGTGGTATCGTCAGCGGTACCAGTGCGGGCGCAGCTATTCTGAGCAAGACCATGTTTGCAGGCGGCAAGGAAGAGCAGGACGGCACGCTGTCACCTGATGTTGTGGAAATGCGAGAAGGCTTCGGCTTTTTCCAGGCCTTGTCGATCGACATGCACCTGTTCCAGTACAAACGCTTCGCTCGATCACTGGCAGCGCTGGCTTTGCTCGATGCCAAAGCGGCATCACCGGGACGTGCCGCTGATGTCAGGACGGTCAGGACTCCAGTCGATGACGTAGTGTTAGCACTTGGACAAGACTCCGTAGCGGTGATTCAAGCGTTGGACTTGAGCGGCAATCGTCAGACGAAAGGTGGACCGACCGGCGCGGTCAAAGTCAGCATTGCCGGCACCACACAAACATGGCTCTCCCAGTGTGGTCCGGCATTTTGCAGCGACCTGACCAAATTGTCGCGGTCGAACGCCCTGGCTGAAGAATGGGATGTACGCTTGAGCGTGGTCCCACCCGGCTCCTGGTTTGTGATCGAATGGTGAGCGGCGTGCCACCGTATATGGTGCCGATACGGGCCGAAAAAAGGCCGAAAAAATGAACCATGATTCCATCGGCGTTCGCGCACTTCTGCGCAGCGCCGATGGAATCGGGCAGTCGAATCAGTTCTGACAGCGCCGGATACGAGCCCGCCTGGCAGACCTGGCGATCAGGTAGGCCAGACCGAGACCGATCAGCCCGGCGACCATCGCGCTGATGCAGACGGCGATCAACGACTTGAGCAGGCCGATGACGAGGCTGGGAACGCAGATGACGGGGAGCCAGACCGCGAGCGCCGGAACGAACGCCGTTAGCATCCGTGTCTGCGGGTCTTCGATGCGGCGCAGGATTGGCACGGCCACCGGCGTGATCAGGCGCATACAGCCCACGTACACCACCGACATCGCCAGCGCCACGGGCAAGCCGAGGAGGAGCGAGTGGGTGGCCGAGTCGCCACTGCCGTAGAACTGCCAGAGGCAGAACGCCACGCACGGCAGATAGGTCGCAACGCGAATGAGATTCGAGACTTGAACCGGCTTGCTGGTCATGGTCGAAGTGCCTCCGTGAAAATTAGTCAGTCGCCTGCGGGTGGCGCTTGCCGGACACGATCCTGGCGAAAACATACGTCAGGGCGAGACCGAGCAGCCAGGCCGCAGCCAGGCTGGTGCCGGGAGCGACGAACGGCTTGGCCAGCACCAGCACGATCATCGGGAGCAAGAGCGACGGCACCCAGATGCCGAGGGCCGGAACGTAGACCGCCAGGGCGCGGGTCTGCGGGTCCTTGAACTGCAGGACGAACTTCGCGGCCCACGGCGTGATCATGCGCATGAAGCTCATGTAGACCGCCGACATCACGACCGCAACGGCCAGTCCGACGAGGATGGCATGCGTAGTCGCAGCGCTCGTGCCGCAGGTTTGAAAAGCGAGGTAGGCCGCGCAAGGCAGAAGGATCGCGGCGCGGATGACGTTGGCGGGGTTGAAGAACTTGGACATTGTCGTGTTCCTTGAGAAAGAAGTTTGTTTCGAACGGAGCGCGGATGACGGGGTGACCTGATGGTCTCAGCGGGGATGTTGCTTGGCTGGGCTGACGGTCGTGACGTACCACCACGACACCAGCACCAGCGTGTAGCCAATGGCTACGACTTCGGCGGTCAGCTCAGGCAGCTCGCTTGGATTTACGTACGCTTGAGTGACGGCCCAAACTTCTGCCAGCGGCAGCGTGAGAAGAAGCACCATCTGCCACGCAGTCAGTTTGATTCGGAACCAACGCCCGCCGCTGTGCGCGTCTCGCCAGAACAGGGCGACGCAGGATGTTGCAATCAACACCTCTGCGATCGCCCAGGCGTCGGAGAGCGGGGTTGGCATGATGTTGGCGGTGTGAAGCTCGGCGGCGTGAGCGGCCACGTAAGCGGCCACGGTGATCCAGGCGAAGCTCAAGAGGCGGTTCCACCATTTGGCGCTGATCATTTCCGAACTCCTTGTTGGGACGAACGTGCAAACCGCAACCAAGCACAGATTGTGTGCAAGGTTGTTGCTTCGGTTGCGATTGGCGTTCAGTCTTGGTTGTTGGCTTCTTTTGGAAATTGGTGTGTTGAGATATTGATCGCAGCATAAGCAAAGGCTGATGCCGCAGCAATTGTCTTATCCACCCGGGGCGGGGCTGCAACCCAAGATTTGCGGCACATCTCACAATTTTCCCGCCAACAGTCAGAGTCTAAATTCGGCTGTTTGGAAATATTAGAGGTTGGTAAATTGCTTGCGCGAGCTAGCTTTTCTTCTTTTTGTCTTCGGGCAAGTCTTCTGATTGCGTATCGATCGGCTGCGTGCCTTCGACCTTTTTCTTCATCGCTTCCATGTTGCGGGCTGCAGCCAGCTGCGTGCGGGCGGTCTTGAGCGCAGCCACGTATCGCGGCACGAGCTTGATGAACTGCATTGGCTCGATGTATTCGTTCGTGTCTTTCTTGATCACAGTGTAGTGAACGTGCACGCCGGTGGAATTGCCCGTCGAGCCGGCGTATCCGATTACACGCCCGCGCTGCACGTACATTCCCGGTAAAACGGCGTAAGCGTTCAAGTGACCGCAGATGGTGCTGATGTTCGGGTACGGGTGGTAGACTTCGACGGCCACACCCAGCCCACCGCGCCAGCCTACTCGGGTGACGATACCGTCCAGCAGGCAGTACACGCGATCGTTAAGATGCGCGCCTAAATCGACGCCGCTGTGAAACGCGTGCTTGCCCGTGATCGGGTGAACGCGGAAGCCGGCGTTGGACGTGACGACGCCCATGCCCACCGGCGTATACGTCAGATCGTCTCGCATAGGAGAAATCAGGATCGCCGGGCAGTAGTAGCCCTGGAAGTAATATGCGAAGGCCGGCACCGCACAAAAGACCAGCGTGGTGGCAGCAGCCAATAGGCGGAACATGCGCTTCGGATTTGGAGAAGCCATTCAGTGTTATTCGCTAAACAACAATTCGTTCCTGCTATTTTAACTTGGAAGTGATTTACGCATCCGGCTTTGGCAACATCTCATCCAACAATTTTTCGACGACTTGCGGATTAGCTTTGCCGCGCGTTGCTTTCATCACCTGGCCAACGAAGAATTGGCGCAGCTTCGTCTTGCCTTTGCTGTAATCGTCGAGTTGAGTCGGAGAATCCTTGAGCACTTGCGCGATGGCGGCGCGAAGCCCGCCTTCATCGCTCATCTGGGACAGCCCCTTCTTCTCGATCACTGCCGCCACATCTCCTGCTTCGGCCAGAAGGCTGAGCAGTACCTCTTTTGCGGCGGTGCGGCTGATCGTTGCTGCGGCCACCGCTTTCTCTAGATCGCTCAAATTCTCGGGCGTCAGCTTCAGATCCTGGAACTCAAGCTTGTTTTCCTTCAAATAGCCCATGGTCGTGTTGAGCAGAAAATTCGCCGCTTCTTTCGGCGGGGATCCCAGGGCCAGCACGCGGTCGTAAAAATCGCTCAATTCCTTTGACTCAACCAGGGCATAAGCGTCGTCAGCCGAGAGCCCGTTTTGTCCAATGTACCTCTGCCGCCGCGCTTCCGGCAGCTCGGGCAGCGTTTTCTCGACAGCCGTCACCCATTCTCTTTCGATCGCCAGCGGCACCAGATCGGGTTCCGGAAAATACCTGTAATCATGCGAATCTTCTTTGGAGCGCATGGGATGCGTCGTTCCTTCCGCTTCGTGCCATAAGCGCGACTCTTGCACGATGCGCTGCCCACGCTCGATCATCTCCGTCTGCCTGGCGATTTCGGATTGAATGGCGCGCTGTACAGCCTTGAAGCTGTTCATGTTTTTAATCTCGGTCTTCGTTCCCAGCTTGCCTTCCGATGTTTTGATGGAAACGTTGGCATCGCAGCGGAAACTGCCTTCCTCCAGGTTGCCGTCGCACACATCCAGATAACGCAGAATGGTTCTCAGCTCTGTCAGATACAAACGCGCTTCTTCAGCGGTCTCCAGATCCGGCTCGCTAACTATTTCCAACAACGGCACACCGGAGCGATTGAAATCCACCAGACTGTAATCTGAGCCGTGCAATCCTGCTGCCCCCGCGTGAACCAGCTTGCCGGCGTCTTCTTCGAGGTGCGCACGGTGAATGCGGATCTTGCGTCCGTTGATCGTCAGATGCCCCGTCTTGCACACAGGCATGTCGTACTGCGAGATCTGATAGCCTTTGGGCAGATCGGGATAGAAATAATTCTTGCGGTCGAACTTGGTCACTTCTGAAATCTCGCAGTTCAGCGCGATTCCAGCCTTGATCGCGCACTCTACTGCTTTCTTGTTCAGAACAGGCAGCACGCCTGGCATTCCCAGGCAAACCGGACAGACCTGATCGTTTGGAGAGGTGCCGAAGTCAGTCGGGCAGCCGCAGAAAATCTTGGTTTTGGTCCTGAGCTGCGCGTGCACTTCAAGACCAATCACCGGTTCCCATTTTTGCGTCATCGCTGCGGCTCCGTCGTGTCCGGCGGCTTCGAGTCCTGCTGCACCGGCACTACGAGTACCGGCTGTTTGTCCGGCACAACGATATCGGTGCTGGATTTGTCTTTGGAGTCGGGCTTGACCACGACGTCTTTCTTGACGCCGGCGGTTTGTTCTTTGATGTAACCAGGTCGGCCCCACATCATCTGCCAGAGTGGATGCTTCTTGTCCAGCACCCCGTGCATCTGCCGCGCCACCATGTCCAGGTCGATGGATGCTCTGTTGACGTTATCAATCGTGTTCTTTAAGTTCGGTCCGAATGCAGGCTGATTCACGACCGTGCTCACTTTGTCCATCGTCTCACGCGCTTGCGCTAGCATGTCTTTGAATTCCGTGCGCATTTCCTTATCACTTGAAACCTGTTTGACGATCTGCACGGATTTGTAGACATTGTCGGTCGAATCGTTCAAGCGCTTCAGCGCCGCGAGCAGATCCTGGCGCATTGGCTGATCTCCCAGCGTGCCGGTCAACTCGTGTATGGCGTTGGCGATTGTCTGCGCAGTGGCGTGCGCCTTTTCCATTGTGTCTTTCAAATCAGCTGCCAGAGCCGGATTGTCCAGAATCCTATTCAACTTGTGCGACGTCGTTCTCCAATCGTCTGCCACCATGGTGAAGTGCGTGAACGTGTCATGTGAATTGCTCGCCACCTGATCGATGCGGTCGAAAGAATTTGTACCGCGAGAGAAGAACTTGTTTGCGCTCTTGGCCGCGCTCTTGGCGTCGCTGGCCACAGTGCCGAAGCGATCCGCCGCTGATTGCACACTATCGGCCGCCTTAGCCATGCGTTCCATATTCTTGCTCAGGGTGGTTTGCACTCCGGAGAAATCGATGTGGCTCAAACTGGTGCCGATCTTGTTCATCACCAGCTCGACCCGCACCGGGTCCACGCCTTTGACGTGCTCGCCCTGCGCGATCTTGGTCAGATGCTCCATCGGTTCATCCGGTAAAGTCACTTCCACATACTTGGCACCGACCAAACCCTGAGTTTGAATCGTGAAGACTGAATCCTCGGGAATAGCAAAATCGCCTTCCGTGCTGATTTTGAGGTCCACTTCCACCAGCCCCTTCTTGATCAGGCTCAGCTTGTTGACGGTGCCTATGCGCACCCCGTTGACCTGCACCGGCGCATTGTTGTTCAGCCCAGCCACATCGTGAAACTCAACGACAAATTTTTGGGGCGGATGAAACAGCGATAACCCGTGCAGCCACGACCATCCATACAACAGGAGTATGAGGGCGATCAGTGAGAAAAATCCCACTTGTGCTTCAAAATTGGGCTTGTCAGGCATGGTCTTGCTCTCTGGTTCCTTCTCGTCGTGCTTCCGTTTCAGTGATTAAGCCGTTCCAGCCAGCATGGGCCCTTCCCTCGATGCATGCGCAAACTGCCGCATATATGGGTTATCCGACGTGATCGCCTCTTGCGGATTGCCCTTCCAGACAACTTTACCAGCGTGCAAAAGAATGATTCTGTCCGCGGTGCGAGTCCAGGTCGAGTACTGGTGCGTCACTACAATGGACGCAGCGTGCAATTCGTTTTCCATCTCAATCATATAATCTTCAATGATTGTAGACATTACAGGGTCCAACCCTGTTGTCGGTTCGTCGTAAAGGATGATGCGCGGGTCGTTGACGATCGCTCGGGCGAAGCTGGTGCGTTTTTGTTGTCCGCCTGACAGTTGCGTCGGATACGCCTCGATGTAGTCGCTCAGTCCAACCAGGCCCAATTTCTTACGAATGATCTGGTCGCGCTCTTTCGGCGACAGTTTGCGGGAACGCAGAGGTAACTCCAAATTCTGGCGCACGGACAGAGAATTGAGCAGGGCTGAGCCCTGGAACACCAGCCCAATGTCATCAGAACGAATCGCGATCTCTCCGGCATCTTTTTGCAGCAAGCCGCACAGAAGCTTAAGAATCGTGGACTTGCCGCACCCGGATGGTCCGACGATACCGACCGTTTCGCCCGCAAATACTTCGAAATCTACACCCTTCAAAACCTTGTGATCGCCGAACGCCTTTTCTAGCCCGCGCACAGAAATGAGCGGCTCGCCATCGCGCTTGTAAGGCGTGCGAGGCAATGGCTCCGGTATTGGTTGTGGTGCTGGTTCTTGACCCATTGTGTTTACCTGGGTGAATAAGTGAGAGCCGTGACGATGTAGTTGAAAACAAAGATCATCGTCATCGTCCAGACGATCGTGCGAGTGGTGGCGATACCTACGTCTTCAGCGCCGCCTCGGGTGTTAAGGCCGATTGCACAGGAGTACATGACGATAATTGTGGCGTTGATGAACGATTTGAGAAAGTGCACGCTGAAGTCGCGATCCAAAATCGTTTGACGAACTGAGTCGAGGAATGTTGCCGGGGGAACATTGGCGGCGCCTTGGGCAATGATAATGCCGGCCAGCAGTCCGATCGACATCGCATAGACGGACAGTACGGGGATCATCAGCGCCGCCGCTACATAGCGCGGAACCACGAGAAATTCCACGGGATCGATACGCATTACCTTCAGCGCGTCAATCTGCTCGGTGATCATCATGGTCGTCAATTCGGCTGCCACAGAGGAACCGACTCGCCCTGCCACAATTACTCCGGCGGTAATCGGTCCGATCTCGCGCACCAGCGCCAGCGAAACGACGCCGCCTATGGCTGTGTCAGCGCCGAAAAGCACCAGCTCTCGCGAGATTTGCAGCGACATGGCGAAGCCGGTGAACAATGCTGTGACGCTGACAACTACGAACGACTTGACGCCGATCATGTAAGACTGGCGCCATGTTTCCTGCCAGTCGATTTGCCCCTGCAGGATGTAGGCCCACGTCCGCCACAGCATGATCATCACTTGCCCGGTGAGCAGAAAGCCTGTGTAGAACTGCCCGACGATGAAATAGTACGGGTTGAATATGCGGCGGCGTCGTGGCAGAGCTGTGGTCATCAGACAATTTTATGCGTTGAGCGGTCACTGCGATTGTATGGCGCGCTAATCTCATCTATCGCTTCAGTGAGAATAGACGCTAAACCGCTTCAATTGATGCCCAAACCAACACTTTTTGTTTTGAATTATTACTGAGTTTGATGACAGTCGTCTAATCTCGATGCCGGGGTTGTCGCCGTGCATCGGGTTTGGAGCCACCGACATCGTGCGGCATGCCACTATATGTAGTGCCGCTCCGGTGTGCTTACCGACTGTGCGAACTGAGCGTCGTTGTGAGGGAACTGGCTTCGTCAGTCGCGTCTATTGGTGTCTCTATTGAATAGGCCTTGGCCAAACCAGCTGCGCAAAACAGCAAGAGAACGGCTGCGCAAATATTTATGCCAAGCGACCGTAGCGTCGACTTCATAAAGTCACCCCGTAAGCACTGCCAAACAACCTGATGTCAATGTATCTGTAAGTGTTGACAATGTTGTGACTAATCGGGATTTTATTTTAATTCATTAACCTGCTGTTGCCCGGGCAAATCCTCGGAAACAGGCATGGGAGATGCACCACTTGGACGGACGCGCTGCTCCACCCGGTTTTAACCCGCCCTATGCGGGAAACCACACGTTAATTGCGCTCCGAAACGGCGTTTCAGCGGCCGCGCCGATGACAGGGGTGTTTTCCCCAGTGACCGGAAATGGCAAAAAACCTATGAATAGTGTGCTCTGGCGGGTGCCGTGGCGGCACAAGGCAAAAAGGACTCCATGCG
>Ga0182024_10023342_pt1 | contig 11085 bp, 7 predicted proteins | sample P32metaG_FD_120480 | JGI IMG/M metagenome (GOLD analysis project Ga0182024, IMG submission 120480) | Permafrost microbial communities from Stordalen Mire, Sweden - P3-2 metaG (Illumina Assembly) | ecosystem: Environmental > Terrestrial > Soil > Wetlands > Permafrost | place: Sweden: Stordalen... | reverse complement strand
TCGGAGATGCGCCAGGCCGGCCAGTTCGTCCCCACGTTGATTCTCACCGCGCGGGGCCACTCCGACGACGTGCTTCAAGGCTTCGCATCCGGCGCCGACGATTATCTGACGAAGCCATTCGATCTCACGATTCTTATCGCCCGGATACAAGGACTCCTGCGGCGCCGCGAGTGGTTGCGCAACGCGCAGCCGGTGCAGGCGCGCAACAACGCTAATAACGATCAGTTCACCTTCGGCGACAAGTCGGTCTATTTCGATCTGCTCGAACTGCGCGTGCGCGAGCAGGTTTTTCCCCTGACCTTGATGGAAATGAACGTCCTCCGGTATCTGATCCAGCATGAAGGCAAGCCGGTGTCGCGCAAGACCATGCTGGAAGAAGTCTGGGGCTTGCACGAAGACACCGACACGCGAGCGATCGATAACTTCATCGTGCGTCTGCGCCGCTATATTGAAGTCGACCCGACGAAGCCCCGGCATTTGCTGACTGTTCGCGGCGTCGGCTATCGGTTTGAAGCGTTCCCGGTGAATCGCGACTAAACTGGCGAGGCGCAATCGGTGCGCGCGTGAGCGGGCGAAAGCACGCGAGTGGAAACGTATCACTCGACAAATGATTTTTCCACCCTTGTCCACAACAGCTATCCACTTGTTTTTTTTAGCCCCTGAAATCCGTCACTTACCCGTAAGCACTTGTTGAAAAGCCACGACGCTCGATTCCTGTCCATATACAGATTCGATTCGCCAGGCTAGGCTTTCGTGATAGCTGATTTTGCTGAGCGCACCTTTGATGTTCATTGCCGAACGAATCGACGGGATCAGAACCGTACAACTTTACGAGGGGGCGTGGTCCGACTCCAGTTCAGTCTGTTCCCTTGCAGATGGCGAACGGCACCTGGGCCACGTTGTCAGGGCCGGTAAAAATCGGCTTGCCTTCGATGCAACCCACTGCAATGAGAGCGGCACGGGCTTTCTTTTTCTCGGGTGTTACGCAAGCATCACTGGGGCCAAACGCGCGGTTGAGCAGGTCTTCCGCGAAAATTACACGCTCACCGCCACCCTGCAGTAGATCGCCGTTTCGTTTAGCTGGAGCGGTCTCCGGAACGTGCTAGAATCACGCCATTACAAGGAGATCCCATTGCGACCTCTCGTGCTCTTTATCCTTGCCGGCGCGGCTTTGGCACAGGATCCCTCGGCCAAGCCGCCGTCCGCCGAGGCGCCTTCCTCCACTCCGCTGAAATCCGTCGGGACCATGAGCGAGATCATGCTGGAAATCGTCTATCCGACCTCCACGGAGATTTTCTACGCGGGCCGAAACGAAACCAAAACCCCCAAAGACTGGATCGATCTCCGCGAGAACGCTTTAATCATGGCGGAGTCGGCCAACCTCCTCATGGCGGACAATCGCGCGCGGGACAAAGGCCAGTGGATGAGTGATGCGAAGCTGCTCCGCGATGTCGGCGTCAAAGCTTACGCCCTGGCCAAAGAGAAAGATCTCCCGGGCATACTTGCGCTGAACGCCGAACTTTACGAAGCTTGCCAGAGCTGCCACGAACACTATCGTCCCGGCTATCGGCGGAGACAGTAGCGCCTTTTGTTTTCAGGGGTCTCAAGGGCCGGGACTTCTATAATCGGAATAGCCCCTTAAATAAAGGACCCTTGTGACCGGCAACGATATCCGTCAGCGTTTCCTCGATTTCTTCCACGCCCGCGGGCATCGCGTGGTCCGCAGCAGTTCCCTTCTGCCTGCCAACGACCCTACTCTGCTCTTCACCAACGCCGGTATGAATCAGTTCAAGGAGGTTTTCCAGGGCCTCGAAACTCGCGATTACAAGCGGGCTGCTTCGTCTCAGAAGTGCGTCCGCGCCGGCGGCAAACATAACGATCTCGAGAACGTTGGATACACCCGCCGTCACCACACTTTCTTTGAAATGCTGGGGAACTTCTCCTTCGGCGACTATTTCAAAGACGAAGCCATTTCGTTTGCCTGGGACCTCATAACAAAGGATTTCGGCCTTCCCAAAGACAAGCTCTACATCACCGTTTTCCGCGAGGATGACGAAGCCGAGCGCCTCTGGCAACAAGTCGCCGGCGTCCCCAAAGACCGCATCTTTCGCCTGGATGAGAAAGACAATTTCTGGCAGATGGGAGATACCGGACCCTGCGGGCCCTGCTCCGAGATCTTTTACGATTTCGGTCCCGAAGCCGCCGAGCCCGGCCGCGAGCACGAACGATTCCCGCTCGATGGCGGCGGACGTTTTGTAGAGATTTGGAATCTGGTCTTCATGCAGTACAATCGCGACGCCTCGGGCGCGATGACGCCGCTACCGCATCCGTCGATCGATACCGGCATGGGACTGGAACGCATCGCCGCCGTTCTTCAAGGCAAGCTCTCGAACTACGATTGCGACCTGCTGCTCCCGATCGTCGAGCGCGCCGGCGAGTTGTGCGGTGTCGAATATGGAGCCGACGAGCGCACCAACACGGCCCTACGAATCAACGCCGACCACGCCCGTGCCACCGCATTCCTGATTCACGACGGCATCCTGCCCTCGAACGAAGGCCGTGGCTACGTGCTCCGCAAAATCATGCGCCGGGCGATGCGCAACGCGCGCCTGATCGGCAAGCAGGATCCCTACCTCTTTGAACTCACCGGCTTCGTCGCCGAGCTGATGCGCTCAGGCTACCCGGAGATGATGGAATCGGTCCAGCGCGTCGCGCGTGTCGTAAAGGATGAAGAGCACCGCTACGCCACCACATTTCTTGTCGCCGAAAAAGTCTTTAACGATGAAATCGCGCGCATCTCGAACGGCACGGTGCCGGGTTCGGTTTCCTTCAAGCTCTACGATACTTACGGCCTTGCCCTGGACGAGCAGGAAGACATCGCACGCGAGCGAGGCGTCCACATTGACCGCGGTGGTTTTGAAGCAGAAATGCGTCTTCAGCGTGAACGCGCCCGCGCCAGTTGGAAAGGTGGCGAGAAGGGCGTCATCGCACCCGCCTATCAACGGCTACTCGAAAAGGGCCGCACGCACTTCCTCGGTTACGACCAGTTCGACGCCGTCTCGAAGGTGACGGGCCTGTTTGTCGAGCAACATCTTGTCGACGAACTCCCCGCAGGTACACAAGCCGAGGTTGTTCTCGACCAAACACCGTTCTATGCCGAAACAGGCGGCCAAATAGGAGATCGCGGAACGCTTTTCAACGCCCATACCGGCGAGACGGTGGCCGTCGTGGAAGACACGCGCCCGGCGGTGCCCGGCCTTACGGTCCACAAAATCCGTACGCTCACCCCGATCCATGTCGGGGACGAACTGCGGGCCGAAGTGGCCGCTCCCGAGCGCTGGTCGACCATGCGCAACCATACCGCGACCCACCTTCTTCACGCCGCTCTGCGCCAGGTTCTCGGACCGCATGTCAAGCAGGCAGGCAGCGTGGTCGAGCCTCCGCGGCTTCGTTTTGACTTCACGCACTATGCGGCGCTGGACCCGGCCGAGAAAACCGAAATCGAGCGGCTCGTCAACCAGCAGATCCTTCGCAACACTCAGGTCACCACCAACGTAATGCCGATCGATCAGGCCATATCGACAGGCGCCATGGCCTTGTTCGGGGAAAAATACGGCGACCAGGTGCGGGTGGTTTCCATCCCGGACTTCAGCAAAGAGCTCTGCGGTGGCACTCATGTCACCCGCACCGGCGACATCGGCGTCTTCAAAATCGTATCTGAAAGCAGCATCTCGGCAGGTGTCCGGCGCATTGAAGCCATCACGGGCGAGGGCGCTGTGGCGCAGTTCCAGGAATCCAGCGAGGCCCTCCACCGCATCGCCGGCATTCTGCGCGTTGCCGAGCCGGAGTTGGTGGAACAAGTCGATCGCCTCATCGCGGAAAAGCGCGATCACGAACGGCAAATAGATCAGCTCAAGACGAGACTGGCGCAATCGGCGGTTCGCGATCTGGAATCGAAGGCAAAAGAAAAGAGCGGCGTCAAATATCTGATCAGCCAGGTCGAAGGGCTCGACCGGCAACAGATGCGTACCCTCGCGGACGCCCTGCGGAACAAGTGGAAATCCGCTGTCATTGTGCTTGCTTCGACGGACGACGGAGCCGTCTCGATCGTTGCTGCCGTCACCAAAGACCTGACGCAGCGCATTCAGGCCGGAAAACTCGTCGGCACTCTCGCCCAGGCGGTCGGCGGCAAAGGCGGCGGACGTCCCGATATGGCGGAAGGCGGCGGAAAAGACGCTTCCGCTTTGCCTCAGGCTCTGGCCGCGATCTGCGCCGACCTTGAGAGCAAGCTGTGATGGACCTTCCGGCGTTCGATGCCATCGTGGTCGGCGCCGGGCCAACCGGCCTCGCCTGCGGCCTCGAACTCAAACGGCGCGGGCTCAATGTCATGGTCATCGATAAGGGCTGCGTCGTCAACTCGCTTTATAACTATCCGACGCACATGACCTTTTTCACCACGCCGGAACTTCTCGAGATCGGCGATCTTCCGATGACCAGCATGTACGAGAAGCCGACCCGCACGGAGGCCCTCAAATACTATAGGCGCGTTGCCGAGCATTACAAACTGGATATTCATCAGTACGAAAGAGTTGAATCGATCGATGGCGAAGACGGCGCATTTACCGTTCCCACTACCGACCATCTGGGCTTACGCCATTGTTACAAAGCGAAGAAGGTTATTATTGCAACGGGCTATTACGACGTCCCGAATCTGTTGAATGTGCCAGGCGAGCAATTGCCGAAGGTAATTCACTATTACAAAGAGCCTCACCCTTATTACAACCACGACGTCCTGGTGGTCGGAGCCAAGAACTCAGCAGCGATAGCGGCGCTTGAGTTGTATTGGACAGGCGCGCGCGTAACACTGGTCCACCGTGGTCCCGGCATTCACGGCCATGTTAAGTATTGGATCAAACCCAATATAGAAAACCGGATCAAGAACGGCGAAGTGAAGGCATACTTTGAATCGTCGGTTACTGAGATTCGCCCGGATTCCGTCCGGATCAGCACACCCGCCGGTAACATCGATATTCGGAACGACTTCGTTTTCGCGATGATCGGCTATAGTCCCGACTTAACGTTTCTTAATGCGAACGGAATTGTTCTGGAGTCGGATACGCAAAAGCCGCGAACGAATCCGGATACTCGTGAGAGCGATCGAAAAGGCGTTTTTCTCGCGGGCGTAATCGTCGCGGGTATGCATACCAACGAAATTTTCATCGAAAATGGACGTTTCCACGGCCGCCAGATCGCCGATGCGATAGCGCTCCAGCTTTCCTAAGCTCAAGATCCTTCTGGCTCTGTGTTTAGCAGTACCCCGTACCTGTCCGTTGGCCCCACGCTTGCTGATATGAAACTGCGTGGTACGTCACTGAATCTGTATGAGTGGGAAAACGGCGAGGCGCGCCGTTGGAACAAAGGGGTTTATGAAATGATCGCTTGGGTTTATGAAATGATCGCTTCACTGCTGAATTCCATTTTTGGTTGTTCTCATAGCAGAACGACCTTTCCTCTTACCCCATCCCGGCGGACGCAGCTATCTTCCGAAGCAAGGAGGCAAGGGACTTACGTCGTTTGCCTCGATTGCGGCAAGGAATTCGATTACAACTGGAAAGATATGCGCGTAGGAGATGCGGTTGCAGTTAGTCCTGTTGTTGCCAGTGTGGTGACCGCTAATCGTTAGTGGGGTTTACTCGGCGATTTTCTGTAATATATCCCAGAACTCGGGGAACGAGACCGAGGCGGCATCGGCGTTGTCGATGGTCGACTCCGCGTCTCCGTGCAATGCCGCTACCGCAAACGCCATGGCGATTCGATGGTCGCCGAAAGAATCGAACGCGGCGGCGCGGAACTTCTGCCTGCCGGGGATGCGCATGCCGTCGGGAGTGACTTCCACTTCAATGCCCATGCGGGAAAAATTCCACGCGACTGTCGAAATCCGGTCCGTTTCTTTAACTCGTAGCTCCTGAGCATCCCGAATAACGAGCCCTTGCTCGGATGCCGCGCCGAGAACCGCGAGTACGGGAATCTCGTCGATCAACCCCGCCGTCAGCTCCTTTTCGATTACGCCCCCACGGACGGGCGCATGTCGCACTTCGATATCGCCGATGAGTTCTCCGTTGACCGATTCGATCTTCAGCATCTTGACCGGAGCGCCGATCGAGAGCAGAAAATCGAGAAGCGTCGAGCGCGTCGGATTCAAACCCACGTTCTGAATCACCAGATGGGACCCGGGAACCAGCAACCCGGCCACGAGAAAGAACGCCGCGGACGATAGATCGCTGGGCACGACCAGCTCCCTGCCCGTAAGCTCCGCGGGTCCCTGCAGGGTGATGACTTTCTGCCTGACGAGGAGATCCGCGCCGAACTCCCGCAGCGCGATCTCGCTGTGATCGCGGGAGCGAATCGGTTCGCGCACAATCGTCTGTCCTTCCGCGAACAATCCGCCGAACAGCACACAGGTTTTCACCTGCGCGCTGGGTACGGGCAACGTGTAATCGATCGGACGCAAAGTGGTCCCGTGAATGAGAAGCGGCGGGAAACGATTCTCCCGCGCTTCAATCTTCGCCCCCATGAGCGCCAGCGGTTTCATGATCCGATCCATGGGCCGCCGCGATAGGGATTCATCACCAAAGATCCGGCTGTCGAACGGCTGCGCGGCAAGCAATCCGGACATCATACGAATCGTCGAGCCTGAGTTGCCCGCGTCCAGATCGTGTTGCGGCTGCTTCCATCCTTCCAGCCCATGCCCGTTGATCGTGACTGTTGTGCCCTGCTCTTCCACCTCAATTCCCAGTGCCCGAATGCATCCGAGCGTCGAATGACAATCAGCGCCCGTGGAGTAATTTGTGATCTTCGAATCGCCTTCGGCCAGCGATGCCAGCATGGCGTAGCGGTGGGAAATGGACTTGTCGCCGGGCAAGACTACCACGCCGGACAAGCGTCCCGCGGGACGAACGGTCTGTCGCATGAAGCTCCATTGTAGACTTGAAACTTCAAGCAATTTTGCAGGGCGTGGACGCGAGCCGAAGAGGGCATTTGATCCCGGCAAAACAACTACATATGGCAAACTTGGGAAAAACGAAAGCCATGACGCATAATAGCTTCTTGGCCGTTTTCCCCCTCGACACCAGACCTTAAAATGTCACAGATTTTCAAATCGAGCGCGAACGCAACAGCCCGGGTCAGCATCATCCTCGCCTTGGTCGTGCTTGCAGGCACCGGTGGAGCTCTTTTCCAATTGATTGCGAATTCCACGTATGCCACGCGGCAAGGCGACGCGCGCGAACAGCCCATCCCGTTCAGCCATGCGCACCACGTGGGTTCGATGGGCATCGATTGCCGCTATTGCCACACATCGGTCGAGAACTCGGACTTCTCCGTCGTACCGCCGACCAAAACCTGCATGAACTGTCATTCGCAGGTTTGGATCGACAGTCCGACGCTGGAACCGGTCCGGGAGAGCTTCCGGACCAACGCCTCGATCCGCTGGACCAAAGTGTACGATCTGCCGGACTTCGTTTATTTCAATCACAGTATTCACGTAAGGAAAGGTGTTGGCTGCGAAACGTGCCACGGGCGCATCGACACACAGGCTCTGACGTGGCAGCAGCCATCGCTTCAGATGCGGTGGTGCCTCGACTGCCACCGTAACCCCGAGAAGTATCTTCGACCCAGAGATCAGATCACGACCATGGGATACGAGCCATCCGAACCGCAGGAGCAACTCGGTGCGCGGCTGGTAAAGGAGTACCACGTTCAGAAGCTGGAGACCTGTTGGACGTGTCACAGATAGCAAGCAATGACTGAAAACGGCCAATCTTCTTCCAACACCGGCTCCGAAGGGCTATTGAATCTGACATCGATTCGAGCTCGCCTGGAACAGGCAAAAGGCGCCGGCTACTGGCGCAGTCTGGACGAACTGACTTCGGTCGAGGGCTTCAAGGAATTTCTGCATCGCGAATTTCCCCGGCAGGCATCCGAGTGGATCGACGACGAAGGCCGCCGCAATTTTCTGAAGATCATGGGCGCATCTCTGGCGCTCGCCGGGTTGTCCTCTTGCACCAGGCAGCCGACGGAATACATCATGCCGTACGTGGAAGCGCCCGAGCAGCTGGTTCCCGGGAAACCGCTTTTCTACGCGACAGCGTTCCCGGTAAGCGGCATCGCAAATCCGGTTCTGGTTGAGACGCACGAATTCCGGCCCACAAAGATTGAAGGCAATCCCGAACATCCCGCAAGTCTGGGTTCGACCGACGTGCCGACGCAGGCTTCGATCCTTGGTCTTTACGATCCAGACCGGCTGCAGACGGTCAATTTCATAGACGAAGTGAGGTCGTATCCTTCGTTCCTCGAAGCCCTTATCAATACTCTGGCGAAGCAGCAACCGAAGAACGGTTCCGGGATTCGCATCCTGACCGAAACCGTCACCTCGCCGACGCTTTATTCGCAAATTCAGGACGTTCTGCAGCGCTATTCGGGCGCGAAGTGGTATCAGTGGGAGCCGACCGGGCATGGCCGCCGGATGGGAAGTCAGTTGGCTTTCGGCCAGTTTTTGAATCCCGTTTACAAGTTCGACCAGGCGGACGTCGTTCTTTCGATCGACGGTAACTTCCTCGGCAACGGGCCGGGCGGTGTGCGGTATGCGAGAGATTTTGTCTCCAAACGCGTGCTGCGGGGCGGGAATACGACGCAGAGCCGTTTTTACGCGGTTGAAACCACGCCGAGTTCGACTGGCTGCAAAGCGGACCATCGGCAGGCAATCAAGCCATCCGAGGTAAATGGGTTCGTTCGTTCACTGGCGACGTCGCTTGGCGGTGCGGCGGCGAGCGGTCCTCTTTCCGGTTCGAAATTTTACTCCGCGCTGGTGAAAGATCTGCTCGCGGCAAAGGGCAAGTCGATCGTGATCGCGGGCGAGGATCAATCGCCCGAAGTTCATGCTGTCGTCCACTACATCAATCAGGTTCTCGGCAACAACGGCACGACCGTGACGTTTACGCCGCCGGTTGAATCAAAACCCGCCGATCAATGGGGCGACTTGCAAGCGTTGCTGCAAGATCTGCGCTCCGGGCAGGTTGACCTGCTGCTGATTCTCGGGGGCAATCCGGTCTACAGCGCGCCGCCCGAGTTGAACCTCAAGGGCGCGATCCAGATGGCTAAGCTCAGGGTTCGCCTGGGCGATCAGATTGACGAGACGTCGGAAGTCTGCCAATGGAATATCCCGCAGGCGCATGCCTACGAGCACTGGAGCGATGCGCCGGCGTATGACGGCACGATTTCGATCATCCAGCCGCTGATCGCTCCACTGTATGGGGGCAAGTCGGCACACGAGTTGATGTCCGCGTTCACGGAAAACCCCGAGAAATCCAGTTTCGAATCGGTCCGTGACTACTGGCGAACGAAACATACGGGCGCCGATTACGAAACCTGGTGGAAGCACTCCGTGCACGACGGGTTTATCAAAGATTCGGCGCCGGCGGTGGTCAATGCGACCGCAAAGCTGGCTCCGGCGCAGGCAACGGGAAGCGCAGCCAGTTCCGGTTACGAAATCTCCTTCCACAGCGATCCTTATATTCTTGACGGCCGGTATGCGAACAACGCCTGGCTGCAGGAGTTACCGCGGCCGGTTTCGCGATTGACCTGGGACAACGCGGTCATCGTGAGCGACAAGACGGCCCGGGATCTGCAGGTTACCGACGAAGATCAGGTCGCGATCGACTACAACGGCCACACGGTTTGGGGCGCAATCTGGCGCATTCCGGGTCAACCGGATGGCTCCATCGGTCTGAGCCTGGGATTTGGCCGAACGCGTTCGGGGCGCGCGGGCAACGGCGCGGGATTCGATGTGTATCCGTTGCGCCCGGCCTCCAATCCCTATTTCGGGACGGGCGCCAGCGTGCGGAAGCTGGGCAAAACGTTCCGCCTCGCCGCGGTGCAGCATCATTTCGCGATGGAGGGCCGCGAGCCGGTCCACGCCGGAACGCTCGACGCGTTCAAGCAGGACCCGTATTTCTCGGAGAAGAAGAGCGAACTCCCGCCGAAGGGTCTGACGATTTTCCCGGAGACGTTCAAATACCAGGGCTATGCATGGGGCATGGCGATCGATCTGACCTCCTGCGTCGGATGCAGCGCCTGTGTCGTGGCGTGCCAGGCGGAAAACAATATCGCGGTGGTGGGCAAGGAGCAGGTGCTCAACACGCGCGAGATGCACTGGATCCGCATCGACCGTTATTACAAAGGTGAACCGGACCAGCCGGATATGTACTTCCAGCCGGTTGCCTGCGTGCAGTGCGAGGATGCCCCCTGCGAGATTGTCTGCCCGGTGGCGGCGACGGAAACCGATGCCGAGGGCCTGAACAACATGGTCTATAACCGTTGCGTCGGCACCCGGTACTGTTCGAACAACTGTCCTTATAAGGTACGGCGGTTCAACTTCCTGCTGTTTACGGACTGGGACACGGAAAGTCTGAAGCTGCAACGGAATCCCGACGTGACGGTCCGCAGCCGCGGCGTTATGGAGAAGTGCTCGTACTGCGTGCAGCGCATCAACTACGCAAAGATCACGGCGGAAAAGGAAGACCGCAAGGTGCGCGACGGCGAGATCGTTCCCGCGTGCGCCGCCGCGTGTCCGTCACAAGCCATTATGTTCGGAGATCTGAACGATCCGAAGAGCCGCGTTTCCGAATGGAAGCGCCACAGTCTCAATTACTCGCTGCTGGCCGAGCTCAACACGCGGCCACGCACAACTTATCTGACGGAGATTCGCAACCCCAATCCGGACGTACAGAAGTCGGAGAAGGAAAGCTAACATGGCTCAACCGGTTGAGTTGCCCTCGGAAATCCAGGTCGGCCCGGTAATCGACGAGGGGCATAGTCTCGCGTCGGTTTCGGATAAAATCGGCGGCATTGTCCTCAAAAGGAAGACGACGCTGGGTTGGATCCTCGGCCTGCTCATCTCCTTCGGTTTGTTGCAAGGCCTGATGGCCGGCGCAACCTGGCTTTTCATAAAAGGTGTCGGCATCTGGGGTATTAATATCCCGGTTGGTTGGGGATTTGCGATTGTCAACTTCGTCTGGTGGATCGGTA
>Ga0182024_10023341_pt1 | contig 11085 bp, 11 predicted proteins | sample P32metaG_FD_120480 | JGI IMG/M metagenome (GOLD analysis project Ga0182024, IMG submission 120480) | Permafrost microbial communities from Stordalen Mire, Sweden - P3-2 metaG (Illumina Assembly) | ecosystem: Environmental > Terrestrial > Soil > Wetlands > Permafrost | place: Sweden: Stordalen... | reverse complement strand
GAGCAGGACCTCAAGGTGGCGGCGGTTCTCAGCGGCAACCGGAACTTTGAGGGCCGGATCCATCCCCAGGTCAGAGCCTCCTACCTGGCCTCCCCACCGATGGTGGTCGCCTTCGCCCTGGCCGGGAGTGTGCGTCGTGACCTCACCAAAGAGCCTGTGGGCATGGACGCGGAGGGCAAGCCCGTATACCTCAGTGAGCTTTGGCCCAGCCCCGCCGAGGTGGACCAGGTGATTGCATCGGCGGTCAAGCCGGAGTTTTTCTCCCGCGAGTACCAGAGGATCTTCGGTGGAGACGATCACTGGCAGGAGATGGCCTCCCCGACCGGGCCTACCTACAGATGGGAGCGCGCCTCGACCTACATCCGCGAGATGCCCCTCTTCGAAGGAATGTCGTCCCAGCCCGCTCCGGTCCCAGACATCGAGAACGCCCGCGTCCTGGCACTTCTGGGGGACTCGGTCACCACCGACCATATCTCGCCGGCGGGATCGATCGCGGCCACCAGCCCGGCCGGCGAGTACCTGCAGTCGCTTGACGTCGCGCCCCGGGAGTTCAACAGCTACGGATCGCGACGTGGCAACCACGAGGTGATGATCCGCGGCACCTTCGCCAACGTCCGTCTTCGCAACCATCTCGCCGGTGACCGGGAGGGCGGGTTCACCACCCACCAGCCCGACGGTGAGGCGATGACCATCTACGACGCGTCGCTGCGCTATCGCGAGGAGGGGGTGCCCTTGATCGTGATCGGCGGCAAGGAGTACGGCTCGGGCAGCTCACGAGACTGGGCCGCCAAGGGCACGGCGCTGCTAGGGGTGCGCGCGGTGCTGGCACAGAGCTTCGAGCGGATCCACCGCAGCAACCTGGTGGGGATGGGGGTCCTGCCGATCCAATTCCAAGAAGGGGACTCTGCTCAGAGCCTGGGTCTCAAAGGCACCGAGTCGTACTCCATACGCGCTCTCGACTCCTCTCTCACACCCCGAGCCGGGCTGGTGCTCCTGGTGTCCGACCAAGGAGGGCGCATCCGGGAGGTCCCGGTGCTGGCCCGGGTAGACAGCCAGAGCGAGGTCGAGTACCTGCGCCACGGTGGCGTCCTGCAGTTGGTATTGCGCCAGTTCCTCGCCTCATAGTCGAGCGGTGAGCGTGACCCACGTCGGCTCGCCTGTGGAGCGGGTCCTCCAGGGCACTGGAGCGGTGGCATCGCTGCCGGAGGAGCTGCATCTCCTGGAGGCATCCCGGGTAGTCATCGTCAGCTCGGCGACCCTGTATCGGGAGACCCAAGTCATCTCAGCTCTGGAGCAAGCACTCCAGCCGCATCACCTCGCCACCTTCACCAAGCTGAGCCAGCACACCCCCGAGAGCGAGGTCGAGGAGCTGGCGACGCTGCTACGAGAACTGCGGGCCGACGCGGTAGTGAGCGTCGGCGGAGGCAGTGTGATTGACGGCTGCAAGGCGGCACTTCACGCCAGGGGGCCAGAGTCGGCGGTCCACCTGGCGCTTCCCACCACCTTGTCTGGAGCGGAGTTCACCGCCAGTGCAGGAATCACCGACGCCGCAACTCGGCAGAAGCGCAGCGTGTTTGACCGGAGGACGGCACCAAGGGTTGTGGTCCTCGACCCCCACCTCACCCTGGCCACTCCGGATCGACTCTGGCTGGGCAGCGGCATTAGGGCCGTCGATCACGCCGTGGAGACGGTGCTGTCCCCAATCCAAGATGAGCTCTGCACCTACCTGGCGCTGGAGGCTTTGAGGCGCCTGCGGATGGCCCTGCCTCAGTGCCACCTCGACCCCCAGGATCTCTCCGCCCGCCATCGAGCGCAGGTCGCGGCATGGTGGGCGGCTCTGGGGCTGGCCAGCGTGCCCATGGGTCCCAGTCATTCCCTGGGCAAGCTGCTGGGGGCACCCTTTGGAATCCCCCACGGGATCACCTCCTGCGTCCTGCTCCCCGCGGTCCTCGGCCGGATCGCCAGCTCTGAGCCGCTAAGACTGGAACCGCTCGCCGCTGCCTTCGAGGTAGACGGGCCCCAGGGGGTCGCCAGTAGCTGCCGAGCATTGATCGCGGGACTCGGCCTTCCGACAACCCTCTCGGCGGCCGGGCTGGCCAGCGCTGACCTACCCGCCTACCTGGAGACTGTCCCCGCTCGGTGGCGGGACGTTGTCCGCAGCGTCTACTGACAGCTCGGCCGGGCGCTGCCGACTAACGTTCGATGGCCGCGATCTCAACCGCCGTCGCCTCAGGTTGAGCTTGGGCATCAGGCTGGCCACGTTCGCCGCGCCAGGTTGCCAGCACTGAGCCCGCCAACACCAGCACGAAGCCAAGGCCAATCCCGACGGTGAAATGCTCATGGAGCAGGGTCACGCCGAGGGCCACGGCAACCGCCGGGTTGATGTAGGTGACCACGGTCGCGCGCACCGGGCCCGCCTCGCCGATGAGCGCAAAAAAGACCAGGAAGGCGATGGCGGTGCAGACCACTCCCAGGGTGAGCACAGCCGCGATCACTGACCCTGATGGCACAGAGGTGGGGCGCTGGAGGACAGCTGCCGGCGCGTAGATCAGGGTGCAGACCGCAAGTGAGCAGCTGACCACGCCCAGGCTGGGAAGATCGGCCAGACTGCGTGTCAGGATCTGGGGCCCGAGGGCGTAGCAGCAGACCACCACCGCCATCTCGAAGATGGCGAGCGAGGTGATGTGGCCAACGTCGAACCCCAACACAGCCCCGACTCCAGCCATGCCCAATAGCAAGCCAGTCAAGCGGGTGCGGGTGAGGCGATCCTTGGTGCCGGTGGCGCGGACGATGAGGATTCCTACCAGGGGCACCGCTGCCACCAGCAATCCAGAGAGGGAGCTAGATATGCGGGTTTCCGCTTCTGAGAGCAGAAACCATGCGACGGCGATCTCGATCAGCGAATAGAGGAGCAGTGGTCGCCATCGGGTCAGAACCGGCCGCACCTGGCCGCGGCCAAGTGCAATCGGTAGCAGAAGCAGGGTGCCGATCGCCGTCCGCGCGAAGACCAGGTCCGCCGGAGCCAGGTGGCGGACGGCGACCTTGATGAGCAGGTATGGGATGCCCCAAAGGACGCACAGAGCCGCGAAGAGAATCCAGCCCCGCCGAGTCATTCCAACGCCTCCCCATGCGGGCCATCGCCGGCCCGCGACGTAAAACGGCGACCAACTCTGAGTTGAAGCTAGCGACTGACCTTACTGGCTGCCATCCGAATCCTGCGCTGGCTTCCGCACAAGCCGGGAAACACGGCGCTGCTTGCTGCCGCGTGGGCAACGGATAGTGGTAATGACCGGCAGAGACGTAATCCGGGTTCCTCTGTTGCGAATGGCCGCAGCTGCATCCCTACACTGATGCCGCCGTGGGCAGTACGAAGCCCGATCAGACCCGGGCGCGTGCCGACCGCCCCTCCCCCACCGGCGCTCAGATTTCCCTGGCCACCATAGCTCGAGAGTGGGGCCGAATCGGGTGCATCGGCTTCGGCGGTCCGCCTGCACACATCTCACTGCTCCGCCGTCTCTGCGTGGATCAGCGCCACTGGATCGCTGCTGGTGAGTTCGAGGACGGGGTCGCAGCGACGAACCTCCTACCCGGGCCGGCCTCGACCCAGCTGGCCATCTTCTGCGCTTGGCGACTCCGGGGAGCTGCCGGCGCCATCGTCGGAGGCCTCTGCTTCATCGTCCCCGGACTGGTCGTAATCCTGGCTCTGGCAACGGTTTTCTTGGCCTCCCACCCGCCGCTTTGGATCCTCGGTGCTGCCGCCGGGGCGGGCGCCGCCGTGCCAGCCGTGGCGGTTAACGCGGCCTCAGGCCTCGCCCCGGCAAGCTGGACGCGGATCGGTGCCAAGCCCGGTCAGCACGGCCGTTGGCTGCTCTACGCTCTGTTCGGGGGGGCGGCGGCCGCCACCATCGGGCCCTACCTAGTGCTGGTCCTGTTGGCCTGCGGCATAGCAGAAGCCGTCATCAGGCGGGCGGTTCGGCCGGCGTCTTCCGGACCCACTACCCGGCGGAGTGTGGGTGCCGTACTTATCGGACACGCCGCCACCTTGGGGGGCGTCGGGGCGCTGGCCTGGGTCGCCTTCAAGGTCGGTGCTCTGTCTTACGGCGGTGGGTTCGTGATCGTCCCGCTGATGCAGCACGACGTTGTCACGACCTATCACTGGATGACCGCAAGCCAATTCCTAAGCGCAGTCGCTCTCGGACAGGTAACTCCAGGCCCGGTGGTCCAGACGGTCGCCGTGGTCGGATACGCCGCGGGCGGCATCATCGGCGGACTCTTTGCGGCATTAGTCGCATTCACTCCTTCCTTTTTATTTGTGCTGTACGGCGGTCCCCGATTCGATCGGGTGCGCGCGAGCCTCGCCATTCAGTCATTTCTCACGGGAGCTAGCCCCGCTGTGATCGGGGCGATTGCAGGCTCGGCCATCCCCCTGGGTCTGGCACTAACCCACCTCTGGCAGATAGGGGTGTTGGCCTTGGTCGCGGTCTGGCTGCTGGCACTGCGCAAGGGAGTGGTCACCGCCATCGTGGGGGGCGCCGTCATCGGTGTTGCCGCCGCGCTCCTGGGCGCGCAGGTCTCGCAATGACACCGACGGCGGTGCACTTTGTGGTACTCCTGCTGGCGGGCGGGCTGGCCGGAGTGGTCGGTTCCGCCGGCGGCATCACCTCGCTCATCTCCTACCCAGCCTTGCTATTGGTTGGAATCGCTGCACTCCCAGCGACGGTTACCAATTCGGTCGCCCTGGTCGCCTGCTGGCCGGGATCAGCACTCAGCTCCCGACCAGAACTGCGAGGTCAGCTACCGTGGCTCCGTAGCTGGATTCCGGTTGTCGCAGCCGGCAGCGCCGTCGGCGCGGCGTTGCTTCTGTCAACGCCCGCCGGTCTATTCGCTCGAGTGGTGCCGTTCCTGGTTGCTCTGGCTGCGCTGGCACTGCTCTTCCAGCCGAAACTCTCGGCCTGGCAGCAAGGCCACGTCATCCCCGGAAACCAGTTCCTCTTGCCGCTTGGCTTGTTCTCGCTCTCCGCCTACAACGGTTACTTTGGTGCGGGGGCCGGGGTGATGATCCTTGCCCTGTTGCTGCTGCTTGTCAATCAGCAATTCGCCAAGGCCAACGCACTCAAGAACATGCTCGTCGGTGGCGCCAGTGTGGTCGCAGCGGTGGCATTCGTGTTCTTCGGTCCCGTCAAATGGACGGCAGTAGCGCCGCTCTCCATCGGCCTTTTTGTGGGTAGCACAATCGGACCGTTGCTGGCGCGACGGATACCAGGCAATTGGTTGCGCGTGGTTGTGGCTTTGACCGGACTAGGGCTGGCCGTCCGCCTCTGGCTGGTGCCGGGCTAAAGGGGCAGGGCTTCAGCCGTCCTGGAGCGTAACACGCTCGGTCGTGAGAAAACTCGGCCGATTAGCGGCAAGGTTCGGCGAGAGTCGTTGTTGTGACTGACTCCATTTGGGCCAAGCGATGCGCCCGCCGCAACGCTATCCGCCGCCGTCGTGGCCAATTGACTCGCTAGTCGCGCCGCCAACGCGCTCATGCAGGAGAACCCCGTGACGATCGCCACCCGTTGGAACAGACCAGAATTCTCCACCAGCCGGGGCGCCTGGTTGAAACCACCCGCTGCCAGCGCCCAGGCGGTGGTAAAGGCCACCCCGGTGGTGGCGGAGTAGCCGGCCCAGGTCCGATCGCTCGCGGCCACACAGTGGAAGCTATAGGCAAAGCAGGCGGCTGGGACCGCGGCGAACACCAAAACCGCGGAGAGGTCATGAAGGTACCCGGTCCTGGTGCGCATGACAGGGATGTCGGCCGAGCCGGGCGGGTATCCGTTAACGGGGTCAGTGGTGAACACTCCCGCCCCCAAGAGACCACAGCCGACGGCGCCCAACAGTTTTGTCACCCAGGCTGAGCTATGCCCCGGTGGCAGAGTCCGCCGCACCCCAAAGGAAAAAGCGCTGGTCAGAGTGCCGGTGACCAAGAAACTGACCTTCTGGGTCCAGCCAGACTCACCCAGCGAGAGTGCACTGACGGGGTGTCGGCGAGGTAGGTAGCCGTCCCGCCGCGCTCCCTCGATCACAAAGGTCACCACGAACAGAGGACCAGCCAGCTCGCCGCAGCGAAGCAGCAGGCGAGTGAGTGCGCCTTCCCCATTCGTGTCATGTCGTGCCAGGCTCCGAATCGACACGATGAAAACTTAGCTCTTTTCCCCGTCCCGAGTCTGGTCTGCTCGAGCGATGTCGGGCCACGAGCAGCCTATGACGCGACCTGCCGGCGTCCAGGCCGCACCAGCCAGCCCAGGGGAGGGGGCCGTGGGGCGTGCAGATCGTACCCCCAGCAGGACTCGAACCTGCGCACCCGGCTCCGGAGGCCGGCGCTCTATCCGCTGAGCTATGGGGGCCCGGCGAGCGCCTGAACGGTCCCTCCCTGCGGGCGAGTCCCGCTCAGCGCGGATTCAGCCTACTCGTCCTCGTCCCCGATGGTGAACATGAGACCGTCCTGCACGTCGTAGAGGGCGTCCATCCACTCGGCGATCGAGACCTCCTCGGCCCGGCGGCGGCCTAGCGGGTGTCCCTCCTTGCCCAGGAAGTTCCGGCACTGGTTGCGCAGCGAGGTTGGGACCACCGCCTCCTCCGCGATGTTCAGCTGCTCGAGTTCGTTCAGGAGGCGGTCGATGAAGAGGATCTTGTTGCGCCGGGCGTTCCGCTCCCGGCGCTCGATGTGGTCGGACTCATAGAGGCGGGAGATCTCGTGGGAGGTTTCAGAGATGGTAGGCAAGAGTGTTATCCCTTCGAATCCGTGCGCGGGAAGAAGCGCCGGCCAGTTCCCACCGCTTGTGTGTATTCGTCAATCCTAGATGGCACCTTGAGATGCGTCAAGATGGGAATGGGTTCCATCCGAGTTCGCCAAGCGGCAGTCCTGAGTTGCCGACCGGTGCCCGACGAAGAGCTAGCCGGAGCCATCTACCTCCGCGCGGACCTGGGGAGTCCGCAGGCGCAACAGTTCTCCGGCGGCGATCACGACCGGGCCGGTCGGGGTCTCCAAGATCAACTCGCCCGTCTCGGATACGGTGAGGGCGCGCCCAGTGAGGCGGCCTGACTGGTGCTCGGCGACGACCTCCTCCCCCAGCCAGGCGGCGTGTTTCAGCCAGTCCTCGCGAATAGCGGCGAAGCCCCCCGCCTGCCACTGGCGGTATCGGTCGGCCAACCGCTCCAGCACCGCCTCAGCCAGCTTGGTGCGGTCCACTGGAGATCCCTCCAGATCACAGGCGGTTGCACTCTCGCGGAGATCTGGGGGTAGCTCGAGGCCCTCCCATCTGACGTTGCAACCGATGCCTAGGACCACCGGCTGCTCCCCTTCCCGGCCAGTCACCGATTCGGCCAGGGTGCCGGCCAGCTTGCGTTCTCGGCACAGGCAGTCGTTGGGCCATTTGAGCTGGGCCTTGGGTCCTCCCGCCAGACCCAGCCCTTCCACCACGGCCAGGCCGCCGACCAGGCTGAGACTGGCCCAGTCCGCGACGCTCCCCGCGGGTCGCAGCAGAATCGAAAACATCAGCGCGCTGCCGGCGGGGGCGGTCCAGCTCCGTCCGGCTCGCCCCCGACCAGCGGATTGCTCGTCGGCGAAGACGACCAGCCCTTCCGGCGCTCCGGCCCGCGCCGCCTCAGTAACCAGGTCCTGGGTGCTGGCGACAAGGGCGTAGGAGCGCAGCTCAAAGGCCAGTTGCGAACCGGAGAGGCCGCGCTTGAGGACCCCTACGTCGAGGCCTTGCATCGCCTCGATGAGGTGCGGTCTGAGATGGCGATCACTCTCGTATACTGCCGCGTCGTATGGAGAATTGGGAAAGGGTTGAGCTCTTCAGCTCTTTCTTAAAGCTCAGCGGCGACATCGAGGTGGTGCCACCGCTGCGGCTTACCGACGTGGTCAACCGGATGACGGAATTCTTGGAAGTCCAACATCTGACCCTGGAGCCGCTCGCCAGCACGTATCCAGTCATCAGCACCGTCGAAGACTCCGCCATGGTGGCCAAGCGGGCGTTACTGATGGTGGTCCCAATTGGCGAGACGGCGTCCGACCAGGGCGGCAGGAGAGCACTGCTGGAAACCAAGGTGGCGCGCCAGGTAGCACTGACCATCGACACCTTCTCGCTGGTCTGCGAGGTGTTCCTGGAGCCACGACTGAGCCTTCGGGAAACGCTGGAGCGGAGCGTCGACGACTTTCTCCCGGTGCGCAATCTCAACGCGGTCTGGCTGCCGGCGCTGACCCATGAGCGGGTCACCATCCAGCGCTCCTTCGCCCTGGTCCACCCCCGCCAGATCCTGAGCTTCTCTGAGCGCGGGGAGGCAGCTCCCTAGCCCGTCCGGGCTTCCCGGGCCACAGGAGACTCACGTTGGGGGTCCCGACGCGGCGCGACGCAGGCACGGTGGTGCTTTTGCGCGAGGGCTCGGGACACGGTGCCCCAGGGGGACGTCTCGAGGTCCTGCTCCTAGGCAGGCCCGCGGCCAGCCGGTTCGCGCCCGGAGCCGAGGTGTTCCCCGGTGGAGCGGTCGATCCGTCCGACGCCGCTCCGGGTTGGCGCCAGCTCTCCCCGGGCCGGGCGCGCGATGCCGTGGTCGCTCCTCGGATCATGATCGCGGCGGTGCGAGAAACCGTCGAGGAGTGCGGGGTGCTGCTGGCCCGCGACGGCGCAGGCCGGTCCTGCCCGCCTCAGCTCTTGGCGGGACTTACGGGCCTGCGCCGGCTCATCCATGACTGCCACCCCGAGGAGTTCCAGGCAGGGCTGAGGCGGGCTGGCCTACGTCCAGCGTGGGAGGATCTCGCCTTCTGTGCCCACTGGGTTACCCCTTTGGGTTTGCCACGGATATTCGACACCCGCTTCTTCCTGGCCGCCCTCCCTGCCGGCCAGGAGGCGGAGCCGGACGCCGGAGGGGAGCTGGCCTCCATGCGCTGGGTCGAGCCCGCACAGGCGCTGAACGAGGCCGAGCAGGGCCGCTGTTTGCTCCTGCCCCCGACCAGATCGGTGTTGGCTCAGCTCACCGCGCAGCCGACAGTGGCGGCGGCGCTGGCCGCGGCGCGCGCTGCCCGGGTCCGACGGGTGCGTCCCAGGCTGGCGGAGATCACCGCCGAGCGTTACCCGGGGCTCGATCTCGACCCCATCCATCCCGGCGACGGCTCGAGCTGATCGGTGACTGAGGCGAGCGAGATCCTGCTGGTGAGGGCACCCAACCCTGGCCCCCTCACCGGGTCCGGTACCAACACCTGGATCTACGGCCGCGGAGAGACCGTCGTCATCGACCCTGGCCCGGCCGATGAGTCCCATCTGCAGAGGGTGGCGGCGACCGCCAGGCGGCAGGGACGGGTGGTCACTGTCGCCTGCACTCATCATCACAGCGACCATCTCGACGGCGCTGCCCGCCTCTGCGAGCTGACCGGGGCTCCCCTGGCCGTCCACTTCCGCCGAGCCGACCAAGCGCATGATCTGCCCCTCCACGATGGTGATCGGCTCTTGGTCGGAGGCTCGGAGCTGGTGGCTATCCACACTCCAGGTCACGCCTCCGACCACCTCTGCTTCTTCGACCAATCAGCTGGGGTGCTCTTCACCGGGGATCATGTGCTGCAGGGCACGACCAGCCTGGTAGTGCCCCCGGATGGTGAGATGGCGGCCTACCTGACCTCCCTTGACCGGGTTCTGCGCCTGCAACCGCGGCGGCTCAACCCAGGCCATGGCGAGCCCATCGAGAACGCCGAGGGCGCCATCAGGCAGCTGATCGGCCACCGCCTGGAGCGGGAGACTCAAATCGTCGACCAGCTGCGGCTAGGGCCCAGCGGCCCCGATCAACTGGTGCCCTTGCTCTACGCCACCTACCCAGCCGCGGTGCTGGGCATGGCGTCAGGGACGGTCCTCGCTCACCTGATCAAGCTTGAGCAGGAGGGCCGGGTGCGGCGCTTGGGGGGCGCGGATCCCCCGCGTTTCGAGCTGGTGGGCGAGCCCAGCTAGAGCATCTGGAACGGCAGGTGGGCCAGCGTCCGGGTCATCACCCCCGAGGGACCTTTGGGCACCAGCCGCCCGAGCAGATCGGCGCTGTGATAGGCGGTGCCGGCGATGTCGAGGTGGACCCATGGCAGGTCGTTGGTGAACTCACGCAGGAACACTGCCGCATAGATTGAGCCGGCATCCCCGGTCCCTGAGGTGTTGTGCATGTCGGCGATGTCGGTGATCAAGGCGATGTCGTACTCAGGATTCATCGGAAGCTCCGAGATCCTCTCGCCCGCCAAGGCGCCGGCGCGTCGCAACTGCTCCAGTAGCAGTGGGCTGGTGCCCATCGCCGCGGTCACCACGCGCCCCATGGCGACCACTGCCGACCCGGTCAGGGTGGCCACGTCGATGAGATGGGAAGCCCCCCGCTTGGCGGCATAGCAAAGCCCGTCCGCGAGGACGAGCCGGCCCTCGGCGTCGGTGTTGTTGATCTCGATCGTCTTGCCGTTCATGGCCGTGACCACATCCCCCGGCTTGATGGCGCCGCCACCGGGCATGTTCTCGGTGAGTGCGGCGATGGCCAGGACCTCGATCGGCGCCTGCATCTTGGCGATCAGGGTCATGGTCTCGATCACGGCGGCGGCCCCGCTCATGTCGGCCTTCATGTCGGACATCCCAGGGTTGGGCTTGAGGGAGATGCCGCCGCTATCAAAGGTGATGCCCTTGCCCACCAGCGCCAGCACCTTCTTGGAGTCGGACTTGGCCTTGGGCCGATAGCGCAGACAGACCAGCTTGGGGGGCTGGTGGGAACCTCGGGCGACCGCCAAGAGAGCACCCATTCCCAGCTTCTCCATGTCGGCACGCTCGAGCACCTCGAACTCCAGCTTTCCCTCTTTGGCCACCCGCTCGGCTTCGGCCGCCAGCTGGGTTGGGGTGAGCTGATTGCTGGGCTGCCACTGCAGCACCCGAGCCCGGTTGGTCACCTCCCCCATGTCCACCCCCTCGTTGAGAGCGTCCCCTATCCCGGATGCGGTCCCCAGGCCCACCACCTCCAGCTCTTCGATCACGCTGGCGTCCTCGCCAGTCTTGAGCTGGCCCACGTGGTAGTTGCCTAGGGCGACTCCCT
>Ga0182024_10023340_pt1 | contig 11086 bp, 8 predicted proteins | sample P32metaG_FD_120480 | JGI IMG/M metagenome (GOLD analysis project Ga0182024, IMG submission 120480) | Permafrost microbial communities from Stordalen Mire, Sweden - P3-2 metaG (Illumina Assembly) | ecosystem: Environmental > Terrestrial > Soil > Wetlands > Permafrost | place: Sweden: Stordalen... | reverse complement strand
CTTCGCGCCGAACCGTTCCTTCATGATCTTCGCCCACACGCGCCGCGCGGCGCGGAACTTGGCGACCTCTTCCAAGAAGTCGATCTGCGAGACGAAGAAGAACGAGAGCCGGGGCGCGAAGTCGTCGACGTCGATCCCGGCCGCCACGACCTCGTCGACGTACGCGATGCCGGCGGCGAGCGTGAAGGCGACTTCCTGAATCGCGGTGCTGCCGGCTTCGCGCGTGTGGTAGCCGCTGACGTTCACGGGATTGTAGCGCGGTAGATGCTGCGCCGAGTAGGTGATCGAGTCGCGCACGATCCGCATCGCCGGGCGCGGCGGATAGACCCACTCCTTCTGCGAGACGTACTCTTTGATGATGTCGTTCTGGATCGTGCCGGAGAGCTTGCGGCGGTCGAAGCCGCGTTCTTCCGCGACGACCAAGTACATCGCGAGCAGGATCCAGGCCGACGGGTTGATCGTCATCGAGACGCTGATCTGCTCGAGGTCGATCCCGGCGTAGAGATCGTGCATGTCGTCGACGCTGTCGACCGCGACGCCCTCGCGGCCGACCTCGCCCTCGCTGCGCGCGTCGTCGGAGTCGTAGCCCATCAGCGTCGGCATGTCGAAGTCGGTCGAGATCCCGGTCTGGCCTTGCGCGATCAAGAACCGGAAGCGTTCGTTCGTGTCGTCGGCGGTGCCGAAGCCGGCGATCTGCCGCATCGTCCAAGGCTGGGCGCGATACATCGTGGGGTACGGCCCGCGCGTGTACGGAAACTGGCCGGGGAACCCGATGTCGCGAGCGTAGTCGATCCCCTCGACGTGCTCGGGGGTGTAGATCCGCTCCAGCGCGAGCCCGCCTTGGGTGCGAAACGTCTCGCGCGCCTCGGGGCGGCGCTCGACGAAGGGGAGCAGGGTGAGCTGTTCCCAGGCCTCGCGGTCGTCGGCGGCGGTGCGAACTATCTGCGGCGTCTGCATCGGGCGGAACTCCTCTCGGTCAGAATTGTATACAATATTTACGAGGGCTAGGCAATACCTGCCCGTCCGGTGTATACAATCTAGAAGATGGACGTTTTGGCCGCCCGGGTCCCCGAAACGCGCTTTGAGACCCTGGTCGACGAGCTGCGCGAAGCAATCCTGACCGGCCGGTACCGGGCCGGCGAGCGGCTGGTGCAGGAGGACCTCGCCGAGACCTTCCGGGTCAGCCGGATCCCCTTGCGCGAGGCGCTGCGGCGGCTCGAAGGGGAAGGGCTGGTGATCATCAGCCCCAACCGCGGAGCGATCGTCCGTCCCCTGTCGCCCAAGGACATCGTCGACCTGTACGACCTGCGGCTGGCGCTGGAGACCCTGGCCGTGCGCCGGGCCGCGGAGCGGTACGCCGACGTGCGCGAGGGGACGGCCCGCCGTCACGCCGAGGCGAAGGCCGCGGTCGCGTCCGGCGCGCTCACCACGCTGTTCCATCTCGACCGCGACTTTCACGCCGGCCTCGCCGCCGCGTCGGAAAATCCGCACCTGATCGCGGCGCTCGGCGGCCAATGGTCGCAGATCATGCGCATCATGCACGCCTATCTGCGCGTCGGAACGTACACCCCCAACGTGTGGGAAGAGCACGCCGGGCTCGCCGACGCCGTCGCTCACGGCGACGCCGACGGCGCCGCGGAGCGACTTCGCGTCCACCTCGTCACCAGCCGCGACCGCATCCTCGCCGATCTGCGGGACAAACGAGCGGGATGAACCTCGCGCGCGGCTTGGCCGCCCGCGAAGCGGCCGGGCGTCCGATTCGCGTCGGCTTGATCGGCGCGGGCAAATTCGGGACGATGATCCTGGCGCAACTCCGCTTGATGCAGGGGACGCGCCTCGCCGTGCTGGCCGATCTCGACGGAACGCGCGCCCGGCGCGCCGCCGCCGACGCCGGCTGGGACGCGGACGCATTCGTCCCCGCAACCCACGCCGGCGCCGCGAACGACGCCGCGCGCCGCGGCCGCACCGCCCTGGTCGAGAGCGGCGAGATCGCGGCCGCCTGCGAGCTCGACGTGCTGATCGAGGCGACCGGTCACGAGGAGGCCGGCGCGCTCCACACGGTCCGCGCGCTCGAGCGCGGCGTGCACGTCGTGATGGTGACCGTCGAGGCCGACGTCGTCGTCGGTCCGTCCTTGCACCGGCTGGCGCAGCAGAACGGCGCCGTCTACTCGATGGCGTACGGCGATCAGCCCGCGATCATCTGCGAACTGGTCGATTGGGCACGAACCTGCGGCTTCGAGGTCGTCGCCGCCGGCAAGGGGACGAAGTTCGCGCCGCTCTACCGCCGCTCGACCCCCGACACCGCCTTCGGCTACTACGGCTTCACCGCCGAGCAGATCGCGACCGGCGGGTTCAACCCGAAGATGTTCAACTCGTTCCTCGACGGAACGAAGTCGGCGATCGAGATGGTTGCGGTGGCGAACGCGACCGGACTCGACGTGAGCGACGAGGGGTTGTCGTTCGCGCCGGCCTCGGTCTACGACTTGCCGACGCTGCTCCGTCCGCGCGCGGACGGCGGGATCTTGCCGCACGCCGGGATGGTCGACGTCGTCTCGTGCATTCGCGACGACCAGTCGTTCGTCGACGACCATCTGCGCTGGGGCGTCTACGTCACGTTCACCTCAGAGAGCGCGTACGCGCAGCGCTGCTTCGGTGAGTACGGGATCGCGACCGACCCCAGCGGGCGGTATGCCGCGCTCTGGCGGCCGTACCATCTGATCGGTCTGGAGATCGGCGTTTCGATCGCCTCGGTGGCGCTGCGCGGCGAACCGACCGGTGCGCCGTTCGCCGGCCACCGCGCCGAGGTCGTGTGCGCGACCCGCCGCGCGATGCGCGCCGGCGACGCGATCGACGGCGAAGGCGGCTACGCCGTGTACGGCACCTGCCTCCCCGCCGCACGCGCCCGTGAGGCACGACTCGTCCCGATGGGCCTCGCCCACGGCCTGAAGCTGCGCCGCGATGTCCCGGCCGACCATCCGATCGGCGAAGCCGACGTCACCTTCGACGAATCGTCGTTCCTATGGAAACTCCGCCGCGAGCAAGACGCGGCATGTCATCCCGAGCTTGTCGAGGGACCTTCGGCGTCGCGCTGAGCGCAGTCGAAGCGCGACCCCTCACCTCGAACGCAAGCATCATGGGTTTCGCCTCGACTCCGCTCGCGCAACCACGAGGGCTCCTCGACAGGCTCGGACTGACATTACTTGCCGTTCCAGTGGATGAGGCGTTTGTCGATCACCATGAAGAGGACGTTGAGCGCGTAGCCGAGCAGCCCGGCGACGATGATCGAGGCGTACATGTCCGTCACGTGGAGGATCTGTTCGCCCTCGATGATGCGGTGGCCGAGGCCCTGATCGCTGCCGATGAACATCTCGGCGACGACGACGATAACGAGCGCGGTGCTGATCCCATTGCGCAGGCCGACGAACGTCTGGGGCAGGCTCTCGAAGATCAGCACGTCACGGAACACCTGGAACGGCGATGCACCCATCACCTTAGCCGCCAGGATGCGGGACTTGCGCGCGTTCATCACCCCGTAGGCGCTGTTGAACATCACGATCAGGAAGACCGAGAAGCTCGCGATCGCGATCTTGTTGATGTCGCTGATCCCGAAGAACAGGATGAACAGCGGGATCAGCGCGCTGGCGGGCGTCGAACGGAAGAAGTCGATCACGAACTCGACGCTGCGGTAGAGCCGCTCGTTGCTGCCGAACGCGACGCCGATCGGGACGCCGAGCGCCGCCCCGATCGCGAACGAGACCAGGGTCCGGGTAAGCGTCACCGCCGCGTCGGCGGCGATCGTGCCGTGGACGAGTTCGTTGCCGAGATAGCCGAGCGTTTCGAACGGCCCGGGCAGCAGCACGGCGCGAACGACGTGCGCCGCGCTGACGGCCCACCACAGCAAGATGAAGGCAACCGGTCCAACGAGCGGCAGCAGCACCGCGGCCACCGCCCGGAACCGCAGGCGCGGCCGCGACCGCGGTGCGCGCTCGAGCGTCCGCGTCGCCGCCGTCACCGCTGCATCTCGGCGCGAAACAGCTCGAGCGCGTGCTGCTTGGTCGTCACGAACTCCGGGTCGCCCATGATCGCCGGCGTGCGGGGCCGCGGCGCGTCGTAGCGGATCTGCTCGACGATGCGGGTCGGGCGCTTGCTCAGCAGCAGCAGCACGTCGGCAAGATAGACCGCTTCTTCGAGGTCGTGCGAGACCAGGACCGTTGTGAGGCCCGTCTCGACGAACATCGCCTGCAGGCGGTCGCGCATGTAGAGCGTCATCTCGTAGTCGAGCGCGGAGAACGGTTCGTCGAGGAAGAGCACCTCGGGGTCCGCGACGAGCGCGCGCAGGATCGCGACGAGCTGTTGCTGGCCGCCCGACATCTCGTAGGTGTGACGCTTGAGGTCGAGGGTAATCTCGAATTGGGCCAGCAGCCGTTCCACCCGTTCGACCTGCTGCCGGCGCGGGACGCCGCGCACGCGCAAGGGATACTCGATATTTTCGAGCGCGCGCATCCAGGGGAAGAGCGAGTCGCGGTAGTTCTGGAACACATACCCGATCTTCGCAGCGCGGTAGTCGCGACCGCCGATCTCGACCGTGCCGGCCTCGAACGGGACGAGGCCGCTCATCATGTTGATCAGCGTCGACTTCCCGCAGCCGTTTGGCCCGAAGATCGTGGTAAACTTCCCGCGCGGCACATCGAGGTCGAAGTCCCGGTAGACCTCGACGCCGCCGAACGATTTCTCCAGGCCGCGAACGCGGATGAACGCCGCCTCGTCGACCGCCGCCTGGGCAAGCGCGGTCATGCCTTGTAGAGCATCCCCGCGACGTCGAGCTTGCGCGAGAGGATCTTCTGCGCGTAGAAGAGGTCGTAGTTGTCCTGGAAGTAGCGAATGTCGGAGGGCTTGAACTCGTCGTAAATCGTGTAGAAGATCTCCGGGATCGCCTCGGCGAGCTTGACGTCGTACGTCGTGTACGCCGGATAGACTGCACGCGCGGCGTTGAGGTTCGTGCGCACCTCCACGAACCCGCGCTTCATCCCGGTGACGTAACTCTTGACCGCGGCCGGCTTGCTCTTCATCGCGTCGGTGGAGATGACGGCGGCGCCGCCGTACCAGGGCGCGTCGGGATTGCCGAGCATGTACCGGGAGCGCACCCCCGACTCGAGAACGCGTGTCGTGCCGCTAAGACGGCCGACCGTGCCGTTGGGCTCGTACGTGTACGCCGCGTCGATCTGCCCTGACGCGATCGCCGCGATGTGCTGCGAGGGCAATAACTCCTGGATCGGCCCGTCGACGCCGTTCTTGCCGAAGATCAGCTTCGCTTCGAGGGCGGCCTGCGGGCCGACGCCGGTCGCGAGCTTCTTCCCCTTCAAATCCGAGATCTTCTTGTACGGCGCGTCCTTCGCGACGATGACCTCGTCGAGGATCGACTTCGCGCTGCTGAGGTTCGCCGCGAGGATCTTGAAGAAGTCCGGCGAGGCGGCTTCAGCAAGGCCGAGCTGCGTCGAGCCGGTCCCGGTCGCGGTCGCGTCGATACGCCCTGCGAGCAGCGCCTCGGTGACCTTCACCTGATCGCTGAACTTCACCAGCTCGACGTCGACGCCGGCATCCTTCCAATAGCCCTTCTGCGCGGCGACGAAGAACGGCAGCGCCGACGAGATCGGCCAATAGCCGACCAGGAGCTTCGCAGGCGTCTGCGCGATCGCGGGCGCGCCGAGCGCGTTTGCAAGTCCGGCCGTTCCGGCGGCGGCGAGGAAGAGACTTCGTTTCAAGCGTCCACTCCTGGGCGTGACGAGGCAGTCGGCGCTGGTGCGCCGGGTCGGACCATCGTAGGAGCGCACCGCACGCCCGTCACCCGCCATTTGGCCAGCCCCCGGCGCGGCGCGTTCGACGCGGCATGGATTCGATTCTCGAAAGCCGTACGCACCGGCGATGTTCGGCTGCAGCGACCGCTGGATCGGAAAGCGCTTTGCGAGCGCGTTGACGGAGTTTCTCGCCACGGAGGACCGGCGCCGCGAGCTGAACGCGCACGACGCCGTCGACGCGCGGGCGGTCGACGCGCTCTACGAGGCCTGGCGCGACGAGCGCGCGGCTGCACCGCCCGGCGACCCGTACGCACTGGCGAGCGCGACGCTCGCCGACGCGACCGCCGCCTCGCCCACGACAGCCGGCGCGCACGACGTGCCGTGGTCCTCAACGACCGGCGAAGTCCCGCTCGGACGCACGCACGTCGTGCCGTCGACGCCGGAGACGGTCGTGCTTGGGTTGCTCGACCCTACGAAGCCGCCGCTGCTCACCGTCGCCTCCGGCGACGTTGTCGTGTACGAGAACACCTGGACGCACTTCCTCAACCGTTTGCAGCCCGGCGTCACGCCGGATGAGCTCCATGCGATGCGAGCGGCGCAGCCGGGGCGCGGCGTGCACAGTATCGTCGGACCGATCGCAATCGAGGACGCGCACCCGGGTGACGTCGTGCAGCTGCGCTTCCTACGCCTCGAGACGATCGACTTCGGCGCGAACCTGCACTACCCGGGCTCGCTCGGGGTCGGCTCGCTGCCGGCCGAATTCGAGCACGGCCACGTCCACTATTTCGATCTCGCCGGCGGCGACGGCTACGTCGCCTTCGATGACCGCATCCGCCTTGCAATGAAGCCGTTCCAAGGGACGATCGGCCTTGCTGCCGCCGATCCCGGCCCAATCAGCTCCGTCGCGCCGGGCAGCCACGCCGGAAACATCGATCTCAAAGACCTCACCGCGGGCTCGTCGCTGTTCGTTCCGGTCGCGCAGCCCGGCGGCTTGCTCTTCACCGGCGACTCGCACGCGCTGCAAGGCGACGGCGAAGTCAACATCACCGCGATCGAAACGGCGATGCGCGAGGTCCGCATGCAAGTGATCCTCCACAAGCACGCCGGCTGGACGTGGCCGTGGGCCGAGACGCCGACGCACTGGATCGCGCTCGGCGTCGACCCGTCGCTCAACGAAGCGCTGCGCATCGCGCTGCGCAGCGCGATCGACTTCCTCCACCGCAAGGCCGGCCTTAGCCGCGATCGTGCCTACTCGCTGGCGTCGCTGGCCGTCGACTTCCGCGTCACCCAGATGGTCGACGTCAACAACGGCATCCACGCCATGATTCCGAAGTCGATCTTCGCCCCCGACTACCGCGCGACGATCGCGCTGGCCTAACGTCGATGTCGCGCTTTACGCGCGCGTTGCCTTCCAGTGCGGATTCGGAGGCTTACAGACGGCCGGGTACCGATCAGGGCGGAGCGGACGATCTTCCGAGTAGGCGCAGATCCCGGTCTCCCGTCATTCCGAGCTTGTCGAGGAACCCCCGTGCTGCGTCGAGCGCAGCCGAGACGCGGCGCCGCAATCATGACCGCAGCGTCGCGGGGTTGGCCCTCGGCTCCGCTCGGGCCAACAACGGGGGTTCCTCGACAAGCTCGGAATGACGAATGGCATGAATGACAGGTCCCCTCACTCTGGAGGTCGTGCCTATGAATTTGGAAGCCTGGAATACTCTTGCGTCGATGGCGACGTTTCTCGTCATTGCAGCCACCGCCATCGCAGCGCTTGTACAGTTACGACATGCACGCAGGGGCAACTCGATTGCGGCGTACAGCGATCTCAGCGAGGTTCGGGATTCGGCCGCTTTTGCGCACGCGCAAGAATTCGTTACGGCCGATCTGAACAACCTCGCGCACAATCCGGAGTTTCGGTATCAACTCGTGCACCATGCAGCGCGGACGGCGGAGTATCGAGAGTCCATCCTCGCAATCAACAAAGTGGGCAACTATTACGAGTCGATGGGTGCGATGGTAAAGCTCGGCCTCGTCGACAAAGACCTCGTCTTGCAGCTCTGGTGGGAATACATCCTTCGTTCTTGGAAGGCGTTGGAGCCGATAACCGCGGCGTCGCGCCGGGCTCTGGGCGACGGTTTGTGGGAGCACTTCGAGTATCTCGCCGTCTTGTCGGAAGACTGGGAGACGGCCCATCCCGGCGGAGCGTATCCGCCGAACACGCGTCGGTTCGGGATCCAAGACCTCTTTCGGGACGAAGACGAGGCGTACGCAGCGTCGAAGTCGGCGGTGCGCTAGCGCGCGACCAGAACGCGTTCCCGCACGACGGCTTTACGATTGGCCGTGTTGCTTTCGCAGCGCGCGCAAGTCGCCGTCGCGGATCGTGACCCCGGTGGCGTCGAACCATTCCATCAGCGGGACGGCGTATTTGCGCGTCGTACCGACGGCGTCTCGGAAACGCGCCATCGTTATCGGTCCGTCGCGGCGGATCGCCGCTTCGAGCTTGGCGCGAATCTCGCCGATCTGCGTGCCGCGGTAGACGTCGGAACCGACCTTCACCAGCGCGCCGCTTGCGACGAGCGTATCGAACGCCTGTGCCGCGCCGGCGACCCGCGCGCGGCGCATCTCGTCGACGACGCTCTCCAAGGCCGTCGGGGTCAACGGCTGGGCTGCGTCGATCGGCACGAGCTGCTCGAAGAGCGTGCGCTGCTCCGCCGAGAGCTGTGGGTGGTGCGCGACCGTCGCATAGTAGCCGGCGCGTGCGGCGATCCGGCCGTCGTCCGCCTCGCTCGCCAGGAAGCGCAGCAGAATCTGTTCGTCGATCGGAAGTTCGCGCGACAACGCCAGCGACGTCGCCCCGAGCATCCACGGCGCCTCCGCTTCGCGACGCGCGAGAATCGCGGCGATGCGCTCCGACAGGGCGGCCGCCGCGGTTCCGTCGAGGTACGCGACGGGCTTCTGCAGGCGCCGCGCAGCGCCTGATTCGAGAAGTCCGCCGAGGATCTCCGCCGCGCGTTCTTCGCGCACGTTGGCGCGGGCGGCGACTTCGGCCGGCGTGGCCGGCGAGAGCGCCGACTCGGCAAGAGCGTGCGCGACAGCCGCATCGTCGGGAGCCGCGTCCTCCGCAACGTCGGCTGCGCCGGCCGGACCGATCGTGCCGCCGCCGAGCAGTGCTTTGGGCGAGAGGGCGCGCAGCACGAACGCTTCGCCCGGATACGTCGTCGCAGCGCGGCGGAGGTGCAGCACGCCGTCGACTTCGTCGCGCAGGTCGAGCCCACGTTCGAGAACGAGCGTTCCGAAAATCTCCGCCGCGCCGAGATGCGCGCGCACGGGCGTGCGACGGCGCAGCAAGCCGTGGGCGTCCGGGAGCGCGCGAAAGCGGATCTGCAGCGATGCGTTCGCGGCGAGCGCGGGGTCGGCGAGCAACGCGCCGCGCTGCAACTCGGCGGCATCGACTCCCGGGAGGTTCACGGCCACGCGCGTCCCGGCTCCGGCGCTCTCGCGTGCCGAGCCGAACACCTGCAGTGAACGCACCCGCACCGACCGCGCCGGAACGTCGAGCCGAAGCGTGTCGCCGACCCGCACCGTCCCCTGCATCAGCGTCCCGGTCACGATCGTGCCGTGCCCCGCGAGCGCGAAGACACGGTCGACCGGTAAGAACGCCGGCGCGTCGAGGGCCCGCGACGGCAGCGCGACGAGCAGCTCGTGGATCGCCGCGCGCAACTCCGCGATTCCTTCGCCGGTCTGGGTCGAAACCGCGTACATCGCCGCATCCTGGGCGAGCGTGCCGTGGAGCGCAGCGCGCACCTCTGCTTCCGCTTCCGCCAGCGCCTGCGCTTCGACCAGGTCGCGCTTCGTCAACACGACGATCGTCCGGCGCACGTTCAGGTACGACAGGATCGCGAGATGCTCGACCGTCTGCGGGCGGACGCCTTCGTTTGCGGCGACGACCAGCAGCAGCAGCTCCATCCCGGCCGCGCCGGCGAGCATGTTGTGCACGAACCGCTCGTGGCCGGGGACGTCGACGATCCCGGCTTCGACACCGTCATCGTAGCGCAAGTGCGCGAAGCCCAGGTCGAGCGTCATCCCGCGCAGCTTCTCTTCGATCCAGCGATCCGGATCGGTTCCGGTCAGCGCGCGCACCAGCGACGACTTCCCGTGGTCGACGTGACCGGCCGTGCCGACGACGTGCATCAGCGCGCGGCTTCGAGCGCGGCCGCCAGGTCCGGGTCGCGCTCCGGCGGGATCGTGCGCAGGTCGATCAGCACGCGCTCATCGTCGACGCGCGCGACGACCGGCGGCTCTCCGGCACGCAGCCGTGCCGCCGCGGCGTCGGCGCCGTCGCGCGGCCGCCACGCCAGCGCGAGCGAGGCGAGCGGCGCGAGCGGCAGCGCCCCGCCGCCGGCATAGCCGTCGTGCGCGACGACCGCGAGATCGAACCCATCGAGCCGCGCGCGCAGCGCGTCCGCGCGGGCGCGCAGCGCGTCGATCGTCGTCGCCAACATCCGGTAGAGCGGGATAGATTCGCGCCGCGCGTCGTCGAGATGGAGGCGCAGCGTCGCGCCGAGTGCGGCCAGCGTCGGCGCGCCGACTCGCAGCGCGCGCAGCAGCGGGTTGCTGCGCAAGCGCGCGATCGCGGCCGCGCGCCCGACGAGGATCCCGGCTTGCGGCCCGCCGAGCAGCTTGTCGCCGGAGAACGCGACCAAATCGACGCCGTCGCCGATCGCGTCCTGCACGGTGCGCTCGCGCGGCAACCCATATTTGCGCAGATCGGTGAGCGCGCCGCTCCCGAGATCTTCCACCACCGGGACGCCGGCGCGCGCCCCGAGCGCGACGAGCTCGGCCGCCGTGACCTCTTCGATGAAGCCCTCGATCCGATAGTTCGACGGGTGCGCGCGCAGCAGCAGCGCGGTGCGCGGCGAGAGCGCGCGCGCGAAGTCGTCGATCCGCGCCTTGTTCGTCGCACCGACTTCGATCAGCCGCGCACCGCTGCGCGCCAGCACGTCGGGGAGGCGGAAGCCGCCGCCGATCTCGATCAGCTGGCTACGCGCGACGACGACCTCGCGGGCGCCGCCGTCGGGCGCGCGAGCGTACGTGTCGAGCACGAGCAGCACGGCGGCCGCGCAGTTGTTCACCACCAGCGCGTCTTCGGCGCCGGTCGCCGCGCGCAGCAACGCGCCGAGCCGGTCGTAGCGCGAGCCGCGCGTTCCGGCCGCGAGATCGTACTCCAGGTTAGAGGCGCCGCCGGCGATTGCCGCCACCGCGTCGAGCGCCTCGGCCGCGAGCGGCGCGCGGCCGAG
>Ga0182024_10023339_pt1 | contig 11086 bp, 12 predicted proteins | sample P32metaG_FD_120480 | JGI IMG/M metagenome (GOLD analysis project Ga0182024, IMG submission 120480) | Permafrost microbial communities from Stordalen Mire, Sweden - P3-2 metaG (Illumina Assembly) | ecosystem: Environmental > Terrestrial > Soil > Wetlands > Permafrost | place: Sweden: Stordalen... | reverse complement strand
TTGCCAGACCTCGAATTCAGTCGAGCATGTCGGGCAGCGATATCCGTACGTTGGCAATCAATGGTTCCCTGTTCGCGGTTGAACGCTTCAACTCTACCCGTTGGCGGCCTCGGCTCAAACACGTCGCGGTCACATCCGCGGGATCAGACCTCGAATAGGACCAGCCCCGTCGGTACCTTCGGATAGAAGTATGTCGACTTCTGGGGCATCGTCTCGCCGGCATCGGCCACCGCGATCACGTCCCCGGGGGTCACCGGCGACACCCCGAAGGCGAGGGTCGCTTCGCCGCTTCGCACCGCCGCGTCCAGTCCGTCCGGATCGCGCGTGTAGGTCAGCGCACCGCCGCTGATCATCTCGCGGGTCACGCCGGCCGGTTCGAGCACCTCGGTTTCGAGGACCGCGACGTCGAGCCGGTCACGCGGCGACCCTCCGGCGCGCCGTGGTCGCCGGAGCACCGCGGCACCGTCGTGGGCGACCACGGCAAACGCGTGGTGGCTGTCCCGCATCGATGACGCCGCGGCGAGCGCGGCCCGGCCATCCGCCGCCGGTACCGTCTCGTAGACATCGTCGAGGCGTGCCCAGAGGTCATCGAGGCTGAACGCGATGCCGGGTCCGGGTCGTACCAGCCGGTGGGTCGGCAGGATCGTGATTCCGGGATCGTCCGCCGCCGCGAGGTACACGAGTGCGTGCTCGAACGAGGCGTCCGGGGGTGCATCAGGCTCAGCCGCTCTCCGCTCGGCCGCATAGGCGGCGGCCGTCTCGTAGCGGTGATGGCCGTCGGCGACGTAGAGCCCTGCGCCGCGAAGGGCGCCGGCGATCGCCGCGACCTGCCGCGGGCCGGCAACCCGCCACACCAGCAACTTCTCCGAGGCGATCTCTCCGTCGATCCGTCCCCCGAGCAGTGCATCGCCGGTCGCAAGACCCTCCAGCGTTTCCTCGATACCGCCGGCGTTTGCCCAGACGGCGAAGACCGGACTCGTCTGAGCCCGGGTGGCGCGCATCAGCGCCAGCCGGTCTGCCTTGGGGCCGCGCAAGGTGCGCTCGTGGGGACGCAGATCGGACGACTCCCATGGGGTCGCGGCCACGGTTCCGAGCAGACCCCGCCGGCGCCGCTGCGTTCCATCAGGGTGCTGAAACTGATGATCGACGACGTAGTAGCTCGCGGGCTGATCACGCACCAGGACGCCGAGGTCACGCCAGGACGTCAGAAACGATGACGCGCGCGTGTAGCGGTCGTCGACTCCTTCGACATCCTGGGGATACGAGATGCCGTAGTCGATGCGAACGATGTTCCGCAGGTCGTGGCCGTACAGGTCCTCGCGCTGCTCATCGTTGATCACGTCGTATGGCGGCGCGAGCACGCCGCCGAGCTTCACGTGCTCAGGGTTGTAGCGAGTGCCCAGGAAGGGCTCTACGGTCGCCATGCGTGTGCTGCCGTCCGCAGGACGGAGCGTCAGGCCTTCAGAGCCGGACCTGGCGGAGCTGATCGAGCATGGCGGTCTCGCGGACTTCCTCGAGAAGCTCGGGGCCGACGGGATCGTCGATCTCCATCAGCATGACCGCGTGGCCGCGGGGCCGGTCCCGTCCCAATTCGATGCCCGCGATGTTGATGTCGTTGCGCGCCAGCAGCGTCGAGATGGCCGCGATCACCCCGGGTCGATCCTGATGGGTCACCACCAGGAATGTGCCCGCGGGCTGCATGTCGACACGAAAGTCGTTGATGCGCGTGATCCGGGGGCCGTCGTCGAACTGCGTGCCGGCGATGCTGAGCGTCTGCTCGCCCACGACCTCGATGAGCAGCGAGCCCTCAGGGTCGACGCTGCGGGTGGTATGGCGCTCATCGACGTCCACGCCCATCGACGTGGCCACGACCTTGGCGTTGACCGGGTTGACGCGCGTCTCGGTGAAATGCGCGAAGAGCCCGCGCAAAACGTGCGCGGTGACGATCGATGTGTCGATGCCGGCGAGCTCGCCCGAGTAGCTGCAGACGATGTGGCGCAGCTTGCGTCCGTCCAGCTGAGCCGCGAGCGAGCCGATCCTCTCTGCCAGGACGAGATACGGTTGCAACCGAGCCAGCTCCTCGGGCAGCACCGTGGGCGCGTTGACCGCGTAGCGCGGTGTGCCGCCCGCCAGGTACTCGACGATCTGATCGGCGACGTCGAAGGCGACGTTCACCTGCGCCTCGCGAGTGCTCGCACCGAGGTGCGGCGTCACCACCATCTTGTCCACGTGGAGCAGGGGGTTCGCAGGATCCGGTGGCTCCTTGGTGAACACGTCGACAGCCGCGCCGGCGATGTGACCGTCACGGATCGCATCGGCGAGCGCCTGCTCGTCGATGATCCCGCCACGGGCGACGTTGATCAGCCGTGCGCCCTTGCGCATCCGCCTGGGCTCGGCCGCGCCGATCACCCCGCGAGTCGCATCGGTGAGCGGGACATGGACGGTCAGGAAATCCGTTTCAGTCAGCAATGTCTCGAAGTCGCAGAGCTCCACGCCGAGCTGGAGCGCGCGCTCGGCGGTGACCAGCGGGTCGTGCGCGAGCACGCGCATGCGCAGGCCCTCGCGGGCGATGCGGGCGACCTCGGATCCGATCTTGCCGAGCCCGAGCACCCCGAGCGTCTTCTCGCGAAGCTCGATTCCCATGAACTTCGAACGCTCCCAGAGACCTGCATGCAGCGAGCGGTCGGCCGCGGGGAGGTTGCGGGCCAGCGCCAGCATCATGGCGATGACGTGCTCGGTCGCGGCGATGGTGTTCCCGGTGGGCGCGTTGAGGACCAGCACCCCATGCCGGGTCGCCGCTTCGATATCGATGTTGTCGACGCCGACACCGGCGCGTCCGACGACGCGGAGCCTGAGCGCCGCGGCGAACACCTCGGCGGTGACCTTGGTCTCACTGCGAACCACCAGCGCGTCGTAATCGGCGATACGTTCGCGCAGCGCGCTCGGCTCGAGCCCGGTGATCACGTCAACCTCACCCGCCGCGCGCAGGCGTGCGACGCCATCCTCGGCGATCGGGTCGGCCACGAGGATCCGAGTCATGGTGCCGGTCGCGGTGGGCGGCGCCGCGGTGATGCTCACCCGACTGAGACGGGTTCCGCCGGCGCGAGCGTTCCTCGGGCCTCCGCCTGCGCTGCCGCAATGGCGAGCCCGCCACGCGTCCGGAGCCCGGTATCGATCAGTCCCGCCTCGAGCAGTGCGAGGATCGTGTACGCGTCGGCATCGTCGATGAAGCCGAGGTGGCCGATCCGGAAGATCTTGCCCTGCAACGACTCCTGACCACCGGCCAGCACGAGGCTGTGCTCGGTCCGCAACGTGGTGAGCAGATTCTTCAGCGCCTCGGGTGTGTCGGCCGGGCTGTGCACCGCCGTGACCGTGTCGCTGCGATGGCCCTGGGCGGCAAGCAGCTTCATGCCCATCGCCTCGACCCCGGCACGGATCATCCTACCGACGCGGGCGTGGCGGGCCCAGACATTGTCGATGCCCTCCTCGCGGAGCATGGCGAGGCCTTCCTGGAGCGCGAACATCACCGAGACCGCGGGCGTCGTGGCTGTCTGCTTCTTCTCCTGTGACTTCTGCTCGCGTCCGAAATCGAGGTAGAAGCGCGGGCTCCTCGATGTCTTCGCTCGCTCGAATGCCGCCGCGCCGACCGCGACCATGGCGATGCCGGGAGGAGCCATCCAGCCCTTCTGCGAGCCGGTCACCAGGACGTCGATGCCAAGAGCGTCAGTCTCGAGTGGAAGGCAACCCGCACCGCTGACGCTGTCGACTGCGAGCATCTTGCCGCGGCTCTTGACGACACCGGAGATCGCCGCGAGGTCGTTGGTCACGCCCGTCGACGTCTCGTTGTGGGTCACGAACACGGTGGTGATGTCGGGGTGCTCGGCGAGCGTGCGCTCGACGTCCTCGGGATCGATCGGCTCGCCGAGGGGCACGGTCAGACGCACCACGTCGGCGCCGTAGGTGTCGCCGATCTTCGCCCAGCGCTCGCCGAACGAGCCCATGACGCAGAAGAGCGCCTGCTCGCCGGGGCTGAGGAGGTTCACGGCGGCGGCCTCGAGGCCGCCGGTGCCACTGCACGGGTACAGGAGGACGTCGTTGTCGGTGCGCAGCGCCCAGCGCAGGCCACTGATGACGTCATCCATCACCGCGGCGAACTCTGGGCCGCGGTGGTTGATCATGGGACGGCTCGCGGAGCGGACCACGCGAGCGGGGAGCGGGGTCGGACCGGGAACGCGGAGCTGAGGTTCACCCATGCGCCGAAGTCTACTGAAGCCCGGGTCTGACACCGCCCGAGAGCGCCCCATGCGGCGTGCCAGCCCCTGTGGTGACGTGGTGCTAGCGCCATTGCGGCGACCACGTCGCTGAATACAGTGGACCCATGGGACAGGCTGCGATGAGTCCGACCGAAGGATGCGCGCACGCGTGGGCTGGAAGGGCCGAGACGATCGGGCATCACCGCGCTAGCAGTCGGGCTAGCCGGACTCGCCATGGGCCTCGCAGTGCTCACGATCGTCTTTGTGGCTGCCAACCGAGCGCACCTCCATACGCTCGCAGACATCGACCTGGAGGACATCGTCGTCCCCTTCAGCATCGGAGCGGTCGGTGCCCTGGTCGCGACCCGCCAGCCGCGCAATGTCACCGGGTGGCTCTTTCTTGTGATCGCCGTTGTCTCCTGTCTGCAAGGACTGTCCGATCAGTACGCCCGGTACGCATTTGTCACCCATCCGGGTGCTGCAGGCGGGATCTGGGCCCTCTGGCTGGACAGCTGGGTGGTCTCGTTGGTGTTTCCCACGGGAGCGCTCCTGTTCCTGTTGCTGACCTTTCCTGACGGCCGGCTGGCGTCCCGGCGCTGGCGACCATTGGCGGTGGTGGCTGTGGCCATGACGGCTGTGCTCAGCGTTCCGGGCGGGACGTTCTACCCCGGGCACCTGCAGACAGAGACGAATTTCGCGACGGCGCTCAATCCGGTGGGAGTGCCGGCAAACAGCGTCCTCGGGACTGTTTTTAACTCCCTCGGTGCGCTTTGGTTCCTGGGGCTCCTCGTTCTCCTCGTCGCCGCCTCGGCCCCGCTCGTTCGGATGCGCAGAGCTCAGGGCGATGAGCGACAGCAATTGAAATGGATCGCCTACGCGGTGATCGTCAGCGCAATCGGAGTCGTGCTCCTGTCGCTCGCCGAGGCGCTGCCGGGATTTCCGTAGGACTGTCCGACCTCGCCATCGCACTGGGATTCGGATGCGCGCTCCCCGTCGCCGCAGGAATCGCGATCTTCAAGCACCGCCTTTACGAAATCGATCTGGTCATCAGCCGCACCCTGGTCTACGGCTCGCTCGCGGTCTTCATCACCGCCGTGTACGTCGGGATTGCCGTGGGCATCGGGGCGCTGGTGGGCGGCGGCGGCAAGCCAAATCTCGCCCTGTCAATCCTGGCGACAGCGATCGTCGCCATCGGATTTCAGCCGGTTCGCGAGCGCGTTCAGCGTGTGGCCAACCGGCTCGTATACGGAACGCGCGCCACCCCGTACGAGGTCCTCTCGCAGTTCTCGGAGCGCGTCGCCGGGTCATATGCCGTCGACGAGGTGATGCCGCGCATGGCTCGCGTGCTCGCTGAAGGGACAGGTGCGCAGCGCGCCGACGCGTGGTTGCGCAACGGACGCGTCTGGCGTGAAGCTGCAGTGTGGCCGGCCTCCGCGGTTCTCGCGGAGTCGATGTCGGCGATCGACGGAACGCTGCCCGATGTCGAGGGAACCAGCCGGTTGATCGAGGTCCGACACCAGGGAACGCTGCTCGGCGCCCTCGGAGTGACCAAGCGCAGCGGTGAAGCCCTCACGCCTGTCGAGGAGAACCTGCTGATACACCTTGCCGGGCAGGCCGGGCTCGTCCTCCGGAATGTCGGCCTGACGGCTGATCTGCAGGCGCGGCTCGACGACCTCCGCGCGTCGCGTCAGCGCCTTGTCAGTGCGCAGGATCACGAGCGCAGGCGCCTGGAGCGCAACCTTCATAACGGAGCTCAGCAGCATCTGGTTGCCATCAAGGTGAAACTCGGCCTTGCCGAGCTGCTGCTCGATCGAAACCCGGTCCGGGCGCAACAGACCCTGGAGCAGTTGAAGTCCGATACCGACGATGCCCTCGAAACACTGCGTGACCTGGCCCGGGGCATCTATCCCCCGCTTCTCGCTGACAAGGGCTTGCCGGTGGCGCTCTCCGCCCAGGCGAGGAAGGCGACGGTCCCGGTGTCCATCGATGCCGACGGGATCAGCCGCTACCCGCAGGATATCGAGGCGGCAGTCTATTTCTGCGTGCTGGAAGCGCTGCAGAACATTCAGAAATATGCGAACGCGACTCGGGTGGTCGTCCGCCTGCGCGAGGAGGGCGACAGCATCACGTTCTCAGTCGTGGATGACGGACGGGGATTTGAGGTCGCCTCGATGAAGCGCGGTGCCGGGTTGACCAACATGGAGGATCGCCTCGATGCGCTCGGCGGCGAGCTGCACATCAGCTCAACGATCGGTCGCGGGACAGCGATCACCGGATCGCTGGAAGTGCTGCGCGAAGCCGTCGGCTAAACGCGACCGCCGAAGAACACCTGCGTCTCGACCAGCCGGCCGTCGCGAACGGTGATGCACTCGGCGTTTCGGTAGCGCTCGCCCGTCGTCAGCTGATACTCGTAGAGCAGCAAGACGTCGCCGTCGCCTGACGGGACAAGCGCAAGGACTTCCGACGTCGTGAAACGATTCGCTGTGGGGAAGCAGCGTTCGAGATAGGTCGCCTTGTCGATGTGGTCATCCTGCGGGCTGGTGAAGGTGAAGTCGTCGGCGAGCAGACGCGAAGCGGTCTCGATGTCCTGCCTGTGGTATGCGTCGATCGACGCCCGGACGGTCTCGGTGTTCGATATGCGCGAGTTCTCGGTGCTCACAGGGGGATATCGTCGTACACCGAACCGCTTCGTTGGTATGGCTGCTCAGGTCGTACGTCGGTTCTCACGCGCCGGCGTCGCCGCCGCCGCCGGATGGCCGCTCGTCGCAGCCACATGACCCCGGCGGCGAGACGCACCACGAGCGCGATGAGCACCACCAGCACGCGCGCAACCGCATCGCGGAAGAGCAGCAGGAGTCCGACGACGCCGATGGCCGCAAGCCATGCGATCACCGGGCCGAACTGGAATCCGTTGGTCCCCGGCAGCGCTGCCGACGCGGGGGCGAGCGATCCCTCGGCCAGCGAACCCGAATGGGCGCTGCGCCACGCGCGGATGGCATCGCGCCTCGCGATGATCGCCGGCAGGTACGCCTCGACGCCGTCGCGCACACCAGTCGCCACATCCTGGCGGAACGTCGCGGTGGCCATCAGTGCGGCATCGCTCCGGTTGCTGAGATATCCCATGTCGACGGTCGCGACCGGCGCGGGGCTGCGAACCCAGGCGGCATCGCCGAACACCACACCGCCACCGGGCACGCCGTCGACGCCGATCTGAGCGTCGAGCGCATCACTCACCGTCTGTGCGAAAGCTGCGCTCCTGGGGTTTGGATACAGCACCAGCGACGCATCCGTCGCAGGGTTGGCCGACCTGGCCGCGTGGACGCTCACCACGAGTGCCGCGCGATGCGCGATCGAGATCTTGAGGCGAGTTGCGGCTGAGACGTAGGTGTCCGCGTTACGGGTCATGACCACGTCGACGAGGTCCGAGCGCAGCAATGACGCGAGCCGCCTGCCCACGTCGAGGTCAACGTCCTTCTCCAGGAGCCCGTTGGTGCCGATGGCTCCGGGATCGAAGGGGGTGTCCGGATGCGCCGTGGTGGGCTGGCCGCCTGCCCCCGGATCGACGGTGACGACGATCGGGGGAGGTGCCTTCGTTGCCGCAGCGAGGGCATGGGGCGTCAGGCCGAGGACACCCGCGACGATCGCGGCGACCGGGGCCAGGGCAAGGACGTGGAGAGAACGAGCCCGGTGATGGCGCATGCGCCTGCGGCCCAGTATAGGTGTGGCGTGTCAGCAAAACCGCCATGACAGGCGTTGGGATGGGTGTGATTGCAGCGGCAAGGGTGGCGCCGGCGGGCGAGATGCTGCCTGAACGGACCTTCGAGGCCGTCGCCGTAGCGGACGCCAGGCGGCTCTACTCGCTCGCGCTGTCGATCCTTCGGGACGAGGGCGAGGCTGAGGATGCGGTTCAGGAGACGCTGCTCAAGACCTGGCGGTCCTGGGACTCGGTGGCGCGGATGGATCGTCCGGCGGCATGGCTCACGCGCGTCTGCGTCAATCACTGCCTCAGCCGGCGCCGCCATCTGCGCTCACGAGGGTGGCCGCCGCTTGGGCTCATCGGGGAAGCGGTCTCACCCGGCGACCCGGGCGCTGCCGCGGACCACCTCGACGTCGATCGGGCATACCGGCGGCTGTCGCTCAGGCAGCGGGCCGCGATCACGCTGAACTACCGGCACGGCTACTCGGTCGAAGAGTGCGCCGTCTTCATGGGCTGCCGGCCCGGAACCGTGCGAGCCCACCTCGCCCGAGGTCTCGTCACATTGCGAAAGGAGCTCGGCGATGGTTGACATCGATCCCGGACTGGACACCAAGCTGCGCGCCTTCTTCGAGCACATCGAAGCCTCCCCAACGCCGCCCGGCCTGACGGATGTCGACGTCACCGCGCCCGCTCGCGGGCGCAGGACGTTCAACCTGCTGGCTGGTATGGCAGCCGCAGCTGCTATTGCGGGGAGCGTGGCGGTATTCACAGTCGAGCTGAGAAGTCATGACGCTCCCGCCTCTGCGACGACGCCTGGGGCCTCGCCATCCGCATCGACGCTGCCGACAGCGTCCGCGTCGGCACTCAAGAAGATGCCCGTGCTGGGCGCCGGAGGCATCCCCGCGTCGGCACATAAGGTGATCGCGGTAAGGCGCGGACAGGGATCGGTGCTGCTGCAAACGTTCGTCCCGCAGGGGACGCTGTACATCCAGTTCGACTGTGCGGGACCGGGTGCTTTCAAGATTGTCTCGACCGATCATGTGGTAGGCAACGACCTGCCGCAATGCTCGAGTTCTTTCGGTGTCACCACTCTGACCGTGGGCAGCCCGAAGGTCTACGACGACAAGCCGCTCACGCTGCAGGTCACGGCGGACGCCTCGATGGCGTGGGAGGTGTACGCCGCGGAAAGCAGGGCGCCGCTTCCGGCGTTCGCCGTCAAGCCCGATGAGCGAGTTCTTGTACCGGTGACGTACGGGACGGGCTCGATCACATTGCCGACCTTCAGCGTTGGGCCCGGCGAGTGGCTTGACGTTCAGGACGCATGCAACTCCGGGACCTCCGCCGACACGGTGGAGATCGTGGGCAACATGTTCACCTTCGGCGACGACGAGCAACACCAATGCTCGAACCCCATGGGGTCAGGTGGAGGCGGCTTCGGCTCTGGGCCTCCCGGACCCGGCGGTAGTGGACCGATCAGCGCGAGGGTCAAGACCGATCCGTCGATCAGCTGGGAGATCTTTATCACCGAGGGTCCGACGGCGCTCGTACTACCGTCTTCTGGCGACGTCGCTGTCGCTCCTGCGGCCTACGGCATGGGTTTCGCCGAGGTGCCCGCGTTCACTTCCACCCAGCCCTGGACGATCGCCGTCGTCTGCTCGGGGATCGGCACGCTGAGCGTCAGGTCGCCCACCTCCACCCAGACGGCGACGCCGGGCTGTGTGGGCACGACCCAATACCTGACGCCACCCGGCGAGGTTCTTGGGCAGCCGGTATCGCTGTCGGTCAACGCGCCGTCAGGGATGGGCTGGGAGATCTTCATCTACCGGGTCGGGCCGCCTCCAGCCTGCCCTCCGATCCGTCCGGCGGCCTCGTCCCCGACACCGTGCGTCCAGACGAGCGGCTAGCGAATCTCCGCAAACGGGAGCAGCGCGATATGGCGTGCGCGCTTGAGCGCGACCGTCAGCGAGCGCTGATGCCGGGCGCACGTGCCGGTCATGCGCCGGGGCAGGATCTTGCCCCGCTCCGACAAATACCGGCGCAGACGCGTGACCTCTTTGTAGTCGATGAAGTCGATGTGCTCGAGGCAGAAGCTGCAGACCTTGCGGCGGCGGCGATCGAAATCAGGCATGGTTCTCCAACCTAGAAGGGCAAGCAGCTAGAACGGAATGTCATCGGGGTCGACATCACCGCCCGCCGGAACCGACACCGGAACCGGAGCAGCGTTGCCGCCGTCGCCGGACGGCGCACCTTCCTGACGGCCGGTGCTGTCCAGGAACTGCACGTCGTTGGCGTTGACCTCGGTCTTGTAGCGCTTCTGCCCGCTCTGCGCGTCATCCCAGGACCGGGTCTGCAGGCGCCCCTCCACGTAGACCAGGCGTCCCTTCTGCAGGTACTGCGCAGTCGTCTCGGCGAGCTTGCGCGTGCCCTGGTTCCAAACGACCACGTCGTGATAGTCGGTGAACTCCTTGCGCTCACCGGTGGCCGGGTCGCTCCCATAGCGATTGGTCGCGATCGCGAGGTTGCACACAGCAGTGCCGCTCGGCGTGTAGCGGAGCTCGGGATCCCGGGTCAGCCTGCCGATGAGCATCACGCGATTGAGGGAACCCGCCATCACAAATCTCCTTCGTCGTCATCGATTGCCGAGGGGACGTCGTCTGCTTCCAGATCTTCGTCCCCGTCCACGGACCCTGCAGCGACAGTATCCGCGTCTGCGCCGTCGATTTCAGCCTCGGGCTCGATGGGACCCTGGACCTCCTCGATCTCGGCCTCGGGCTCCGGCATCGGACCCTCGTGGACGACGATCAGGTGGCGGAAGACCGTGTCGTGGATCCTGAGCGCGCGCTCGATCTCGGCGACCTTGCCGCCGTCGAGGTGGAACACCACCAGGACGTAATGGCCCTCGCGGAGGCGCTTGACCTCGTAGGCCAGCCGCCGCTTGCCCCAGAGCGTCGTCTTGACGACCTCACCGCCCTGGGACTCGATCAGGGCGCGCACCGACTTCACGGCGACGCGGACCGCGTCATCCTCCAGCTCCGGCCGGACGATGTACATCAGCTCGTAGTCACGCACCATGCGTGGCACCTCCTTTCCTCTGGGCTTGCGGCGCCCGGGGTGCTGCGGCTGCCGAGGTGGTCAG